>ERZ827043.192-NODE-192-length-79840-cov-5.933358_pt1 | contig 79840 bp, 74 predicted proteins | sample MGYA00519923_ERZ827043 | MGnify/ENA primary metagenome ERZ827043 (study PRJEB31778, sample SAMEA3449251) | human gut metagenome | biome: human gut; feature: human-associated habitat; material: faeces | place: United Kingdom | collected 2010/2012 ... | reverse complement strand
CCACCGGCATCGCCGGCTCCCACAAGATCCAGGGCATCGGCGCGGGCTTCGTCCCTGACGTGCTGGACACTAAGATCTACGACGAGATCATCCCTGTGGACAACGACGACGCCTTTGCCGTAGGCAAGGAAATGGGTCACCGCGAGGGCGTGCTGGTGGGTATCTCCTCCGGCGCGGCACTGTGGGCCGCCATCGAGCTGGCCAAGCGTCCGGAGAACGCCGGCAAGACCATCGTGGTCCTGCTGCCCGACACCGGCGACCGCTATCTCTCCACCCCGCTGTTTGCGGACTGATACTGCGTTTTTCTTCCTTCCATTTTCTCCTCACAAACATGACGAACGGACCTCTTTTGAGGTCCGTTCGTCTTTTCTTCTGTTTCTTTCCACTTTCTTTCTATTCTCCTTCTATTTTCTTTCTACATTTTTTCTGCTTTTTTGAAACGTTTTTTGCTCCGCAGGTGTATGATAGATGAAAGGCCTTTCACCTCAACAAAAGGAGAACCCCTATGACGGACGAACAGTTCACCCCGCTGGCGGAACGGTATATGGACACGGTGTTCCGGGTGGCATACAGCTATCTGCGCTGCCGGGACGACGCCGACGATGTGACCCAGGACGTGCTGATACAGCTGTACAAAGAGGACAAGGCGTTCGAAAGCGACGCCCATGTGAAGAATTGGCTCATTCGCGTCACGGTCAACCGCTGCAAGAACGTGCTCCGCGCCCCGTGGCACAAGGCGGAGGACATCGCCGACTACGAGAACACGCTGGTGTTCGAGCAGCCCCAATACCGGGAGCTGTTCGACGCGGTGATGTCGCTGGACAGGCGGTACCGCCTGCCGGTGCTGCTGTACTACTACGAGGGCTACCGCCAGAGGGAGATCGCCGGACTGCTGGGCATACCGGAGGAAACGGTGCGCACCCGGCTCGCCCGCGCCAGAGACAAGCTGAAACACATTTTATCGGAGGTGCCGCAGTATGCATGACAGAGAATTATTTGAAAAAGCCTTTTCCCCGCTGCACGCCTCCCCGGACACACTGACGGAGGTTAGAAAGACCATGCGAAACGAGAAAAAAACACGCCGGGCGCTGGGCAAGAGCGCCGTGGTCGCCATTGCCGCCGCGCTGACGCTGACCATTGCCGTGGCCGGCGGCATCGTGACCCTGATCCGGGCGGACGTATCCCCCGCCGACAAGGTGGACGACACCACCCACCACGCCTTTACCGACGATTTGGATGCCACCACGCCCACCGTAGACGACGGCAAGGGTACCGCCGTGTCTGTTCCCGATATGGAGCGCATCCCCGGCGACATGGCGACCACCCAGCGGCTGGTGGGCAAGTATTTGTCCAAATTGGACGCGGAAATGACGGTCGAGGGCAACACCATCCGCCTCGGCACGCTCCTCATAGATGAAAGCGGCAGCGGTATGCTGACCTACTCGGTGGAGAATCCGGACGGCGTGAAGTATACAGACGCAGGATACGGCGAAGCCGTGGATATGTCCGCTGAGCCGTCCATGTGGCTGGACAGTGCGCCCGACGCACAGGGTTACGGCGGTACCTGCATCAGCAGCAGATGCCATGTGGACGAGGATGCCAGCACCGATACCTGTTTGCAGGTGGTGCTCTATTTTGCAGCCGGCAAGACATTCCAGAAGGGCGATGATTTCTACTTCACCGTGTACGACAGTGCTAGCCAGCCTTACTCCATCTCTATCCAGCCCCAGACTTACGTGCCCGTCAAGACCATGACTGCCAAAAACGGCGAGATCGTGACGCTCTCTGCCCTGGGCATGACCATCGTAAATCCCGACCCCAGCCGCGAAATACACACTGACGAGGTGCTGGTCAATGCCAAGGACGGCAGCAGCTTCGCCGTGGAAAGCAGCAGCAAAAACCTGATGAACTGGGTCATCGGCTCCATTACAGGCGACGGTCAAGCTGCCTTTGAAAACTACACCTATGTGTTCAATCGGCTGGTAGATGTGAACGAGGTCGGGTCTGTGACGCTGACAGGCTATTACTACAACCTGGACGGCTCCGATAACGACACCGTATCCCTGACCTATCAGCCCTGAACAGGCAAAAAAGAACCGCCCGCGGGCGGTTCTTTTTCGCTTATATCACATAATTGTCCCCGGCTGGGGCGTTCATCAGATCCGCCAGCGTGATGTGGGTGAAGTAGTCCCGCGTCAGCTTGTAGTATCCCTGCCACACGCCCAACGTCCGGCACTCCCCGGCCCGCTGGCACACCGGGGCGTCCGGCTGGAGACAGGTGACGGGCGCAAGGTCGCCCTCCGCCAGCTCCAGTATCTCCCAGAGGGTGTAGTCCTCCGGCTCCCGCGTCAGGCGGTAGCCGCCGCCGATGCCGTGGACGCTCTCCACCAGGCCGGCGGCTTTCAGGGCGGGCATGAGCCGCTCGATGTATTTCAGGGAGATGTCCTGCCGGGCGGCCACCTCCTTCATGGGTATAAAGTCCCCGCTGCGGTGCTCCGCCAGATCCAGCAGAACGCGGATGGAATAGCGACCTTTCGTGGAGATCATAGGTCTTCCTCCTGTCAGAAAATACACGGGCCATAAGATGACCCGTGTATAGTATACCACCAATCCCGTAGGTTAGGCAAGTTTAATTTTTCTTTGCGTGTCGATATGCCTGCACGCCCCACACCAGCCAGGCCGCTACCACCGCCGCCAGGACGATCCAACGCACCGTCTCCAAGGGCCAGGCCACCGCGGACAGGTCGGCATAGCGGCTGATCATAACGCTTTCCGCCGTACTGACCGTGGCCGCATAGGCAGCGGCCGGCTTCCAGCACACCAGGATCCGCACGATCTCCACGGCAAAGAGCAGTCCGCAGCCGCCATACAGTGCAAAACGGAAGCTCCTATCCCGCACCAGCGGCTCTTTCAGCACCGCGCCGCCGATTACCAGCGCCACCGCCAGCAGCAGCGGCAGCAGCAGCCATACCGCCTCCTGCCGTACAGTCAGCGCTGCCCAGGAAAACTGCCGCACCACACCGCCGTGCAGCGCATAGGCGGACACCAGTAGGCGCCACACCCCCAGCAGCTGTATGGCCGCGAACAGCCACAGGGCGCACAGCGGTATCAGCAGCAGGATGCGGCGGCGCAACGTCTCTCGGCTGCGGCACACGCCCCAGCCCAGCCACAGGCACAGGGGCGACGCCAGCAGGCACAGCCACGACCAGTTGTTATAGGGGAATGCCACCCACACTGCCAACGCCATTACTGCCAGACTGTACCCGATGCGGAAGCGCAGGCTTCCCCGGCGCTCCAGATAGGCCTCCACCTCCGCCGGTGTATCGGCACAGGCTCGGGGGCGCGTCTCACCGGCCAGGATGTCGTCTGCCGTCACGCCGTACAGCGCCGCCAGCGCCGGCAGCGCGGCAATGTCCGGCAACCCCGCGCCGGACTCCCATTTGCTGACAGTTTTGTTGGACACCCCTAATATATCCGCCACCTGCTGCTGTGTCATGTCCCGCCCCCTGCGGAGTGATGCCAGATAGGTGCCTGTCTTTTCCATATCCATTGTCGCGGCCTCCTTTTTTCTTGTTGTTCCCAGTATAGCATACGGCGGATTTTTGTCCATCCCCCGCCCGCTGACTTTGTCTACGGAGCGTAGACAAGACTGTTTCCACGGAAAAGTGCCCCGTTCTCCGATTTTTTTCTTGACACGGACGGTGGCCTATGGTAATATGTACAAGCTGACGATTTGAGTGGAGGGCGCACGCGGGTGTAGCACAATGGCCAGGGCACCAGCCTTCCAAGCTGGGGATGCGGGTTCGATTCCCGTCACCTGCTCCATTCAATTTGCGCCAGTAGCTCAGTTGGATAGAGCAACTGCCTTCTAAGCAGTAGGCCGGGGGTTCGAATCCCTCTTGGCGTACCATTTCAGATCTATGGTGGGTATAGCTCAGTCGGGAGAGCACCGGATTGTGGTTCCGGGTGTCGAGGGTTCGAACCCCTTTACCCACCCCACGAAATCGGGGATTGGGAGTGATCCCGATCCCCGTTGATTTTGCCCCGATATTGGGATGTAGTGTAATGGTAACACACCAGACTTTGACTCTGATATCGTGGGTTCGAATCCCGCCATCCCAGCCACGTCGCTGATGTTCTTCCAGCTCCTTCTTCCTGCAAGCAGAAAGCATCCGTTTCCGAACACCAGCTCCTTCTTCAGCCGCGAATCGCTTCGCTGGATTCGCGTCTGAGTATTTGTTGGGTGCGTCTGATGTTTTGGATAGCAGATAACTTTTCACACCGATATGCCCCAGTAGCTCAGTAGGCAGAGCACCTGCCTTTTAAGCAGGGTGTCCGGGGTTCGAATCCCCGCTGGAGCACCAAAAAATCTCCTCGCCTTTTTGGCGGGGAGATTTTTTTCTGGCTGCGCCCGGGGAGTCGAAGTTTATCCCCGATAGGGGAAATCCCCGCTGGAGCACCAAAAGGAAACCATTGAAATTTCAAGAAAACCTTGATTTTTCAACGGTTTTTTCGTTTCCCTTTCGGCGCGCTCCGGAACGTTTTGAGACGCAAACTGTTGTCAAAAGTGTTGTCATAATTCTGAGGCAAAAACAGACACCGGACAGCGCAGAAACTTAAAGCCTAAAGGCCGCCGGAGCTCTTACACTCCGGCGGCCTTGCTATGCCCGATTATTTATTATCCGTCAGCTGCTTCTCGCTCTGGTTAAGGCCCGTTGCCGCCCAGCCGGACGCAATGCCGAGTTCCATGCACTCACCTCCTGTCCCGCTATTCCCTATGCGGCGGCGGGCGCAAATGTGCAACAAATTGCTGAAAAGGATGGACTTTCCACCGCGCCCGTGATAAAATTGGATAAACAGTCGAAAAAATCAAATACAGGAAAGCGAGTGTGCATTATAGATTTCATTGACCAACTCAAACAATTTTCTAAGCGTGTGGACACTCTGAAAGATTCTATCCAGACAGAGGAAGCCACAAAAACCGCAATTATTATGCCGTTTTTCTCCATGCTTGGCTACGATGTTTTTAATCCACAGGAATTCGTTCCAGAGTACACTGCAGATGTAGGCATTAAAAAGGGTGAAAAAGTCGATTACGCCATCATGAAAGACGACACACCTGTTATCCTAATTGAATGCAAATCCATATCTGAAAATCTGGAGCGTCACGACTCTCAGCTTTTCCGCTACTTCGGCACAACAGATGCAAAATTCGCAATTTTAACAAACGGTCTCATCTATCGCTTCTTTACCGATCTGGATAATCCCAACAAAATGGATAGCGATCCGTTTTTGAGCATCAATATTCTTGATATTCGTGAAAACCAGGTGCGTGAGCTTAAAAAATTCTGCAAATCAGAATTCGATATTGATTCCATTTTCAGCACTGCATCGGAACTGAAGTATGTACACGAGTTTAAAAACCAATTTGCGGAGCAGGTAGAAAATCCGTCCGACGAACTGACGCGGCTTTTCCTGCAAGGGTGCTACACCGGCCAAAAAACGCAGGCTGTCATTGAAAAGTTCCGTCCCCTCCTGAAAAAAGCGCTCAATGATTATATCAGCGAGACGATGAACGATAAAATTAAAAACGCGCTCGGCGGCTCTGGTGGCAGCGTTTCCGTCTCTGAAAAGTCCACAGTGGAAGCGGCAAGTACAGAAAAAGATGCGGATGTTTCTGACAGCAACGAATCGAAAATCGTGACGACGGAAGAGGAACTGGAAGCCTACTTCATCATCAAGAACCTACTGAAAGACGTCGTTGACCTGCAAGACATTACATATAAGGACACCGAATCCTATATCAATATTCTCTACAAGAAGAACACCCGCAAATGGATTTGCCGCCTAAGACTCACTGATACAGTGAAAACACTGATTGTTCCAGATGAGGAGAAAAAGGGCCAAAAATTCAACCTGACGAGTGTATACGATCTGGAACAATACAACGATCTGCTGCACAAAATATTGGCTCGTTATATGTGATTCCAGCATGAAAAAGAGGGATGCAAAGTTGCATCCCTCTTTTTCAACGGTGCTTGCCATCCCGCCAAAATGCAAGTATAATCGGGGCATCGAGACAAGATAAGGAGGAATCCGCATGGAAAACACACTCAAACAGAAGCTCGCTGCCGGTGCGCAGCCTATCGGCACCTTTTTTGACACCGCCAGCGTGAGCCTTATGGAGTGCCTCGGCCGCACGGGGCTCGACTTTGCCATCATCGACAACGAGCACTCCCCCATCGAGGCCGAGACCACCGCCGCGCTCGTGCGTGCCTCCGAGCTGAGCGGCATCTGCCCGATCGCGCGCGTGCGCGAGATCAGCCGCCCCGCCGTGCTCAAGCTGCTCGACGTCGGCGTGCAGGGCCTGATCGTGCCGAACGTCAAGACGCTCGAGCAGGTGCAGGAACTCGTAAACTACGCGAAATATTACCCCATCGGCCAGCGTGGCTTCTGCCCGTCGCGCAAGGACGGCTGGGGCTTTGACGGGCTCGGCTCCGTGCCGGAGACCATGCGCCACTTCAACGGCGAGACCCTGCTCTTCCCGCAGTGCGAGACCGCCGAGGCGCTCGCCATCATCGAGGACATCTGCGCCGTGGACGGCGTGGACGGCATCTTCGTCGGCCCGTTCGACCTGTCGATCTCGATGGGCATGCCGGGGCAGTTTGACGCGCCGGAATTTCAGGCGGCCATCACGCGCATCGTCGCCGCCTGCCGCGCGGCCGGAAAGTACTGCATGTTCTTCACCGGCACGGCCGACGGCGTGGTCGATGGCTTCCGCAAGGGCTTTGACGCCATGGCCTACAGCCTCGACGCCGCGCTGTTCATCCAGAGCGTGAAGCGCGATGTGGAGGACATTCGAAGCCGACTGTAAAGAAGATTTGGATATGGCAAAGGCGCGCACCAGCCGGTGCGCGCCTTTGCCATCTGTGCGTCATTCTTCCACTTTGACGATCTCCATGGCGGAATCCAGCAGGAGATTGATCAGTTCGTTGCGCGAGCGGTTCGTCTGCGCGGCCAGACGATCCAGCCGCTCCAGCATCTCCTCTTTCATGCGCACGGACACGATCTTATAGCCATCGTCGCCGCGGCGCGGCGTCTTTTTCGTGATTTTAATTTCCTTATCCATACGAATCACACCTCAGTGAATAATAGTTTATCCCCAAAGATGATGATTTAATATATTATATATCAATAGTCTTATATTGATTATATTTTTATAGTTGCAGTCAGAATATATAGTATTGCCAGCTCTTCTCTTTTATGCTAAAATTTATAGTTAAGAGAGGAGCGTATAACATGGGTTTCCGATTTCGCAAAAGCATCCCGATAGGCAAACACTTCCGGATCAACCTCAGCAAATCCGGCGTCGGATACAGTTGGGGAGTAAAAGGCGCACGGTTCACCAAAACCGCCAATGGCAAAAACAGAACTACGTTGAGCGTGCCAGGAACCGGCATCTCCTACACGACCGAATCCAAGGCACACACATCCAAGGAAAAACCGTCTAAAAAGAAAAACGTCGATCAAGCAGCAGCCTCCGCAAAACAGCAAGTGCAGCAAACAGCAGGCGCACAAAATCCGCCTACCAACAGCGCACCAACGAAAAGCTCACCCAACATCACTTCGTTCAAAACCACATATCCGGTTTTGTTCTGGATCATTGCGATAGCCATCTGGCCGATTTCCTTGTCCATCTGGTTTTTGAAGACCGACAACATAAAAAAGCTCAACAAGACCGTAAGGATCTGTCTGCTGGCAGCCTTCTGGATCGTTTTCTGCACCATCGGCGGAATCGCGGGTACGCAAAAAGGGCCGGGGGACATCCAGCTTTCCGACCCGATCTCCAAAATCACTTCCAAAGCATCGCCGGCTCCGACTGCATCGTCGGAACCGACTCCGACCCCAGAGCCGTCTCCGACGCCGGAGCCGACAAACACGCCTGTTCCCGAAACGGCCAAGCCGCCTGCAGCACCATCGCAAGCACAGCAAGGTACACAAAACAACAGCGTCACGCCGGGAAACACTTCCGGTTCCGGCGGACAAACCGCACCTCAGCCCGCAAATGAGGCCAACTATGTTCTCAACACCAGCACACACAAATTCCACAAGCCAACGTGCCGAGATGTACCGAAAATTGCAGCAGAAAACCGCAGCGATGTCCATACCAGCAGAGACAACATTGTCGCGCAGGGATACACACCATGCGGGCATTGCCATCCGTGACCACAAAAATACCCGGGCGGGAGCACAATTCCCGTCCGGGTATTTTTTGCATATTCAATGCTTGTCGCCGCAGAAGGCGGCCTCATCGTTCGACCAGCCGCGGTCGAGCAGCCAGTAGGTCGTCTCGTCATCGGCCGCCATCTCATCGTCCGTCAGCTCGCGATCCTGGTGCTGGCGGCCCCACTTGAGCAGCTCATAATTGCGCAGCTCCTTGAGCGTGAACGGCAGGCCCAGCTCCTCCGCCACCGGCAGGAGCACATGCTCGGTCATCACGTCCCGGATCTCGAGACTGCCGGGATAGCAGTCCATCGCCTGCTGCACGCGCGCCTGCAGGGCAGGATCCGCGTCATAGCGTTCAAAGAACTTATCCACATTCGTTTTCGGTTTGTCTGCCATATCGGTCACTCCTGATACAGGTATTTTCCTGCATTATACTACACCAAGCGCCCGCGCGCAAGGCGCGTTCATGCCTCCGTGGACTCCGCCAGCTGCGCGAGCGCGCTGCGCACCGCCGCGATCACGAATGCAGAAAACGTGCAGTCCTTGCCCGCGATGGCCGTCTCCACGTCCGCGATGACATCATCCGGAAAGCGGATGGTCTTGTTCGTCGTGTGCGGTGTGCGCGGTATCTGAAATGCTGCCATGATGCCGCTCCTTTCCTCGTTTTTTCCTGATAATACCACGCCGGGCACAAAAATGCAACCGCCCGCACCCGCGCGCACCCTGCCGAATACCATGGGTACGGGAGGCACCCGCCTCCGGAGGAAGGGGAAGCAACCATGACACAGATCCAAACGCTCAGCGAGCTGCAGCCCGGCCAGAGCGCGACCGTGCGCAGCGTGTGCGCGCCCGACGGGATGCAGCGGCGGCTGCGCGATCTCGGCCTGATCGAGAACACGCGCGTCGTCTGCCTCGGCCGCAGCCCCATGGGCGACCCGAGCGCCTATCTCATCCGCGGCACCGTGATCGCGCTGCGGCGGTGCGACTGCCGCGGCATCCGCGTAGCCGTGCCGTAAAGGGGGTGCGCGCATGGGACTGACGCACCGCTCTGTCGGCGCGCACGCGGCCGCGTTCGGCGGCACACGCCGGGCAGGCGAGCGCGTCGTGGCGCTGGCAGGCAACCCGAATGTCGGCAAGAGCACCGTCTTCAACGCCCTGACCGGGATGCACCAGCACACCGGCAACTGGGCGGGCAAGACCGTCGGCTGCGCATGCGGCCGGTGCCGCTCGGCGCGGGAGAATTATTTATTCGTGGACATTCCGGGCACATACTCCCTGTGTCCGCACTCGGCGGAGGAGGCCGTCGCGTGCGACTTTGTGCGCGGCGGTGAGGCCGACGCCGTGGTCGTCGTGTGCGATGCGACGTGCCTGGAGCGCACGCTCGTGCTCGCGCTGCAGGTGCGCAGCGTGACGCCGAACCTGATCGTGTGCGTGAACCTGCTCGACGAGGCGCGGCGCAAGCGCATCACCGTCGACCTGCCGGAGCTGCAGGCGCAGCTCGGCGTGCCGGTCGTGGGCGTGACGGCGCGGAAGAAGAAAACGCTCTCCGCCCTGCTCGACGCGCTCGACACCGTCGCGGCGGCGCCGCAGCCGCAGCCGGACGCAGCGCCGCCGTCCGACCCTGCGGACGACGTGCGCCGGGCAGAGGCCATCTGCCGCGCGTGTGTGACTTACGGCACGACCGAATACGCCGCGCGCGACCGGCGGCTCGACCGCCTGCTCACGAGCCGGGCGACCGGCTATCCCGTCATGCTGCTGGGGCTGGCAGGCGTGCTGTGGCTGACGATCGCGGGCGCAAACGCCCCGTCGGAGTGGCTGGCGCGCGGGCTCGGCTGGGTGCAGGCGCAGTTTTCGGCGCTGCTCACGGCGCTGCGCGCACCGCTCTGGCTGCACGGGCTGCTGGTGGACGGCATGTTCCGGACGCTGGCATGGGTCGTGGCCGTGATGCTGCCGCCGATGGCCATCTTTTTCCCGCTGTTCACGCTGCTCGAGGACGCGGGCTATCTGCCGCGCGTGGCGTATAACCTCGACCGGCCGTTTCACGCCTGCCACGCGTGCGGCAAGCAGGCGCTGACGATGTGCATGGGCCTCGGCTGCAACGCGGCGGGCGTGGTCGGCTGCCGCATCATCGACTCCGAGCGCGAACGGCTGCTCGCCGTGCTGACCAACAGCCTCATGCCGTGCAACGGGCGGTTCCCGGCACTCATCGCGCTCATGACCATGTTTTTCGCAGCGGCCAGCGGCAGTTCGCTCGTCAGCGCGCTGCTGCTCACGGCGGCACTCGTGCTGAGCGTAGGGCTGACGTTCGGCGCGACGTGGCTGCTGAGCGTGACCGTGCTGCGCGGCAGGCCGTCGGCCTTTGCGCTGGAGCTGCCGCCGTACCGCGCGCCGCAGGTCGGGCAGGTGATCGTGCGCTCCGTGCTCGACCGGACGCTGTTCGTGCTCGGTCGAGCGGCCGCCGTGGCAGCACCGGCCGGGATGCTCCTATGGACGCTGGCAAACGTGCACATCGGCGGCGCGAGCCTGCTGGCATGGTGCGCGAATGCGCTCGACCCGCTCGGGCGGGCAATGGGCATGGACGGTGTGCTGCTGCTGGCGTTCGTGCTCGGGTTTCCGGCCAACGAGATCGTGCTGCCGATCGCCGTGATGGGGTATCTGGCGCAGGGCAGTCTGGGCGATTCGCTCGGGCTGGCGCAAATGCACGCACTGCTGACCGCCAACGGCTGGACGTGGACGACCGCCGTGAGCGCCGTGCTGTTTTTTCTGCTGCACTGGCCGTGCTCGACGACGCTCTGGACCATCCGGCGCGAGACCGGCAGCACAAAGTGGACGCTGCTGGCGGCACTGCTGCCGACGGCAATGGGCATGGCGCTGTGCACGGCGTTCACGGCGCTGGTGCGCACGCTCGGCTGGTGAGCGGATAGGCCGCGGCCGCCGGGACATACTAGCCGCAGGACGCAGGAAAGGAAGAAGCAAGTGACCCGACCGACCACGGAGGAGCTGGCGCGCCGCGCGCTCGAGACCGTCGCCCGGGCGCATGGCGTGCCCGTCAGCGATGTGCACGCCGCCGTGCGCAGGGCGGCGGAGCATACGGAAGCCCTCGGCGCGCTCGCGCCGGAAGAGCTGGTGGCATATCTCGCGCACAAGAGCAGGAACCGGGAGCCGTAACGGCTCCCGGTTTTTTTGCCTGTCGGAAAACCCCAATGGGGTTTTCCGACAAAAGGCTTACAGTCTGCTGCGCGCAGAATTTGTGCGCCGATGGCACACAAATTCCACACTTGCAGCCTGAGCGGTATTTTCTCTGCCGCACATGTCGCCAGAGAAAATGATTTCACTTTTTTGCCGCCTGCGGGCGCAAACTCTGCGAGGCTTTTCCTGTGCGGGGCCGTGGGCTTTTATAGGCTCCCGGTTTTGTTAGGTTTGCGCGAAAATCGCCGTTGTGCCGGAGCACGATTCGGATTATAATGGAAGCACCACACCGCGGCACGGCCGCGGGAAGGAGCGGACCGATATGAAATTTCTTCACCTCGCCGACCTGCATCTCGGCAAGCGGGTCAACGGCTTTTCGATGCTGGAGGATCAGGCCTATATTCTGCGGCAAATTCTCACGATCCTGGACGACGAGCGGCCGGACGGCGTGCTGATCGCGGGCGACGTGTACGACAAGCCCGTGCCGCCGACCGAGGCTGTCGAACTGCTCGACGGATTTCTGACCGAGCTGTGCACGCGCGGCGTGCCAGTGCTGCTCATCAGCGGCAACCACGACTCGCCGGAGCGGCTCGCCTTCGGCGGACGGGTCATGGATAGCTGCGGCATCCACATCGCGCCGGTTTACGGCGGCACGGTCGCGCCCGTTGTGCTGCGCGACGAATTCGGCCCCGTGTCCGTATGGCTGCTGCCGTTTTTGAAGCCCGCGCACGTGCGCCGCTGGTTCCCGGACGCCGAGATCGAGAGCTACACTGACGCCGTGGCCGCCGCCATCGCGCACATGGACATCGATCCTACTGCGCGCAACGTGCTCGTGACGCACCAGTTCGTGACCGGCGGGGCGCGCAGCGGCTCGGAGGAGCTGTCCGTCGGCGGGACGGACAATGTGGACAGCCGCGTGTTCGCACCATTTGACTACGTGGCGCTCGGCCACCTGCACGGCGCGCAGCAGATTGGCCGCCCGACGATCCGCTACGCCGGGTCGCCGCTCAAGTACTCGTTTTCCGAGGCGAGCCAGCACAAATCCGTCACCGTCGTGACGCTGGGCGAAAAGGGCGCGGTCGATGTGCGCACCCTGCCGCTGACGCCGCTGCGCGACCTGCGCGAGATCCGCGGCAGCTACGACGAGCTGACCGCGCGGAGCTTTTACGAGCACACGACCTACCGCAGCGACTACCTGCACCTGATCCTCACGGACGAGCAGGACGTGTACGACGCCGTGGGCCGGCTGCGGGCGATCTACCCATACCTGATGACGCTCGACTACGACAACGCGCGCACGCGCGCCGCCGGGGCGGTGGCGGTCCCCGCCGCCATGGAGCAGCGCACGCCGCTGGAGCTGTTCGAGGCGCTCTACTTACAGCAAAACAACCAGCCCATGAGCGACGAGCAGCGCGCGTTCGCGGCGCAGCTCATGGAGGAGATTCAGGAGGCGCAGCTATGAGACCGCTGAACCTGACCATGTCCGCCTTCGGCCCCTACGCCGGGCAGACGACCGTAGACTTTTCTGCGCTCGGCACGACCGGGCTCTACCTCATCACCGGTGACACGGGCGCCGGCAAGACGACGATCTTTGACGCGATCACCTACGCGCTCTACGGCGAGGCGAGCGGCGAGAGCCGCGAGAGCTCCATGCTGCGCAGCAAATACGCCGCGGCCGAGACGCCGACGTTCGTGGAGCTGACCTTCACAAACGGCGGCAAGACCTACACCGTGCGCCGCAACCCCGAATACACGCGCCCGAAAACGCGCGGCACGGGTACGACCGTGCAGAAGGCGGACGCCGAGCTGACAATGCCGGACGGCCGCGTCATCACCAAGGCGCGCGACGTGACCGCCGCCGTGACGGGCATCGTCGGCGTGGACCGGGAGCAGTTTGCGCGCATCGCGATGATCGCGCAGGGGGAGTTTCGAAAGCTGCTGCTCGCCCAGACGGACGAGCGCAAGGCCATCTTCCGCCAGATTTTCCACACGGAGCGATATCAGGCGCTGCAAAACCGGCTCAAGGAAGAGGCGGCTGCGCTCGACCGGCAGTGCGGCGAGCTGGAGGCCGGGCTGCGCCAGGCGGCCGGGAGCATCCGCAGCGCCGACCCGGAGACGCTGCCGGACGCGCTGGACACCGGCGCGCTGCTGGAAGCGCTGGATGCGCTGCTGCACGCGGACGAAGCCGCGCTGACGCAGGCACAGGCAGAACGCGCGGATGCGGAGACGCGGCGCGAGCAGGTGCTCTCCGACCTCGGCAAGGCAGAGGCACTGGAGACCGCGCGTGTGAAACTCACCGAAGCGGAGGCCGCGTGGACGCAGGCGCAGGCGGAAGCCAAGACCGCACAGGCGGCGCTGGACGCCGCCAAGGCCTCGCAGCCGGAGATCCAGAGCCGGCGGCAGGGCATCACGCGGCTGGAAGATGCGCTGCGGCGGTATGAACAGCTCGACACGCTGCGCACACAGGCGCAAGCGGAACGCAAACGGCTGGCGCAAAAGCAGCAGGATCTCGACGCGGCACGCGCCCGGACGGACGCGGCCGCAAAGGCGCTGGAGACCGCGCGCGAGAAACTGAGCGATCAGCCGAAGCTGGCCGTGGCCGCCGCGCAGACCGGGTACGCGCAGGAAGCGGCCGCGCAGCGCTGCACGCAGCTGGCAGCGCTGGCAGAGCAGCAGCGGCAGTGCGCCGAATTGGGCGCAGCGCTTGCCGCCGCGCAGACGGAATATCGGCAGGCGGCCGAGGCCGCGCAGGCGGCGCTGGCGCACTACGGCGCGCAAAACCGCGCCTATCTCGACGCACAGGCGGGCATCCTCGCGCGCACGCTCGTGCCCGGGCAGCCCTGCCCGGTCTGCGGCGCAACGGAACACCCCTGCCCCGCCGCCGCGCCGGAGCAGACGCCGGACGCCGCCGCGCTCAAGCGCGCGCTGGCCGATAGCGACCGGGCGCAGAAAGCGGCCGCGGAGCGCAGCGCACAGGCGGCGGGGCTGCGCGGGCAGCTGGAGGCCGTGCGCACCGCGCTGGCACAATCGTGCCGGGCGCTGACGCCGCCGCTCGACCCAGACACGCTGGCAGACACCCTCCCAGCCCTGCGCGCGGCGGCCGCGCGCGACGCTGAAGCGCTCAAAGCGCAGCACACGGCGCAGCAGCAGGCGCTGGAGGCACTTCAGGCATTGGAAGCCGGCCTGCCGGCACAGGAGGCGGCCCTCCGGCAGCAGCAGGCGGATATTCAGGACTGCGCGCAGGAAATCTCCGCGCTCGAGGCGCGGTGTGCGGAATTGGACGCGGATGCCCTTCGCCGCGCGAAGGAGCTGCCGCACGCAGACCGCGCAGCGGCACAGCGCGCGCTCGACGAGACGCGCACGCAGTGCGATGCGCTGCAGCAGGCGCTGGATACGGCGCATGCGCGCAGCAGCGCGGCACAGTCCGCGCTCGCCGGGCTGACCGGAAAGCGCGACGCGTTGCGCGCCCAGCTGCAGGCCGCGCCTCCGGCAGACATCGCCGCCCTGCGTGCGCAGCGGGACGAGCTGACCGCGCGCGTGGAGCAGCTGCAAAAGCAGATCAACGCCTGCGCCGCGCGGCTGGAGCAAAACCGCACCGCCCGCGCCGCCATCGACACGCAGCGGCAGCAGCACGCCGCCGTGCGCGCACGCTGGCAATGGGTGCACGCGCTGGCCGCAACGGCCAACGGCGCCGTGCCCGGCAAGGAAAAGATCATGCTCGAGACTTACATCCAGACCGCGTACTTCGACCGCATCCTCGGCCGCGCGAACACGCGCCTGCTCATCATGTCCGGCGGGCAGTACGAGCTGCGCCGCTGCGCCCGCGCGGGCGACAACCGCAGCCAGACCGGGCTGGAGCTCGAGGTCATCGACCACTACAACGGCACGGCGCGCAGCGTCAAGACGCTCTCCGGCGGCGAGACGTTTGCCGCCTCCCTGTCGCTGGCGCTGGGTCTGTCCGACGAGGTGCAGGCAACCGCCGGCGGCGTGCAGCTCGAGGCGATGTTCGTCGACGAGGGCTTCGGCTCGCTCGACAGCGAGGCGCTGCAGCAGGCGCTCGCCGCGCTGGTTGGCGTGTCGGGCGGCAATCGCATCGTGGGCATCATCTCCCACGTGGCGGAGCTCAAGGACCGCATCGACCGGCAGATCATCGTGACGAAAGACCGCAGCGGCGGCAGCCGCGTGCAGGTGCAGGCATAAAAATATCCCCGGCAGCCGAAGCTGCCGGGGATATTTCGATCATGCGGTCACTCCACGACGAACAGCAGATACCACTGCCCGTCGACCTGGACAAACTCGAAACAAAAATCGTTGTCCTGACCGTTTTGATACGTCACGTCGCAGGCGACGATGACATTGTCGTCGATGCGCACACCGAGCTCGCGCTGGAGCTCGCGCACGTCGCTGGCGTCGAGACTGTCATCGTCATAGACGTAATAGTCGTCAATTGCCTTGCCGTAGTCATAATACCAGTCGTCGAGCTGGATAAGGGCCTCCTTGCGGCCGGTGACGGTATCGTCATCCTGCATGTACGAGATGACCTCCGGCAGGAAGAGATCGAGCATGGCATCGGCATCGGCATTTTCAAAGTATGTGAAGTAGCTCTCGAGCAGACGGTCCACCTCCGTACCGCCGGCCGTGCTGGGACTGCTCGCCTGACGGGCGGCAAAAATACCGGCCACAATGGCCACGATCACGACCAGCGCGGCAAAGCCGCACAGCAGACCGATGAGCAGCTTCTTCGGGTTGTGCTTCGGGCCGATCTCCGGCGAGGAGACCGTGCCGCCGGGTGCGGACGCATACCAGTCGGTCTGGCCCTGTGGCGCTTCGGGCGCGGGCATGCCGCAGACGGTGCAAAAACGCGCACCTGGTGCGAACCGGCTGCCGCAGCGCGGGCAGACGCCCGGGCCGAACGGGGCCGCCGCACCGGTGTAGACACCCGGGGCCGCCCCCTGCTGAGGCGGTGCAGACGGTTCCGGTACGGGCGCGCCGCAGTTGGTGCAAAAGCGCACGCCGCTCTCAAGCGGGGCACCGCATTGGGCACAGGTGCGCGGGACGGCAGGCTGCTCGGGCAGCATGGCGCCGCAGGCGCGGCAGATCACGGCACTGTCGGAAAGCTGCGCGCCGCATTTCGGGCAGAGCATGGCAAAACCTCGTTTCTGTTTCGGTTTTTTCTCATTGTAACATCCGGCTTTCGATTTTACAATCCATTCTTTGCGTGTTATACTCACATTATCTCATATTCTGATTTTTCCGGAGGCAACGAACCCATGAACATCACTGCCATCATCTATGACGCCGACGCGCGCCGCACGGCCTACATCCTCGGCACGGTCATCGGCAACTGCAAGCTCTTCCCCGCAGAGCGCGCCCCGCGCGACTGGAGCGGGTATGCAAACGTCATCACCGTCGCCGCGGGCGAGGACGGCCCGGTCGTGACAGCCGGGCTGCAAAAGCGCGTGACCTTCCGTCCCAAGGGCGAGGACGAGACCGTCGCCGCGGCCGAGCTGATCGCCAAGGCCTTCTGCCCGCCGGAGGCACCGATGCCGACGGACGCGCTCAGGGCGCGCATCGACGCCTTTCTGGAGGCGCACAACACACTCGCGCTCGCGACCGGCTGCGGCAAATGGGTGCGGTGCACGCCGCTGGAATACCTGCGCGTGGACGGCAGGCTCTATATCCTCACCGAGGGCGGGCTGAAGTTCAAGGGCATCTGGTGGAACGGGGCGGTCTCCGCCGCCGTGTACGACAGCTACACGGGCATGGCGTCGCTCGCCGGGCTGCAGATGACGGGCACGGCCGTGTACATCGACCCGCTGAGCGACGAGTACCGCAGCGTGATCGAGGCGCGCGGCGTGCAGCTGCAGCAGCTGCAGCAGATGCCCGCGATGCTGCACGCAGTGCGGCTGGACATCACGCGCTATGAGCTGCTCGACGGCGCGCTGCGCAGCGAGGGCTATGCCGCGCGGCAGGTGCTCGATCTGGGCTGATGTATTCTATTTTTCCATCTGTGCCATACTATGGTTAGGGAGCACCCGCTCCGAAACCGGACACAGAGGAAGGTGGAATCTTTGCACGAAGCAGGCACGCAGCCGGCCATCCCGGTCGGGCTGGGCATGGCGCTGGTGCACAACCAGCAGGCGCTGGCAAAGTTTTCGGCGCTCACGGACGAAGAAAAGCGCGCGTTCATCGCGGGCGTGCACGGCATCGACTCGCGGCAGGAGATGCGCGCGTATGTCGACCGATTCGCGGAAAGCTGAAAAATACCCCCGCTGTGAAAAACGCAGCGGGGGTATCTTCATGTCTCGAAGCGGATGAGCGTGCAGAGCGTGTCCGCACTGTAGACGCACACGAAGGGGCCGGTGTCCATCAGGGTGTATTTGAGCGTGACGGCCTCCACATCCTTGACCGCCTTCGGGTAGACCATGCGAAAGCCCGTGAACGCGTCGCGCGGCACGGTATCCGGCAGAGCCTCGAGCGCAAAGTCAAGATATTTCGTGTTATGTACATGGCCGTTAAAATCCATGTCGCTGCGGCGCAGGGGCAGCGTTTTCTCCCCGTCGAAGGCAGCGGGCGCGCGCAGACGCGGCGCAGCGGACGCAAACACACCGCGCGCCTCCGGCCGGTAGGACTGGAAGCGCGGCTGGTCGATGCGGATGATCTTCTGCGCGCGCAGGTCGAACAGCACGAGCCGCGATTCGGCGCGGACAAGCTCCGTGCCGGTCTCGTCCGCAAGCGTATAGTCACGGAAGATGCGCCCGATGGGCACACTGTCGCGCACCCAGGTCGTGACGCGCAGGGGCGCCTTGCTGTCCGGCCGGCGCACGATCTGGACGCGCCAGTCGGTCAGCACCCAGGTGATGCCGTGCCGGCTGGACTCGATCACGTCGTCGCCCGTGCTGTCGGAGTGGCGGCTGGCCGTGTTTTCAAAAATGCGCAGAATCGTTTCATACCCGAACTTGCCGTTGGGGTCAAAATCGGCAACGCCCGGCTGATAAATTTCCGAATAAAACATGATGATCGCTCCGTAATCGTGAATGTGTGCCTTCAGACGCCCGGCAGGCAGCCGTTTGCGAACATCCAGCTGTAGGCCAGCGCCCAGGAACCGAAGAGGTCCGTCTCGTGCAGGGCGCGCACCTGCGCGCGCGTGTACCACGCCGACTCGATCTCCTCCATGGGGTCGGTGCTCGGGCGGAACGTCCCCTCCGCCGTGCCGAAAACGCAGACCGTGCGCTCATCGCCGATGCCGACCGTGCACGCCGCCGGCGGCAGGACGTGCGTGATGGCCGTCAGGCGCAGGCCGGTCTCCTCGCGCAGCTCGCGGCGGGCCGCCTGTTCGGGCGTCTCCCCCGGCTCGATGAGGCCGCCGGGCAGACCGTAGATGCGCTGGCCGAGCTCCATGCGAAACTCGTGGATGAGCGCGATGTGCTCGCGCGCGGCATCCGTGAGCACCATGACGACCGCGTCCGTGCGGTGGTGCTGCAGATGCTCGAGCGAGTCGATGTTCCGGTCACGGCTGACCATCTCATACGTGCGCGGACAGCCGGTGCGGTCGATATAGTGCAGGTCGTAGCGGTGCAGGAACGCGCCGCCGTCCTTTTTTTCAATGTCAACAAATTGCAATGGTGGTCGCCTCTCTGGTCATGATAGCTTAGGATACCACGTTTTGCGCCGGTCTACAACCGGAAATGATAATAGATCAGCCGCTGTCACTTTCGACAGCGGCTGATCTGTTGGGGGAAAAAAGAAAGGGAGGATGCCGGGCGGGCCGGACGGCCGCGCCCAGTATGAGGATACCACACCTTTCTTAAAAAATCATGAGTGTCAGCCGGTCTCCGGCAGCGGCACGATGCCGTGCGCGAGCTTGAGCTGCAGCACGCGCAGCACGCTCGCATCGAGCGCCGCCTGCGTGAGTGTGCCGTCCGCGAGCGCCTGCTCCACGGCCGCGACCGCGCCGGGTACGTCGCTGATCTCGAGCAGCATGTCATTGCCGGCAGCGAGGGCGAGCACGGCCTTCTCCCCGTCGGTATACTGCGCGAGGGCCTGCATCTGCAGCCCGTCCGTGACGATGACGCCGCGGAAACCGAGGTCGTAGCGCAGCAGGTTCGTGACGAGCTTGTGCGAGAGAGACGCGGGCACAGCGTCCATCGTCGGCACGGTCAGGTGGCCGACCATGACCATGTCCGCCCCGGCGGCAATGCCGGAGACGAAGGGCTTGAGGTCCTCCTGCCGGAGCTGCGGGAGCGTCTTGTCGACCGTGGCGGCGCCGTTGTGCGAGTCCGTGGCCGTGCTGCCGTGACCGGGGAAATGCTTCAGGCAGCAGATGACCCCGGCGTCGCGAAAGCCGCTCACGGCGGCGGCGACAAGCTCCGCCGCCTCGTCATAATCATCGCTGTAGGCACGGTCGCCGATGGCGCTGCTTTTCTTGTTCGTCCAGACATCGGCCACGGGCGCAAAGTCCGTATTGAAGCCGTAGGCCGCGATGTCGTGCGCGAGGGTCTGCGCGTTGTCATACGCGCCCTGCGTGCCGAGACTGCGGTAGCTGTACATGCTGTTGAGCTTCGTCGTTCCGACGGTGTTCATCAGGCGCGCGACGCGGCCGCCCTCCTCGTCCACGGTGACGAGCGGGGCCGTGGCACTGGCGGACGAGAGCGCGGACGTGAGCGCCGCGAGCTGCTCGCCGGAGGTCATGTTGCCCGCCGAGAGCAGAAAGCCGCCGACGGGATAGTCCCGCAGCGCGGCGGAGAGCTCGTCCGTCATGGCCGTGACGGTGCCGCCGTCCGTGAGCACCTCTGGGTGCACGATGAGCAGCTGGCAGATCTTCTCGCGCGTGGTCATGCCGTCGAGCAGCGTCTGCGCCGCGTCCTTCCGGACGGCGGCGGACGTGCGGGGCGTGGGCTCCGGCTGCGCGGCAGTCTGCCCGCGGAGGACACACACGACCACAAGCAGCACCGCCAGCGCCGCGAGCACGAGCAGATAGACGGCTGCGCGCCAGTTTCGCTTTAAAGTTTTCCAAAATGTATTCCAACTCATAGCTCCAGTTTACCGCAGCGGCAGCAAAAACGCAACCACATCCCATCGACGCGGCGGACTTGTTTCGTTCACAATTTCGTGCTATAATAATGGACAAAATTTCGGGAGTGCGTGCTCCCAGACAGGAAGTGCTTTCTTTTATGACAAAAATTGATATTTTCTCCGGTTTTCTCGGTGCCGGCAAGACCACGCTGATCAAAAAGCTGATTGCTGAGGCGTACACGGGCGAAAAGATCGTGCTGATCGAAAACGAGTTCGGTGAGATCGCCATCGACGGCGGCTTCCTCAAGGACTCCGGCGTGCAGATCAACGAGATGAACTCCGGCTGCATCTGCTGCAGTCTCGTGGGCGACTTTGCCGATGCGCTCAAAAAAGTGCTCGAGCAGTTCCACCCCGACCGCATCCTCATCGAGCCCTCGGGCGTCGGCAAGCTGAGCGACGTCATCCGCGCCGTGCAGGGCGTACAGTCCGACGAGCTGGTGCTCAACGGCTTCACGACCGTCGTGGACGCGAACAAGTGCAAGATGTACATGAAGAACTTCGGCGAGTTTTTCAACAACCAGGTCGAGAACGCGAGCGCCATCATTCTCTCGCGCACCGAGGGCATCCGTCCCGAGAAGCTCGATGCCGCCGTGGCGCTGCTGCGCGAGAAGAACCCGACCGCCACGATCGTGACCACGCCGTGGACGGAGCTTGACGGCAAGCAGATCCTCGAGACGATGGAGCGGCGCGACACGCTGTCCGCCGAGCTCGAGCACCTCAAGGCCGAGGCCGCCGAGGAGGACGAGGACGAGCACGAGCACCATCATCATCATCATCACGACGATGAGGACGACCACGAATGCTGCTGCGGCCACCACCATCACCATGACGACGATGAGGATGACGATGACCACGAACATGAGCACGAGCATCATCATGACCACGACGAGCATGACCACGATCACTGCTGCGGCCACGATCATGACCACGATGACCACGATCATGACGAGCATGACCATGACCACTGCTGCGGCCATCACCACCATCACCACCATGCGGACGAGGTGTTCACGAGCTGGGGCACCGAGACGCCGCGCAAATACACCGACGACGAGATCCGCACCGCGCTCGACGCGCTCATCAACGAGCACCGCTATGGCGTCGTGCTGCGCGCCAAGGGCATCGTGCCCGCGACCGACGGCGGCTGGATCCACTTTGACTACGTGCCCGGCGAGTCCGACGTCCGCCGCGGCAGCGCACAGGTCACCGGCCGCGTGTGCGTGATCGGGTCGCACCTGGCCGAGGATGCACTGAAGGAGCTGTTCCACATTGGCTGACACGAAACAGCAGGCACCGGATCTGCCGGTATACCTGTTCACCGGCTTTCTGGAAGCCGGCAAGACGAAATTCATCCAGGAGACGCTTGAGGACAGCCGCTTCCACAAGGGCGAGCGCACGCTGCTGCTGCTGTGCGAAGAGGGCGAGGAGGTCTATGAGCCGGACAAGTTCTGCGCCGGGAACGTCTTTGTGCGCAACATTGACGAGGAGTCCGACCTCACGGTCGAATACCTGAAGGCGCTGCAGGACGAGATCCGCCCCGAGCGTGTGCTTGTGGAGTACAACGGCATGTGGATGCTCGACTCGCTCTACGGCAACCTGCCGGAGGGCTGGGCGGTCGCGCAGGAATTCCTGTTTTGCGACGCGACGTCGTTTTTGAGCTACAACGCGAACATGCGCCAGCTCATGGTGGACAAGCTCAAGAGTGCCGAGCTCGTCGTGCTCAACCGCTACAACGACAGCATGGACCGCATGGAGATGCACCGCATCATCCGCGCCATCTCCCGCCGGTGCGACATCGCGTATGAATTCACCGACGGCAAGGTCGTGTACGACGACATTGAGGACCCGCTGCCATTCGACCTCGACGCCCCGGTCGTCGAGATCGAGGACCGCGACTTCGCCATCTGGTACCGCGACATGTCCGAGGAGCCGAAGAAATACGACGGCAAGACCATCGAGGTCAAGTGCCGCTGCCTCGTGCGCAAGAACGTGCCGAAGGGCTGCTTCATCGCCGGACGGCACATCATGACCTGCTGCGTGCAGGACATTCAGTTCGCGGGCATCATCTGCGTGTGGGACCGCGCGGACGAGATCCGCAACGACGAGTGGGCCATCATCACGGCCCGGCTGGACTACAAGTTCCACCGCGCCTACGGCCGCAAGGGCCCCGTGTTCACGGTGCAGTCCGTGCAGGAGGTCGAAAAGCCGGAGGAACCGGTGGCCACGTTCTATTAAGTGCACAAACGCAAAAAATCAGCCGCCCGATGGGCAGCTGATTTTTCTTTGTCGGGATTTAATTTTCTTTGTCCTCGGCCGTGGACAGCAGGACGCGGTCGTTATCAAAGGCCTCGCCCGCCTTGGCGGCGAAGGCATCGAGCAGGCCCTGCACGGTCATGCCCGCGCGCTCCGGGCCGGAGACATCGAGCACGATGCGGCCGGCATCCATCATGAGCGTGCGCGTGCCGAGTTCGAGCGCCTGGTGCATATTGTGCGTGATCATGAGGCAGGAGATGCTGCGCTCCGACACGACGCTGCGCGTGAGCGCGAGCACCTTGTCGGCCGTGACGGGGTCGAGCGCGGCCGTGTGCTCGTCGAGCAGCAGCAGCTCGGGCGTGACCATGGTGGCCATGAGCAGCGTCAGCGCCTGGCGCTGGCCGCCGGAGAGCAGGCCGACGGGCGTGTTCATACGGTCCTCCAGCCCCATGTCGAGCTGGGCGAGCGCATCGCGGAAGAAGTCGCGGTCGCGGCGGCTCACGCGGCCGAAGAGCACGTGCCGGTCCGAAGAGCGCAGGTAGGCCACGGCGAGGTTCTCCTCGATGGTCATGTGCGGCGCGGTGCCCTTGAGCGGGTCCTGGAACAGGTGGCCGATGCGGCGGCTGCGCTTATACGACGGCAGGAATGTGATGTCCCGCCCGTCGAGCGTGATGGTGCCGGAATCGACATAGAACACACCGGCGATGGCATTGAAGAGCGTGCTCTTGCCGGCGCCGTTGGAGCCGACGATGGTGGCAAACTCCCCGTCGGCCAGCCGGAGCGAGAGGTCGGACAGGGCGCGCTTCTCGTTCACGGTGCCGGCGTTGAATGTCTTGGAGATGTGGGAAACTTCAAACATCGGTCTCGTCCCCCTTTCCGGACAGGGCGCGCAGCTTGCGGGCGTTGGACTTGATCTTCGCCAGATGGACGTAGCCCTTCATGTTCGGCGCGGCGATGGCGACGGCCACGATGACGGCGGACACGAGCTTGAAATACTCGGCCGAGATGTTCAGCCGCAGCGCCAGCGCTATGATGAAGCGGTAGACGATGCTGCCGAGCACGACGCAGACGACGCGCTTGCCCACGCCGCCGCGGTGACCGGCAAAGACCTCGCCGATGATGAGACTCGCCAGCGCAATCGTGACCATGCCGGTGCCGAGGTTGATGTCACAAAACTTGTTATACTCCCCGATCAGGCAGCCGGACAGCGCCGTGAGGGCGTTGGCCAGGCACAGGCCGATCGTGATGGTGGCTTTGGGGTTGATGGAGGAAGCGCTGACCATATCCAGACTATCGCCCGTGGCGCGGATGGACAGGCCCAAGGATGTGCCGAAAAAGCGGATGAGCGCGAACGCGATCACGGCTACAATAAGTGCGAGCAGGATCAGCCGACTCCACTGCCCGCCGACAAGGCCCTTGAAGAGTGAAAACACCGTGTCGACCCCGGTGATGGACACGTTGGACGAAAAGCCCATGACCGCGAGGTTGATCGTGTAGAGGCCGGTGTTCGAGATGATGCCGGCGAGGATGCTCTCGACGCCGAGGCGCGTCTGCAAAAAGGCCGTGACGTAGCCCGAGAGCATGCCCGCCGCCATGGCGGCAAACAGCGCAAGGATCGGGTGGCCGGCGATGGTGAGCATGGCGCCGACGGCACAGCCGAGCGTGAAGCAGCCGTCCGTGGAGAGGTCGGCGATATTCAGGATGGAAAAGCTGATGAACAGCGCCAGCGCGACGAGGCCGTAAATGAGGCCGACCTCAAGCGCCGTCTGCAAAACGGTCAGCATGGAGCTCCCTCCTTCGGGATGTTAGATCAATTAGTCAAAATTCTGCTGCGTGGTCGTCTCGAGCACGGAGCTGCACTTGCCTTCAAACGCGCTGCGCACGGCGGTGATGTCATAGCCGATGGCGGCGCAGCTATCGGTGTTGATCATGGCGATGCCGTTATCGAACGTGGTCACAGGCAGCGTAGCGGGGTCCTTACCGTCGACCAGCACCTGCACGACCATGTCGGCCGTGATGGTGCCGAGCTTGGTGTAATCCACGCCGTAGCCGACAAACGCGCCGTTGAGGGCAAAGGAATCCGCGCCGCAGTACTGCGGAATCTTGGCATTAAGGAACTTCTCATAGATGGCGAGCTCGGCGGTCATGATGGTGTTGTCGGTCGGGGTGAAGACGGCGTCGACCTTCTCGGCGATGAGCGCGTCGACGGCGGAGGAAACTTCATCGGTGGTGGTGCCGGTCTTTTCCACGCAGCGGATGCCCTTGCCCTCGAGGTAGGCCTTCGCGTCCTCGATCGGCTGCTTGGAGGAATCCTCGCTCTTGGAGTAGAGCAGGCCGACGGTCTTGGTGTCCGGGTTCTGGGCGAGCATCAGGTCGAGCAGGCCCTTGGTGTTGAGCGCGTCGCTCGTGCCGGTGATGCGGCCGCCGGGCGCGTCGAGCGAATCGACAATGCCGGCGCCGACGGGGTCAGAAACGGCGGAGAAGACGATGGGGATCTCCGTGTCCTCGGTGGCGGACTGCATGATCTTTACGGCCGGGGTCGCGATCGGGACGATGAGGTCCACGCCCTTGCCGACGAGCTCGGCACCGATCTGGTTGAGCGTCGTGGCGTCGCCCTGACCGTTGTAGAGCGTGTAGTCAAAGGTCACGCCCAGCTCCGTGGCCTTCGCGTCGAGCTCGGTCTCGATGGCCGCCTCGATCTGGTTGAGGGACGCATCGTCCACAAACTGCACGATGCCGACCTTATAGATCTTGCCTTCGGCCTTGTTGTCCTCGGTCTTGCTGCCGCAGGCGGACAGGCCCATGAGCGCGGTGACGGCGAGCACGCCGCCGACGATCTTCTGGAAAGTCTGATTCATAATATATTCTCCTTCTATTGGAATCTGATAATCGTTGATTTAAGATATTCGGATACGGTCTGACGCGGCAAAAATTCTCCGGCCGCCACGCCATCGTCTGGTTTTGCGGGTCATATGCATCCCTCCTGCAGTGATTTAAGCAACAAAAAAAGCCTCGTCCACGAAACGGTTCCTTCCGTTTCATGGGACAAGACTGTAACTCCTGCGGTGCCACCCATGTTGGCGCTCATGCGCCCACTTTGCACGTACGATCATACGCTCCGCCGGATAACGGCCGCGGCCACCGTCGCCCCTCATGCTGCTGCAATCGGTTTGCCCTCGCGAGTCCATTCGCCATTCGTCCGCTGCAGCGCTTCCACCGTCCGCTGCTCTCTGAAAGCTTCGTAAATGGGTACTCCTCTCGGTCATCGGTTTCTCGATGGTGTTACTCTACCACTTCCCGCGCCGGATTGCAAGCCCCATTTTCACAAATCTGCATGGAGGCAGCAAAAAAAGATTTGTACAAGGCAAACAAACGTCCCTGACCGGTGGTCAGGGACGTTGGGTGCAATATTATTTTCCGGCGTAGACAAAGGCGTTCGGCAGCGTGCGCCCGGCAGTGAGCGCGGGGTTGGAGCTGCGCATGATGTACTTGCCCTTGTACCAGATCATGGCGCTGGTGCCGCCGTCGAGGTTCATGGCCTGCATGCAGTCGTGCTTGGCCATGATGGCCGCGCAGTCCGGCACGCTGATGCCGACCGACGTCGCGAGCCGGCCCTCGACGAGCAGGGCGATGATCTCGCCGTACTTCGACTGGCCGAGGCAGGCGCGCGGCTGCAGGTCGGAGAAGCCGCTGCGGGCATTGACGACCGTCTCCCCGTCGATGATCATGGCGGGCGAGAACTCGACCGCGTCCGTCGTGCCGGGAGAGACCTCGGAATCGCTGTCTCGGATGTAGATGCGGTTGTCCTCATGCAGCTCCAGGCGCTTGTAGCCGTAGCCCATGTGGCCGCCGTAGGACTTGCCGTTGCACATGGCGTAGCCCGCGAGGGTGCCGCCGTTGCCGGTGCCGCCCGGGTCGATGAAGCCCGAGCCGGTCATGCCGATGACGCCGCCGTGGGCCTCGGCGATCTTGCCGCAGACCTGGCCGACGCTGCCGAGCGTGGACGCGGCCTGCAGGCTCAGGCGCGACGGGTCTTTCATGATGACGAGCACGCCGCGGTAAGTACTGCCTTTCACGCGCGCAATCATAATTTCGTTCTGTGCGTCGATCGCAAGCACCTGCTCGCCCTGGATGGTGCGGATGCTGGTGCCGTTGTCCGTGAGGGCGGACTTGTCGATGTTGATGCGGCTCCAGCCGGCGGCGAGGGCGTCAGGATGCTCCTTGATATACGCCTGCATGCTCGGCACATCCACCTCCCAGAAGAGGTTATAAAACGCAATCTCTTCCTTGCTCATGCCCTTGGTATCCGTGAGCGTGGGGTTGCGGGACTCGATCTCTTCCTCGTCCCACTCGCTGTTGACACCGATCTGCGCCTCCCTGGCCGCCTCCATTTCGGCAATGACCTTGTCTATGACGCTGCGCGGGATGAACGCCGTGGCCAGCCACTGGTGGCTGAGCGTGTTCATGGCCGTCTGAATATAGGCCGTGCGCCACTTGGCGATGAACGGAATGTCGGAATAGACCGCCGTCAGGTACAGGCCGGCGAGGATGGCCAGCACGAGAAACAGGATCAGCAGGCGGCGGCCGAGGCTCTTTTTCTTCTTCGGCTTTTTGGCCTTCTTTGCCTTGCGGCCGTGTTTGCCGGCCGGGGCAGGCTGCTGCACACGCCGGCGGTCGTCCGGCGCGCTGCGGCGCGGGCGGGCGGCGTCATCCGTCCACTGGCTGGCGCTCCGCTGCGCGGGGCGCTGCTGAGCAGGGCGCTGCTGAGCCGGGTGCTGCTGAGCAGGACGCTGCTGAGCGGGACGCTGCTGGGCCGGGCGCTGCTGAGCGGGACGCTGCTGGGCAGGACGCTGCTGAGCGGGACGCTGCTGGGCCGGGCGCTGCTGCGTGGGGCGCTGCTGCGTGGGGCGCTGCTGCGCAGTATCGGAAGCGGGCCGCTGCGCGCCTGTGGGGCGCGGCGGCGCGGAAAACAGCTTCAAGGGGCGACTCCTCCTTTACTTCGGGAGATTACGAAGGGCTTGACGGCGGGGAGCAGAAAATGTTCCGCGCGCCGCGGGAAAAACGAGAAGGCTCGCCGAGCGAGCCTTCCCGGAAACGTGCAGGGGCGCGTCCGCTCAGCAAAGCTGCGCGCCGGCGGGCACGCTGTCATCGAGCATGAGCAGGTTGAGCTTGCCGTCCTTCTCGGCCGAGAGGAGCATGCCGTTGGAGGCCATGCCCATCATCTTGCGCGGCGGCAGGTTCAGGATCGCGACGACGGTCTTGCCGACGAGCTCCTCGGGGCGGTAGTACTTGGCGATGCCGGAGAGGATCTGCCGGTCGGTGCCGCTGCCGTCGTCGAGCGTGAAGCACAGAAGCTTATCGGACTTTTTCACCGGCTCGCACTTGAGGACCTTGCACACGCGCATGTCACACTTGGCAAATTCGTCGATCGTCACATCCGGCAGCACGGGCGCGGACTTCGGCGCGGCGGCCGCTTTTTTTGCCGCCTTGAGCGCCTCGAGCTCGGCGAGCTCCTTGGTCATGTCGATGCGCGGGAAGAGCGTCTCGCCCTTGTGGACCGTGACGTCCGCGGGCAGCACGCCCCAGACGGCGGCGTTGTCCCACGTGGTCTGCTCCGGCGCGGCGCCGATCTGCGCGAAGGCCTTCGCACAACTGTCGGGCATGAAGGGCAGCAGAAGTGTGACGGTGATGCGCAGCGTCTCAAGCAGGTTATACAGCACCGTGGCCAGGCGCGCGCGCTTGCTCTCGTCCTTGGCGAGGATCCAGGGGGCCGTCTCGTCGATATACTTATTGGCGCGGGAGATGACCTTGAACACCTCGATGAGCGTCTGCTGGGTGCCGAAGTTATCCATATAGCCGGCATACGTCTCGCGCAGAGAGGACGCCATGGCGATGAGCTCGTCATCGAGCGCATCGTGCTCGCGCTCGGCCGGGAGCGTGCCGCCGAAGTACTTGATGACCATGGCGACGGTGCGGCTCAGGAGGTTGCCGAGGTCGTTGGCAAGGTCGGTGTTGATGCGGGAGATGAGCAGCTCATTGGAGAAATTGCCGTCACTGCCGAGCGGGAACTCGCGCAGGAGGTAATAGCGCAGCGCGTCCACACCGTAGCGCTCGGCGAGCACGACGGGGTCGACGACGTTGCCCTTCGACTTCGACATCTTGCCGCCGCCGAGCAGCAGCCAGCCGTGGCCGAAGACCTTCTTCGGCAGGGGCATGCCCATGCTCATGAGCATGGCCGGCCAGATGATGGAGTGGAAGCGCACGATCTCCTTGCCGACCATGTGCACGTCGGCGGGCCAGTACTGGTCATAATCGTCGTACTTGTCGTTCAGGAAGCCGAGGGCCGTGCAGTAGTTGAACAGCGCATCGACCCAGACATAGACGACGTGGCCGGGGTCAAAATCGACCGGGATGCCCCACGTAAAGCTCGTGCGCGACACGCACAGATCCTCAAGGCCGGGGTCGATGAAGTTTTTGATCATCTCGTTGACGCGGCTGGCCGGCTCGAGGAACGTGCCGCTGAGCAGCAGCTTGCGCACAGGCTCGGCATACTTCGACAGGCGGAAGAAATACGCCTCCTCCTCGGCATAGTGCACCTCGCGGCCGCAGTCCGGGCACTTGCCGTCGACGAGCTGGCTCTCGGTCCAGAAGCTCTCGCACGGCGTGCAATACATGCCGGAGTACTTGCCCTTATAGATATCGCCCTTTTCGTACATCTTCTTGAAAATGCGCTGCACGGCCTCGACATGATAGTCGTCCGTCGTGCGGATGAAGCGGTCGTTGGAGATGTTCATCAGCTTCCACAGCGCGCGCACGCCGCCGGGGCCTTCGACGATGTTGTCCACGAACTGCTTGGGCGTGACGCCGGCGGCCTCCGCCTTCTCTTCGATCTTCTGGCCGTGCTCGTCCGTGCCGGTCAGGAACATGACGTCATAGCCGCACAGGCGCTTGTAGCGCGCGATCGCATCGGTCGCAACCGTGCAGTAGGTGTGGCCGATGTGCAGCTTGTCCGAGGGGTAATAGATCGGGGTGGTGATATAAAACTTTCCTTTGCTCATACTGCATTCTCCTCTGTATTAGTCTTCACCGGCGTCACCGGGGTCGTAGATGGAAGGATAGGGGGTCGGCTGCGGCTTCGGCGTGGGTGTGGGCGTCGGGGCCGGCGTGGCGCTGGGGGTGGGCGTCGGCTTCGGCGTGGTGTCGTGTGAGTGGTAGGTGCTGTTGGCCTCGAGCGTGTGGCTGATCTGGTTGCCGTCCTTATCATAGACGGTGCGATAGGTCGTGGCGCGCAGGCCCTCGGCCGTGTAGCTCATCTTGACATAGCTGCCATCGACATCTGTGCCCCAGATCTCGACCGTGACACCGCCGTTTTGCACGGAGGCCTTGATCTCGATCGGGTAGTCGCGGTTATTCGTGAACTTGAACTCCGGCCCGCCCCAGCTGACCGTGGCGTCCATGCCGGGTTCGATATAGCCCACGGGGAAATAGTGGCAGGTGCGGGTGTTGATCTTCAGATTGGAGACCATGGCGCAGTAATACAGCGTGGACGACACCTGGCAGATGCCGCCGCCGACCTCCTGCACGACCTGGCCGCCGGAATAGGCCCCGGCCTCCTTGAAGCCGTTGGCTTTCGTGCGCTGGCCGACGACGTCGTTATACGAGAACGTCTGGCCGGGCTGAAGAATGACGCCGTTGATCTTCTCGGCGGCGAGCTTCACGTTCGTGATGCGGTTGCTGCTGCTGCCGGAGAGTGAGGTGGTCTTGGTGGCGAGCTTATCGGCCAGGAGGTGCTTTTGCAGCTGCTCCTGCGTCATTTCCGGCTGCGTGAGCGTGGCCGGGATGGTGACGGTGTCGCCGGTGGATGCCGCGTCCCACAGGGGCTGGGCGGCGGCGACGTCAAACTCAATGCCGACCTTGCTCTCGGTGGCGGACTGGGTCTCGGGGTCGTAGCCCGCGTTGACCGGATCGCCGCAGACGGCGTCGTGCAGCTCCTGCAGCGTCATCTTGTCATCGCCGCTCATATCGACCGGGTAGGCCGACGTGCCGAACTTGCCGGCGCGGATGTCGCTGAGCATGCGCTCGGCAACGGCGGCGGGGTCGAGCGTGATCATGCTCGCGCCCTTGACGACGCGGATGGCGCTGTGCGCCTCGTCGATCTCGATGCTGCCGGCGGAGAGGCTGACGTTGATCTCGGCGGCCTCGCGCTCGATGCGCGTGCGCAGGGCGTCGGCGTCCATGTCGGCGAGGTTGTCCGAGGCGACGTCATGGCCCTGGAAGGCGCAGTGCAGCCATGTGAAGAAATTCGTGAACACATTGCCGCTGCGGCCGTAGGCATAGGCCGTTTCGGCGGCGGCATCGGGCGTGGCGTCAAAGCCGATCTCCGTCGCGGTGACGGTGATGGCCCGGTCACCCGGGAAAGTCATGGTGAGCACCGGGGCGCTCGTATCGTCCCACCCGGCGGCGCGGATGGCATCCGCCGCAGCGGCCTGCGTCATGCCGCCGACGTCGGTGCCGCAGACAGAGACGTTCGGGAAAATGGCATCCTTTTTCGCCACGAGCACCATGCCGACGGCGCCCGCCGCCACGAGGACGGCCAGCACGATGAGCACGACGCGCACGGCGATTTTGCCGCCGCGGCCGCGCGGTTTTTTTGCTTTCGGAGCCGGCTGCGGCTGGGCGCCGGGCGCACTGCGGCGCGCCGTCTGCTCCTGCCGGGGCACGGGCGGACGCTGGGGCGCCGCCTGTTTCGGTGCGGCGGCGCGGCGGGCGGCCGCCTCGCTCTGTGCGGAACGGTTGGCGCCGCTGCGGTGTGCCGAGCGCTCCTGCGCTGCGAAATCCGCCGCCTCGCGGCGGGCGGCCGCGCTGCGCTTGGAAGTGTTGCCGTTGAGTTTCATTTGCTCGAATCCCTGTCTTTCCCTGTCAAAATCGGATTATTTAAATATGTATCGCGGAAAGCCTCCGCCTCGCCGGGCGGGAGCTTGGTGCGCGGCTGGCGTTCGATCTGCGGCTTCATCCACGGGTTGTGCTCGGCCTTGCGGTCGGTCTGCGCCTCGAGGAGCTTGCCGATGAGCACGTTCGAGATGAGAAAGCCCGAGGGCGTGAAGTGCCAGCGCTCCCCGTCCGCAACGGCCCAGCCGCAGCGGATGAACTCCTCGAGCTGCTGCTCGATGCCGGAAAAATCGCTGCGGTAGAGCCGCTCGTACTCCGCGCGCGACACGCCGTGGACGGTGCGCATGCCGAGCATGAGGTACTCCGCCGCGCGCTCGAAATCGCCGATGGTCTCGTACTCGTCGATCATGTCCTCACCGTGGAGGACGCCCGCGAGATAGCGGTCGAGATCGCGCACATAGCTGTAGCGCGTGCGGCCGATGCACGAGTGCGCGCCGGGGCCGAAGCCCATATAGTCATCGAGCTGCCAGTACTTCAGATTATGCCGGGATTCGTAGCCCGGTATGCTGAAATTGGAGATCTCATACTGCTCATAGCCGTAGCGCCGCAGCTCCTCGACCATGCACAGGTACATGTCCGCCTGCTCGTCGTCCGACGGGATGAGGGGCGAATCCTTGAGGTCGTACATGGGCGTGCCCTCCTCGAGCTTGAGCCCGTAGCCGGAGATGTGCTCCGGGCGCAGGGCGATCGCCTTGGCGAGCGTGTCCGCCCAGTCGCTGCGGGTCTGGCTGGGCAGGCCGTAAATGAGGTCGAGGCTGATGTTGTCGAAACCCGCCGTGCGGGCATTCTGAACGGCCATCTCCACCTGACGGAAGCTGTGGCGGCGGCCGATCATTTTCAAAATATCATTGTTCGCCGACTGCATGCCGATGCTCAGGCGGTTGAAGCCCGCTTTGTGCAGGGCGCGCAGGTCATGCAGGCGGACGCTGTCCGGATTGACCTCGACGGTCACCTCCGCGCGCTTGAGCAGGCGGCCGGTGGCCTTGACGGCGTCGAGCAACTCAATGAGGCGCGCCGCGCCGTAAAAGCTCGGCGTGCCGCCGCCGAAATACACCGTGTCGATGTACGCCGGGGCGATGCGCCCGGCGCTCTCTTCGATGTGCTCGAGCAGGGCCTGCTGGTAGTCCGCCATGCGGTCGGCCGCGCCGGCGCAGGAATAAAAGTCGCAATAACCGCACTTGCTCGCGCAAAACGGGATGTGGATATAGATACCGAGACGCGGTTCCATAGACAGCTCCTTACATGGGGATGCCCCGGCCGCCGGGGCGCGGCGGCCAGGGAAAAGATCGGATCAGATGAGCGTGCAGACGAGCTCGGAATACGCGGCGGGATCCTCGAGCGGCTCGCCCGCGATGAGCAGCGCCTGCGCGTGCAGGATGCGCGCGATGCGGGCGGCCTTGTCCTTGTCGCCGGTGTCGAACGCTTCCTTCATGGTCTGATAGGCGTGGTGGTTGGCATTGAGCTCGAGCACGCGGATGGCGCGGATGTCGGTCGGTGCGCCGGGCATGCTCTTGAAATAGCGCTCCATCTCGAGCGTGACGCCGCCCTCCGTGCTCAGGCACACGGCGCTGGACACGAGCTTATTGGACAGGCGCACGGACGCGACCTGGTCGCCGAGCGTCTCCTTGACGAAGTCGAGCAGGTCCTTGTCCTCGGCCTGCTTGGCCTCGGTCTCCTTCTTCTCTTCCTCGGTCTCGAGGCCGAGGTCGTCGGTCGCGATGTTGCAAAACGGCTTGTCGGCGTAGCTCTTCATGGTGTCGACGAAATACTCGTCGATCTGCGAGGTCATGCACAGGACATCATAGCCCTTTTCGTGCAGAAGCTCTGCCTGCGGCAGGCTGAGCAGGCGCTTGACGTTCTCGCCGCAGGCAAAGTAGATCTTCGTCTGCTCGGCGGGCATGGCGTCGGCGTACTCCTTGAGGGAGACGAGCTTCGTCTCGCTCGTGTGGTAGAGCAGCAGGTCCTTGATCTCATCGACCTTGTCGCCCGTCTCGGTGACGGCGCCGGCGCGCAGCATCATACCGAAGGCGGCGTGGAACTGCTCATACTTCTCGCGGTCGTTGGTCATGAGCTTCGTGAGCTCGGACTTGATCTTCTTGCCGAGGTTCGTGGCGATGAGCTTGAGCTGGCGGTCGTGCTGGAGCATCTCACGCGAGATGTTCAGCGACAGGTCGGGCGAATCGACCACGCCGCGGGCAAACGCGTAGCACGGCGGCAGGAGGTCGGTGCACTTATCCATGATCATGACGCCGGAGCTGTAGAGCTCGAGACCGGGGTCAGCCTCGCGGGTGAACATGTTCATCGGGGCCTTGGCCGGGATGAACAGCAGCGCGCGGTAGGAGATCAGGCCCTCGGCGTTGACGCGGATGACGGCCAGCGGGTCGTCCTTGTCGTGGAACTTGTCCTTATAAAACGCGATGCACTCCTCGTCCGTGGCTTCCTTGCGGCTGCGCTGCCAGATGGGGACCATGCTGTTGATGGTCTGCTCCTCGGTCTTGGTGACCATCTCCATCTTCGGCTCGCCCTTTTCGTCCTTCTCGCCGGTGTCGACCCAGTCGCTCTGCTCGACGTCCATGACGATCGGCCAGCGGACATAGTCAGAGTACTTGCGGATGAGCATCATGAGCTTCCAGTTTTCGAGGTAGGTGGAGTATTTCTCTCCCGTCTCGTCGGCCTTGATGTGCATGATGACGTCGGTGCCGACGGTATCCTTTTCGGTCTCGGTGATGGTGTAGCCGTCCGCACCAGTGCTGACCCACTGGTAAGCCGTGTCGCTGCCGTAGGCGCGGGTGATGACCGTGACCTTGTCGGCGACCATGAACGCGGAGTAGAAGCCGACGCCGAACTGGCCGATGATGTCGATGGCGGCATCCTCCTGCGCGTTCTCGCCGAGGCCGTCCTTGAACTTCAGCGAACCGCTGCGTGCGATGACGCCGAGGTTGCTGTCGAGCTCCTCCTTGGTCATGCCGATGCCGTTATCCGACACCGTGATCGTGCGCGCATCCTTATCCGGGGTAACGCGGATCTTGAAATCGCTGCGCGCCATGCCCACATTTTCATCCGTGAGCGACTGGTAGCAGAGCTTGTCGATCGCGTCCGAGGCGTTCGAGATGATCTCGCGCAGGAAAATTTCCTTGTGCGTGTAGATCGAGTTGATCATCATGTCGAGCAGCTTTTTCGACTCGGCCTTGAATTGTTTCTTTGCCATATCTATGCCTCCAAAAATTTCATTACACCTTTGGGTCCGTACCCGGCCGGCACGCAATAGCAGCCCACGGTACAGATTTTAATATTATAGCACATCGACCGTTTTTTTCAACACCCGCGGCCGGAATAATTGGGATTGTACAGCGCGTTTTTCATGGTATAATAGGGTGTTAAGAAAAAAATAAGATTCTGTGAGGTGGCTCCCATGAACAATCTGAAAGACCTGCTCGATGCGCGCCTGTTCCTGCTGGACATGGACGGCACGCTCTACCTCGGGGACGACGTGTTCCCCGGCGCAGTCGACTTCATCCATACGCTGGCCGAGACCGGGCGGCAGTACATCTACCTGACCAACAACTCCTCGCGCGCAGGCACGGACTACATCACGCGCCTGCGGCGGCTGGGCTTCCCGTGCGAGGCCGAAAACGTGTTCACCTCCGGCATGGCGACGGCGCTGTACCTCAACCAGCACTATGCGGGCAAGCCCGTGTACCTTGTCGGCACGCAGGCGTTCCGCCGCGAGCTGCTCAGCTACGGCATCCCGCTGGTGGAAGAGGGCGCGGAGATCGTCGTGGCGGGGTTCGACACCGAGCTCGTGTACGAAAAGCTCGATAAGGCCGTGCACTTCCTGCGCCGCGGCGCGGCGTTTATTGCCGCCAACCCCGACTGGGTCTGCCCCATGCCGGCCGGCGAGGTGCTGCCCGACTGCGGGAGCATCTGCGCGCTGCTGACCGCCGCCTCCGGCGTGAAGCCGACGTATATCGGCAAACCGAACCGCAACATGGTCGATGTCATCTCGGCGCAGACCGGCGTGCCGAACGCGCAGATCTGCTGCGTGGGCGACCGGATCTACACCGACATTGCCGTGGCCGTGAACGCGGGCGCGCAGAGCGTGCTCGTCATGTCCGGCGAGACGGACGAGGCGATCCTCAAAGCGTCCGACGTGCAGCCGAAGTACGTCCTGCGCGACGTGGCGGAGCTGGCGCAGATCTTGCGCGGCGGCGCAGCAGTGTGAGAAAAAAGTTCCAAAAACTTTTGAAAACCGCTTGACAATGGCGAACACAAATGTTAGTATATGTTCAGTAAACATCGTTTTTCTTTTCGATGTTGCAAAATCCCTCGTTTGTGTTCTCTCTTCCACTTTGCAGCGTCCGGGTCTGCATCCGCCGCGGACGTGCAAGCACAAGCAAACAACAGCAGCAGCCGCACCGGTTTCCCGGTGCGGCTGTTGCTTTCGTTATGTGCGGATGCGGCAGCAGCCGCACCGGGAAGCCGGTGCGGCTGTTGCGATTATCAAAAACGTTCCGTTCAGCTGTCGGCGCGGAACCAGGCGCCGGGGCGGTAGTGCTCAAAGATGACGATGTCATAATCGTGCTCATGCGTCCAGGCGCGGCTCGTCCAGCCGGCGCGCACGGCACCCATGGCCTCGCACAGGCGCACGCTCAGCGGCTTCGGCCCGATCTTGTAGGCGATGAACTGCGGGCGGGCGATCACGTTCGTGAGCACGTTGCCGACGATGGCAGCCGCGGGCTTATTGAGCGCCTTGCCGTAGTCCTTCGGCGGCTGGCTGAGCTGGCCGCGCAGGATATCGGGCGCGTTGCGCCGGAACCACGCGACGATCGTGGGGTCAAAGCTCTCGACGCAGTACGGCCCGCCGTAAGTACGCAGGGCGGCGAGCGTCAGCGCGCACAGGCGGCGGTTATTGTGCCCCCGCTTGACCTCGAGCAGCAGCGGCACGCGGCCGCCGAGCGCTTCGAGCGCCTCGGCAAAGGTCGGGATGACGCAGTCGGTATCGCCGAGGCGCAGGGCGCGCAGCTCGGCGAGCGTGAAATCATCAATGACGCCCGGCACGCCGCACATGCGCTCGAGCGTGTCGTCGTGGAACACGACGAGCTGGTCGTCCGCCGTCAGGTGCACGTCCATCTCAACGGCGTAGCCCGCCTCGACCGCGGCACGAAAGGCCGGGAGCGAATTTTCCGGCACGGTGCCGTCCTCGGTGTGCAGGCCGCGGTGCGCATAGTTGCGGTATAGAAACGGGGCCTTCTGTGCGCGCGTGGCGCGGCCCGGCGCAACAAGAAATGCAAACGCACCCGCGCAGGCGGCGGCCGGTACGGCAAACTTGCAGGCAGTTTTCCAATCCATAATGTGTCCTCCTTTCGGCGGCGCAGGCCGCCGGTTTGCTTTGCCCTTATTAAACAACAATTTCTGCTTTTCGTCAAATGCCTGTTGAATTGCCGGGCGAGGTATTGTAGAATGAGACAAATCCGATACACATGATGGAGGTAACCCTGTGAAGCTCAACTACAAACGCACCATCTGCGTTGGCTTTGCCTTTTTCCTGATCTGCGCCTTCTGGCAGGCGTATGACAACACCATTCCCCTGATTTTGACGAACAAGTTCGGCATGTCGCAGGCGTGGTCCGGCGTCATCATGGCGCTCGACAACATTCTGGCGCTGTTTCTGCTGCCGCTGTTCGGCGCGATCTCCGACAAACACACCGGCAAGCGCGGCCGCCGCACGCCGTTTATCGTCTTTGGCACGATCGTTGCGGCCATCGCGTTCATCAGTCTGTCGCTCGTCGACGATGCGCAGCTGAAAAACATCGACGCGGCCGCCGCCATCGACGATCCCGCCGCGCTGCGCGTCGTGTACCAGCAGGAGGCCGACCGCACGCTCAAGACCCCCGACGGCGAGACGTTCGTGCTCGAGGACACCTTCTCGGAGGACGAGTTTGCCGCCATCACGAGCCAGGTCACGACCGCCGAGGGCAAGACCGTGACGAACCACGACTACACGAACTATGTCGTGCCTGCGCGCCAGGCCTACACCCACCAGACGACCGTGCAGCACCCCGGCGCGCTCATCGGCTTTATCGCGCTGCTGCTCGTCGTGCTCGTGGCCATGGCCACGTTCCGCTCCCCCGCCGTCGCGCTCATGCCCGATGTTACCATCAAACCGCTGCGCAGTAAGGCGAATGCCGTCATCAACCTCATGGGCACCGCCGGCGGCATCCTCGTGCTGGCCATCGGAATGGCCTTCGCCACAAGCTCCGTGCGCAACTCGCTCATGAGCTACACGGTGTACTTCGCCGTGATCGCGGGCATCATGCTGCTGGCGCTGCTGATCTTCCGCCTGACGGTCAACGAGCCAAAGTTCGTGGCCGAGATGCAGGCCGACAGCAAACGCTTCGGCATCGACAACGGCGACAGTGACGATGCGCCCGCCGGCTCCGGCAAGCTCGGCAAGGCCAAGCGCCGGTCGCTCATCTTCCTGCTGCTGTCGATCGTGCTGTGGTTCTTCGGCTACAACGCCGTGACGTCGAAATACTCCGTCTACGCCAGCAACATCCTGCACAAGGACTACAACCTCACGCTCATGCTCGCGCAGGCCGCCGCCATCGTGGCCTACCTGCCCGTCGGCATCGTCGCGTCCAAGATCGGCCGCAAAAAGACCATCCTCGGCGGCGTCGTGATGCTGGCCGTCGCGTTCGGCGTGGCCGCTTTCCTCAACGCCGAGAGCCCCACGATGCTCATGAACGCCATGTTCTGCCTCGCCGGTATCGGCTGGGCCACCATCAACGTCAACTCCTTCCCGATGGTCGTGGAGATGTGCTCCGGCAGCGACGTCGGCCGCTACACCGGCTTTTACTACACGGCCAGCATGGCCGCCCAGGTCGTCACGCCGATGTTCTCCGGCTTCCTGATGGACAAGCTCGGCATGACCGTGCTCTTCCCCTACGCCGCCATCTTTGTGGCCGGCGCGTTCGTGACGATGCTCTTTGTCCGCCACGGCGACAGCCGCCCCATCCCCGCCAAGGGCCTCGAGGCGCTTGACGTGGACGATTGACCGAAATATACATTTGGAGGATGCAAATACTATGGAACGTCTGACCCGCAAACTGAAAAAGGGCGGCTACTCCGCCAACCGGCACTCCGAGGCCCAGCTCACCGAGCGCCTTGACCAGCTCAAGGGCGTGCACAAGCAGTGGGTCGGGGATGTGTCGGACATGATCACCGGCATGAAGCAGAGCGAGGCCGCCGGACAGGCCGGCGCGCTCACGCTCATGATGCTGCAGGCGAGCTATGCCGCGATCGTGCGCATCGGCCGCCGGTTCGAGAGCGTGTGCCCCGCTGAGGGCAGCAGCGACAACACCGTCACGGCGCTCGGCAAGCTCGAGGATCTGTACGAGCAGTGCGTCTCCGAGCTCGAGGATGCCAAGGCTGGTCTGGATGAATGCCGCGAAAACGGCTTCCAGGATGACCTCGCCTACGGTGAGCTCATGGTGACGAAGCTCGGTCTCACGCAGCTGACCAAGCAGTTCGACATCGCCACCGGCTATGCCGAGCCCGATCCGGAGCCGTACCAGTACCAGCCCAAGGAAGGCAAGCCTGCCGAATAAGCCGCTGTCATATTTCAAGAAAGGATCAGTTCGCCGCCGGCGTGGAGGACATCACGCTCGAGCAGTACGCCGAGCTTGTCATGCAAGCCAACAGTGACAAGGATCCCGTCGCGGGCGACGACATCGACGGCAACCCGACCCTGCTGTATAACTACTACAACGAGGATCGGGACCTCGAGTACCGCTACCTGACCGTGCTGTATCAGGCCGACGACGGCTTCTGGATGGTGCAGTTTGCGAGCGTGAAGGACGATTTTGACACCTACGAGCCGAGCTTCGTGGAGGCGGCCAAGAGCGTCAGCTTCGGCGCATAAGTGCGGCCGCACAGACACAAACGAACCGGCCAGCAGCGAACATGCTGCCGGCCGGTCGGATTTATATGGGCAGATGCCTGATCGGAAGGAGACTGCGGCGATGGCAGCGGCAACAGACGAACGGCTGATCTACGAGATCCTCTCCGCCGTGGGCGAGATCCCGGAGGGATGCGTGGCCACCTACGGGCAGATTGCGCGGCTGATCGGCCGGCCGAAGAACGCGCGGCTGGTCGGCCGCGTGCTCAGCCAGGCCGAGCGCTACGGCGACTATCCGTGCCACCGTGTGGTGGACCACAGCGGGCGGCTCGTGCCCAGCTGGGACGCGCAGGCGGCGCTGCTCGCGCGCGAGGGCGTGACCCTGCGCGACGAGCAGCACGTGGACCTGCGGCGGCACCGGTGGCAGTGCGAATAAAGAAAAAACCTCCGTGCCGGACGGCACGGAGGTTTTTGTGTGTAAGGTTCGATTACTTGAGTTCGACAGAAGCGCCGACTTCCTCGAGCTTCTTCTTGAGCTCCTCGGCCTCGTCCTTGGAGACCTGCTCCTTGATGGCGCAGGGGACACCCTCGACCTTCGCCTTGGCTTCCGCCAGGCCCAGGTTGGTGATCTCACGGACGGCCTTGATGACCTTGATCTTCTGATCGCCGAAGCCGGTCAGAACGACGTCAAACTCGGTCTTCTCCTCGGCGGCAGCAGCAGCGCCGGCCACCGGAGCGGCGGCAACAGCGGCAGCGGCGGAAACGCCGAACACATCTTCGATCTCGTGCACGAGCTCGGACAGCTCGAGGACGGACATAGCCTTGATCTCTTCGATCATAGCAGTGACTTTTTCGCTAGCCATGGTAATTTTCCTCCTAAATAGTTAAGTGAAGTGGTCGCCTTATTCGGCGGCGGGAGCTTCGGCCTCGGCAGGTGCGGCGGCACCGCCCATCTGCTCGACGACCTGATTCAGGCAGACGGCCAGACCCGTGATGGGGGCCAGCATCGTGCCCAGGACCTTGGAGTACAGCGCATCCTTGTTCTGAAGCTGCGCGATCTCCGCGATCTCAGCGTCACTGAGGACCTTGCCCTCGAGGAACGCGCCCTTGACGATGAACTTCTCGTCCTTCGCCATCTTCTCGCTCATGTCGTGGATCATGCGGATCGGGACGATCGGGTCTGCCGTGCTGGTTGCGAGCGAAGTCGTACCATTGAGCAGATCACTCATTGCCTCGAGGCCGGCGTCCTTGAGCGCAAAGCGGGTCAGGGTGTTTTTGACGACGGAATACTCCACGTCATTCTGACGCAGCTCGGTGCGCAGCTTGGTGTCTTCATCGACGGTGATGCCCTTGTAATCGACGAACACGCCGGCGCTGGCGCCCTTGAGCCGCTCGGCCAGAGCGGCGACGATCGCCTGCTTCTCGCTGAGAACTTTTGCGTTCGGCATAGTGTGATTTCACCTCCGTGTGAAAGATACACGCCCAAAAAAAATTCCGCGGCCAAAGCCCCGGAAACAGAAAAAGAAACATCGTGATGGATGCATCCTCGGCAGGATTTCCGCGGTCAAGCCACCTGCTGTCTTTGGAGCGCTCTAATAGAATACCAGACTCTGCCGCGCGTGTCAAGCATTTTTCGCGCGGCGGCGCGGTTTTTTAAAAGGAGATGGCCCCCGGAGGAGTACCGGAGGCCATCGCAAAAAAATCCCACAAAAAAACTTTTACCCTAAACTGCTGTGACTAGTCTAGCATGTTTCCTCGCATGTGTCAAACCTTTTTATGACAATTTCCGGTCTGCTGTGCAGGCACGCGGCGGTGCGGGCGCATCACCAGTCCATGGTCGCGATGCCCTCGCCGAGCGACATACCGCAGCGGCCGTGGCCGGGATAGAGCGTGAGCTCCGGCGGCAGTGCGCGCAGAAACGGCACGGTGCGCTCCATGAGCACGGCAGCGTCACCCCCGCGCAGGCGCGTGACGACGGCGTTGCCCGGCACGAGCGAATCGCCGCTGAAAAAGGCGTCCGGCCCGATGCGGTAGCACGCGCTGCCGCGCGAGTGGCCGGGCGTGGCATAGCCATCGAGATGCAGCGCGCCCCAGTCGAGCGCGATGTGATCGCCGAAGGTCATGTCCGGGGCATACGTCTCGGTCTTGAGATGCAGCGTGCGCAGAAAGTCGCGTGCCTCTGCCCCGCGCGACACGCTCAGCGCCGCGAGCAGCACGGGCGTCGTGTTGCCGGGATTGCGCAGCCAGGGGGTGCAGTTTTCCTGCCAGAGGGTGCGCGCCGAGAGCGCGCGCTGCATCCGGCCGAGGCCGGAGATGTGGTCGACATGCTCATGCGTGAGCACGAGCAGCACGTGGTACCCCTGCAGGCGCTGCATGGCCGCCTCGTCCGGCCAGGGGTCGAGGACGATCGCGTCGCGCCCCTGCGTGACGACGTACATATTCGAGCCGATGGGCGGAAAGGGAATGCGTTGGATCTGCATAGGCCGTCAGTCCTCCCGCGGCAGGGCGAGCAGCCGACGGCTGAGCGGCAGCTCGGACGGGCGGCTGTTTTCCAGTGTGACAGTGCCGCGGCTGCCGCCGCGGACCCAGCCGCGGCGCACGAGCTGACGCAGCGTTTCGCGGGCGGTGCCGTCGCTGCCGTCATAGAGCGCGACACCGCCGCCGAGGGCGGCGCGGATGGCCCGGCGGGCAAACGGGAAATGCGTGCAGCCGAGCACGGCCGCGTCCACGCGGCCGGCATAGGGGCCGAGCTGCCGCGCGAGGTAGGCCGTGAGCGCGGGCGAATCGAGCTCGCCCCGCTCGACGAACTCCACCAGCTCCGGGCACGGCAGCGGCGTGATCTCGGCGCAGCCGGCGCACTGCTGCATGAGTGCGGCGAACTTCTCCTCCCGCAGTGTCAGGGGCGTGGCCAGCACGAGCACGCGCCGGTGGTGCGCCACGGCGGGCTTGAGCGCCGGCTCGATGCCGATGACGGGGATATCCGGAAAGGCGGCGCGCAGCGGGCCGATGGCCGCGCTCGTAGCCGTGTTGCAGGCGATGACGGCGGCCTTGATGCCGCGGTCATACAGCCGGGCGATGACGTCCTGCGTCAGGCGGCGGACCTCCGCCGCCGGGCGCACGCCGTAGGGGGCATTGGCCGAGTCGCCGAAATAGAGAAAGTCCTCCCCCGGCATGCGCTGCACGAGCGCACGCAGGACACTGATGCCGCCGAGGCCGGAATCAAACACCGCGATCGGAAGCTCCGTCCGCTCCATGGCATGCCCCTCCTTTCCGGGATGCAGTACAGAATGCATCTATTGTACCACATTCGGCGCACTTTTCAAGTCAGGCAGCAACACGCCCATGGAGGCCGCCGCCGTCATGCACACGGCGCCCATCGTGGCCGCCGCGCCGAAGGACGTGCCCATGAGCGCGGACACGGCGCACGTGAGCAGAAACGACGTGATGACGAGCGTGCCCGGGTGGATGAGATTGACCGCATAGCAGATCAGCAGCGGCACCGTGCCGCACGCGCGCCAGAGCGCCGTGAGCACGCCGATGAGCAGAAAGACGATGAGGACATTTTTGGCCGTCCGGATGCCCGACCAGAGCATGCCGCCGACCGCGCGCAGACCATACCCCTGCCGCAGCGCCCAGCCCACGAACAGCACCAGCCCCACGAGCAGCGCCGCAACGATCGGCCAACCGAGCGCCACACACACGAGCAGCTCCAGGCAGAAAAGGCACAAAACGACCATGGTGACCTCCGAATCAAAATGATTTTTTATTATAGGCCCGGGTTTCCATCATTGTAAAACTGTTATTTTTGATATATTCCACAAATAAAAACTGTAGATTCCGGAGGCGGCGGCATGAACTTTTCGTCCTTTGATTACTTTCTCGCGCTCACGCGCGGCGTGGGTGCGTGCTTCTGCCCTGAGAATCTGACGCGGCTGCTGTTGGCCGCGCAGCCGCACGGCCGGCTGGAGATGCTGCGCATGCCGGACACGATGGCCTACCCCATCAGCTTCGGCTACACAAAGCACGCCTACCCATGGAGCGTGCTGGCGGACTTCATCCGCATCGCCCGCGCGCAGTATCTGCAGCCGGCATGAAAACATCCCCCGGAGCAGACGCTCCGGGGGATGTGCCTATCTATGCTTACTTGTTCCAGGGGTTGGCCGGGTCGGGATCCGTCGGGTCCCAGCCGCGGTTCGGGCTGGAGATGTCCAGCCACGGGGCCGACGGCTTCGGCACCGGGAGGGACGAGGCGTTGTAGATCGACACCGTGGTGCCGAGGGGGCAGTTGTCGTAGATCCACTTGGCGTCCGCCACCGTCAGGCGCACGCAGCCGTGCGAGCAGACCGTGCCGAGCTGGTTATACAGCCGGTAGGACAGGTCGTTCTTATTCGGGCTGTTGTACGGTGAGGAGTGGAAAAGATAGTTGCCCGTGATCTGCGTGCAGTACTGGCCCCAGCAGCCCATGAGCGGGTGCCACGCCGCCTTGAACGGCGTGCGGAACGTGCCGATGGGCGTGGTCTGGCCGGGGCCGCAGACGAAGGCATGGTAGAGGATGGAGTAATCGCCGCTCATGTCCAGACCGTACACGAGCACCGTGCACTGGTTGCGCACGACCTCGAGCTTATACGGGTACTGCGCGCTGAGGAGCTGATCATACTCCGCGTCCGTGTAGTTGTTGACCGGGACGACGAACGTGGTGCGGATTACGTCCGTGCCGCACAGGAAGAGGATCTCAACCGTGTGCTGGGAAGGCATATCGCGCTTCCAGACGGACTCTTCCACGTGGAAGCCCGGCGTGATGGACTTGCCGTCGAGCGTGTAGTGGCGCGTGCGCTGCTGCACGCCGTCCACATACCAGATGAGGGTCGCCTCGCCCGGTGTGGTCTGATACTCCGACGGGAAGTAGCGGTAGGTCACATACAGGTCAATCGCGCGGCACTCCGGCGAGAGCGCGGGCACGGGGTCGGTCGTGAGTGTGTCAACGCCGCGGAGCATGGGGTCATACTCCGCATCGGTCTTGTCGGCCGCGAGCGAGACGGTGCAGCCGCGCGCGAGCAGACGCACAAGGCCGGCATGGCCGGTGCCCGCGACGGTCGTGCCCTCGGCCGCGACGGCGAGCGTGTCGACCGTGCCGCCGACGGTGACGGTGCCGTTCGGGTCGGTGCGCACGACGAGCGTGCCGGTGACGTTCAGGCTGCCGAGGTCGCGCCCGGCGGCGCCGCCGAGGTAAAGGGTGCCGGTGAAGGTGCCCGCCGTCAGGGGCGCGGCGCCGGTATAGACGACGCGGCCGGAGGCCGGGAGCACAGCGGCATCGGAGCAGAACTGCAGGCCGAGCTCATAGAGCATCTGCGCGATCTCGGCGCGGGTGATGCCGGCCGTGGGGCTCAGGCGGCCCGCGTCACCGCTGACGATGCCGGCCTTGACCAGACCGGCCACCGAGGCGACCGCCCAGTCGCTGACGGTGGAAGCGTCCGAGAACGCGGCAATATCGGCGGCCGTACCGTCCGCCACGGCGAAAGCGCGGGCGATGACGGACATGGCCTCCTGACGGGTGATGCTGCGGTCCGGGCCCATGGTGCCGTCACCACAGCCGCTGAAGATGTTCATCTGCGCAGCGGTGCTCAGCTCCGGATAGTACCAGGCGGCAGCGTCCACGTCCGAAAACTGCGTGATGTCCTTGCCCGCCGTGCAGCCGAACACGCGCACGAGCATGGCGGCCATCTGGGCGCGCGGGGCGTTGTTGCCCGGCAGCATATCGCCGCTCGCGTCACCGACCAAAATGCCGTGATCGCGGGCAAAGTCCATCGCCGCCTGATACCACGGGCCGGTCGGTGTGGGCTCCGGCGTCGGCTCCGGGCTGGGTTCCGTGGGTGCGGTCGGTGCGGTCGGCTCCGTTGCTGGGGCCGAGGGCTCCGTCGTGGGGACCGTGGGCTGCACGGGGTCGGGCTCTGCGGCGATGACCGGCACGACGGCCAGCGTCAGCACGCACGCGAGCACGAGCAGCAGGGACAAAAAGCGTTTGCGCATGGTTTTCTCCTCCATATTTTCCTGTAGAGTGTGCGATGGTTTCATTATACCGGACGGCGGTGATTTTTCAACATTTTTCGCAGCGATTTCAACTTTTTTAAGTTTCTGTGACGCGCAAAAAAAGCAGCGCGCCGGGAAGCACGCTGCAAGTTGACATAATTTAGTTTACATAATTACAAGTTCAGCAGCTCTGCCACGTCGTCCTCCCCGTAGACGCGGATGCCGTGCGCAGACAGGAGCGCGGCGGTGACCCCGTCGCCGGGCGTGAGCGTGCCGGTGAAGGTGCCGTCATAGATCTCGCCCTTGCCGCACGAGGGGCTGCGCTGCTTGAGCAGGGCGGCCGTGCAGCCGAAGCGCTGCGCGAGGGCGAGCGTCTGCTGCGCGCCGCGGGTATAAGCGCCCGTGACGTCGGCGCCGGTACGCATGACGACGCGGCTGCCCTGCCGCTCGGACGGCGCGCGCGGCGTCGGCAGGCCGCCGAGCTGCTCCGGACAGGCGGGCACGAGCGTGTGCCGGGCCATGAGTGCGCGCAAAACGTCCTCCGGAAGGCCCTTCGACGCGCCGTCATACCGGCAGGCGATGCCGAGCAGGCAGGCACTGACGAGAATGTTCATCGCACCGCCCGCTTTCCGCGACTCCACGTGAAGCCGAAGATCATGCCGAGCACGCCGCCGGCGATGTGCGTGAGCTGGGCGAGGCCGGCCGTGCCGGTGACGGCCTGAAAAATCTCGCTGCCGAGGTAGAGGATGAGCACAAGGATGAGCGTGAGCGGGATGGTGCCGGTGCGCATGCCAGCGAACGACGCGAGCACGATGAGCATGAACACGACGCCGGAAGCGCCCATGAGCGCACTGTTCGGGAAGAAGAACCAGAGCACCAGCCCCGTGACGAGCGCCGTGAGCGCGATGGCAAGCAGAATGCGCTTGCCGCCGAAGCGCTCCTCCGCCGTGGGGCCGACGACGAGCAGCATGACGATGTTGCTGCAATAGGCGGCGAAATCCGGATGGCCGAGCACGTGCAGGAAAAAGCGCGGGTAGGTCAGCCAGTCCGTCAGCGACGAGCGGTAGACGCAAAAGAGGTTCTGCGTCGTCCAGCCGTCGGTGAGCTTGCCGAGACCGAGCGCGAGCAGGCTCAGCAGCGCGAACGTGAGGATGACGGGCGAATTATACAGGATCGTGATGGAATGTTTCTTCATATGTACCTCTCAAAACCAAACGCGCGCAGGTCCTCCGGGACCGGCGCGGTAATGTGCAGGGGCTGCCCGGTGACGGGCTGCGTAAGATCGGCCGCGGCCGAATGCAGCGCGGGGCGCGCGAGCAGGGACGCATCGCCGCCGTAGAGCGCATCGCCGAGCAGCGGATGGCCGAGCGCGGCGAAGTGGACGCGGATCTGGTGCGTGCGGCCGGTGCGCGGCAGGACACGCAGGAGCGTGTACCCGTCCCGCTCGGCGAGCACGGTGTAGTCCGTGACGGACGGCTGACCGTCCGGCGCGGTGATGCGGCGGGTGGTGCCGTCGTCCGCGCGGGCGATGGGCAGGTCAATGGTGCCGCTTACCGGCAGGCCGGTGCCGCAGGCGGCGGCGAGATACGTGCGCCGGAAGCCATCGGTGTGCAGCACGCGGCGCAGCCGGTCGTGCACGTAGCCGCTGCGGGCGACGAGCATGACGCCGGACGTACCGCGGTCGAGCCGGTTGACGGGGTGAAAAACAGCGTCTGGCCCGAGATAGGCGGCGAGGGCGTTGGCGACCGTGGGGTCGCCGCGGTCGTACCCGCCGTGCACAGCCATGCCGGCGGGCTTGTTGAGCGCGAGCAGGTCGGCGTCTTCATACAAAATGTCCAGCGGCACGGCCACGGGCGTGAAGCGGCCGCCGGAGCGCTTGTCGTCGATGCGCACGGTGAGCGTATCCCCCGCCGCGACGCGGTCGACGGTGCGGGCGTGCGCGCCGTTGAGGCAGATGCCGTCCGGCACGGTCTTGACGCGGGCGATGGCCCCGTCGGCCATGCGCAGTTCACGCCGGAGCAGGCTCTTGACCGTGCGGCCCGCCTGCTCCGGCGTGACGGTGAGCGTCAGCCGGCGCATTCCTGCGCGGCCAGCGCGGCCTCGTATGCGGCGCGGGTGCGGCTGTCAAAGCAGACCATGCGCACGCGCGTGATCTCGGGATGGTCGGCAAGATAGGCCGTGATCTCGCGCACGGCGATCTCCGCCGCCTGAGGCAGCGGGAAGTGGTAGATGCCCGTGCTGATGGACGGGAAATCGACTGTGTGGCAGCCGTTCTCGCTCGCGAGGCGGAGGCTGTTGCGGTAGCAATTGGCCAGCAGCTCAGGCTCGCCGTGCTGCCCGTCGCGCCAGCGGGGGCCGGGCGTGTGGATGACGTGGCGCGCCGGCAGGCGGTAGCCGCGGGTGATCTTCGCCTCGCCGGTTCGGCAGCCGTTGAGGCCGCGGCACTCGTTGAGCAGGCCGGTGCCGGCGGCCATGTGGATGGCCCCGTCTACCCCGCCGCCGCCGAGCAGCGAGCAGTTGGCGGCGTTGACGATGGCGTCGACGTCCGACTTCGTGATGTCGCCCTGAATGACTTCAAAACGGTTCATGCGGTTACCTCCTTACCGTCGATGGTGACGGTGATGTGATCGTCCTGCGCGTCGATGCCGATGTCTCCGGCGGTCTTGCGCTGGGCGACGATGGCCGTGGCGATGGCGTCCTCCACGTCGCGCTGGATGGTGCGGCGCAGGTTGCGCGCGCCGTAGGTCTCGCTGAAGCCCTTGCGGACGAGGTAGTCGATGACGGCGGGCGTCCAGTGCAGGGTCATGCCGCGCTCGGCCATGGCGGTGCGCACCTCGTCGAGCATGAGGGCAGCGATAGCGCGGAAGTTTTCCTCCGTGAGGTGGTTGAAGTAGACGATCTCGTCGATGCGGTTGAGAAACTCCGGACGCAGGAACTCGTTGAGGGCGCGCTGCGCGCGCTCGCGGCTCTGATCGTCCGTGCTCAGACCGAAGCCGAGCGCGCCGGTGTGCGTGTTGCTGCCGGCGTTCGTGGTCATGATGATGACCGTGTTTTCAAAGTTCACGGTGCGGCCCTGCGCGTCCGTGATGCGGCCGTCGTCGAGGATCTGCAGCAGCAGGTTCATGACGTCCGGGTGCGCCTTTTCGATCTCGTCGAAGAGGACGACGGAGTACGGGCGGCGGCGGATCTTCTCCGTGAGCTGACCGGCCTCGTCATAGCCGACGTAGCCCGGGGGCGAGCCGATCATGCGCGAAACAGAGAACTTCTCCATAAACTCCGACATATCGAGCCGGATGAGCGACTCGGGCGCGTGGAAGAGCTCGTCGGCGAGGCGCTTGACGAGCTCCGTCTTGCCGACGCCGGTGCCGCCGACGAACAGGAAGCTCACGGGCTTGCGCTTGGCCTGCAGGCCGACGCGGTTGCGCCGGATGGCGGCGCAGACGGTGTCGATGGCCGCATCCTGGCCGACGATGTGTGCGCGCAGCCGGTCGCCGAGGCCGGCGAGCTGCTCGAACTCATCGGCGCGGATGCTCGCGGCCGGGATCTTCGTCCAGAGCTCGATGATGCGCGCGAGGTTATCCGCCGTAAGCTCCGGGCGGCCCTTGGCGCGCAGGGCGTCGAGCTCGGTCTGCAGCTGCATCTCGCGGCTGCGCAGCTCGGCGATGCGCTCGTAGCGGCGGTCGAGCTCCTGCTCGTCATGCTCGCCGCCGGTCTGCGGCGGCGCGGAGGCCAGCAGCTCGCGCTCGCGCGCGTAGTCGCCGATCTCCTTTTCGACCTCGTCCGCGCGGATGAGGTCGGGATTTTTCAGGTTCACGTCCGAGCAGGCCTCGTCGATGAGGTCGATGGCCTTGTCGGGCAGGAAACGGTCGGTGATATAGCGCTCGCTGAGCACGACGGCGAGGCGGCACATGGCGTCCGGGATGACGACGCCGTGGAAGTCCTCGTAATAGCGGCGCACGCCCTTGAGGATCTCGACGCTGTCGTCGATGCTCGGCTCGGCCACCGTGACGGGCTGGAAGCGGCGCTCGAGGGCCGCGTCTTTTTCAATGTGCTTGCGGTACTCGGCGAACGTCGTCGCGCCGATGACCTGGATCTCGCCGCGCGAGAGTGCGGGCTTGAGGATGTTGGCGGCGTTCATGCTGCCCTCGGCATCGCCGGCGCCGACGATGTTGTGCACCTCGTCGATGACGAGGATGATGTTGCCGACGCGGCGGATCTCCTCGATGAGGCCCTTCATGCGGCTCTCGAACTGGCCGCGAAACTGCGTGCCCGCCACGAGCGCCGTGAGGTCGAGCAGATAGACCTGCTTGTCGCGCAGCTTATAGGGCACGTTGCCCTCGGCGATGCGCTGGGCAAGCCCCTCGGCGATGGCCGTCTTGCCGACGCCGGGCTCACCGATGAGGCAGGGGTTATTCTTCTGGCGGCGGTTGAGGATCTGAATGACGCGCTCGAGCTCCTCGGCGCGGCCGACCATGGCGTCGAGCTTGCCATCGCGGGCGCGCTGCGTGAGGTCGATGCAGTAATTATTCAGGAACTTGAGCTTGCGCGGGGCGGCGCCGCGCTTGTCGGCAGCAGCACCGTCGGCGCGCGGAGGCTCGGCTGCGGCGGCAGAATCGGCCGCCGGGGGCGGATTCTGGTTAAAGAGGCGGTTGAGAAACGGGAACGTCGCGGTCTTGCCGTCGTCCTCGTCCGTGTCGGCATCGGGGGCGTCGGGGTCCGTATCGACCGCGCCGTCGCCGCCGAGCATGCCCATGCTGCCGAGCATTTCCGCCACGTCGCCGGTGAGATTGTCGAGATCGGCGTCCGAGATGCCGAGCTTTTCCATCATCTCATCGACGGGCTTGATGTGCAGCTCGCGCGCGCAGCGCAGGCACAGGCCCTCGTTATGGGACTCGCCGTTTTCGATTCGTGTGATAAAGATCACCGCTACGTTTTTCTTGCAGCGGGAGCAGAGTGTAGGCTGCATAGATTGGTTCTCCTGTTCGATAGATTCCGTACGCGCCGGTCACACGCCCACGCCGAGCGTGAGCACATCGATGGCCTGCAGCGCTTTTGCCAGGGCGGTGTGCGCGAGGGTGTCGCGGCCGATGACGGGCCCGGCAAACTGCAATGCCCAGCACAGCAGGATGCCGAAGCACACGCCGTTGACCGCACCGAGGGCAGCGCCGCCAATGTCGTTGAGTTTCTCCCGGTTCGGGAGCTTGAAGGCCAGGTTCGGCAGGTTGCCGATCGCGGCCAGAATGAGCAGAATGAGCAAAAAGCCGACGGACGTGACAAGCACGTAGCACAGCCGCGCACAGTAGACCTGCGTCATGGCGGCGCGCAGGGTGATGCCCTGCTCGCCACGCATTGTAAGCGCGGCGCGGGCCATGCGCTGCGCCGGGCGGCCGGTAACGCCGGCGGCGGCAAAGCACTGCTCGGCATATTCCTGTGCGGTGTCGGGGTGCGCGGCGACCCAGTCCTCGCCCGAGAGGCCGGCGTCGTTATCCGGCAGTTCCGTCGCGACCGCGTCGAGCTGGCCCTCAAAGTACCCGCCGGCAAACGGCTCCGCCACCGGCAGGAGCCGGTCAGAAAACAGGCCCGCGAGCAGCGCCGCGCCGTAGAGCGCGACGACGATGGCGGCCAGCTGCGCGGCGCTGAGGATCAGCCCGCGGCGGTAGCCGCTCCAAACGGCGGCCAGAAAAATGGCGGCAAGCACCACTGTCAATACGATCTTCATTGGTGTATCCCTGTTCTTTCTCTCTAGACTGCGGGGGTCAGAAGGCGAGCACCTCGGCGCTCGAGCCGCTCACAAGCAGCGCCGCGCCCCGGCGCAGCAGCACCGAGCGGCGGACGCCGAGCAGGTTCTGCTCGACGGACTTGATCTCATCGAGCTGCTGGTTATAGAGCGTGAGCCGGTCACTGTACTGCACGAGCACCTGCTTGCCGTTGACCGACAGGCTCGTGACGGCGCCGGTCGTGCTGCACTTGCCGAGCTCATTGCCGGAGGCGCCGACCGTGACAAGCTGCTCGGCGCTGCCGGAGCGGTAGCGGCTGAGCGCGAGGGTGACAAAGCCGTCACCCTCGGCGGCGTAGTCGTACAGGTACAGGTCGCCGAAGGGGTACTCGGCGGTGAGCCTGGCGGCATCGTCAAAGAAGGCCAGGCGCATCTGCGACACGCAGCAGACCTTGCCGCCGCGCCAGAAAAGGTCGGCAAAGAGCTCATCAGCGCACGCGGCGCTGCCGCGCTCGTCGGCGCTCGTGAGGGCGAAGGTGTGCACGACGCTGCCGGAATCCTGCAGGCAGAGCACGGCGAGATACTTCCCGTCCGGGCTCACGGCGGCGCGCACGAGGTAGCCCGTGCCGGAATACCAGACATAGACGGCCTTGCCGGAGGTGTCATACACCGTGACGGCGCCCTTATAGCCTGCGGCGTCCGAGCATACGGCGAGATAGCCGCTGTCGCTCAGGTCGGCGCTGATGATCTCCCCGGCGGGCTCGATGTCGGTCTTGCTGCCCTTGAAATCCGCCACGCACAGCGTCGTGCCGCCGATGTCATAGGCGCACACGCGCTCGCCGCCGACGGAGATGCCCGGCTGCGAGAGCGTGAAGATCTCGTGCAGGACGGTCTTGCCGTTTTCATCGAGCAGCTGCAGGCCGCTCGAGGAGACGACCGCGAGGCGGCTGTCCACCGTGCGGAAGGTGCGGCTGGCGCTGGAGTCGAACGTGTAGGGCGCGCTGTCGTCCAGATAGTCGCTCGCCGAGCCGGGCCGGTCGCGCAGCAGCAGATACAAAAACAGCAGCACGGCCAGCACGCACACCGCCACGATGACGGTCTGCCGCAGCCTGGGATTTCGTTTTTGGTGGTCGTTCATGGACATTCCTCCCCTATCCGCCGGGCGGATGCGGTGTCAGGCCTGATTCATCATATCGCCGACGGCGCCGTCGTACCACACGCGGTTGAGATACAGCCCCTGCGGGGGCATGGTCGGCCCCGTAAGACGCCGGTCGCGCGTGGCCAGCAGCGCCGGGATGGCCTCCGGCTCGATCTTGCCGTAGGACGCATAGACCATGGTGCCGACAATGGCGCGCACCATATTATACAGGAAGCCGTCAGCACAGACGGCGATGGAGATGAGCGGGCCGTCCCGCTCGGCGCGGCACCAGTGCACCGTGCGCACGGTCGTGCGCGTCTCGGTACCAACGGAGCGCACGGCGGCAAAGTCGTGCGTGCCCTCAAAGGCGCGGCCGGCGCGTGCGAGCCGCTCAAAATCCAGCGGCTGGGGATAAAAGCAGACGCGGTGCTCCAGAAACGCATCGCGGATGCGGGAATTGTAGATCTGATAGACATATTCTTTCTGGATGCACGAGCCGATGGCGTTGAAGTCCTCCGGCGCGGCGACGGCGTCGACCACGGCGATGTCCGCCGGGAGGCGGGCATTGACCGCAAGGGGCACCCGGTCGATCGGGATCGTGCAGTCGGTGCGGAAATTGGCGCAGTAGCGCTTTGCGTGCACGCCCGCGTCCGTGCGGCCGCAGCCGACGACCTTGATCGGTTCGCCGCAGACCTTCGTGAGCGCGCGCTCCAGCGTTTCGGCGACGGTGATGTCCGTCTTCTGCACCTGCCAGCCGTGATAGGCCGTGCCGTCATACTGCAGGCGCAGGGCGATGTTGCGTCTCACAGGCCGAACCTCGCGAGCACGATGACCCCGGCGAGCACGAGCACGCTCCAGATCATGGCGAGCGTGTCGCGCGTGCACCAGGTGAGCTGCTTCATGCGCGTGCGGCCCTCGTCGCCGTGATAGCAGCGGCACTCCATGGCCACGGCCAGCTCGTCCGCGCGGCGGAACGCCGACACGAACAGCGGCACCAGCAGCGGCAGCAGCGCCTTGGCGCGCTGAAAGAGGTTGCCGGTCTCAAAATCGGCGCCGCGCGCTTTCTGCGCGGACATGATCTTGTCCGTCTCCTCGATGAGCGTCGGGATGAAGCGCAGGGCCATGGACATCATCATGCTCATCTCGTGCACGGGCACTTTGAGCTTTTTGAGCGGGCCGAAGAGGATCTCCATCGCGTCGGTGAGTGCGATGGGCGATGTGGTATAGGTCAGCAGGAACGTGCCTGCAATGAGCATCGTAATGCGCAGGACCATGAACACGGCGCGGATCAGGCCCTCGTAGGTGATGGTGATCTTCCAGAAGGACACGAGCTCGCGCCCGGGCGTGAAGAAGATATTGAGCACGGCCGTGAGCGCGATGATGATCCACAGCGGCTTGAGGCCGCGGAGGATGACCTTGAGCGGGATGCGCGAGAGCGCGATGCACACGCCCGTAATGACGAGCATGACGGCGTAGGACACGTAGCTTTCCGCCGTGAACAGTGCCGCGATATAGACGATGGTCAGCAGGAGCTTGCAGCGCGGGTCGAGCCGGTGCACGATGCTGCTGCCGGGGAAAAACTGGCCGAGGGTGACATCCTTCAGCATACGCCCGCCTCCTTCCCGACGGCGAGCAGCGCGTCCGTGAGCTGCTCAAGGGTGTAGATCGACGGCGGGAGCGGAATGCCACGGTCGCGCAGCGCCTGCGCGATGCGCGCAGCCTGCGGCACGTCGAGGCCAATATCCAGCAGCTCCTGCGTGTGGGCAAAGACCTCCGCCGGTGCGCCGTCAAAGGCGACGTGCCCGGCGTGAAAGACGATGAGCCGGTCGGCGATGCGCGCAGCATCGTCCATGCTGTGCGTGACGAGCAGGACGGCCGAGCCGGTCTCGCGCCGGTAGGCGGCGATGTTTTCGAGCACGCCGCGGCAGCCCGCGGGATCAAGGCCGGCCGTGGGCTCGTCGAGGATGAGCACCCTGGGGCGCATGGCGATCACACCGGCGATGGCAATGCGGCGCTTCTGCCCGCCGGAGAGCTCGAGCGGCGAGCGCTCGAAGAGCGCCTCGTCCACACCGGCAAAGCGCGCGGCCTCGCGCACGCGCGCATCGACCTCCTCCGTGGAGAGCTTGGCATTTTTCGGGCCGAAGGCGATGTCCTGATATACCGTCTCCTCAAAGAGCTGGTGCTCGGGATACTGAAAGACCAGCCCGACCTGAAAGCGCACGTCGCGCGTGGCGGCCTTGCTGCGGTGAATGTCCTCCCCGTCGAAGAGCACGGTGCCGGACGTCGGTGCGAGCAGCCCGTTGAGGTGCTGGATGAACGTGCTCTTGCCGGAGCCCGTGTGGCCGATGATGCCCACGAACTGCCCGGCAGGGATGGCGAGATCAATATCGTCGATGGCGACTTTTTCAAAAGGTGTCCCGGCACTGTAGGTGTGCCGGAGGTGATCCACCCGGATGATTGGCGTCATAATTTCGTTTCCTTTATCTATCGGTGAAGATCGGTGGTTATCGTTTCAGGGCGGCGGCGACGGCATCCGCACAGTCGGACACCGTGAGCGCGTCGAGCGGCACGTCCATGCCGTGCGCGCGCAGCGCATGCAGCAGCCGGACGGTGACGGGCGCGGTGAGCCCCTCCCGTTTCAGCAGCTCGACCTGAGAAAAGACCTGCTTCGGCGCACCGTCGGCCACAATGGCGCCGTTGGAGAGCACGATGACGCGGTCAGCGCCGATGCACTCTTCCATATGATGCGTAATGAGCACGACCGTGATGCCCTGCTCGCGGCAGAGCTTGGTCGCCGTGTCGATGACCTCGCGCCGGCCGGCCGGGTCGAGCATGGCCGTCGGCTCGTCGAGCACGATGCACTTGGGCTGCATGGCGATGACGCCCGCGATGGCCACGCGCTGCTTTTGTCCGCCGGAGAGCAGGTGCGGCGCGTGCAGGCGAAAATCATACATGCCGACCTGCTTCAGGGCTGCATCCACCCGTGCGCGTATCTCCTGCGGCGGGACGCCGAGGTTCTCGGGCGCGAAGGCCACGTCGTCCTCGACGACGTTGGCGACGATCTGGTTATCGGGATTCTGAAAGACCATGCCCACCGTGGCGCGCACGGCCAGAAGATTGTTCTCGTCGGACGTGTCCATGCCGTCGACACACACCTTGCCGCCGGTCGGCAGCAGGATGGCATTGAAATGCTTGGCGAGCGTGCTCTTGCCGGAGCCGTTGTGCCCCAGCACGGCCACGAACGAGCCGCGCGCGATCTCGAGCGAGAGGTCGCCGAGTGTGGGGCGCTCCTCGCCGGGGTAGGTAAAGGTCAGATGTTCGGTTCGTAAGATCGGTTCCATGGTGTTCCTTTCCGCTCAGCGTTCCCAGCGGCAGGTCGCCCCGCACGGCAGCACGAGGCCGGACGCCGTGACCGGCAGGCCCAGCTCCTGCGAGGCGCTATGGCCACCGAAGCGCCGGGTGAAAATGCTCTCCGAGAGATACGTGAGCACCGACGGGCTCAGACCCGTGGTGTAGGAATTGATGATGACAAAGAGCGGATCGTCCGACAGCACGCCGGACACCAGCTCCACAAACGGCCAGAGGTTCGTCTCGAGCTTCCAGACCTCGCCGCCGGGGCCGCGGCCGTAGCTCGGCGGGTCCATGATAACGGCGTCATAGCGGCGGCCGCGGCGGATCTCCCGCTCGACGAACTTGCCGCAGTCGTCCACGATCCAGCGGATGGGCCGGTCGGCCACGCCGGAGGCAGCGGCGTTTTCCTTGCCCCAGGCGACCATGCCCTTGGCAGCATCCACGTGGCACACGCTCGCCCCGGCGGACGCGCACGCGACCGTGGCCGCGCCCGTGTAGCCGAAGAGATTGAGCACCGAGACCGGGCGGCCGGCCGCGCGGATCTTCGCCATGGCGTAGTCCCAGTTGGCGGCCTGCTCGGGGAAGATGCCCGTGTGCTTGAAGTTCATGGGCTTGACGCGGAACGTCAGGTCCCGGTAGCGGATGTCCCAGCTCGGCGGGAGGGTGCGCTTGTCCCAGCTGCCGCCGCCGGTGTGGCTGCGGCTGTAGCGCCCGTCGGCCGTGCGCCAGCGGGGGTCGGTGCGCGGCGTGTCCCAGATGGCCTGGGGGTCCGGGCGCACGAGGGTATATTTGCCCCAGCGCTCGAGCTTTTCGCCGCGCGAACAGTCGAGCACCTCAAAGTCCTGCCAAGAATCCGAAATCCACATAGCTGCTCCTCTTGTCCGGCGGATGGATGGAACCGTGCAGTTCCAGTGTGCGCCGGAATGGTGATACTTAGACAGTGTATTATATCATCAAGTGCCGCAATGGTCAATGTGTCCGGGCCGTCCGGAGGGCCGGAATTGTAAACAAATGATAAAGAATCGCCCGCCGGTACACCGGCAGGCGATTCAGACGGGCAAATGGAAAAAAGTCTCGCAGAGTTTGCGCCCGCAGGCGCAAAGAAAGCCCGATCATTTTCTACGGCGGCATGTACGGCGGAGAAAATACCGCTCGGCTCGCAAACGTGCGCATTGGGCACCTCTGGTGTCCAATGCGTGCGCTGCAGCGAGCTGCATCTTTTTCAAACGAGAGCCCAGCGCAGTGGGTCTCGTTTGAGAGCGCGTGCGCGCTCAGCGGCGGCCGCTGCCGACGCGGTCGCGGTCAAAGTCGAATTCGTGCAGCGTCTCGCGCATCTGCGCGCGGCGGCGGGCCTCCTCGGCCTCCATCTGCGCACGGCGGCGGCGCTTGCGCTCGGCCTCGATCTGCTTGCGGCGGCGCACCAGCCACAGCACATAGCCGATGACGGCCAGCACGACGAGCAGGAGCACAACGAGCACGACCGGGTTCGTGAAAAAGGCGCGCAGGTGGCCCGCGATATACGCCCCCTTCGACACGGCGACGTCGACCGCCGCGACGAGCTTGACCGTGCCGTAGACCGTGCCGTTATACGACACCGTGAGCTCGCCGACCTCGTCCCCCGCTTTGACGGGGGCCTCGAGCGGTTTGCCGTCGCGCTCGGAATAGATGGTGACCTGCTGCTCAAACTGCGGCGCGCCGGCCGTATCGGCCGACGGCAGCACGGCCGAGATGCTCTGCGCCGGGCGGACGGTCACGCCGTCACTGTCGCGCCCGTAGCGCACGGGCACCTCACACACAAGGTCGCTCGCGCTGACGATGTCGCGCCAGCCGTAGTTGGAAAACACCCAGCGGTAGGCCGTGAGCGTGTCGGAAAAGCTGCCGAAATCGGTCGTGCCGTTGGCGCGGGCCGTGCCCTTGCCGCCGAGCACGACGCACAGCAGGCGCACGCCGTCCTTCTCCGCCGTGGAGACAAGGCAGTAGCCCGCGGCCTCGGTGTGGCCGGTCTTGACGCCCTTGGCATACTCGTAATAATAGCCGCGGTACATCGGGGACTCGGGGTTAATCAGGCCGTTCGTGTTCGAGAGCGTGCGTTCGTCGGACAGGTTCGTAGCCGGGACGGTGTGCTTGACCGTATTGCAGATCGTGGCGAAGAGCTCGTGGCTGAGCGCTTCCTTCGTGATGCGGTAGAGGTCATGCGCCGTGGTGTAATGGTCGTCGTTCGGCAGGCCGTGGGGGTTGACAAAGTGCGTGCCGGTGCAGCCGAGCTCCTGCGCGCGCGCGTTCATGCGCTGCACGAACGCCGAGATGCTGCCGCAGACGTACTCCGCGACGACGTTGCACGCCTCGTTGGCCGAGGAGATCATGGCGCAGTAGAGAAAGTCCTCGAACGTCATGGTCTCACCGACCTTGATGTCGGCATTGCTCGCGCCCTCGACCATGTCGGCATTGCAGTCGGCATAGGCGGTGACGGTGTCATCCAGCTGCACGTCGCCGCGCTCGACCGCCTCGACCGCGAGCAGGAGCGTCATGATCTTCGTCAGGCTCGCGGGATAGGCTTTGGTGTCGATGTTGCGGGTATAGTAATACTGGCCGCTGTCCTCGTCGACGAGCAGAACGCAGTTGGCCCCGAGCTTTTCATCGAGCGCGGACTTGACCGCGTCGCTGCCGAGGACATACGACCCCTCCGCCGCCTGGACGGTGCTCTGGGGCACGCCGTCGGACGAGACGTTTGCGGTACTCTGGGGCGCATCGGCCGAATTGTCCGCCGTGCTTTTCGCGGCGGCCGCCGGGAAGGCCGCCGTCAGCAGCAGGCAGACGATGAGCAGCAGCGGCAAAATGCGATATTTTTTCATATCTTTCTCCATGGAACTATGATATAATGGAATATCCGGCCGGAGGCGGCGCTGCCGCGCGGCCGGGACAAATGACAGTGTCTTGCCCCATTATAATAATTCCGGCGGCGAAAAGCAAATCATTTCCGCGAAAAGACGCAAACGGAGGGACCGCGATGAAAATACTGGTTGTGGACGACGAAAAAACCATCGTCAAGGGCATCAAATTCAACCTTGAGAACGAGGGCTATCAGGTAGACGTGTGCTATGACGGTGAGACCGCCGTGGACATGGCGCGCCGCGGCGAGTACGCCGTGATTTTGCTCGATCTCATGATGCCGAAGCTCGACGGGCTCGGCGCGTGCCAGCAGATCAGGCAGTTTTCCACCGTGCCGATCATCATGCTCACGGCCCGCAGCGAGGACGCCGACAAGCTCATCGGCTTTGAATCCGGCGCGGACGACTACATCACGAAGCCGTTCAACATCCTCGAGCTCAAGGCGCGCATCCGCGCGCTCATCCGCCGCTCGAGCATGGCCCCCGCCGCCCCGGCCGAGCCGGACGGCGGCAAGCTCGTGCGCGGCCACATCGAGATCGACCCCGAGCGCCGCAGCGTCCGCCGCTTCGGCCAGAACGTGGAGCTGACACTTAAGGAGTTCGACCTCATCGAACTGCTCATGCGCAACCCCGGCAAGGTCTACTCGCGCGAGCAGCTGCTCGACCTCGTGTGGGGCTACGACTATCAGGGCGACATCCGCACCGTGGACGTGCACATCCGCCGCCTGCGCGAAAAGCTCGAGCGCAACCCTGCCACCCCCGAATACATCATCACGAAGTGGGGCGTGGGCTACTACTTCGCCGAGGCCTGACGGATGAAGCAGCATCCGTTTCGCATCCGGCTGCCGCGCAGGCTGGTATCGAGCGTGCAGTTTCGCTTCGCCGTGACGTTCACGATCCTCGTGGCAATTTTGCTTGCGCTCATGAACACCTACCCCACGCGCGCCTCGCGCGACATCGTGTTCACCGAAAAGCAGAGCGCGCTGACAAACCGCGCCGCCGTCGTGTCGTCCTCCCTGTCGCTGCTCGACAATCTCACGCCGGACAACACGCGGCAGGTGCTCGCCCTGCTCGACCTGCGCGACCTGACGCGCATCATCGTGACCGACAGCGAGGGGCTGGCCGTATATGACTCCGCAAGCGAAAACAACATCCGCGGCAAGTACGTGCTCTACCCCGAGCTCGTGCGCGCACTCGGCGGACAGGCCGTGTTCTACTCGCACTACACGACCGAGGCGTTTCTCAGCCGCGCGGCCATGCCTGTCATGAGCAGCGGCCGGACCGTCGGCGCCGTGTACGTGTGCGAGAGCGACAGCGAGCGCGCCGCGCTCATCGGCAGCATCCAGCGCCGGCTCGGCACGATCACGATCGGCATCGGCGCGGCCGCGCTCGTGGTGCTGTGGTTTTCCATCAAAATGCTCACGCGGCGCATCACGCAGCTGGCCGACGGCGTACGCACCGTGCAGAGCGGCGACTACAGCTTCCGCCTGACGCTCTCGGGCAACGACGAGCTGACCGAGCTCGGCCAGGAATTCAACAACCTCACCGAACGGCTCGAGACGACCGAGGCCCAGCGCCGCCGGTTCGTCTCCGACGCGTCGCACGAGCTCAAGACGCCGCTGGCGTCCATCCGCCTGCTGTCGGACAGCATCTCCCAGAGCGCGGACATGGACAGCACGACGATGCGCGAGTTCGTGGCCGACATCGGCAGCGAGGCCGAGCGCCTGCAGCGCACGACCGAGAAGCTGCTTGACCTGTCGCGGCGCGATGACGGCGTGCAGCCGGACGTGACGATCGTGGACCTGCAGCAGGCCGTGCACGGGACGCTGCACCTGCTGCGCCCGCTGGCCGACCAGAGCGGCGTGACGATCACGTGCCTCATGAGCGAGGGCGTGACCGTGCGCGCATCCGAGGACGACATTTACCACATCGTGTTTAACCTTGTCGAAAACGCCATCAAATACAATCTCCCGGGCGGGGACGTGACCGTGCACGTGGAGACGCACGGCGGGCAGAGCGTCCTGTCCGTGGCCGACACCGGCATCGGCATCCCCGAGGCCGACCGGCCGAACATCTTCAACCGCTTCTACCGCGTGGACAAGGCCCGCTCGCGCGAGCACGGCGGCAGCGGTCTCGGCCTGTCGATCGTACACGATGCGGCCGCGCTCTACGGCGGCACCGTGGCCGTCGACGGCGTGGAGCCGCACGGCACGCGCTTTACCGTGACGTTCCCGCGCGCGGCGGCAGACGACGCGCCCGAAACGCAAAAGGAGGTGCCGGAGACATGAAGCGATGGCTCCCCCTGCTGCTGGCCCTTGCCCTCGCGCTCGGCTGCGCGGGCTGCGCAAAGCGGCAGACCGTGACGGTATACCGCATCGCAAAAGAGGGTGCCGCCCTCATGGAGACAGAGGCGGTCACCGTGCCGGACGGCACGGACCCGGTTCAGGCGGCGATCGACGCACTCGGCGCGGCGCCCGGCGACAGCACGTGCTTCAATCCCGTGCGCGGATGGCTGACGGTCGGCAGCTACCGCATCGACGACGCGGGCACGCTCTGGCTGACGGTGACGGGCTCGGACACGGTGAGCGGCATCGTGCGCACGCAGGCGCTGGCCTGTCTGGTGCTGACGGGCACGGCACTCGACGGCGTGTCGGCCGTCGGGCTGGAAGAGGCGGACGGCGACGTGCTGCACGAGCCGATGACCGCAGATGATCTCGCCCTGACCGACCCGGCCACGGACACACAATCTTAAATGCAGACCCATTCCCACGGAGGTGTATTTTTCATGCTCAACAACATTGCCCGCATCCAGCGCGCGCTGACACAGGCGCATCTGGACGCTATCCTGCTCACCGACGAAAACGACCGCCGGTTCGCCACCGGCTTCCCGTCCTCGGACGGCGCCGTGATCGTGACGGTGCACCAGGCATTTTTCATCACCGACGCCCGCTACATCGAGGCCGCGCGCGCCGCGCTGACCGGCATCGCGCAGGTGCTGCTGTGCTCGCGCGAGGCGCCGATGCGCACGCTCGTGCAGGGCATCCTGCGCGAGGCGAACGTGCAGATCCTCGGCGGCGAGGAGCAGACGACAAGCTATGCCGAGTTCACGGCCTATGAGCAGCTCTTCGGCCTGAAGCTCCAGCCGGCGCAGAACCTGATCCGCAATCTGCGCGCGGCCAAGCAGCCGGAGGAACTGGCGATGATGTATCAGGCGCAGCAGATCACGGACGAGGCGTTTGCCCAGATCTGCACCGTCATCCGCCCCGGCATGACCGAGCGCGAGATCGCGGCCGAGCTCATCTACCGCATGCTGCGCCTCGGCGCGGAGGGCACGAGCTTTGACCCCATCGTGCTTACCGGCCCGGACACGAGCATGCCCCACGGTGTGCCCGGCGACCGGCGCGTGGCCGCGGGCGACTTCGTAACGATGGACTTCGGCTGCCGCAAAAACGGCTACTGCTCGGACATGACGCGCACCGTCGCCGTCGGCATACCGACCGACGAGATGCGCAGCGTGTACCAGACCGTGCTCAACGCGCAGCTGGCCGGCATCGCCGCGGCAAAGGCCGGCGTGACCGGCGAGCGCGTGGACGCCGCCGCACGCAAGGTCATCAGCGACGCGGGCTACGGGGACTACTTCGGTCACAGCTTCGGCCACAGTCTGGGGCTCGACATTCACGAGCACCCCATCGCCGCCCCCGGCGTGCACGGGAGACTGCCGGAGCACACCGTCATCTCCGCCGAGCCGGGCATCTATCTGCCCGGAAAGTTTGGCGTGCGCATCGAGGACGTGATGCATCTGACGGCTGACGGGGCCGAAATTCTCACCCGGAGCCCGAAAAATCTCATCATTCTGTAAATACCCGCTTGTCAAACCACGCAAAATCGTGTAAACTATATAAGATTTTTGATTCTAATCATTCTTGAGGAGGATTCCTATATGATTACTGCAGGCGATTTCCGCAACGGCGTTACTTTCGAAATGGACGGCCAGGTCATGCAGGTCGTCGAGTTCCAGCACGTCAAGCCCGGCAAGGGCGCGGCCTTCGTGCGCACCAAGATGAAAAACGTCATCACCGGCGCCGTGACCGAGACGTCCTTCAACCCCACCGCCAAGTTCGAGAGCGCCACCATCGACCGCAAGACGATGGAGTACAGCTACAACGACGGCAATCTTTACTACTTCATGGATCCCGAGACCTACGAGCTCATCCCCATCGACGAGAGCGCCCTCGGCAGCAACTTCCGCTTCGTGAAGGAGAACATGGAGTGCGTCATCAGCTCCTACAAGGGCAAGGTGTTCCAGGTCGAGCCGCCCACGTTCGTTGAGCTCGAAGTGACCGACACCGATCCGGGCTTCGCCGGCAACACGGCCACCAACGCCACCAAGCCCGCCACCCTCGAGACCGGCGCTGAGATCAAGGTGCCGCTGTTCATCAACCCGGGCGACCGCATCCGCGTCGACACCCGCGTGGGCGAGTACCTCGAGCGCGCGAAGGGCTGAGAAGCAACAAGACAGGAAAAAGACGCTGCCGCGGCAGCGTCTTTTTTGTTTGCAGATAGGGGTGGCACACGGTGCATAGGCGGCAGCGCTGGAGATAGACGCGACCTTTCCACCTCACCCGGCAAGCCGAGCTTTCCACCTTCTCCTCGAGGAGAAGGCATCGCTTTGCGGCGACGCAAAGATCTCATCCGAGGCGGGCCTTGCCCCCTCGGGCTCCCCTGCTGCTCAGATATATGGAATGATGCACCATTTTCTCCTCGAGGAGAAGGCTTGAAAAGAACCGGCGCGCCGGCTCTTACGGGTCGGCGCGCCGGTCATCTTTCGTTTGCGTTATTCGGCGCTTTCCGCGGCAGGGGTCTGCTCCGGAGCCTGGGCCTCGGCCTGCGCCGCGGCGGCGTTGGCCGCATTGATGCCATGATCCAGATCCTTGATGAAGCAGCGGCGGCGCTTGTGCTGCTCCTTCTCGAGCCGCTTCCACTGCGCAAGGATGTGGTCATTGAGCTCGAGCATGGGGCCGGTCTCGGCAAACTGCACGCCGTGGCGGTTGCAGCTCTGGCAGACGTGATCCATCATGACAGCGTTGATGCCCTCGGTCTGCAGATCGGGCCGCACAGCCGTGAGCAGCATGATGAGCGTGTCGCCATGGTGCAGATCGTTGAGCACCTCCGCCCAGCCGAACGGAAACAGGCGGCCGTCGGAGTGCTTGAGCGCGGGTGAGGGGTCGAGCGTCGTGACGCCGAAGGCGACGAGATTTTCCTGCTCATCGAGCACGAAGCACACAAACTCCGGGTCGACGAGCGGAATAAACTTGTTGGCGTAGCGCTCGATCTGCTCGTCCGAGAGCTCCACAACGCCGTAGAGCGGCGCGTAGGCCGCGTTGACCAGCTCAAATACCTGACGGACGAACGGGCCATACTCGCTCTTGTGATGCACGGTGGCCACGTGCAGGTTCTTGCGCTTGAGGATAAACTCCGAGAGCTTGTGCAGGCGCTCGGCCTCCGCGCTGCCCGGCGCAGGCACCGTGATGCGGTACTCGATCCAGTCGACGTCCTTGCGGTAGCCGAGGCGGGTGAGGTGCTCGAGATAATACGGCGCGTTGTAATTGGTGAAAAACAGGCTCCGGCGGTCAAAGCCCTCGACGAGCATGCCCTCGCGGTCCATGTCCGTGAAGCCGAGCGGGCCGTGCACCTGATCGCACCCCTTCTGGCGCGCCCAGCGCTCGACCGTGCCGAACAGCGCCGCCGAGACCTCGGAATCGTCCACGAAGTCCACCTGGCTGAAGCGCATGCGGTGCGTGCCGAACTTGTCATTGGCCTTGTGGCTGAGGATCGCGCCGATGCGGCCGACGATCTCCCCGTCGCGCCAAGCCAGCCAGCAACGGGCCTCGCAGTAATCAAACGCGGGGTTCTTGCCCGGCGTCCAGTCGGAGAGGTCATCCCCGTAGAACGAGGGAATGTAGTTCGGGTTATCGGCATAGAGCCGGTTGGGATACTGCATAAACTGGCGCAGCTCGTGCTTGGTCGTGACCTCGGTCACGACGACCGGGCTGTACTTTTCAAACTTCTGCATGAGAATGTGCTCCTTACAACAACAATGACTAGTGGAAATCTGGCTGGCGATAGTATAGCGCGCATTCCGACGGATTTCAACCTCTGCGTGTGTGGTTATTCACCCAATCGGCACCGTTCGACACGAAAAAGCCCCCGGAGCGGACGCTCCGGGGGACCGTTTTTCCTGTTTCTGCTTACAGGAGCTCGGGATACCAGTTGTTGATCGCGTCAACGATCGCGGCAGCCTTGCCTTCCTTGCAGATCTCCAGAATGTCGGATGCGAGGCCGAGGCCCCAGTGGACGAATGCATTTGCGTTCATGTTACTTTACCCCTTTCTTGATGCTCCGCCGCCGCACACACACTTCGGCGCCGGATGGTTGGTGGCAATACCGGTTACAGGTTTATTTTACCGGTTTTGCACGGGATGTCAAGCGGACAAACGGCGTCAAGTGCGCAATTTCCCTGCCGCTTTCTTAGCGCGTTCCTGACAGATTTTCGGTGCTTTTCCCGCCGGGCGGCTTGCACTGCGCGCCGGAATCAGCTATAATGAGCGTTGCGCCGTGATCCTGTCAAAAAAGGCGCGACCATCGCGAGGGGGGAAAAGCACATGCAATGCCGCGAATGCCACGCGGAGCTGCCGCAGGGCGCACGCCGCTGCCCGCAGTGCGGACGGCCGGTCCTGCACGAAAAAATCTGGCGGAACAAGCGCCTGCGCGCGCTGCTCATCGGCATCGCCATCGTGCTCGTCGCCGTCGGCGCGGGGTTTGCCGTCGTCGCCTCGCAGGACGCCGCCGTCAACAACCGCGTCAAGGACGCGATCTGCAGCTTCCAGTTTGACACCGCCGAGACGCTGCGGCGCGACATCAAGCTCTTCCCCGTCGGGGACAACGACCTACGCACGGAGATCATCCGCACCGGCCGGCTCTATCAGGCCGGGCAGTACACGCAGACACTCATGTATATTGACGACCTGCACGAAAAATACACCGACGCCGAGCTGGCGACCTACAACGGCGTGCTCGACGCCATGGAGGCCAAGAGTCTGCCGCAGATCTACGCCGCGGCCGCCAACGCCTACAGCGCGCAGGACTATCAGACTGCGCTGGCCGAATACACCGTGCTCGCCGCGCGCAATTATTCCGACAGCGACAAGCGCCTGTTTCTCACCAACGCGCACCTGTGCGACAGCCTGGGCCAGCTCGCGCTCATATCCGGCATGACCAATGCACAGACCGCGCAGAAGCTCATGGAGCTCATCGGCTTTTCCGACACCAATCAGGTCATCATGCGCGACAACAGCTACGCGCAGGCGTTCCTGACCGGCAGCTGGAGCAGCGACGCGGGCGAGCTGACCGTAACGGACGACGGCACCGTGACGTGTTCCCTGCCCGGCCTGAGCGGGAAGGAATGCACCCTGCGCGACGACACCATTTGCGCCGGCACGGGCGACGATGCCGTGGCGTTTTACCGCTTTTCCGTGCTCAGCGACCGCATGATGATCGCCGACGCCGTCGGCGACGGCCGCGCCTACACGATGTTCCGGCAATAAAAACTGCATATCCTCTACCCCGCAGTGCCCATGAACGCTGCGGGGTGTTTTTTTTGCCGATCCTGAACAGATATCCGGCAGTTGTTACTTGCTATTTACATTTTTTATACGTATAATTAGATTGGTTGTATCTGAACTTGCAGACCAACGACAAATGGGAGGAGAAAGAACATGAAAAAGCGCATCATCAGCCTGCTGCTGTGCCTGGTGCTGATCGTGTCGCTCGTGCCGGCCGCCGCCGCGGCGGACACGAGGGACGCCAGGACCGTCACGGTACGCTACGCTTCCGGTCACGGGATCGACACCCATGACTACGAGACGGACTTCACCTACAGCGACGATCTGTTTACCAAGAGCGGCTACACGTACCGCAAGGATCTCGCGCTGATGTCCATGGGCCTCGCGTTCGCGGCCTACACGAGCAAGGACTCCGAAAAGACGGACGACTATGCCACCGGCAACCGCAACTTCGTGTCCATGGCCGAGCAGTGCGGCTTTGAGAATATCCAGTCGAACAAATGGATGTTCCAGCCCGCCGAGGCCGACTCCATCGGCATCAGCTGCGCCAGCAAGACCATCCGCGACAACGGCGGCAGCTACACGCTCATCGCCGTCGGTGTGCGCGGCAACAACTACCACGCCGAGTGGGGCGGCAACGCCCGGCTCGACGCCGCGGGCGAGCACAAGGGCTTCGCCCTCGGCCGCGACCAGGTGCTTGACTACCTGCGCGCCTACATCGCCGACACCGGCATCTCCGGCCGGCTGAAGATCTGGATCGCCGGCTACAGCCGCGGCGCGGCCGTGTCCAACATGGTCGGCGGCGCGCTCGACAATGGCTACAGCCTCGGTGAGGGCGTCAGCCTCAGCCCGCACGACCTGTACTGCTATTGCTATGAGCCGCCCATGGGCGCGACGAAGGATCAGGTGCAGGGCCGCCTGTATGACAACATCCAGAATCTTGTGAACGAAAACGACCTCGTGACCTACGTCGCGTTCGACAACTGGGACTTCGCCCGCTACGGCGTCGACCGCGTCGTGCCGACCAAGGGCGACGACAACTATCTCGGCTACAAGGCCGCCATGCTCAAGGAATTCGTGCAGATCCCGAACAACGGCGGCATCTACTGGCCCGACCACTTCCAGGCCTGGGGCATCGACCCGAAGGACATCACGAGCGGCGATCTCGGCAAGATCTTCAAGGTCAACATGACGCAGAAGGAATTCTACGCCGACCTCTGCGAGGCGATCACGACGTGCCTCGTGTCCTCGCGCGCCGACTACGCGGAGAATATGCAGGACTTCCTCGTCGCCATGCTGGCGGATATCTTCGGCGCAGCCGATAAGAACACCTCCGGCGTGGCCGAGGCCTTCGCCAAAAAAGTACAGGACAACTGGAAGAAACTCTTCTACGCGCTGACCATCCCCGGCATGATCAAAAACGGCACGGCCGCCAAGCTCCTGACCGGGTATCTGGTCGAGGCGCTGCAGGAAAACGGCGTTCTGACCTATGACCTCGCGGGCATCGAGGCCGCGATGGGCATGCTCGCGCCGCGGCTGTCGAAGATGGCGTGCAAATACCCCGGCACGACCATGACGCTGCTGGCGAACCTGCTCGTGATCGGGCTGGCCCACTGCGGTGAGCCGGGCCTCGCCTGGCTGCGCAGCCTGCCGGACGACTACATGACCAAGAAGCAGACCGTGAGCTATGCGGGCCTGTTTGACGACGTGGGCGCGGACGCCTGGTATGCATCCAGCGTGGACTACGTCAAGTACGGCCGGCTGATGTACGGCACCGGGAATAACCTGTTCCAGCCCGATGCGCAGATGACCCGCGCCATGTTCGCGCAGGTGCTCTATGCGCTCGAGGGCAGCCCGTCCGTGCGCGGCCTGAGCTGCCCGTTTACCGACGCGGGCGGCAGCTGGTACACCGACGCCGTCATCTGGGCGTACCACGCGGGTGTGGTCGCGGGCGTGTCCGCGACGCAGTTTGCGCCGAACGAAGCGCTGACCCGCGAGCAGATGGTGACCATGCTCTACGGCTACGCCGGCCGCGCCGAGCAGCTCTCCGGCTCCGACGGCGCGCTGGCAAGCTATCAGGACCAGGCGAGCGTGTCCGACTGGGCGCGTGAGGCCATGGCCTGGGCCGTGAGCACCGGCGTGATCACCGGCACGTCCACCACCACCCTCGCGCCGCAGAAGATCGGCACGCGCGCCGAAGTCGCGACCGTGCTGATGCAGTTTTGCGAGCAGTGATATCAGCGCAGCGCCCGGACTTCCTCAGAAGTCCGGGCGCTTTTTCATGCGTGCAAAGCCCGCCCCCGGCGAATGCCGGGGGCGGGCTGTTTTTGTATGCGGTTTACCGGTCGGCGGCTGCGGCTTTTGCGCTGCGGCAGTTGGCGCGCAGCACCGGCATGAGTGCCGTGAGCGCAATGTCCAGCTTGCGGGAATAGTCCCCTTCCATGCCGTTGTTGATCCAGTCGATGAGCATGCCGAACATCATGTCCGTGTACATGCGGATGATCGCCTCAAGGTCCTCGGGCATGATGTCCATGTTCTGCGCATAGCGCGTGATGACCTGACGGGCATAGTAATCGCTCGTCTCCCACGTGAAGCGCTCGAGCTCTTCCTTGCCGTAGCCGTGGTAGATGTTCAGGATGGCCTGCCGGTCGTTCGAGAGGTTCGCCGCCAGCGTCAGAAAACCCTCACGCACGGTCTCGAAGTTGCCGTTCGTGTCCAGAAAGTGCTGCACGCGCAGCTCAAACACATACTGCGTGAGCACATAAATATCCGTGAAATAATAGTAGAATGTCTTGCGGCTGCAGCCCACGGCGTCCGTGATCATCTTGACCGTGATGCGGTCGATCGTGTAGTCGTTGAGCAGGCGCATATACGCATCCGCGAGCGCTGTGCGCGTCCGGTTCTGCTTCATAAAGTGTGCCTCCGTTCCTGCGGCCGGACAAATGCCGGCGCTGTTTTTTCTGGCCCTATAGTAACCCACCTGTCACCATAATTCATTGGCCATTATCATGTTTATGTAACGTTTTTGCGCACTTTGCGAAACGATTCTACCCGTTTGTCCGGATTTTTTCAGGAATCCAGCTCGCCCTGCAGCTGGCAGGTGCGCATAATGATGGCGGCGAGCTGTGCGCGGCTGGCACCGTCGTTCGGGCTCAGCTCCCCGCTGCTCGTGCCGTAGAACAGGCCCATGGAGACAGCCCACGTCGTGGCGGAAAATGCCCAGTCGGGCACGGTGTTCCAGTCCTCGTAGCCGCCGATGGGCCGCGGGCGGACGCCCTTTTCCGGGCCGAAGACGCGGTAGAGCATCGTGACGAGCTGCGCGCGCGTGAGGCGCGCGTCGGGCGCAAAGTGCGTGTCGTCCACGCCAACGGAGACCTCTTTGGCATAGGCCCAGCGCACGGCGTCGGCGTACCAGGCATCGGCCGTGACATCTTCAAATGAGAGCTCCGGCAGCCCGGACACATCCGGCTCACCGGCCATGCGGTAGAGCATCGACACGAGCATGGCGCGCGTCGTCTCCCCCGCCGGGTCAAACAGATCGTTGCCGATGCCGCTCATGAGCCCGAAGAGCACACAGTAATCAATGCCCGCGTGCGACCAGTCGTCCGCTGCCGGCATGTCGTCAAACACACCGCCGGCACAGTACTCATCGCCGATGCAGGGGTCCGGGATCTTGGCCGTCTCCGTCTTGCCGCAGATGGAGCAGGTGCGCTCCATGTTCACAACACCGTCGTCGGTCTCGATGGCCGTCCAGGCGCTCCAGTGGTGGACGGGATAATAATACTGCACCGCCTCCGTGATGCGCTCGCTGCCCTTGAAATAGTTCACGGTGCTGCCGTTGGTGAGCGTCATGGTATAGATCGTCTTGACCGCCGGGTCGAGCACGCGGTACTCCGTGGCCGAGACCTGGCCAATGATCATGACATAGTGGCCGTTGGCCGAGTAGCCGTTGAGGTGGATGATCGGCGGGCTGTAGCTGCCCTCGCCGCCGACGTAGCGCGCGATGGCCTCGGCGAGCGAGGTCTTGCTGTACGTCGCGCCGCTGAAGGCAACATCCTCCGGCGTCGTGGCAAAGGGCGCGCCGTAGTGGCCGCCGCTGCGCCAGTAATCGCCGAGCGCGCCGGGCGTGGCGTCGATGCCGAGGTACGACAGCGCCATGGAGATGCACGCCGTGAAGCACTCGTGGTTGGCATAGCCCACATAGCTGCCCCAATACTCGGGGCAGAACAGATCGGTATAGGCCGGCACCTGGCAGATGTAGCGGACCGTGCCCGTCTTCACGCCGGAATTCTGCGTATACTCCACGCCCGCATACGGCGCGGCATCCACCCGGCTGGCCGCCGCGGCACCCATCGTCAGACAGGGCAGCAGCCCCGTCAGCAGGCACAGCGTCAGCGCCAGGCTGAGGATTCGTTTCTTCATAGATGACTCCTTTGGTTCCGGATTTTTGCTGGGTGTTGACATAACGTACACACACATTTGCATATCTTACACCTTCTGTTACGAAATTGCAACCTTTTTTGCTTTCTCTGCCAGCATTTGTGGGGCACAGCGGCCGGACGGGGGCCGGTTTTGGTGCGAAAAGTGGGGATGCAGAGATCTCGACAGGATTCGCAGAAAGCGTTATGTAAACCGACACAAGCAAAATATGGTCGTGCGCACGCGGACGTGCGCGGACGGTACGGAACATTTTCTGTGACGTACATAATATTTCTATTGACAGATATGCAAATGCATAATAAAATGGAAATAGAAGGGGCCGCTTCTGGCGCTGTGCGGCCGCGACCGGCCGGTTTTCGACGCGAAGCCGGGCAGATGCGCAGCTTCGATGGCAAAGTCCGCCGTTTTGGCGGCGAAAACGCTGCCGAAACGGCGGAAGCATGGCGTTATGTAAACTGCAAGGAGGTGAGGGACCGTCGGGATGGAAAGACGGAAACGATATGTGTCCGCGTGCGGCCCGGGGCATGGCGTGGATTGAGCTGCATCAGTCGCTGCCGCAGCACCGCAAGCTGCTGGCACTGCGCGACGCGCTGGGCGTGCGCACGCCGGCGGCAATCGGGCACATGTGCCTGCTGTGGCTGTGGGCGCTGGACAACGCGCCGGACGGCGACCTGTCTGCCCTGCCAGCAAAGCAGCTGGCGGAGATCTGCCAGTTCAACGTGCGCCGGGCAGATGCCCTCGCGGCGGCGCTGCGCACGTCCGGGTTCGTGGACTTCGACGGGCAGCTGCACGACTGGAGCGACTACACCGGCCGCCGACCAGCGGGCAGCCAGCCGCGAGCGGCAGCGGCGGCGGCGCGCGCGGCAGCGCTTGGCGGCTATGGAAGAAAGCAAGGAGGATGGTACATGAAAAAGCAGACGAACACCGACCTGCGCCGTGCACTGCGCGAGCAGCGTGCGGCGTATGAGGAGCTGCTGGGCCTGTCGGGCGCGATTTTGGCAGCGCTGTGCGTGCGCTGCGGCGACGGCGCAACGCTGCGGCTGCCGAAGCAGGCCGTGCACGACGCGCTGGAGACCTACGAATTCGCGGCGGCGGCCGACGGTGAGGACTACGTGCTCTCGTACCGGGAGCGCGCGACATGATCGACCTCGAGGACGAGAAGGAGCGCATCCTCGAGCAGCTGGCGGCCATGGTGGCCGACGCATCCGTGAAGCCGGAGCTGCGGCTCAAGGCGGCGGGCATGGTGCTCGGCCACGAACGAGGCAAAGCAGCCCCTGCAAAGGACGAAGGCGAGACAGAGCCGGAGGTGCTGCGCTTTGAGGGTGCACTCGAGCAGTGGAGCCGGTAGTGAGGAGGCGCGATGGCACGCAAAAACGAACCCTATATTTATCAGGTACTGCGGCGCGAGACGCCGAACCCGCGGCAGCAGGCATTTTTCCGCGCGGAGGCGGCCAACGTCGCCTACGGCGGGGCGCGCGGCGGCGGCAAGAGCTGGGCCATGCGGCGCAAGCTCGTGCTGCTCGCGATGCGCTACCCGGGGCTGAAGCTCCTGCTGCTGCGCCGGACGCTGCCGGAGCTGCGCGCCAACCACATCCTGCCGCTGCAGCGGGAGCTCGCGGGCTACGCCGCATGGAGCGGCGCGGAGCGCGCGTTCCGGTTCCCGAACGGGTCGCGGCTCGTGATGGGCTACTGCGACAACGACAGCGACTGCGCCCAGTATCAGGGGCAGGAGTATGAGGTGATCGGCTTCGAGGAGGCGACGAACTTCGAGCCCGACTGGCTGACATTCATCGCGACCTGCCTGCGCACGACGCGCACGGATTTCGTACCACGCATCTACTACACCTGCAACCCCGGCGGGCCGGGCCACGCCTACATCAAGCGCCTGTTCATCGACCGCGCGTTTCGCGACGGTGAGGACCCGGCGGACTATGTGTTCATCCCGGCGAAGGTCTACGACAACCAGGTGCTCATGCAGCGCGACCCCGGCTATCTCAAGCGGCTGGAGGCACTGCCGCCCGCACGGCGGCGCGCGCACCTCGAGGGCGACTGGAACGTGTACGAGGGGCAGGTGTTCGCCGAGTGGCGCGACGACCCCGCGCACTACGCCGACGGGAAGTGGACACACGTGATCGAGCCGTTCGACATCCCGGACACGTGGCGGGTGTACCGCAGCTTCGACTTCGGGTACGCCAAGCCCTTCTCCGTGGGCTGGTGGGCGGTGGACTTCGACGGGCGGCTGTACCGCATCCTTGAGCTCTACGGCTGCGTGCCCGGCGAGCCGGACACCGGCGTGCGCTGGACGCCGGAGCAGATCTTCGAGCAGATCCGCACCACGGAGGCCACGCACCCCTATCTGCGCGGCCGGGACATCCGCGGCGTGGCCGACCCCGCGATCTGGGACGCGTCGCGCGGTGACAGCATCGCCGACATCGCCGACCGGTACGGCGTGTACTTCGAGCCCGGCGACCACAAGCGCCTGCCCGGCTGGATGCAGGTGCACTACCGGCTGGCGTTCGATCAGGCAGGGCTGCCGATGCTGTACGTGTTCCGCAACTGCCGGGATACGCGGCGCACACTGCCGCTGCTGCGCTACGACGCACACGCGCCCGAGGACGTGGACACGCGGCAGGAGGACCACATTGCCGACGAGATCCGGTATCTGTGCCAGTCCGACCCCATCGCGCCGCGGCCCGTGGTGCAGCGGACGCCGAAAGTGTTCGACCCGCTGAGCAGCGACTGATTATGTAAACAGGAAAAGACTGCGACGGCAGTCTCTTTTTCTCGCAAAACGCAAAAAGTTATGTAAACCATTTCGCCGGAAACGGCAGCAAAGGAGAGTCTATGACAAACGAGAAAACGAACCCCATGCCCTACCGCGCGGCGGATGCGGCGGCGATGCTGGCGGCAGCCGGTACGGCAGAGCCGCTCGGGCCGGACATGGCCGTGCCCGTGATCACGCCGGACGACGTGGCGCGCGGCACGGAGCTTCTGCGCCGGTACAAGGACGGCAAGCGCGCGCTCGAGGCGCGCATCATCGCCGACGAGCAGTGGTACCGCCTGCGGCACTGGCAGTACCTGCGCGACCGCCGCCGCGAGCAGGGCGCCGACGTGGTGGAGCCGACGAGCGCGTGGCTGTTTAACGCCATCGTCTCGAAGCACGCCGACGCGATGGACAGCTTCCCGGAGGCGGTGATCCTGCCGCGCAGCGAGCAGGATGAGCCGGACGCAAAGGCGCTGTCGGCCATCGTGCCGGCGGTGCTGGAAAAGACGCACTTTGAGCAGGTATGGTCGGATGCGTGGTGGTACAAGCTCAAGCACGGGTGCGCGGCCTACGGCGTGTTCTGGGACAGCGCCGGGAGCAACGGCCTCGGCGACGTGGCCGTGCGCCAGCTCGACCTGCTGAACCTGTTCTGGGAGCCGGGCATCACCGACATTCAGGCCAGCCGCAACCTCTTCGTGTGCGCGCTCATGGACAACGACGACATTTCCGCCGCCTGGCCTGACGCGCGGCCCGGCAGCTGCGGCGTGGAGCTGGCGCAGTATCTGTACGACGACGCGGTGGACACCTCGGGCAAGAGCATCGTCGTGGACTGGTACTACAAAAAGCCGCTGCCCGGCGGCGGCACGGCACTGCACCTGATCAAATTCACGGGGCGCGACCTGCTCTATGCGAGCGAGAACGACCCCGCCATGGCCGGCGGCTTCTACCCGCACGGGCAGTACCCGGTCGTGTTCGACGTGCTCTACCCCGAGGCGGGCACGCCGTGCGGCTTCGGCATGATCGCCGTGAGCAAGGACCCGCAGCAGTACATCGACCGCCTGAGCGGCAACCTGCTGGAGATGAGCATGAAGGCCTCCACCCCGCGTTTCTGGGTCAAGAAGGGCTGCGGCGTGAACGCGCAGGAATTTCTCGACTGGTCGAAGCCACTCGTTGAGGTCGAGGGCAGCATCGACGACGAGCGCCTGCGCCAGATCAGCCTCTACAACCTCGACGGCCAGTGGGTGAACATGCTGCAGCTGAAGATCGACGAGCTCAAGGAGACGAGCAACAGCCGCGACGTGACGCAGGGCAGCGTGTCCGGCGGCGTGACGGCGGCGAGCGCCATCGCGGCGCTGCAGGAGGCCGGAAGCAAGTCCAGCCGCGACACGCTGCGCGCGAGCTACCGCGCGTTCGAGCGCGTGGTCGAGCTCGTGATCGAGCTCATCCGCGCGTACTACACCGAGACGCGGCCGTTTCGCGTGGCAGCGCCGGGTGCGCAGGGCTACGCGTTCTGCACGTACTCCAACGCCGGGCTGCGCTCACGGACCGTCGGCATGGACGCCGACGGCATGGCGCTGCAGCGCGCGCCGGCGTTCGACGTGTCGGTCCACGCGCAGAAGGAGAGTCCGTATGCGACCGCGTCGCAAAACGAGCTGGCGCGGCAGCTGTATCAGCTGGGGGTCTTTAACCCCGCGTTCGCGCAGCAGGCGGTGCCGATGCTGGAGATGATGCAGTTTCCGGGGCGCGACAAGGTGCTCGAGGCCGTGCGCAGCAGCATCGTGCCGCCGCAGCCGGAGACACCGGACGCGGGCTCAAATACGAACGCCGACCCGCTGCTGAAAGCGCAGGCGGAGAAAAACCGCGTCATCACAGCCAACGCCCGCTGAGGGCAGAAGGGAGCACAGAATATGAACGAAACCAATCTTTCCGCCGCGCCGGAGCAGAGCGCTCCTGCCGCCGCACCGGAAGCGGCCGCGCCGCACGAGGCCACTGAGGAAACCGTGACCGTCGGCGCGCTGCGCGGGGCCATCGAACGCCGGAATGCGCAGCGGGCGCGCCGCGCGGCCGAAGAAGCCGCCGCGCGCTGGTCGCGCGAGGCGGACGAACTGACGGCGCAGTGCCCGGACTTTGATCTGGGCGCGGCGCTGAAGGACACGCAGTTTTGCGCGCTGCTGCGCGCCGGCGTGGACGTGCGCACGGCGTGGTTTGCGCTGCACGCGCAGGCGCTGCTGGAAGCAGCGTGCGTGCGCGCGGGCCGCAGCGCCGAGCAGCGCGTGGCCGAGCACATCCGCGCCCGCGGCCTGCGCCCGGTCGAAAACGGCCTGGGCGGCGGCGGAGCCGGCATCGTGGTGCGGCCGGACGTGTCGCGCATGAGCCGCGCCGACCGCGCGGCGCTCGCCGCGCGCGCAGAGCGCGGCGAGCGCGTGAAGCTGAGCCTGTGACCCGCTTCGCGTACATCCGCCGGGACGGGCGGTGCGTGCTGCGTGCGGACGGCCACGCGGACTTCTGCCCGGGCAGAGACATCGTGTGCGCCGGAGCGTCGGCGCTCGTGTGCGCGCTGGCGGGCACGCTCGATGCGCTGGGCGCGCAGGGCGTGCAGCGGACGCTCTACGCCGGACACGCAGCCATCGCAGCGGACGACCGGGCCGATGTGCGCGCGGCGTTTACCGTGGCCGTGACGGGCCTGCGGCAGCTGGCCGCGGCCTACCCCGGCCACGTTGCGGAGGACACCGGCCGCGTCCCCGCGCAGGAGACCGAACCCACGGCAGCGCAGCGGCCGGGCGCTGCCCCGGCGCTGTCCCCGGAAGCGGACAGCAGAGAAAAAAGGAGACATGAGTATGGAAAACATCCGCATGAACCTGCGCCTGTTTGACGCAAACACGCAGGTGACCACCCAGCAGAGCCTGACCGAGGAGATGAAGACGTTCTACTCGGACTACCTCATCGACGCGGCCGAGCCCGAGCTCGTGCACGACCAGTTCGCGCAGAAGCACCCCATCCCCGCAAACGGCGGCAAGACGATCCAGTTCCGCCGCTTCGCCCCGCTCGGTAAGGCGCTGACCGCCCTGACCGAGGGCGTGACCCCCGACGGCCAGAGCCTGAGCATGACCACCGTTGAGGCGGCCGTGCGCCAGTACGGCGGCTACATCCAGATGAGCGATCTGCTGCTGCTGACCGCCATCGACAACAACCTCACCATGGCCACGAAGCTGCTCGGCGCGCAGGCCGGCCGCACACTCGACACGATCACCCGCGAGGTGCTCGTCGGCGGCGACAACGTGCAGTACGCCGACGAGTCCGTGTCCGCGCGCTACCTGCTGCAGGGCGGCAACGCCAGCGCGGCCGACAACAACTACCTGACCGTCGACTGCATCCGCCGCGCCGTGCGCGCGCTCAAAAACGCCAACTGCCGCCGCATCGACGGCGCGTTCCCGGTCATCATCCACCCCGACGTGGCCTACGACCTCATGAACGACCCGAAGTGGCTGGCACCGCACCAGTACGTCGACACCGAGCACATGTACGAGGGCGAGATCGGCAAGATCGAGGGCTGCCGCTTCGTCGAGAGCACGGAGGCGAAGATCTTCCACGCAGAGGATCTTGCCAGCGACAGCCGCACCCTGCTCACGAACGGCGCAGTGAGCGGCAAGACCACCTTCTCGTTCGACGGCGGCACGGTCAAGGCCGGCGCGCTCGTCGGCCGTCAGGTGCTCATCGGCAATGCGTGCGTGACCGTCACGGCCAACACCGCGAGCTCCATGACCGTGGACGCCGCCGTCACGGCTGAGGACAACGCCATCATCTACCCCGGTGAGGCCGGCGCGCAGGGCCGCGACGTGTACGTCACGCTCGTGCTCGGCGCCGACGGCTACGGCACGACCGAGATCACCGGCGGCGGCCTCGAGCACATCGTCAAGCAGCTCGGCTCCGCCGGTACGGGCGACCCGCTCAACCAGCGCGCAAGCGTCGGCTGGAAGGCCACGAAGGTCGCCGTGCGTCTCGACGACAGCGCCATCCGCCGCATCGAGACCTGCAGCACCTACACCGAGTAAAGAAATCCACCCCATGCCTCCCGCCCGCGCGGCGGGAGGCGCACCTACAACAAGGAGGAAACAACTATGGCAACCAGAAAAAAGACCGACCGCGCCGCCGCTGAGGCCTGGCTGAGCGAACCCGTGACCGTGCGTCTGTTCCGCGACAACGGCAGCTACAAGGAGGACAAGGTCGTGACCGTCAACGGCGAGACCGTGCGCATCCCGCGCGGCGAGGACGTGACCATCCCGCGCCGCTTCGCGCTCGTGCTCGCGCAGGGCGAGGCGCAGGACGCGCGCACCGGCGCGCTCATCGAGCGCGAGACCGCCCGCTTTGCCGCCGAGAGCGGCGCGCTGGGGCTCTGACCATGGCGACGCTTCAGCAGGCGCTCACGCGCATCGACGCGATCTGCCCGAACGCGTGGGACGAGACGGCGAAACTCCTGTGGCTCAACGAATGCGAGAGCATGATCCAGACGCGCATCCTCGGCGTGGCGCCCGAACAGTGCATCACCTACGACGCGGACACCGACCGCAGCACCGCGCTGCTCGTGCCCGCGCCGTTTGACCGGCTGTACGTGTACTACGTCATCGCCATGTGCGACTACGCCGCACACGAAACGGCGCACTACGCCGACAGCATGATGCTCTTTAACGCGGCACTCGACGAATACGCCAAGTGGTATCAGCGCGCCAACGGAGCGGCGCCCATCGCACCGGGACAGCTCCAGCAGATCGCCGCCAACACGAAGGCGCGGCACACGCACGAAAATCTCGCGGTGCTCGACGGCATCACGGCGGAAAAGACGGCAGCCTGGGACGCGAAAGCGGACCGGACGGCCGCGACGGCGTCCGCCAACGGCCTGATGTCCAAGGCGGATAAGGCCAAACTCGACGGCATCGCCGCGGGCGCGACGAAGGTCATCGTCGACAGCGCGCTGTCCGATACCAGCGCCAATCCGCTGCAAAATAAGGTGATCGCGGCTGCGCTCGATGGCAAGGCCGGAACGGCAACGGCTACACAGTCCGCCAACGGTCTGATGTCCAAGGCCGATAAGGCCAAGCTCGACGGCATCGCCGCGGGCGCGACAAAGGTCACCGTCGACAGCGTCGTGTCCGCATCGTCCGTCAACCCTGTGCAGAACAAGGCAATCAAGCAGTACGTGGATAGCAGGGCCGCAGGATCGGGCGCCGTGCGATATGACGAAGCACAGACGCTGACGGAACAGCAGAAACTACAGGCGCGGGAAAACGCTGGCGCGCTGGCCAGCGAAGCACCGACCATCACAAGAGGATGGATGTCGATTTGCCCGGATGGGTCAACAGACAGCAATGACGCTGTCCACGTGACAGTTACCAAGGCTGGTGATGATAATTATACGGCTGCGCTCGATGGCGGCCCCGAAAATTGGCCGGTGCGTGTGGCTGGCATCAGAACGCCGACGGACGAACAGACAAACTACGCGGCGAACGTGGCCTATGTCAAGGCCAAGATCGCGGCGATCGGCGCCGGCGCGGCGCTGCCAAGTGTGACGGCAGCCGATAACGGCAAGATCCTGCGTGTTGTCGGCGGCGCGTGGGCCGCCGCGAGTTTGCCGGTATATAACGGAGGTGTCAGCTGATGGCCGATGTCAATATCAAGTATCAGGGCACATCGATCGCAACGATCGACGCAAGCGGCAGCAAGACGCTGCAGACAAGCGGGAAATACTGCGAGGGCGATATCACCGTGGAATACACCGACCCGGAAAAGCCGACGCAGGCCAAAAGCGCAACACCGACGGAAACGGCGCAGGACATCACGCCGGACAGCGGGAAGGTGCTCTCGAAAGTTTCCGTCGGCGCGATCCCAAAAACGTATGTCGGCAGCGGTGTGACCAAAAAAGCAGCGGCGACCGTTTCGCCGTCCACGAGCGAGCAGACGGTTTGCGCAAGCGGGGTCTACACGACCGGCGCGCAGAAAGTCGCGGCGATCACGAAGAACCTGCTCGCGCAGCTGGATCCTGATTTTGTGGCTGCAAATATCAAGAAAGATGTGGATCTGTTTGGGCTGGTCGGCACGCTCGAAGCCGGGGGCAGCGGTGGAAAAGCGTACAAAATCGTTTCGGGTTATTTATCTTCAACAAGTACGGATACAGACGGCTCTTTTACTTTGGCGCACAATTTGGGGTGCACGCCGATCTTGTTCATGATGATGCGCCCGGCAACTTTCTCGTTTAATGATGGTCAGATCGGTTGCGTGTTGTATGGCAATTCCGATGCGGACGAATCGCT
>ERZ827043.186-NODE-186-length-80959-cov-8.107930_pt1 | contig 80959 bp, 73 predicted proteins | sample MGYA00519923_ERZ827043 | MGnify/ENA primary metagenome ERZ827043 (study PRJEB31778, sample SAMEA3449251) | human gut metagenome | biome: human gut; feature: human-associated habitat; material: faeces | place: United Kingdom | collected 2010/2012 ... | reverse complement strand
ATAAAGCAAGATGAGATATTTATTGGTAAGAATATCCGGCGTATAAGGAAAGAAAGAGGAAGAACATTTGCTAAAGAGATATAATTATATTCTTTAAGTTCGGAGACAGTAGTAATGCCGGCATATGTTAATGCAAATTTGGTAATAGAAGAAAGATTAAGCTGTTCAAAATGTTGATTTTGGTCATTTTCTACAAATATAGGTCGATTTCTGCCTTTTATTTGATTGTTCGGGTGAGAAATAGTAATATATGACTGTAAAATGGTTTTATATTATTCTAATTGAACGAGGGAAAATAAGCTATGTTTATATGGAAGTAAATAAAGTTTTTGTTGGAAGGTGCCAAAATATAAAAATATGTACAAAATTAAAAAAACACAACCAACCAAACGAGGAAATATGCAAAATTTAGAGAGGGGGGAAAAACGTATGTTTAGAATTGCTATATGCGATGATGAAAAGATTTTTAGAGATGACCTAAAGGAAATACTTATACGTTATATGACTGACAGAGGAATAATGCTTGAAATTGATACTTTTAGTTCAGGAAAAGAATTTGTTGAACTGGGAATTGAAATGGTAAAATATAAGATTGTTTTTCTGGATATCAACATGGATGAACTGGATGGAATTATGACAGCAAAAAAGATCCGGGAAAACAGCAAGGATATGTTTATTGTTTTTGTTACAGCCTTTGTAAACTATACGATAGAAGGATATAAGGTAGATGCAGTAAGATATATTTTAAAGGACAATAAAAATCTGTTTGCCAGTGTTTATGAGTGCATGGATGCAATTCATGAAAAAATGGATTATAAGATTACTTGGGCTGAATTTGATTTCTGCGAAGGTACAAGGAAAGTTTCATTGAATCGCATATTGTATATTGAGAGTAAATTACATAAATTGGAGTTTCATGTAATGGAGGATTGTCTGCAAAAATATACATTACAAGGGACGCTAAATGAAATAGATGATAAGTTTGCCGGAAATGATTTTCTGCGGATACATCAGAGCTTTCTGGTTAATATGAAATTCATTAAAAATATAAGCAGATACAGAGTATTGCTGAATAATGGAATTCTATTAGATATAGCTAGAGCGAGATATAAATATGTAGAAGAAAAGTTTATCGCTTATAGAGGTGAAGTATAAATGTTTGTTTACATTCAGAGTCTTTTGATTATGATGTTGGAAATATTATGCTGCAAAATTTTTTTTGAAGCATTTGGAATAAAAAGAGAGGAAAATAATTGTTGGAAAAATTATAGTATAGTTATCGGATTGACAGTGCTTTGCTATTTTATTGCAATGATTTTTCGAGACTATTTTATTGTAAAGCAGGTATTTTCAATTATTCTCATAACATTCTTTATGTTGCTTTATCTTAAACTGAGTTTTGGTAAGGCGATGATTTTATCAGCATTATTTGAGAGTCTTTTGCTCGTGATGGATTATTTCGCGTTACTTATGAATATTTATATTTTTCATAACATGGAAGAAGTATGGGAATCACATGTTATACAGGGTTCATTGGTCGTTGTTTTAGGAAAGGCATTGTTACTTTTTGCTGTATTAATTATTAGAAATCATATGGAGAAAAAATCTTTGGCTATGCTGGCAGATACAGAATGGCTTCGGTTTATTTTTTTCCCTATTTTCACAATATGTGTTATTACAGCTATGATAAAAATGTCTGAAGATATAAAAAATAAAGCCCAGGAGAATTTATTTTTTGTTATAGCGTGTGGATTGGCGGGAATGAACATAGTTGTATTTTATTTAATATATGATATTTTAAAACGAGAAAATAAATTGCAGGAGGAACGTATTTATAGGATACAGGTTAAAAACCAAATAGGTATGTATCGTTCTATTTCTGAAGATTTTGATAAACAAAAGAAAATGACACATGAATATAAAAATCAGATTATGTGCATTGATTCTTTGATAAAAAAGAAGAAATATGATTCATTGGAAAGCTTTGTAAATAAAATCAGTGGTCAAATTAGTAAAGAATTGGATTTTATTTGTACAAATAATGTGATTGTGGATGCGGTATTGAATACTAAATATCAGGAAATAAGGGATAAAGGTATTGTTTTTGTATTTAAAATTAATGATTTATCATCTTTGAATATTAGCGATGAGGATGTTGTGGTTATTATGTCCAATTTATTAAACAATGCGATTGAAGCATGTGAAAAGTGCAGAGGGGATAAAATAATAAAATTGAAAATTGTTATAGAGGACAATAATGCGATTATATCGGTGAAAAATACTTATGAGAATGCTGTTATTTATGAAAATGGAGAGATACAGACTACAAAGATTCTGGATACAGATGAACATGGAATAGGAATAAAAAATATAGCTGAAACAATAAGGAAGTACGGGGGCTCTTATGTGATTCAAAACGATGAACGAGAGTTTTATTTTTCCATTATGATTCCTCTAGTGAAAAGTGATTTCTGAGAACAAATCACTTTTTTGTCGTTTTCTGCAAAATAAGTACACTTTCTGCAATAGACCTTGTTAAGAAATTGTGTATTGTTATACTTACAGTAGAAGGAGGCGTTGATATGATTGAGAAGATGGCAATGGGGTTGGTTGACCAAATGGCTGAGGAAAAAATGATTGACAAGGAAGCGGAAGAATATTATGTCTATACGCTTGTTTCGTTAATGGAAAAATTTATAACCATTGGAACTATTTTGCTAATAAGTGTACTGATTGAGAAATTAGTTCCAACAGCATTCTTTTTGTTATTCTTTTTGTCATTAAGAAAAAGAACAGGCGGATATCATATGAATACCTTTTTTCAATGTTATTTGGGTACAGTGGTTACTTATATGCTTGTCTTAGGTTTATGTATGGTTCTGGTTGACTATCCGCAGCTGGTTTTTGGATTATTATTAGTTGCAATTTGCATAGTTGAAGTTATAGGGACTGTTAATCATCCCAACATACATATGGATGCGGTAGAACTGTCAGAATCAAAGAGGGCGGCAAGAATTTTGTGTGCAGTTGAAGTGTGTGTTATTTACACTTTTACTTTGCTCGGAGCCGATATGATGTATGTTTGCCATATGGCAGTTGCTGTTATATTATGTGCGGTTCTGTTGCTGATAGCTAAAATATTAAAACAGGAGGTAAAGAGAGATGAAGAAAATTAACAAAAAGGTATTGAAGGTTGTGGAGAGGGTGATAAGAAATGAGATTAAGAGAGCCAGTGGTGATCCTCCGTTTTGTTTGGGGATATTTCATCAACCGAAAAGACCGGTAGAACATAAATGTAATAGAGAAAATAAATAAAGAAATAAATGGTAGTATATTTCTTCACAGACTCCTTAAATCCTATAATTTCAAGCTTTTGCGATACTTTGTTGTTCATATCATTATTCACCCACCAGGTGAAGAAAATATATGGTAAAATAGACGTAACAAAACCTATAGATTGGAGTCTTTTACCATGAATAACAACCACCGAATCACACTGAGCACCAATAAGAACATTATTGTTGAGTTTACAAATGATACAATAAATCGTTCTGAATAAAGTGTTTTTCAGGAAACATCCAATTTAGGAATTTTGATTAAGAGAGAGATAATAAAATGAAAATATGTTATATAGTTGTTTCAGCTTTTTTGATTATTTTCTATCCAAGACAATTAACACATCTTATGTGCTTTGGGAGACATCGTGATAAGAATATTGTCAAAAGCAAAGCTGCTTATTGGGGAATATATTTGTTTTGGACAATTATTTTTTTGATTGGTTGTCTGATGATGGGTTCAGCGATGAAAGTAAATTCTACAATGGATAAATTAGTGTATTATTTCATTTTAGGAAGTGATAATAGGGATTGTGTTGAATTGGGAAGTGAAGAGAATGATGAGGCATATATTTCTACATATTATACACGAAAGGAAATCAATGAGAGCTTTTTATTTGAGGTTGTCCAAAAACATGAATATGCATATGAGATGTGTCAATTACAGGAGTTGATAATTAAGAAACAGGATGAAAGATGGATACTTTATTTGAATGATGAGGTGATGGGATATGTAGAAGTAAAAAAAGGTTTTTTAATTAAGGAGTTTTGTTTTGTGTGGGATAGGCAAAAAATAGACCAAAGGAGGCAGTTATATGAGTAAAAAAATGTGCAAGAGGATATTTTCAGTAATTTTATCATTAGGTCTTGTTATGGTTCAATCCATGAATGTTAATGCAGCAGGTAATGAAATTGGTAAATATTCAGTATTCGTTTAGTGGCAGATATGCGGTGCGGACAGGCATCTATTTGGGATTTTAAAAAATAGCAAAAATCTCTGGACACTGCAACAAACAGGAGCCTCGCAGGAACACTGCTGTAAAATTCGCGTAGTATGAGCGTATTTTGCAGCAGTGCTCCTGCGAGGCCCCGTCATTTAAGCCAATAAACTGAAACACTTTATTTCTTCTTCTTCCACGCAAGAAGCCTCTCAATATGCAGCGGTTTCCCCTGAACAGCCTGCACCTTCAATCTGTTTTCCTCACTGAAACCAACCAGAATATCATGATTAGCCTCAGCCAGATAATCGATGATACCATCGATATCAGACTTCGTGTTCTTCGGACAATGAATATACAGATGCTTATTTGCGGAAATATGCAGTGTATATGAGATGCTGAAATGATACCACAGAATCTTGTGCAGGGTAGAGTATTTGTAAATCCATAAAATCTCTTTGATAGGCACGATGGCATTGCCATAAGGCGAGGTCATGATAAAATAGTGCTCTGTGATAAACATGTCCTCGGTGGCAAGCTGTGGCAGTGTCGCAAGCTCCTCCTCAGCCTCGGCAAGCAGCTTGTGCGGATTGCCAAATACAACAAGATTCTGACATGCCGGTGCCAAAACAGGAAACCTGATGCATAGGATGTAGAATATCAGGCTGATAACAGCATAGATGAGAGTGCCAAAATAAAAAACAAACATAAAAATAGTAGTTTTCAAATGGTACTCAGGCTCATTAAGATAGTAGCCTGTTATGGTATCGGAGAGTCCCTTGGAATCCCAACTCAGATCCTTCGACAGTTTATTTACAAACTGTGTGTAGGTGCCCTTTCCCTTTACGATTTTACCGACCACCGTGAGTTTGTCGATAGAGGGCAGACCCTCCTCACAGGTGGATGGTGCAAGCAGTACAATAGAGCAGTGCTTATCACGCATGCAGTAGTAGTAATAGCCCTTGATATCGTTGCCGTCCTTCATGGTGTAGCCGGTAAAGTAAAGCTTTTTAAGGGTGGTTTTTACATATCTGTCCGAATCCTTGTATGCAGCTTCAAAGCTGACAGAATCGTCAATGTGTATGGGCGATAAAATATCTCCGAGTGAAAATGCAAACCATAGCACGGTAAGCAGAATGATGTATACAATCGGGGAGAAAAGACGCCTTTTGTAAAATGCTTTGATGTTTTTTGTTATGTAGTGTTCGTAATTATCAATCATATGCTTAGTATAATGGTTTTTGTGCCTTATATCAACCTTGATTTTGAGACATTTAATTGTTATTATATAATTAATAGTAACTATTCAGAACCACTGAGAACAAAAAAGCTGATGCGTCATGCTCGCATGTAAGCAGCAGGTTTTCTTGTTCTCAAGGTGGCTCGAATAGAGCCACCCCCACACATATGAGCAAAATTAGCTGCAAAGCAGCGGGAAAGCACGAGCATCGTGCGGTTTTGCGAATGTGCGTGGGATGGTTCTGAATAGTTACGGTAATCCTTAGAACCACTGAGAACAAAAAAGCTGATGCGTCATGCTCGCATGTAAGCAGCAGGGGTTCTGTAACACGAAATGAGGTAATTATGGAAGCATACACGAGTTTTGCCCGGGTGTATGACATGTTCATGGACAATGTGCCATATGAGGTGTGGGGCAGATATATTGTCGAAAAACTGCGTGCAAATGGCATAGACAGTGGATATGTCGTGGACTTAGGCTGTGGTACGGGAAAGCTTACCACGCTTCTTGCAGATGCAGGCTATGATATGATAGGCATTGACAATTCTTTTGACATGCTTGATATGGCACTTGAGAGAGAGGATGACAGAATCCTTTATCTGATGCAGGATATGAGAGAGTTTGAACCGGGAGAAAAGGTGAGTGCCGTCGTAAGCGCATGTGACAGCATCAATTATATTCTTGAGCCTGAGGATCTGCAGGCAGTTTTTTTCTGCGTGAGCGAAAGTCTCAAAGAGGGTGGCATTTTTATATTTGATATCAATACTCCATACAAATATGAGGTGCTCATGGCTGATAATACCATAGCTGAAAACCGTGATGAGGGCAGCTTTATATGGGACAATTATTATGATGCCGATGAGAAAATAAACGAGTATGACCTGACACTTTTTATAAAGGAGCAGTCAGAGGATGAGGATGACATCTACAAGAAGTTTGAGGAAACTCATTTCCAGAGATGCTATGAGATTTCAGAGCTTAAGGAGCTTCTTGAGCAGTCGGGACTTGTGTTTGATGCGGTGTATGATGCGTACACAGACGATCAGGTGAAGTGTGACAGTGAGAAGGTCACTGTAATTGCACATAAAGCATAGAATTAGATAATGAGAGGTAAATTATGTCAGATTATATAGTAAGAGCAACAGCGGCGGATGCTAATATCAGAGCATTTGCTGTAACATCAAGGGAGATGGTGGAGACCGCCAGAGAGGATCACATGACAACACCTGTCATGACGGCGGCACTTGGCAGACTTCTTTCTGCGGGAGCCATGATGGGAGCTATGATGAAGGGCGATAAGGATATCATAACTCTTCAGATACAGTGCAGCGGACCTGCAAAGGGACTTACCGTCACAGCAGATTCGCACGGCAATGTAAAGGGCTTTGCCATAAATCCACAGGTTGAGCTGCCACTCAATGCGGCAGGCAAGCTCGATGTGGGTGGAGCGCTTGATCTTGGAATACTCACAGTTATAAAGGATATGGGCTTAAAGGAGCCGTACTCAGGTCAGTGTGAGCTTAAAACAGGTGAGATAGCTGAGGATCTGACCTATTATTTTGCCACATCTGAGCAGATTCCGTCGGCGGTTGGTCTTGGCGTGCTGGTGGATAAGGACCAGAGCGTAAAGCAGGCAGGCGGATTTATCATCCAGCTTATGCCGTTTACACCGGATGAGGTTGTGGACAGGCTTGAAAAGAAAATCACAGAGATTGATTCTGTGACACAGATGCTTGACAGGGGGCTGACTCCGGAGCAGATACTTGAGGAAATTTTAGGAGATTTCGGGCTTGAAATCACAGATACGACTGAGACACGCTTCCACTGTGACTGTTCAAAGGAGCGTGTGAGCAGAGCACTTTCCACATTAAGTAAAAAGGATCTTGATTCCATTATCGCAGATGGTGAGAGCATTGAGGTAAAGTGCCAGTTCTGTAATAAGGCATATGAGTTTACGGTGGATGAGTTGAAGGAGATGCGCTAATTGAAGGACGGATATATAAAGGTCGCTGCAGCGACACCAAAGGTAAAGGTAGCTGATACTGTATACAACGGACAGCTTATTAAAGCTCTTATGAAGGAGTGCACTGATAACGGGGCAAAGGTGGTTGTTTTCCCGGAGCTTTGCATTACCGGATACACCTGTCAGGATCTTTTCTGGCAGGATAAGCTCATAGCTGCAGCAGAGGATGAGCTTATAGGGATAGCAGATTACAGCAGGAGCCTTGACGGCATATTTTTCATAGGGCTTCCATATGAGATAAACGGCATGCTCTATAATATGGCGGCAGTTGTATCGCGCGGAGAGGTGCTTGCCATGGTGCCAAAGACATTTCTGCCAAACTATAATGAGTTTTATGAGGCAAGGCATTTTGCATCGGGAGAAAACCTTAGCACATATGTCACACTGAAAAATGGACAGCAGGTTTCTGTAGATACTGATTTTATTTTTAGCTGCAAGCAGCTGCCAAAGCTTAAGATAGCGGTGGAGCTTTGTGAGGATCTTTGGACTCCGAACCCGCCGAGCATCAGACACGCGATGTCTGGTGCCACTGTGATTGTAAATCTGTCTGCATCAGATGAGGTGACAGGCAAGGCAATATACAGGAGAGAGCTTGTGAGCGGACAGTCTGCCAGATTAATCTGTGGATATATTTATGCGTCAGCGGGAGACGGTGAGTCCACACAGGATGTGGTCTATTCAGGACACAATCTCATCTGTGAAAACGGAAATGTGCTTGCCGAGTCAAAGCGCTTTACAAATGAGACTATATACAGCGAGTTTGATGTAGAAAGAATAGAGACTGAGAGGCGCAGGATGACAACATTTGTTGTCGAGGATGATCACAGATGGGCTGAGTTTGATCTTGAGGTAAAGGATACCATTCTTAGCCGCTATGTAAATTGCGCTCCTTTTGTTCCTGCAGACAAGACAGACAGGGACAGACGCTGTGATGAGATTCTTATGATTCAGGCTATGGGGCTTAAAAAGAGATTAGAGCATACCAACTGCAAGACCGCGGTTATCGGTATTTCAGGAGGACTCGACTCCACACTGGCACTGCTTGTCACGGTGAGAGCATTTGACCTTTTGGGAAAGGATCACAAGGATATAGCGGCAGTTACTATGCCGGGCTTTGGAACAACAGACCGCACATATGACAATGCGGTAAATCTCATTAAATGCCTTGGAGCTACATTTATCGAGGTGGATATAAAGGATGCTGTAAATATACATTTCAGGGATATCGGACAGGATCCGTCTGTGCATGATGTCACCTACGAGAATGGACAGGCACGCGAGCGCACACAGATACTTATGGATATCGCAAACAAGGAAAACGGAATGGTTATAGGTACAGGAGATTTGTCAGAGCTGGCACTCGGCTGGGCTACCTACAACGGAGACCATATGTCCATGTATGCTGTAAATGCATCGGTTCCAAAGACTCTGGTGCGCCATCTGGTAAAATACTATGCAGATACCTGTGGCAGCGATTTGCTGGAAAGTACACTTCTTGATGTGCTTGATACACCTGTTTCTCCTGAGCTTTTACCACCTGAAAACGGTAAGATTTCACAGAAGACAGAGGATCTTGTGGGCCCTTATGAGCTGCATGACTTCTTCCTTTACAATATGCTGCGCTGCGGCTATGCTCCTGCCAAGGTTTACCGCCTTGCAAGGATAGCATTTGAAGGAAAATATGATGATGAGTTTATTCTCAAATGGCTTAAGAACTTCTATCGCAGATTTTTTGCACAGCAGTTCAAGCGCTCATGTCTGCCGGATGGACCAAAGGTAGGAACAGTGGCGGTCTCACCGAGAGGAGACCTAAGGATGCCTTCTGATGCGTGCGGACGTATCTGGATGGATGAGGTTGATAAGCTGTAATAGTAAGAGGAAAACAATGGGAAAGACACATAAGAAAACTCATAGAAGGCAGGGAAGCATAAAACGTGCAAGGCACCGCGACAGGCGTATGAAAATAGGCGCAATAGTTCTTTGTGCAGCGATAATCATAACAACATTTCTGGCGTGTGGCATGCAGCTTTTAGTTCCCGTAGCTGATGCAGTGGTAGGTGCTGATAATAAGACGCAATCAAGAGATGTTGATGTGCAGAAGAATAATAATTCACTTACCGCATCTAAAATGGATTCAGAAAAAAATCAAAACAGCTCAGAGGCTGATGTAAACGCTGCGGAGCAAGACAGCGAGCCTGACAAGGAAACGAAGCTTGATGAGATACTTCACAGTGCAAAGTATCCGGGGCAGCTAAAGGAGCTTGCCAAGAAAAATGATGAGGCAATTGACTTCATATATGAGTATCCTAAGGAGCACTCGAAAGAGCATGATATTGATCTGACTGCAGAGGCCTCGCAGGATACAGTACCTCTATTGCAGCAGTGGGATAAGAGATGGGGCTATGAAAAGTACAGCGGCAATTATTTTGCGGCGAGTGGCTGCGGTCCGACTGCACTTTCGATGGTTGTATTATATCTGACACATGATGCACAGGCGTCCCCTCTTGCGGTGGCAGAGTATGCAAAGGAGGCCGGCTACAGTGTGGACGGCTCCGGAAGTGCATGGGATCTTATGAGCAAGGGCTGCAGGCACTACGGCGTAAATGCTAAGACTATAAAGGAGGATGAGGATACATTTAAAGAAAGGCTTGATGAGGGCAATTTGATAGTCGTAAATGTCGGTCCGGGAGATTTCACAGACAATGGACATTTTATGGTGATCACAGGCTATGATGATGAGGGCTTTACTATAAATGATCCAAACAGTATCATAAAGAGCAATACCCACTGGCAGTTTGAGAGGCTGAGTTCACAGATCAGGGCTGCGTGGAGAATGTTTGTGTAGATAATAGCAGCACATGCATTTATGCTGATGTTTGTGATGCATATGGAAAAATTAAAAAATAAGAAATAATAAAACCTGCTGTGTCATGCTTGTCTGACACAGCAGGTTTTTAATAACAAACAGTAAAGTATGGTATGCAGATTATAGCAATTGAATACCATGCTCCTCACATTCCTTAATTGTCTCCTCAGGCCACAGCGAGCTTTGTACCTCACCGATATGAGCCTTTCTGAGGAAGAACATACAGATTCGTGATTGTCCGATTCCGCCTCCGATAGTGTACGGAAGCTCCTTGTTGAGGATAGCCTTCTGGAATGGAAGCTTAGCACGCTCAGGACATCCGGCCTTGTCAAGCTGCTCCTTCAGAGATTTTTCATCTACACGGATACCCATTGATGAAAGCTCAAGTGCGATATCAAGAACAGGATAGTATACGATGATATCAGCGTTTAAAGCCCAGTCGTCATAGTCAGGGGCACGTCCGTCGTGAGGCTCTCCGTTTGCAAGCTTGTCACCAATCTGCATTACACAGATTGCACCCTTTGCCTTTGCAAAATAATACTCGCGCTCCTTTGGAGTATTGTCCGGGAACATTTCCTCAAGCTCTGATGTGGTGACAAAGGTGATATCCTTTGGCAGAATCAAATCTATGTAGTCGTACTGTATAGCCATGTACTGCTCGGTCTTGCGCAGGCATTTGTATACTGTCTTTACTGTTTCCTCAAGGAAATCTAAGTTTCTGTCCTCCTTGCGGATGACCTTTTCCCAGTCCCACTGGTCAACAAATATAGAGTGGATATTGTCAGTCTCCTCATCACGTCTTATGGCATTCATATCTGTGTAGATGCCCTCGCCGAGAGAGAAGCCGTATTTCTTTAATGCATATCTCTTCCACTTGGCAAGAGAGTGAACGACCTCAGCCTCCTTGTCACCCTGCTCAAGGATGCCGAAGGTAACAGGTCTCTCATATCCGTTTAAGTTATCGTTTAAGCCTGTGGTAGGATCAACGAAAAGCGGTGCTGAAACACGTGTCAGGGAAAGACGCTGTGCGAGCATGCCCTGGAAGAAATCCTTAACAGTCTTGATGGCAAGCTGTGTATCGTGAAGATTCAGTGCCGAAGAATAGTTCTTTGGTATTGTTAATTTGCTCATTTTCGATTAAACCTCGTTGTATTATTAATTTTTAAATAAAATTCCTTTAACCTGATTATTATATCACAATTTTTCTAGAAAGATAGTCCATAATATGATAAAATTAGATAGTTTAAAGAGAAACAATATCGTTTTACCTTATTTTTATGTGTTTAAGGTGTTAATGAAAGGTAGTAGATTTATATGAGAAAAAGAGATATGACCTTTGCTTCGGCGGTGCTTGAGGCAATAGATGCTATTTTAGCTCTTGCGTATATAGGCTTACAGATTTATTATGGAGTGTGCTATCACATACAGGTATTTAAGTTTGTGGCCAATATACTTGTGCTTTTGCTTGTATACATTGCAATCACATGGCTGCAGCATTATCCGGAAAAGCTCAATCACATAGCAGCGGAGCTGTGTGTGGGCAATATCAGAAAGTATTCACTCAGGCTTTTGATGTTTGTAAAGCTTGTTTTTACTGCGGGGCTTTTGGTGCCATGCGTGTGTGATGCGTTTGGAATAGCAATCCGCGATGTATACAGCCTCATTATGATAGGGCTCATCCTTGTGGTGTCGGCATATTATGAGTACAGGATATTTCAGGAAATAAAGTCATTGCGGAAATAATATAGGAGAAATAAAATGCAGCTTAGTATAGAAGAAGTTAAAAAGCTGGATAGTAACAGCTATCAGATAATAGATATAAGAAGTGAGGAAGAGGTGGCGCACGGTGCCATAAAGGGAGCACTCAATATTCAGGCAGAGGAAATAGAGTCAGATGAGAGGGTGCTGCATGATAAGAAGCTTGTAATAGTCTGCAGCCGTGGTAAGACGAGTGTGGATGTGGCAGAGTATCTCACAGAAAAAGGTTTTGATGCGGCAAGCTTAAAGGGAGGCTATATAAGCTGGCTGCTTGATGCCATGAAAGAGGATGAGGTGGCAGAGCGCGATATAAAGGCAGATGTGGAGCAAAGCATCAGAAAGAAATTTAAGAAATCCATCTGGCGCAAGTTTACAAAGGCGATAAACACATATGAGCTTGTAAAACCGGGGGATAAGATTGCGGTGTGTATCTCGGGAGGTAAGGATTCCATGCTCATGGCAAAGCTGTTTCAGGAGCTTAAGCATCACAACAAGTTTGATTTTGATGTGAAGTTTCTCGTCATGGACCCGGGCTACAATGAGGCAAACAGGCATGTCATAGAGGAAAACTGCAGGAACCTTGGCATCCCTGCCACTATTTTTGAGTCAGATATATTTGATGCTGTATATGATATCGAAAAATCGCCATGCTATTTATGTGCGAGGATGAGAAGAGGACATCTGTATGCATTTGCAAAGGAGCTGGGCTGCAACAAAATTGCGCTCGGACATCATTATGATGATGTTATAGAGACGATACTCATGGGCATGCTCTACGGTGCACAGGTACAGACCATGATGCCTAAGCTTCACAGTACAAACTTTGAGGGCATGGAGCTTATCAGGCCTCTTTACCTGGTCAGGGAGGACGATATCAAGGCATGGCGTGATTACAACGGTCTGCATTTCATACAGTGTGCCTGCAAGTTTACAGATACCTGTACCACCTGCAATAATGAGGAAAACCGTTCAAAGCGTGTTGAGATAAAGCAGCTCATCGCTAATCTTAAAAAGGTGAATCCTTTTGTCGAGGCAAATATATTTAAGAGCGTGGAGAATGTAAATCTGGCTACGGTTGTAGCATATAAAAAGGATGGCATAAAGCACAGCTTCCTAGATCACTATGATGAATAAGACAGATATATTTCAGGAGGGCATTGTATGGCAGATATCATGGATTATATTGACTGGCGTGGAGATATAGGCTTTGATGAGGTGCATGTAAATGAGGTGGACGGACTGATTTTTTCACAGCTTATTTATGTGCAGATGAAGTCATATATGCCGGATGCAAAGAAGTCATACCTTACGATAAAACAGCTTTCAAGCCTTTACTGCGCGGACCATAGTGATGATGAGATTGAACAGATGCCTAATCTTTTCCGCCACTCCGCGAGGCTGCTTCAAAAGCTGGCGCACTCAAGGCGCTATGCTGACTGCATTTTGAGATATTATATATACGATATTAGTGAAAAAGAGGAGTCGCAGTTTTCTGCGGTTACGATAGAACTGCCTGACGGCACATATTTCATTTCCTACAGTGGTACAGACCATTCCGTGGTCGGATGGAAGGAAAACTTTAATCTAAGCTATCTCGATGAGACACCGGGACAGAACAAGGCGAAAAAATATTTAAAGCAGGTGGCAGCATATATATGCAATGATGATAGGGGCATAAATGAAAAAGCTTTATTAGATGATGAAAATATCAACAATAAAAGCATCAATACAAGAAAGCTGTGGATAGGCGGACACTCAAAGGGTGGAAATTTGGCAGTGTTTGCCGCCATGCATGTGGATAAAGAGGTGCAGGATGTCATTATTAAGGTGTTTAATTTTGACGGGCCGGGCTTCAATCACAAGATGATATATACGGCAGGCTACAAAAGAATTTTTGACAGAATAGAGACATTTCTGCCGCAGTCGTCTATTGTTGGCTTATTGCTTGAGCATGTGGACGATTATGAGGTGGTAAGAAGCCGTAATTCGGGGCCGCTGCAGCATGATGCTTTTTCATGGGAGATAATGGGCGGAAGTATCATAAAGGCGGATGGGCTGGACAAAAACAGTGTGCGCCTTGACAAGACACTCAGAAACTGGATAGGCAGCATGGATGAGGCGCAGCGAAAGCAGTTTGTAAATGTGCTTTTTTCAATAGCATCGGACTCCAATTTTGAGAACCTTGACCAGATGTCATTTAAGCAGCTCATTGAGATGATAAAGGCTGCCGATGATCTGTCAAAGGCTGACTGGAGTATGCTTAAAGATACAGTAAGACTCCTGATTTCTGCCGGTGTCGGCGTGGTCAGGGATGAAAAGGAGAAATAAATGTTAAATCAGTTTTCAAGAACACAGCTTTTGCTTGGAAAAGAGGCGATGGATAGGCTAAAGGGCGCAAGAGTCGCAGTATTTGGAATAGGAGGAGTGGGCGGATATGTCTGCGAGGCACTAGTCAGAAGCGGCGTGGGAGCGATTGACCTTATCGATGATGACAAGGTGTGTCTTACAAACCTAAACAGGCAGATAATCGCAACCCGAAAGACCATAGGAAAATACAAGACAGATGTGATGGAGGAGAGGATTCATGATATTAATCCTGATGTCAGTGTCGTGACGCACAGGTGCTTCTTTTTGCCGGAAAATGCTGATGAATTTCCGTTTGAAGAGTATGATTATATAGTTGACGCGGTTGATACGGTCACAGCAAAGATCGCGCTTGTCATGAAGGCACAGGAGAAGAATGTCCCTATCATAAGCAGTATGGGAGCGGGAAATAAGCTGGATGCAAGTGCATTTAAGGTGGCTGATATATATAAGACCAGCATGTGTCCTCTTGCAAAGGTCATGCGCCGTGAGCTTAAAAAACGTGGCGTGAAAAAGCTCAAGGTGGTATACTCTGAGGAGAAGCCTACAAGACCGATAGAGGATATGTCTATAAGCTGCAGAAGCAACTGCATCTGCCCGCCGGGGGCCGAACACAAGTGCACGCAGCGCAGGGATATTCCAGGAAGCCTTGCATTTGTACCATCAGTGGCAGGACTTATCATCGCGGGCGAGGTGGTACAGGATATAGCCTTTGACAGGGTATGATGAAGAATACAATTACGAAAAGAGAGGAATAAAAATGCCAGTATTTGATTTTAGCGATACACCGGTAGCAAATGAGCATCCGGAGTGTACATATGAGACATTTCATTCGACAGAGACAAAGGCATCGGCCGATAAACCGATTGTTGTGATAGACAATAAGCAAAAGGAGTGGGCGCATCATGCGCTCGGTATGTTTACAAATCCGATAAAGCGTACATCCTTTGAATTTGAGGATGGTGATGGGGTGACCAGTGCAGATATCCTGCGCATTGATTCCCGCTTCGTTAGCCTTTTTAAGTGGCTTGGCGAAAATCACATAAAGGTACAGCTTTCAGGAGCCAATACACCTGACGGATACGCAGTATACAGGGTGAGGGAGGTGTCTCTCGGCAGAGGCACAAAGCTGTCTGCAGAGGATGGATTCCTGCAGTATATGATGGAAAGGCTCTTTGCCAGCACCATGCCTGAGGATGAACCTGACCTCGATGATTACGAGGAAGAGGGCGACAGCATGAAGCTCACCAGTATACAGAGCATCACAGATTTCATGACCTGTGCAGGCCGTACACTGCCTGACAATATACTGCTGTGGGCCAGAAGAAATCTGGCAGTTGCGCGTTCAAGCGAGGTATCACCTGAGGAGAGACGCCATGCGCAGAGAGCACTTTCCATCATGATGAATATCCAGTGGAAGGGAAATTACTTTGAGGCAATTGACCCTGTGGAGGCAAGGCGCATACTCGATGAGGAGCTCTATGGCATGGAGAGCGTGAAGCAGAGAATCATTGAGACCATTATCCAGATAAACAGGACTCATACACTTCCTGCCTACGGACTGCTGCTCTGTGGACCGGCAGGAACCGGAAAGTCACAGATTGCATATGCTGTTGCACGTATACTCAAGCTTCCGTGGACCACACTCGATATGAGCTCCATAAATGATGCAGAGCAGCTCACAGGAAGCTCAAGAATCTATTCAAACGCAAAGCCGGGAATCATTATGGAGGCATTTTCACAGGCAGGAGAGTCAAATCTTGTATTTATCATCAATGAGCTCGACAAGGCCTCAAGCAAAAACGGCAACGGAAATCCGGCAGATGTACTTTTGACACTGCTTGACAATCTGGGCTTTACAGACAACTATATGGAGTGTATGGTGCCGACCGTCGGAGTATATCCGATTGCAACAGCCAATGATAAATCCCAGATTTCTGCACCGCTTATGTCACGTTTTGCGGTGATTGATATTCCGGACTATACCGATGAAGAGAAGAAGGTCATCTTCCAGCGATTTGCCCTGCGCAAGGTATTTGAGCGAATGGGAATGAAGGAGGAGGAGTGCGTTCTCACAGAGGACGGACTTGATGCAGTGATTAAGCTTCACGAGAACACATCGGGCATAAGAGATCTCGAGCAGGCTGCAGAGCATCTGGCAGCAAATGCACTTTATCAGATAGAGGTTGATAAGGTAAAGCAGGTGGTATTTGACGCTGAGGCTGTTTTTGAGCTTTTAGGCTAGCAGGATATATTACGGATACAGGAATTGTTACGAAAATAAAAGGAGATTGTCAGGATGAGAGAATTTGGAAAATCCAGAAAATTAGATAATGTGCTTTATGATGTTAGAGGACCGGTGGTGGATGAGGCGGCCCGTATGGAGGAAAACGGCACAAATGTGTTGAAGCTCAATATAGGAAATCCTGCGCCGTTTGGCTTCAGGACACCTGATGAGGTGATATATGATATGTCTCGCCAGCTCACAGACTGTGAGGGGTATTCCAACTCCAAGGGACTTTTTTCTGCAAGAAAAGCAATCATGCAATATGCACAGCTCAAAAAGCTTCCTAATGTGACGGTTGAGGATATCTACACCGGAAACGGAGTCAGCGAGCTTATAAACTTAAGCATGTCAGCGCTTCTTGACAATGGTGATGAGGTGCTGGTGCCGGCACCGGACTATCCGCTTTGGACAGCCTGCGTTACACTTGCGGGAGGCACGGCAGTGCACTATATCTGTGATGAGCAGTCAGAGTGGTATCCGGACATAGAGGATATCAAAAAGAAGATTACAGACAAGACAAAGGCAATCGTAATAATAAACCCTAATAACCCTACGGGAGCGCTCTATCCAAGGGAGGTGCTGCAGCAGATAGTTGATGTGGCAAGAGAGCACGAGCTTATGATTTTTTCGGATGAGATATATGACAGGCTGGTGATGGATGACTATGAGCATGTATCTATTGCGTCGCTTGCACCGGACCTCTTCTGTGTGACCTTCAGCGGTCTTTCTAAGTCACATATGATAGCAGGCTATCGTATCGGATGGATGGTTTTAAGTGGCAACAAGGCGCTCGGAAAGGACTATATCGAGGGTCTCAACATGCTCTCAAACATGCGTCTTTGCTCGAATGTTCCGGCGCAGTCGATAGTGCAGACGGCATTAGGCGGATATCAGAGTGTAGGCGAGTATATTGTGCCGGGCGGACGAATCTATGAGCAGAGAGAGTACGTCTACAAGGCATTAAACGATATACCGGGAATTTCGGCAGTAAAGCCAAAGGCAGCATTTTACATATTCCCAAAGATTGATACTGCAAGGTTCAACATCACAAACGATGAACAGTTTGCACTCGATCTGCTTCGTGAGAAGAAGATACTCATCATCCACGGCGGCGGCTTCAACTGGGATAAGCCGGATCACTTCAGGGTGGTATATCTGCCTCGAACAGAGATATTAAAGGATGCCACAGGCAAGCTTGCAGACTTTTTGTCTTCATATAAGCAGAAATAATTATTGGCATAGATAATTATAAAACATATAACATAAAACATATAATATATAAGCTCCGGCACAGAAAACTTTTTGTTCTGACCGGAGTTTTTATATTATGCTGTAATATTTTTTAAAAGTAACCTACCTGTAACTTTACATAATGTATTATACACTTGTATCGCGGGGCGGCTGCACTTTAGATGGCAGACCGCACAGCACTCAAAAATGCATAGAGAAGAAAAGGAGAATTAAATGGAACTGCTTAGAGTAGAACACTTATCAAAAATATACGGAGCCGGAGAAAATCAGGTCAAGGCTTTGGACGATGTGTCATTGAGCGTGGAAAAGGGAGAGTTTGTGGCAATTGTCGGGGCGAGCGGCTCCGGAAAATCCACACTGCTTCATCTGCTTGGAGGTGTTGACAGACCAACAAGCGGAAAGGTGTATATAAACGGCACTGATATTTTTGCAATGAATGATGATGAACTTGCCATATTCAGAAGAAGACAGGTAGGCATCATTTATCAGTTTTATAATCTGATACCTATATTAAATGTGGAGGAAAACATGGCAATCCCGATGGAGCTTGATGGAAGAAAGGTGGAAAAAGCACAGATGGATGACATGCTTTTGCGCCTTGGACTTACAGAGAGACGTACTCATCTGCCAAATGAGCTCTCAGGAGGACAGCAGCAGCGTACATCTATAGGAAGAGCCCTGATTACGAGACCGTCTATAGTGCTCGCGGATGAGCCGACCGGAAACCTGGATACCAAAGCCAGCAACGAGATTATGCATCTCTTAAAGACCTCAAACCGTGAGCTCAACCAGACAATCATTATGATTACACACAATATGGAGCTTGCAAAGGCGGCTGACCGCACAATAATGATAGAGGATGGTAAAATCAGATGAATTTGATGAAGACACTCACATTAAAAAACTTAAAGCTCAACAGGAAAAGAACTATTGTCACGATAGTCGGAATAATTCTTGCAACAGCGCTTTTGTCGGCGCTTGTCACACTTGTGTCAAGCTTTCAGTACAGTATGATTGAATACCAGAAGCAAAAGGGCGGCGACTTTCATGTGAAATTTTCGAATGTGAAAATGTCTGAGCTTTCGGAGTTTAAAAACAACAGAAATATTGAAAGCACATTTGAGACAATGGGAATGGGCTTTGCAAAGCTAGACGGCTGCAAGAATGAGGATAAGCCATATGCATATGTCATGGCAACAGATGAGGCCGGCTTTGAGAGAGGCTGCTTTAAACTGATAGAGGGGCGCATGGCAAAAAATGAGGATGAGATAGTCATTCCAAGGCACTTAAAGACAAACGGACGAATCGACATAAAGGTGGGAGATGAGATAACACTGGATGTCGGAAAGCGATATGATTCAAACACAGAAAGTGTCATATCGGAAAACTGCGCATATGAGCATGAGGCAGAGACACTTACCGATAATGTGACAAAGCACTACAAGGTGGTAGGCATCATGGAAAGACCGGGCTATGGAATGGAGGACTATAGTGCCGCCGGATATACATTTGTCACATACTCTGATGAACTGGCAGCAATTGATAACGGCGCAAAGAGTGAGGCAAGCGAAGCTGACACTACACTCACAGTGTACAGCAGATACACTCAAAAGGCTTTAAGAAACAAGGATGCTGTGACTGCTGATATAATTGGTGTGGATGAAAAGCTGTTTGCGAAAGCGAATAATTCATCTGTTGAAATGTCTGCTGAGGAGAGTGATAGGTTTCTTAAAGAGATGGAAAATGCAAAATATGATATATATATAAATGGCTTCCTTATAAGCTATGAGTGTGTTTTCCCGATTGACGGCACATTTAAAGCACTGTTTACAGTGGCCACTGTTGTGGCTTTGATAATCATACTGACATCAGTGTATTGTATCAAAAACAGCTTCAACATATCAATCACTGAAAAAATCAGGCAGTATGGCATGCTTGCAAGCGTGGGTGCTACGAGACGCCAGATAAAAAGCAGTGTTAAGACAGAGGCAGCAATGCTTGGAGTGGTTGGTATTCCGGTGGGTACCATGAGCGGTATTTTAGCATCGCTTGTACTTGTTAAGGTGGTAAATGCGCTGTCAGCAGGCTGGCTTAACTTTGCTTTGAGCTTTCATACTTCCCTGCCTGCACTTATTCTTGCTGTAATACTGAGTATAGCAACCATTTATTTCTCAGCAACAGGCAGTGCAAGAAGGGCTGCAAAGGTTACACCGCTTGAAGCAATAAGAAACACAAAGGAGATTAAAATAAAGTCAGCAAAGCTTAAGACACCGGAGATTATAGGCAGAATCTGGGGTATCGGAGGCGTTATCTCATATAAGAATATAAAGAGGAACAATAAAAAGTACAGAACCACAGTGACATCCATTGTCATCTGCTCAGTAACCTTTATTGTGATATCATACTTTATGTCTATGGCCTTTAGCGTTGTTGGGATGTCATATGCATCAGTAGATTACAATATTGGAATAAATATGTCATGTAAAAAGGACCTTGATATTGAAAAGCTCTCTGAGCTTTTGAGTGGCATTGAAGGAGCAAAGGATTATCTGGTTGGAGCAGGTTATTATTTTGATGTAGATAAGCCAGAGTATACAAAGAAATATGGAGAGTATTGCGGGCAGCTTTATGATGACAGTGAGGATGTCTCACAAGAGTTTTTAATCACGGTTTTAAATGACAAATCGTATGATAAGTATGCGTCTGACGCAGGCATAAAAAATGCAGATACAGGAGCAATTCTTGTAAATAAATGCACATTTGATGTGTATAATGAGAAAAGCTCGAAATACGTCAAAGAAGAGATGGAGCTGTACAAATATAAAGCAGGAGATACAATCAGGTGCGGCTACAATGTGTATGAGGATGCTTCTTCTGATGATAATGCTGTGGAAGGTGATACTGAAAGCAGCACGGAGGATAACAGTGGATACGTTGACGAGGAAACAATAAATAAAGGAGTCAGAAAAACTGTAGATGTAACTATTGCAGGTGTCACAGACAAGGTACCAACATGTTATAATGGCTACGGCAATACCTCGCTTTTGTTTATGAACCAAAAAGGCTTTGAAAGCTTATGGGCTGACGGCAAGAGCGGTAATGAGTTCAAACCGGGGAATGCGATATATTCGGCATATGTGGTTGCAGAAAATGCAGATGAATATCAGGATACATTAGAAAAGGAGACGGCAGAAAATCCTGAGTATTCTCAGATTAGTTTTTATGTCAGCAATATGGATAAGGAGATGCGCGATGAAAAGTCACTCTTTACACTGCTTGGAGTATTTGCATACGGACTTATTGTAGTCATTGCCTTAATAGGAATCACAAATATCATCAATACCTTAAGTACCGGAATGGAGCTTAGAAGCCGCGAGTTTGCCACACTAAGAAGCATTGGAATGACAGATAAGCAGTTTGTGGGAATGGTCAGACTCGAGAGTGTGTTTATATCTGTGAAGGCGCTTGTAATAGGAGTACCGCTTGGTATTTTAATAAGCTATCTCTTATGTGTTATGATGAACAGGATGGATGACGCAATCATTTATGAGCCGCCGTATAAAGCAATTATATTGTGTATAGTGGTTGTAATAATGCTGATTTATGCTATCATGAAACTATCAATGACGAAGCTTAGACACAATAACATTATTGAGACAATCAAAAATGAAAATCTGTAGGAAATGCGGGAGCTGATATGAAAAAAATACTTCTCATAGAGGACAATAAAGGAATAACAGAGGGACTGTGTGATACCTTTACAGAACCTGAATATGAGCTTTTGACAGCAGGCAATTTAAAGGAGGCTGGGGCGCTTTTGAGTGAGCACCCCGGCCTTGTGCTGCTTGATGTGTCGCTTCCGGATGGGAACGGCTTTGATTTTTACAGCGAAAGGCTGGAAAAAGAAAAAACACCGGTGATTTTTCTTACCGCAAGGGATGAGGAAAATGATATAGTAAAGGGACTCGAGCTTGGAGCGGAGGATTACATCACAAAGCCTTTTTCCGTAAGGGAGCTTGTGGCGAGGGTAAACCGCGTATTTTTACGAAGGAAAAATGATGACAGTTCATCTGTCATACACGCAGGAAGCATAAGCTATGATTTGGACAAAAAGGAAGCAAGAAGGGCTGGACAGGTGATTGCTCTTTCAAGTCTTGAAAACCGTATACTTGATCTGCTTTTTACCAATCACGACAAGGCTGTGTCCAGAAATGCCGTGCTTGACTGCATCTGGGAGGCGACAGGCAACGATGTGTATGACCATACAGTGACTGTCTATATGAAGCGCATCAGGGCAAAGCTTGGTGAGGATGTGATAAAGACTGTGAAGGGAATCGGGTATCGTGTTGATTCAGATGAAGCTCTTTAAACAGTATCGGCTGACAGAGACAGTTCCCGGGGGAAAGCATGAGAAAGAAGAAATATAATTTAGAGAACAGAAAACATTTTGTGTATTTTGCAATAATATATACATGTATATGTGTGATGGTTATGGCTTTTACCGTCTTTTTTCAGTACAGGGCATATACGAAAAACTATAACATCACAGTGGCTAAGCTATGTGCACTCATTCATGAAAAATATCCCGATGTATCAGATGGCAGTATAGCCGCGATTCTAAATGACAGCAGCTTAGGCAGCGATTATACAAATTTAAAAAGCGCAGAGACGCTCTTAAAAAAATACGGCATTGATATGGAAAAGGATTCTGCGGTTTTGTCAAATGAAAAAGCGCTTAAAGGAGCGCTTTGGCTAGACATATTTCTTGTTGTGCTTTTTGCAGGGGGCTTTTGTCTTTACATTGTGCTTATAAGATTTAGCTTTAAAAGACAGGTCAGACAGGCTGCGGATTATCTGCGCCGCATAAATCAGGGAGACTACAGACTTTTTATGGCAGATAGCACAGAGGGAGAGATTTCTATACTAAAGGGAGAGCTTTACAAGACAGCAATCTATTTGAGGGAGTCTGCGGAAAATGCAAAGGCAGACAAGCTTTTGCTAAAGGATGCGCTTTCTGACATATCACACCAGCTTAAGACGCCGCTCACATCACTTTCGATAAATCTGGAAAATCTGGAAGGAAATCCTGATATGGCATCTGAAAACAGAAACAGGATAATGCGCAGGGCAAAGCGTGATGTGGATAATATATCGCATATGGTGCAGGCTATCTTAAAGCTTTCAAGGCTTGAAGCGGATGTTGTGGAGTTTGATGAGAAGGATACGCTGCTGTCTGAAATTGTGTCTGAGGCAGCTGATAATGTGATGGCACTTTGCGATTTGAGAGACATAAGGCTGTCCATAGATGAAGGCTCTGATAAGGATGCCTGTATACATGCTGATGCATACTGGCAGTGTGAGGCCATTACAAACATAGTAAAAAATGCAGTGGAGCACGCAGAGAGTGAGGTAAGGATAGGCTTTTACAGGTATGAGATGTATGCAGAGATAACAGTGCAAAACGATGGAGAAGCCATAAGTGATGAGGACAAAAAGCATATTTTTACGCGTTTTTACAGCGGCAGCGGACAGCCGGCGGACAGCATCGGCATAGGACTTTCGCTGGCGGAAGCAATTGTGCGTCATGACAATGGATATATCCTTGTGGAGGATTGTAAAAAAGATGTATTAAATGAAAAAAATGAATGCAGTGGCACACGCTTTGTGGTAAGATATTTGTGATAAGTTGAGAAAAATTATCAATAAATACACTAGGAAGCGATAAAATGACACTAAAAGAACTTGGCATAGGACAGAGTGCCAGAATACTTACAGTAGGCGGTGAGGGCGCACTGCGCCAGCATTTCCTGGATATGGGAGTAATCCCAAAAGCCGAAGTAACAGTTATCAAATTTGCACCGATGGGAGACCCGATGGAGCTTCAGGTGCACGGCTATGAGCTCACATTGAGGCTTGATGATGCGGCACAGATTGAGGTAGAATTAATTGACAGCCGTTCAAGAAAGCATGAGGGCCCTAAAAAGATAAGCAACACAGCCCATCCCGGACTTGGCGAGGAGGGCAAATACCATGTGAAGGGCAGTGGCAATCCCCTTCCGGATGGTGAGAAGCTCACATACGCACTTGTGGGAAACCAAAACTGCGGCAAGACAACACTTTTCAACCAGCTTACAGGCTCAAACCAGCATGTGGGCAATTTCCCGGGAGTGACGGTGGACAGAAAGGATGGCTCTATTAAAGAACATCCGGATACATCAATCACAGATTTACCGGGCATTTACTCAATGAGCCCATATACTAATGAGGAGATTGTGTCGAGAAACTTTGTGCTCGATAACAAGCCAAAGGCCATAATAAATATCGTAGATGCGACAAATATCGAGAGAAACCTGTATCTGACCATGCAGCTTCTTGAGATGGATATACCGATGGTTATCGCTCTAAATATGATGGATGAGGTGACGGCAAACTCAGGCTCAATCGATGTAAATAAAATCGAGGGACTGTTAGGAGTGCCTGTTGTACCGATTTCTGCCGCAAAGAATCAGGGTGTTGATGAGCTGGTGCGCCATGCGATACACATTGCAAAGTATCAGGAGCGCCCGGGCAGACAGGATTTCTGTGATGAGAATGATTTTGGCGGTGCTGTGCACAGATGTATACACGCGGTCAGCCACCTGATTGAGGATCATGCAAAGCTCGCCGGAGTCCCGATTCGCTTTGCTGCTACCAAAATTATCGAGGGAGATGCACTTATATTAGAGCAGCTTCATCTTGATGAGAATGAGAAAGAGGCAATAGAGCATCTGATTGTCCAGATGGAGAAGGAGCGAGGCCTTGACAGAAGCGCTGCAATTGCGGATATGCGCTTTACATTTATTGAGAAAATATGCGAGAGCACCGTGGTAAAGCCGAAGGAGAGCAGGGAGCGTATCAGAAGTGAGCGCATCGACCGTGTTCTTACAGGCAAATATACGGCAATACCGTGCTTTATAGTGATAATGCTTGCTGTATTTTATCTCACCTTCAATGTAATCGGAGCAGGCCTTCAGTGGCTTTTGGAGCAGGGCATAGGAGCACTGACCGCGCTTACGGATAAGGCACTCACAGCGGCAGGCGTGAATGAGGTGCTGCACGGACTGGTAATAGACGGCATCTTTCAGGGTGTCGGAAGCGTATTAAGCTTTTTGCCGATTATCGTGACACTGTTCTTTTTCTTATCCCTCATGGAGGACAGCGGATACATAGCGAGGGTTGCATTCTTCATGGACAAGCTCCTTCGTAAGATAGGACTTTCCGGACGAAGCATAGTACCAATGCTCATAGGCTTCGGCTGTACGGTGCCAGCTGTCATGGCGACACGTACACTGCCAAGTGAGAGAGACCGTAGAATGACTATACTCCTCACACCGTTTATGAGCTGTTCGGCAAAATTGCCAATTTATGCATTCTTTGTTAGTGCATTTTTCCCGAAGCATGGCGGACTTGTCATGGGAGGACTGTACTTCCTTGGCATAATTGTCGGAATACTTTTCGCATTTATCTATAGAAAGACTTTGTTCAGGGGTGACGCAGTGCCGTTTGTCATGGAACTGCCAAACTACAGGATGCCGGGCGCCAAGAATGTGTGCCAGCTCCTCTGGGAGAAGGCAAAGGACTTTTTGCAGAAGGCATTTACAGTAATACTTATTGCCACAATGCTTATATGGTTCTTACAGAGCTTTGACATACACTTTAACATGGTAACAGACTCAAAGGACAGCATGCTTGCCGCTATTTCAAGTGTTATCGTGCCTGTCTTTAAGCCTCTGGGACTCGGCGACTGGCGCATATGCACATCACTTATCAGCGGACTCATGGCAAAGGAGAGCGTGGTATCAACACTTGAGATACTGTTTGGCGGAACGGTTACGACAGCACTCACAACACTTTCAGCTGCATCTCTTCTGGTGTTCTCGCTGCTCTACAGTCCTTGCGTGGCTGCTATAGCATCCATAAAGAGAGAGCTGGGTGCAAAGTGGGCAGTCAGCGTGGTGCTTTTGCAGTGTGCGATTGCATGGGTGGCAGCATTTATTGTAAGAGTTATTGGACTGCTTGTGATGTAATTAAAAACAGACTATTCAGAACCACTGAGAACCAAAAAGATGATGTGTCATGCTTGCATGTAAGCAACAGGTTTTCTTGTTCTCAAGGTGGTTCTGAATAGTTACAAAAAATATAAAAGGAGATATGTGATGGAGATTAAACTGGAAAATGAATCACTTGAGCTCACGATAAACAGCTTCGGAGCAGAGCTTAAAAGTATCACCGGCAAGGAAACAGGTACACAGTATCTGTGGGATGCCGATGAGAAATACTGGAAGAGAAGCGCACCGGTGCTTTTCCCGTTTGTCGGCAGCTTAAAGGACAAGAAGTTTACCGTTGATGGGACAGATTATCCGATGGGACAGCACGGCTTTGCAAGGGATATGGAGTTTGAGCTTGTGTCACAGACAAAGGATGAGGCATGGTTTTCACTTAAATCAAATGATGAGACTCTTGCAAAATATCCGTTTGAGTTTGTGCTCGAAATCGGCTATAAGCTCTCAGGCAGTGAGATAAAAGTGACCTGGAGAGTGACTAATCCTGCGAAAAAGGATTTACTTTTCTCAATAGGTGGTCATCCGGCATTTATGTGTCCGGTCGCAGAGCAGGGAAAGCAGTCAGACTATTATCTGAAGCTTGACACAGACAAAGCAATCACCTACGGACTTATCTGTGACGGAGGACTTTTAGACAAGGATGACAATCTGCTTAATGTGGATGTGGATGGATACTGTCAGATAGATGAGCATATGTTTGATAAGGATGCGCTCATAATAGAAAACAGACAGGCTTCAAAGGTGAGCCTGTGTACACCGGATAAGAAGCCATACCTTACGGTGTCCTTTGATGCGCCTTTATTTGGTCTGTGGTCACCGGCAGGAATGGGAGCACCGTTTATCTGTATTGAGCCGTGGTACGGCCGATGTGACAGAGCAGGCTTTGCCGGAGAATTAAAGGACAGGGAGTATGGTAATTCACTGGCACAGGGTGAGAAATTTGAGAAGTCATATACGATTGCAATTGAGCTGTAGATTTTCTTGTTCTCGGGTGGCTTAAATACTTATTAAAATAATAATATAAGACATAATTAGAATCATGGGGCTGCGGTATATTGCAGTCCCATGATTTTTAGATAGTAAGGATTTTTCACGAACTGGAAATAATGTAATGTAGGATAGCATAACGCTATATGTGCCTTGATGCACCTGCTTTCTTCAAGTTTGCCTGAAGCAGCCATTTCTGATCAATTTTCTTAAGATCTTCACCGAATCTGACATGCAGCCGAACTGAGCCTTCGAGCTGCTCGATATGTTCAATGGTGCCCTTGCCGAACTTTGGATGATTGACATCGTCATTGATATTAAATTTTACAGTACTGTTTTTCTTTTTGCGGTATTCCTGCTCGCGTGAATATGTGTCGCGGATAGGAATACTCTTGTCAGTGATTTTCTTTTTGAGAACCTTATCATAATCGTGCTTAATAAGTCCTTCACCGGCTTTGTAGTAAGGAGTGGGAGCTGCTCCGATAAGTGAGCAGCAGTATTTCCACGCACTTCCGTGGATGCCGGGCTGCCAGTTGTACTTGTCCGGTATATCCATATTATACTGCATATAGTGGGCATATTCGTGCTTATATAAATCCATCCTGTCATCCTTTGACAAGGGCTTTGCCACACAGTAGCCGATGAAAAGCAGCGAAAAAAGAAATTCTTCTTCATCCTGCTCAAAGCCCGGAGTGTATGCACCGAGCCTGTCCGTATCAAAGCCAAATGTGATAGGAACCCTTGCACCGTTAAGCCCAAGCTGTCTGTCGAGCTTCTGGTAGAGAAAGCGGATTTCCGCGAGATGTATTTTTGTTTCGTTTTCGAGTAGTTGTCGTAAATTGTTGTCTATGTTCATAAGTATATTTCTCTAAAAAATCAGTTTGTTTTCAATACAGTAATGATATATTCCGTCATCCTCAACCGATTTGCATACAAAATCAGCCTTGGCCTTGACTTCGTCCTTTGCATTGCCCATGGCAATACCCATGCCTACGGCCTCAAGCATTTCAATATCGTTATGTCCGTCACCGAAAGCAATTGCTTCATCCTTTGAGAAGCCATAATGCTTAAGCACTGTAGCAACAGCATTGCCTTTGCCGCTGTTAAGCGGAATAATATCAACGGCTTTATCCCACCATGCAGTTATCTGTGAGTGTGGCGCACCGGATAGAATCTGTGAGTGCTCATCTTTTTGGCAGGAGCACATAATCTGATATATATCAGTCCTGCTTATGTCGTCAAAATTGTCAGTAATTTTAAGCTTTTCGCTGCCGAAGGCAAAGTATTGCTCTAAATCAGGGTCGGTACCGTTTGTGACAATCATATGCTCGTTGCTGATTGCAATGGCGCGGTTCATCTGCTTTAGATTGGAAATTATCTGATATTTGTCGTACTCATTAATAGGATTTTTGAAGATGATATCATTGCCTTTGGTGACGAATGAGCCGTTAAAGGTGAGCAGGACATCAAAATCAATTCCATCAAAATGAGGCACACCTGTGTAGCCTCTTCCGGTAGCCATACAAAGGATGATGCCATTTTGGTGGAGCTGCCTAAGTGCAGCAGCAGTGTTTGCTGATAATTCTTTATGTCCCAGCCGAAGCAGTGTGCCATCCACATCAAAGAATGCTATTTTAACCATAATTCACCTGCCTGTTTTAATGAATTTCAATAATATTTCATTTACTTTAATCATAACATAATAAGCGCAAGATTAAAAACATTTATTTAAATTTCTTCCACAACGTAAGGTACGTAAGCCGGGGACTGAGGGGACACATGCGCTTTAGCAGGAGTGCATAGACAGATTTATTGAATGCACAACTACTAATAATATGGTTGAAGGACAGGAAATACAGAATTGCTCAGGAAGTCAGATTTCAAATGAATCAAGAAGTAACTATATACTCGGAAAATACCAGTATTACAGAAATCTGTACGGAGATCAGGAGATATAGAATATGATAATAGTGAACTGCTAGGTTATTCAATAGCTGAGTAGTTCACAAACATACTCTATATAGATTATAATTAATTGGAGGAAATATGAGCATAGGATTTAACGGTGACACATTTAAATGCAGGTATCCTGCTGTGGCTGGCTTTCCACAGCCAGCGTTTGAGTTCATCTTCAGCTTCATCTACGTTTGTAAGCTTTAGTAATAACCGGAGCTGTTCCCAATGCGTAAGCAGAGCCTTTTATCTCATCCGCCTTAGCTTTAGCTTCTTTTACAATAGGCAAATTCAGGATCATCCTTTCTTATCAGAGTAAAGATTACAATTTTTAATAACTGTGTTTTTAACATTAAGGACACTTTTGAATAATGTATTAACTGAAGCCACTTGTGAATACTCTTTTTGTGTTTTTCTTCGCAGTTAATACATTAAAGGACACAAGTGGTTTTTTCAATATGTTGTTGTTAATTTATGTTGTTGGGCTTCCACCATTATGCCAGAAGTCTCGCAAAAAGTAGCTGAAACTGCAGAAATCACCAAAACAGCACCACAAACCCAGCTCAAAAGCCGGAGAAAAGCCAGAAAAAAGTAGCTGAAACTGCAAAAAACCCCAAAACAGCTTCCCAAACCCAGCCATAAAGCCGGAGAAAAGCCGAGAAAAAGTAGCTGAAACTGCAGAAATCACCAAAACAGCACCCAAACTCAGCCCAAAAGCCAGCAAAGACCCGGCAAAAAGTAGCTGAAATCACTATAAATCCCAAAACAGCTTAAAAAAATGAGGCTTCTGGCATAATGGTGTTGGGCTTACAACATTATGCCAGAAGCCTCATAAAAATGGACTTATAGACATGTATTGATGGCTTAGTCGAGAATTAACTACTGTGGAGTGTACTAGAACTTGTGAGTAGCGTGTCATTTGTAACCGCCAAAGCGTACACAATGAAGCAGTAACTATAAACTGTGAGATTATAGCAAACCATCTAGCATATACATTTGTATAAGTTTCGACGGTTTCGTCGTGCATAGAAAACCTAAGAGCATAATTTCGTACAGAATCTTAGTCGCGAAGCGTAGCGAGGGCGAAAGTGCGTGTCCTCAACAGTTCCAAGCTTACGTACCGACCTACGACCAATGCGCAAAAGTTGCGCATAAAAACGCGCACCCAATCCCTTGTTTGTGAAAAATGCTTGAAAACAAAAGTTAAAAAATGTCGAAATTGCACATTGACATAATCGCAATGCTGTAATATACTAAGTTCAGAACAAACGGTTGCGCGAAAAACGCACCTAAGAAATAAATTAAATTACAAGCAAATGGAGGAAACAACGGATGGACAAATTTATTGTTAACATCATTCACCGCCCTGAGATGGTGCCTGAGTACTCAGCAACAGTGACAGGACAGGGAAAAGAAGAGGATATTGGAGATAAGAAGCTTATCACAGAGTCACTCGACATCTTCAAGACACAGCAGAGACTTGCACATGAGGCGGGACTCAAAACCACAATCCAGATGACATATGCTTCACTTTTTAATGATGAGGCAGTAGAACTTGCAAAGCAGGATCACGAGAAATACGGTGATGAGATAGCACTTTCACTCCTTGGACTTCCATGTGAGGAGTTTAGAGAGAAGTATAAGACAAAGGATTTCTGTATCTGGATGTTCTCAATGGAGGACAAGAAAGCTATCGTAAATGATGTTTTCGAGAAATTCCATGATAGATTCGGTTTCTATCCTGAGTCAACAGGCTCTTATTATATGGATGCAGACCTTACAAACTACATCAAAGAAAAATACCCAATGGTAAAATGTGCAGTTGCAACATGCTGGGAGGAGGGCCCTAAGGCATACCACACATGTAACAACTCATGGTACACACTCTTCGACGGAGGCCCATGGGCACCATGGATTCCATCAAAGCAGAACACACATGCGCCAGCAGCAAATAAGGAAGAGGATAGCGGAATCGTAGCAATTCCACATCTCTCACGTGACCTTATTGCATGCTATGACGGAAACGGCTCAAACTTCGGAACACATCCACAGAACGTGCTTCGTGGAATGATTTATGATACAAAGACATGGGAGTATCCATATCTTTACAACCTCATTGACCAGTACAGAGACCTTGCAAAATACAATAACGGATATTCATACAACATGATGTTCGTAGGTCCTGGCTGGATGAACAAGATGGGACGCTGGGAGCAGCCATATGAGCTTCTCTTAAAGTCATACACAGACGGCTGTAATTACTATGGCAAGTTAAAGAAAGAGGGTAAACTCATCGACATGACAATGTCAGAGTTCGCTGATTACTTCAGAGAGAAGAAGGGGGTCAACGCAGGTAACTACAATGAGCCTGAGTGTGCACCATGGAGAGATATCCTTTACGGCTCAGACAAGCAGCTCTTCTGGTACTGTGACCCATACATGAGAGCATGCGTAAACATGGATCAGGGTGGAGCAATCGTAGACCTTCGTCCATACGTTGCAAAGCTTGAGTGGCCGGTAGGAATCGGAACAAAGCATGTACAGGATGCATCTTATCCATTCCTTATTCAGGAGAAATATAGAGCAGGATACTTTACACACTATGCAGGAGCTGGAACAGTAAGAAGTGCCAAGCTTTCACACAACGGTGAGGAGGTTGACCTGTGTCTCTGTCCTACACACAGCCATTTTTCAGAGGAAGTTATTGATGGCAAGAAGACAAGAATCCTTACACTTGATCCTGTAGATATTGAGTTTTATGATGTTAAGCTTACTCTTCAGACAAAGGAATACTTTGAGGAGGGCTCATCAAACATCAAGATTGAGCGTAATATCCTTAGCATGAGTGATCCAAATGCAGAGGTTTATCTCGATGAGTACATCACAGCATGCTACGGAACAACAGAGTATCCTGAGGATATGACAGGCATCACACTTACATGTGAGGGAGAAAACCCACAGAGCATCAATTATGAGTACAAGTGTCGTGATGCAAAGCTTGACGGAGCAACTGCAGTAAGCGCAGTAATTCCTGCAATTCAGACAAAGGTTTCACTCACACCATCTGCAAAGGCAGAGGGATACATTGAGGAAGGATATGCATTCTCTCCAATGTTCAAGCTTGGTTACAAGAAACAGATTAAAGACAAGGAGGTATTTGCAACATGGCTCAACTTGGAAAAGGCAAATTAAATTACAGATGTCCTTTATGTTTTATGAGGGATCTTGATATTGATATGTTCTATAATAAGGAAACAGGTATTTATAGCTGCATCCGCTGTCAGTTCAGAGGTACAGAGGAAGAGGTACTTCAGGGCAACGAGGATGTCCGCAAGAAGTACAAGGCTATGTACAAGAGATTCGACAAGTTCGATTTTGATTAAAGTAGTGATTAGTACGCTGCTGCTATAATAGCAGCAGCGTATTTTGCATTTCGCTACAAAGGAGAGTATATATGGCGAAAAGAAAAAAAGACACGATGGAATTCAGATTCTATGAGTTGCCACAGGGAGAGTCGGCACTCGTACTGTGCGGAGAATCCTGGAAGAGAGTGTATGGTCATGAGGAATTTCACCTGCATTTCCATAATCTGCTTGAAATCGGCATCTGCCGCGAGGGAGATGGAAATATGTATCTGGATGAGGATATTTACCAGTATCATGACGGCGATATCACATTTATACCTGAGAATTTTCCGCATGTTACAGTCAGCTATGGTGAGGTGGTGAATTTCTGGGAGTATATTTTTATTGACATACGTTCTGTGATAGAAGAGATGTTCCCAAACAATACGGCATTCCAGAATGAGGCAGTTACGACTATATCAAAAAAAGCGTTTATGACTAACGTGTATCAGAGCCCGGCTATGGCTGAGTATATAAATGCCATAATCAGGGAAACCCGTGAACACAAGATTTATTGCCAAAGGACGGTAAAGCTACTTGTGCAGGGAATTGTAATAGAGCTGTTGCGTAGGTATGATGAGCTTCCGGAGGAGGATAATAATATCGTAAAGGGTACCAATATGTCACAGATAGCCACAGCACTTGACTACATGAATAAGCATTACAGCGAATCGATAAAGGCAGGGGAACTTTCGGAACTATGCAACATGAGCGAGACTCATTTCAGGAGACTGTTTGAATCATACATCAATATGCCGCCTATGGAGTATCTGAATCTGATAAGAGTACAGAAGGCGTGCGAGCTTATGAAAAAAACAAATGAGCCTATGGAGCTTATTGCACAAAAGTGTGGATTCACAACCCAGTCAACTTTTAACCGTAATTTCCGCAAATTTTTGGACACTTCGCCATATCAGTGGAAGATAAATCCTGAAAATTATGAGCATAAGCTGCTGAATTTTAGGATATCTGCACTAAAGGGATGGTAGAAAATACATGCCTTCGTCTTATAAGAGGACTTTGTGTTTAAAACAGGCATGTATCAAATAATAAATACAGTAGATAGGAGTGTAAAAATATGAGTAATTTTGATTCAAATATCATTAAAAATCCGGAAATATTTGAGCAGAACAGACTTGCGGCTCATTCGGATCATGTGTGCTATAAAAATGAACTGGAGAAAATTAAAGGAAAATCAAGCCTGAGATATGATATGAACGGCTTATGGAAGTTTGCATATGCAAAGAATCAGTCCCTGGCTCCTTGTGGCTTTGAGGCAGCTGACTATGATTGCAAAGGCTGGGATGAAATCAGGGTTCCGGCACATATCCAGATGGAAGGCTATGACGTGCCAATCTATACGAATACCACATATCCGTGGGAGGCTGATGAGTCTATAAAGCCGGGCGAGGTACCTGAGATTTTTAATCCGGTTGCAAGCTATGTGAAGTATTTCACAATTCCTGAGAATATGAAGAACAAGAGGGTGTGTATTTCGTTCCAGGGAGTGGAGAGCGGTTTTGCACTCTGGCTGAATGGACACTATGTCGGCTACAGTGAGGACACATTTGATCCGTCTGATTTCGAGCTGACTGATTATATTGTCGAGGGTGAGAACAAGCTTGCGGTCAGGGTATGGAAATGGACATCAAGCAGCTGGTGTGAGGATCAGGATTTTTACAGATTTTCAGGCATTTTCAGAGATGTATTTTTGTATGCTGTTCCTTGTGCACATGTGGAGGATCTGTCAGTTGTTCCTACACTTAATGATACCTTTGACGAGGGCACACTTAGTGTGTCAATAAAGGCAGATGGTGATGGTATTGCAAGTGTAAAGCTTTATGAGCTGGGCGATTTGTCTGTGGAAAAATATGACAGGGCAAAACTTTTATTGGAAGAGTTTGATATAGAGCTTAGGAATAAGGAAATTTGCGAGGGCTCATGTAATGTGAAAAATCCTCTGTTATGGAGCGCTGAAAAGCCGAATCTGTATGAGGTTAAAATTATAGTTAAAGATACGCATGGAAATGAGACCGAGTTTATCAGCCAGCTGGCAGGCTTCAGAAGATTTGAGATGGTAGACGGACTCATGAAGCTAAACGGTAAGCGTATTGTATTTAAGGGTGTAAACCGCCATGAGTTCAGCTCAATAACAGGCCGTGTGCCAAACCGTGATGAGGTGGTAAAGGATATTGTCACAATGAAAAAGAACAATATCAATGCTATAAGAACAAGCCATTATCCTGATGATTCCATGCTCTATAAGCTTTGCGATATTTATGGAATTTATATGATAGCTGAGAACAATCTTGAGAGTCATGGCACATGGGAGGCATATAATAAGGGCTATGTTGACCTTGACTTTGTTGTGCCAAAGGACAAGCCACAGTGGAGAGAAATGATGCTGGACCGTGCCAACTCATGCTATCAGAGGGATAAAAATCATCCGGCAATCCTTATCTGGTCATGCGGCAATGAGTCGTTTGGCGGCAAGACCATATATGAGATGTCACAGCTTTTCAGACAGCTTGATAAGCATCGTCTGGTTCATTATGAGGGAGTATTTAGCGATAGAAGCTATAATGACACAAGCGACATGGAAAGCCAGATGTATACTCCGGCTGCAGGCATTGAAAAATTCCTGGCAGAGCATCCTGAGAAACCGTTTATCTGCTGCGAATATACACATGCAATGGGAAATTCCTGCGGTGCTATGCACAAATATACAGAGCTTACAGACCGAGAGCCTAGATATCAGGGCGGATTTATCTGGGATTATATCGACCAGTCAATTTACAAAAAGGACAGATACGGCAAGTGGTTCCTCACATATGGCGGAGATTTTGGCGACAGGCCTACAGATGGAGATTTCAGCGGAAACGGCATCTGTTACGGCGGAGAGAGAGAGGCTTCTCCAAAGATGCAGGAGGTGAAATTCAATTATCAGAATATCTCGGTTGATTTTGACAGCGATTACATCTTTACAGTCACAAACAAAAATCTCTTTGTAAATACATCGGTTTTTGATGCTTTTGCCATTCTTCTTGCAGACGGTGAGGAGGTTTACAGGACAAAGCTTCAGATATCTGTTCCACCGATGGATAGGGCAAGCTATGAGGTGCCGGTGACTCTTAAAAATTCCATGATAGATGTGGGAAAAGAGTACTGTATTGTGGTATCATTTGTATTGAAGGAAAACACCATCTGGGAAAAGGCCGGATATGAGATTGCATTCGGACAGCATATGATAAAGAAGCCTGTAAGTGAGTATTCATGCGACAAATCAGTTGAGCTTGTTGTTGGAAACGGAAATATCCTTGTAAGAGGTGAGAACTTTAAGGCACTTTTCTCAAGAATGAATCTGGGAATGGTTTCATATGTATACGGTGGCGTCGAGATGCTTCCAAATACTATTCCACTGCCGAATTTCTGGAGAACACCTACCAACAATGATTCCGGCAACATGATGCCACAGCGCTATGCACAGTGGAAGATTGCCAGCATGTATGTGACCACCAGACAGAATCAGCGCTTTGCAGATACATCACCAAGGGTAGAAAAAAATGATAACAATATCGCCATCACATACACTTATTTCATGCCTACCACACCGCAGAGCTCATGCGAGGTGACATACAGGGTGTTTGGTGATGGAACAATCGAGACAACTCTGTCATATGACCCTGTAAAGGAACTTGGCGATATGCCGGAGTTTGGCATGATGTTCAAGCTGGATGCCGATTATGATACAGTGAAATGGTACGGACTCGGACCACAGGAGACATACGAGGACAGACAGCATGGCGGAAAGTATGGTGTATACGAGAATAAAGTGGCAGACAACATTGCTGAGTACCTCGTTCCGCAGGAGAGCGGCAACAAGTGCAGAGTAAGATATGCAAAGGTAATGGATAAGAAGGGCAGAGGCATGCTGTTCTTTGGTGATGAGCTTTCGTTCTCGGCACTGCCATATACACCACATGAGCTGGAAAATGCTGCACATCACTTTGAGCTTCCACCTGTACACTATACTGTTGTCCGTGTGGCAAAGAAGCAGATGGGTGTAGGCGGAGACGACAGCTGGGGCGCACATACTCATCCGGAGTACCTGCTTGATGCCTCAGAGAAAATGGAATTCACATTCTGTTTCCGCGGAATCTAGCATTTTAAGGTTGTAAGGAATATTATTACGCATTTTGAGAGCAGGGACTATTACTGGGACTGCTCTCATGGTGTAAATAAATGATATAAGGATAAATGATATAAGAATTAAGGAGAATTAAAATGTCAAAATTTATTAAGGGTATGGATTTATCAACCTTGCTCGAGCTGGAACGCTGCGGAGCAAAATACTACGAGGATGGAAAGGAGAAGGATATTCTTGACATCATGAAGGAGCATGATGTTGATACAATCCGTCTTCGTCTGTGGAACGACCCAAAATCAGAGGAGGGTGAGCCTTACGGTGCGGGTAACAATGACCTGGCTGAGACTATCGCTATCGGAAAAAAGGTTACAGATGCAGGCTTTGGAGTGCTTTTGAATTTCCACTACAGTGATTTCTGGGCAGACCCGGGAAAGCAGATTAAGCCAAAGGCATGGAAAGATTTCGGTGTGGACGAGCTGGAGCAGGCTGTATATGATTTTACACTTGAAAATCTGACAAAGATTATTGAGGCAGGTGTAAATGTCACAATGATTCAGGTAGGTAATGAGCTTTCAAACGGACTTTTGTGGCCTGAGGGAAAGGTACCTAACTACGATAATATAGCAAAATTTGTGAATGCCGGAATACGTGCCTGCCGCAAGGTAAATGCTGATATTCCGATTATGATTCACCTCGATAATGGTGGAAACAATGAGCTTTATGTCAGATGGTTTACAAACTTCATCGAAAGAGGAGAGGAGTTTGAGTATATCGGATTGTCATACTATCCTTTCTGGCACGGCTCTCTCGATCAGCTTGAGTTCAATATGAACGATATTGCAAAGCGTTTCAATAAGGACCTTATCATCGCTGAGGTATCCATGGGCTTTACAATGGACAGCTACCAGGAGTACGAGAAGATTGCTGATTCTGAGCGTAAGGGTTATGCGACAAAACCGGAGCTTGTTGAGAAAATAGATTATCCTATGACTATTGAGGGACAGGCTGACTTTACAAAGGATTTCTTAAACAGAGTGGCAAATGTGGTGGATGACCATGGAAAAGGATTTTTCTGGTGGGAGCCAGCGTGGATTCCTGTACAGGGCTCAGGCTGGGCTACACCTGCTTCGCTTAAGTACATGAATGATCCGGGACCATGCGGCAATGAGTGGGCAAACCAGGCGCTCTTTGACTATGATGGAAATGTGCTGCCGGCACTTGATGTTATTAAAAATTTTAAAAAATAAAATAATAACATATGTAATTTTGTTGCATGATTTGATTTGTTATGTTGCATTTTCAGTCGGATGTATTGCAATGTAAAAATGTGCAGTTATAATAGAATTATAAAGAAAGAACGAATTATTTTAACTATCAATTTAACGCAAATACAATCAGCAAAGGAGAAGAAAAAATGATACAGCAGAACGTATTAGACAAATTCAAGGAGCTTTTTGGAGCAGATGGGGATATCAGAGTATATTTTGCTCCTGGACGTGTAAATCTGATAGGTGAGCATACTGACTACAATGGAGGACATGTTTTCCCTTGTGCACTTACCATCGGCACATATATGGCAGCAAGAAAGCGCGATGACAGGAAGCTTCGTTTCTACTCTATGAATTTTGACAATCTGGGTGTGGTTGAGTCATCACTTGATGAGTTTACACCTGATCCGGACGGACTTTGGATAAACTATCCAATGGGCGTTATGTGGGCCTTCGAGGGACGCGGAATGAAGCTTGAAAGCGGTCTTGATATTGTTTTATTCGGAAATATTCCAAACGGATCAGGACTTTCTTCATCAGCATCTCTTGAGGTGGTTACAGGATATATGTTAAAGGATATTTACGGCTTTGACGTGACAAATCAGGATATTGCACTTATCGGTCAGTATTCAGAGAACAACTACAACGGCTGTAATTGCGGTATCATGGATCAGTTTGCATCTGCAATGGGCAAAAAGGACAATGCAATTTTTCTTGACTGCAATACTCTTGATTTTGAGTATGCACCAATCGTTTTGGACGGTGCAAAGATCGTGGTTACAAACAGCATGGTTAAGCACAGCCTTGTAACAAGTGCTTACAATGACAGAAGAAATGAGAGTGCACAGGCTCTTAAGGATTTACAGACAGTATGTGACATCAAGACTCTCGGTGACCTGACAGATGAAGAGTTCGAGGCTCATAAGGATGCGATTAAGGATGAGGTTGCACGTAAGAGAGGCAAGCATGCGGTTTATGAGAACCAGCGTACCATCAAGGCTGTTAAGGCATTAAAGGAAAATGATATTGAGACATTTGGAAAGCTCATGAATGCTTCACATGTATCACTTCGTGATGATTATGAGACATCATGTCCTGAGGTTGACGTACTTGTTGATGAGGCATGGAAGATTCCGGGTGTTATCGGATCACGAATCACAGGAGGCGGCTTTGGCGGCTGTACAGTCAGCATAGTAAAGGACGAGGCTATTGATCAGTTTAAGGCAAACCTGACAAAGGCATATGAAGAGAAGGTTGGAAAGACACCTGAGTTTTATGTTGTTTCAATTGGAGACGGACCTAGCCGTCTGGCATAAAATTAGCAATATGAAATAACAGTAACGGATAAATAGGTTTTTCCCGACAATGATTAAGGAGCATGACATGATTCAGGAGAGAATATTAGAATTAGTAAAATATGGTCTTACAACAGGACTTGTTGACCCTGCTGATGAGGTATACACAGTAAACAGACTTCTCGAGGTACTCGGAGTGGACGATATCGAGGATGAGACATTTGAAAAGATAGAGGCTCAGCCGGCATGGACACAGGAAGAGGCAGAGGAGAAGCTTGAGGGTATACTCGAGGATATGATGACATACGCATATGATAATGGCATCATGAAAGAAAACAGTATTGTATACAAGGATCTTTTTGATACAAAGCTGATGGGCTGCCTTGTAAATGCACCAAGCGTGATCAGAGCCCGCTTTAAGGAATTATACGACAATGAGTCTTCGCTTGCGGCAACCGATTATTTTTACAAATTAAGCTGTGACAGCAATTATATCAGAAGACAGCGCATAAAGAAGGATATGAAATGGACCACAGACACAGAGTATGGCACACTTGATGTGACAATCAATCTCTCAAAGCCTGAGAAGGATCCAAAGGCAATTGCTGCCGCTAAAAATGCTAAGCAGAGCGCATATCCAAAGTGCCAGCTTTGTAAGGAAAATGAGGGCTATGCAGGCCGTGTAAACCATCCTGCAAGAGAAAACCACAGAATTATCCCTGTTACAATAAACAACAGCCAGTGGTTTTTCCAGTACTCACCATATGTATACTACAATGAGCACTGTATCGTGTTCAATTCAAAGCATACACCGATGAAAATCGAGCGTGCCACATTTGGAAAGCTGCTTGATTTTGTGACACAGTTTCCACACTATTTTGTAGGCTCAAATGCAGATCTGCCAATCGTTGGAGGCTCTATCTTAAGTCACGACCATTTCCAGGGCGGACACTATACCTTCGCTATGGCAAAGGCTCCGATAGAGAAAGAAATCACATTCAAGGGCTACGAGGATGTTGAGGCAGGTATCGTAAAATGGCCTATGTCTGTTATCAGAATCAAGTCAGCAGACAGGGATAAGCTTATTGACCTTGCAGATAAGATTCTTCTTGCATGGAGAGGATATACAGATGAAGAAGCATTTATTTTTGCAGAGACAGATGGAGAGCCACACAACACTATCACACCTATAGCAAGACGTCGTGACGGAGACTATGAGCTTGACCTTGTGCTCAGAAACAACATCACAACAGAGGAGCATCCGCTTGGCGTATATCATCCGCATGCCCACCTTCATCACATAAAGAAGGAGAATATCGGACTTATCGAGGTAATGGGACTTGCAGTGCTTCCGGCCAGATTAAAAGGTGAGATGGCAGAGCTTAGGGATGCAATCCTTACAGGAAAGGATCTGCATTCGACTGAGACTCTTGCATCACATGCTGACTGGGCTCTTAAGTTTATGTCTAAGTATGATAAGATTGATGAGTCTAATATTGATGGTATCATCAATGAGGAGATTGGACTTGTATTTAAAGAAGTGCTTGAGTGTGCCGGAGTGTACAAGTGCACTGATGAGGGACGTGCAGCGTTCCAAAAATTTATAGATGCGGTAAACTTGTAATATATTTTTTATAAAAACTTGCCCCAGCGTCCATGCTGGGGCATTGTTGTATATGGACATAATTCTAACTGCTTCTAAGCTGCTTCGTAAAGCTCAATATATAGTATGTTCGCCGGTGCTTTCCTCGGCCGTGAGATAAATTTACTGCTTTTGCAGCTCATGCAGGCAGTGGATGAATGCAGGCACCAGGAAGGCATCTGCGAGAATCCATGCGAGTGGGCTTGCAAAGCAGGCGGCAGAAAAGCCGAATATCGGTACAAATACAAGTCCGATGAGTGAACGCGCAATCATTTCTGCTACTCCTGCAAACATCGCAAAGCCGGAAAAACCCATGCCCTGTATGGTGAAACGGACTGTGTTTACCAGAACGAGCGGGATGTAGAAAAATGCATTTGTAAGCAGAAACTGATGAGCCTGTGCGACAACCTCTGTTTCGCTTGGTGATACAAACAGGTAAATCAGATAGTTGGCTATAAACAGCAGTGCCACAAAAATCAAAACCGAATAGACCGATCCTATAACTGAGGCTGAAATAAGCCCCTTCTTTACACGTTCAAATTTGGCTGCGCCGACATTTTGTCCACTGTAGGTGGCCATTGTGGAGCCGAGTGCGTCAAATGGACACACCATAAACATTGAAATACGGCTTGCAGCGGTCATTGAGGCAACTGCGATGGAGCCTAAGCCGTTTACGGCAGTCTGCAGTATGACGCTGCCTATAGCGGTTATTGAATACTGAAAGCCCATAGGAAGTCCCATGACCATCAGATTTCTGACATATGAAGAGTCAAGCTCCAAATCATTTCTGCTTACATGCAGCAGAGGTACATTTTTTGCTATGTAAATGATGCACAGCACTCCTGATATACACTGTGACAGTACGGTTGCAAAAGCCGCTCCAAACACGCCCATGTTAAATACCAGAATGAAAAGTAAATCAAGACCGATATTTAGAACAGCCGCGATTATAAGGAAAATAACAGGTATGACCGAGTTGCCGAGAGATCTCAGATATCCTGACAGCAGATTGTACAGTATTGTGGCAGGAATGCCTGCAAATATGACAATCAGATACTGGTAGGCGAGGTCGTAAATGTCGCCTGGCGTATTCATCCAGGTCAGAATGTGACCGCAGAGAAGCACAGTGAGTGCCGTCATGATTATTGCGATAATTACAGACACAATCCCTGCATTTCCTACATATTTTTTAAGTCCTTTTTCATCCTTGGCACCAAAGCGCTGGGCTATTGGAAGTGAAAAGCCGGCACACACACCCTGGCAGAAGCCAATGATGAGAAAGCAGATGCTTCCGGTAGAGCCGACTGCGGCTAAGGCCGAAACACTTAGAAAACGACCGACGATTATTGTATCCATAAGGCTGTAAACCTGCTGGAAAAGCATTCCGAGAAGCAACGGAAGGGAAAAGCCCAGAATGAGCCCGGTAGGAGAACCTACAGTGAGATCCTTTGAATTATTTTTAGTCATTATTTATAATCCCCCTTGATTAAAAATAGATAAAAATATATATAAAAAATAGTGATTAAGTGTAATATACAACCTTTACAAACATAAGTAAATGAGGTAAAGTAAAATTGTTAGCTTTTTTTTGGGTGCATATTTTAAAGTGAATAAAAACGCTGTTTTTATGTTTGATATCATGTTTTTTTGAGAAGAAAATTGAATGATAAGTAAATATGTATGGGCTGACATATAATTAAATTTGGAGGAAAAGAATGAGAGACTGGGAAAATAACATTCGAAAGGTTGTACCTTATACACCGGGAGAACAGCCAAAGAATACCTGTGTTATTAAGTTAAATACAAATGAGAATCCATATCCGCCAGCGCCGGGAGTGAAGGAGGTTTTAAGTAACTTCAATACAGATGATTTAAGACTGTATCCTGATCCAAAGGTTGATAAGCTGGTAAATGCAATTGCGGATTTCTATAAGATAGACAGCTCAAAGGTGTTTGTCGGAGTTGGCTCTGATGATGTACTTGCCATGATTTTCATGACATTTTTCAATTCAAAAAAGCCGATACTGTTTCCTGATATCACATATTCATTTTATGATGTGTGGGCAGATATGCTTCGAATCCCTTATGAGCAGCTTCCATTGTCTGATGATTTTTCAATAGTACCGTCAGATTACTATAAGGCAAACGGCGGAGTAGTATTTCCAAACCCTAATGCTCCGACAGGAAAGCTCATGCCTCTTGATGAGATAGAGGATATAATAGAACACAATCAGGATGTAATTGTCGTAGTAGATGAGGCATATGTGGATTTTGGCGGGGAAAGTGCGCTTCCGCTCATTGACAAATATGATAATGTCATCGTGGTACAGACATTTTCGAAATCACGCTCGCTGGCAGGCTCAAGAGTTGGTTTTGCCATGGCAAGTCCTGTGCTTATCAAGTATCTGAATGATGTGAAATATTCGTTCAACTCATATACAATGGACAGAATCACAATCGAAGCAGCTACAGCAGCGGTAAAAGACAGAGCATACTTTGAAGAGACCACAGCAAAGGTCATAAAGACACGTGAGTGGACAAAGACAGAGCTTAAGAGACTTGGCTTTACATTCTGTGACTCAAAGAGCAACTTTATATTTGCAAAGCCTGCAAATGTTTCTGCAACAAAGCTTTTTGAGGACCTTAAGGCAGACAATATATTTGTCAGACATTTCAGCTCACCTGAGCGAATCAACGACTATCTGCGCATATCCATAGGAACTGATGAGCAGATGCATACACTAATTAAATTTTTGGAGAATTATTCATGTTAAAAAAATATATTTACATCTTTTTAATTTCAATGGTACCACTTATTGAACTCAGAGGAGCGGTTCCGGTTTCACAGGTGATGGGGCTGCCGATAGTGCCATCATTTATCGTTTGTATCATTGCAAATATGCTTCCGGTACCGATTATTTATCTTTTTGCAAGAAAGGTTCTCATCTGGGGAGCAGACAAACCAATTATTGGAAGGTTCTTCAGCTTCTGCCTTGAAAAAGGAGAGAAGGGCGGCAAGAAGCTTCAGGCAAAGGCCGGAAGAGGTCTGTTTGTTGCACTTTTACTTTTCGTAGGTATCCCACTTCCGGGAACAGGTGCATGGACAGGAACACTTGCGGCAAGTATCCTTGATATGGATTTCAAGTCAACAGTTGCCGCTGTCATGCTTGGAGTACTGCTTGCCGGCATGATTATGATGATAGTAAGTCTGGCGGGCGTGTCTATATTCCTGTAGAATTTATGGGGAGCTTTCTTCGTCCTTTGTTAAACAGTACAAATCCGGCCACCAGTGAAACAATTGTAACCACAATCACAACCACAAAGACCACTACACTATTACCGGGATCAGGGAAAAATCCTGAAAGTGTGCCCCAAAGGTTGAAAAGCAGATGAAGCCCCATAGAGTAGTAAATAGAGCCACCGCGTTCGCACACATATCCGAGCACTATGCCAAGTGCAAAGGCATATATGCCCTGAATCCAGTTGAGATGGAACAGTCCGAAAAGTGCAGCCTGCATCAGATTGGCAAGAGCAAATGGCAAAGCCTTTCTGGCACAGCGCATGGTTACACCGCGGAATATAAGCTCCTCACAGATTGGCGCCAGTATTACAGAATAAAGTACTGTCACAAAGGTGGTATCTGTGATGCCTGATGTCTCAAAAAGCTCGTTGTACTGCTGCAGCCAGTCGGGACGGATGTAGCCGGTTAAGTTAGCGATGAAATTGGCAGCAAACTGTGTACCCGGCACGAGTATGACGATTGCCACAATCATCATGAGATTGAAGGTTTTCTTAGGGGATGGAAGAAAATTACCTTCGTATCTGGCATAGTACCACATGCCAAAAATCGCAATGGTAATGAGTGCATAGATGATCATAATCATCATGTTAAAATTTACAGAGGTAAATGTCTTTTCAAGGCGGTCCGATACGTTTGCAGACGGAAAAGCAAGTTTTCCGACAAAACCCTGTCCAAACACCCCCATGCCCATCATAAAGAATAAGGCGATAGTCTGAATTGCCTCAACTGCAAGCAGTGGGACAAATGTGTAAAAGAAATATCCTACTTTTTTCATTTTCAATTTACTCCATTCTGATTTATTAGGCGATAGTAACATTAGTATAACATATCATAATTTAATTGCAAGAAAGCTGTTTACTTTAAAACTTTAATATGTTAAAATTAAAAGTAAATAAATCGCATGAAAAAGGAGAACACGATGAGCAAGAATCTTAAAACAGAAGCAGTAGACCATTTGTTTGATGCTATTTTGTGTCTCAAGGATAGAGCAGAGTGTTATACATTTTTTGAGGATGTTTGTACTGTAAATGAGCTTTTTTCTCTATCACAGAGATTTGAAGTGGCAAAGATGCTTAGAGAGCAGAAGACATATCTTGATATAGCAGAAAAGACCGGGGCTTCCACAGCCACAATCAGCCGTGTGAACAGATCATTAAACTACGGCAACGATGGATATGATATGGTTTTTTCACGCATGGAGGATGGCTCTGACAAAGAGGATTAGTTTATCATAGGGGAAAAGAAAAACAGGCTCATTAATTTGAGCCTGTTTTTTTTCTTTCCTTTCCTGAATGTGTATTTTCATGGGAAGAAGCCTCTTTTTCTTCATTTAGATTGTCAATCATGCGCTCAATCAGCATTTTCTTGATGTAGACATCAAAGCTCAGCATGCAGATAAAGCTGAATGTGTGAAGAAATTTCTGATCTTCATCAGGAAAATTCTCAAATGTTTCACCGGCAATCTTGTATTTCTTGCCGAGATCCTTTAGGAGCTTTTGCGATTCCTCCGCCTCTAAGCTGAAAACCTCAGTATAGACATCCTGCATCGTAAATCCGTCATCATTGCCGAAATACTTCTCGGTAAGCGGATTAAGAATTGAGCGGATATCGTTGATGCTCAATATATTTTTGAAATAATATATAAAAAGCAGTGTGAGCACATGCTCCTTAGAATACTTTTTCTTGTCCGGAGAAGGGAGCAGATTGTTTTTGGCATAGTTGTTTATCATTGTCTTGGTAAGGATTTTGTCGCTTTCATAGCGCTTTGATGCAGCGAGCTGCTCGTCCATGAAGGTTGTGACCTGATCCATGTACAGATCAATATTTGGTATATCCTCCGGCTTTATGTAATCTATTGATTTAAGCTGTTTTAATAATTCTGATAAAAATTCTTTAACGTCATTCTCCATATCATCACCTCAGGCTTTTATTATATAGTATTGAAAACTATATGACAAGTTTTTTTTGAATTTTCTCATATTGGGTTGTGCAAAACATATGTTTGTGATATGCTGTAAATAAATTATTTTTGTATTTATGGTATGTGTGCCTGTAATAAGACTGGAGAATTGAGAGGAAAACAGATGAACTTAGATATGTTGAATGAACAGCAGAGAGAGGCCGTTTTGACCACGGAGGGACCGCTTCTTATTTTAGCGGGGGCAGGCAGTGGCAAGACCAGGGTTCTTACATACAGGACGGCCTACCTGATAGATGAGTGTGGCGTCAATCCTTACAATATCATGGCAATCACCTTTACAAACAAGGCTGCGGGAGAGATGCGTGAGCGAATTGATGATATGGTGGGCTATGGTTCGGAAAGCATATGGGTTTCTACATTCCATTCGACATGTGTGCGTATACTGCGCAGGTATATTGACAGGCTGGGATATGACACGAATTTTACCATATATGATGCTGACGACCAGAAGGCTCTGATGAAGGACATCTGCAAGCGTCTTGAGATAGATACCAAGATGTATAAGGAAAAGATGTTTTTAAATGTCATTTCATCTGCAAAGGATGAGATGATTGATCCGATAGAGTTTGAAAACCGCTTCACAGGTGACTTCGTGAAGCGCAAGCAGGCACTTGTATACAAGGAGTATCAGAATGCCCTAAAGCAGAATAACGCACTCGATTTTGATGATTTGCTTGTGAAGACAGTAGAGCTTTTTAAGCTTGATAAAGAGGTGCTGGATTACTATCAGGAGCGCTTCAGATATATCATGGTGGATGAGTATCAGGACACAAACACCGTGCAGTTTGAGCTTATCAGGCTTCTTGCCATGAAGTATAAGAATCTGTGTGTGGTAGGTGATGATGATCAGTCCATTTACAAGTTCAGAGGTGCCAATATCTACAATATCTTAAACTTTGAGAAGCATTTTGAAGATGCAAAGGTCATAAAGCTTGAGCAGAATTACAGGTCTACCCAGAATATCCTAGATGCCGCCAACAGCGTCATTTCCAACAACGTGGGTAGAAAGGACAAGCGCCTTTGGACTGACAACGGAGCCGGAGACAGGATTACCTTTGAACAGCTTGAGAGTGGCTTTGAGGAAGCGGATTATGTGGCGCGTTCGATAGCGAGACTCGTGAGAAAGGGTGAGGCGCGCTATAAGGACTGTGCTGTACTTTACAGAACCAACGCACAGTCGCGTCTTTTCGAGGAGAAATTTATTGCTGCCAACATCCCATACAAGATTGTCGGTGGCGTGAATTTCTATGCCAGAAAAGAGATAAAGGATATCCTTGCATATTTAAAGACTATTGACAATGGCCATGATGACCTTGCGGTAAAGCGAATAATAAATGTGCCAAAGCGCGGCATCGGAGCTACAAGCATCAATAAGGTGACAGACTATGCTCTTGAGAAGGGGATAGATTTCTATACGGCACTGCGCTACGTCGATGAGGTGCCGGGCATGGCGAGGTCGGCAGGCAAGATAAAGCCTTTTGTGATGTTTATACAGTCACTTCGTGCGAGAGCCGAGATGGATTCGGTTTCGCAGCTCATACAGGCAATAATTGATGAGACCGGCTATGTCGATGAGCTGAAGGCTGAGGGCACGGATGAAGCAGAGCAGCGTATTGAGAATATTGATGAGCTTATAAACAAGGCTGTTGATTACGAGCAGGGGGAGGAGAATCCTACTCTCAGTGGCTTTTTGGAGGAGGTAGCGCTTGTAGCCGATATAGACGGTCTTGACGAAAACAGCGACTATGTGGTTCTTATGACTCTGCACAGTGCTAAGGGACTTGAGTTTCCGAATGTGTATCTGGCGGGCATGGAGGATGGCCTTTTCCCATGTCGCGCGTTCTCAAACACGAGTGATGATGAGACAAGCGAGTTAGAGGAGGAAAGGCGTCTTGCTTATGTTGGCATCACGAGAGCCAAGGAGCATCTGACTATCACATTTGCGCGTATGCGCAATGTGCGTGGAGAGACACGGTTTAACAAGGTATCGCCATTTGTGAAAGAGATTCCGCGTGAGCTTATGTCAGGTGAGGTCTATGAGCCAAAGCGCCGTGATGATGACCTTGAAAGAAATTCGCAGAGCACGTACAGAAAGGCTAAGGAGGCCTTCAAAAAGACACCTACATACGGCACAGAGTATGCGACCACCTTTAATACACAGCGTACAAGGACACCTGTCTATACACCTGTGAGCAACCAGAAGTCATTTGCCAGTGCCAATACCACCGGCGGCCTTTCATATAAGGTAGGAGACAGAGTATCTCACATCAAGTTTGGTGCGGGCGAGGTCATGGCAATCGTAGAAGGCGGCAGGGATTATGAGGTCACTGTGGATTTTGACAAGGCCGGTACCAAAAAGATGTTTGCCTCGTTCGCCAAATTGAAAAAAATTGACTAAAATTATTGTAATTTTTGTAGGAAAATTGGATATAATATGCTATAATGGATTTAACAAATAGCATTTGACAATTACTTTTGGAAAAGGAGCGGATTGAATTATGAGTAGAGTTGAAGAATTATTAAAGGACAACAAGCTTACAGAGAAGCTCAGCATGGCAAAGCTTAATGACCTTCTCAAAAAAGAAGAGGAAGAGAAGAAGCCTTCCAAGGCTGTTATCATATTTGCCATCATTGGTGTGTTAGTTGCAGTGGCAGCAGCGGCATATGGTATCTACAGATTTTTCACACCGGATTATTTAGATGATTTCGATGATGAGTATGATGATGAATTCGATGATGATTTCTTCGAGGATGAAGACGATGATGATGCTGAAGAGGAAAAAGAGGCACCAAAGACTAAAGAAGAGAAATAATCGTTTTTAGATAATGGGGGCTACATATGTAGTCCTCATTTTTCTTTATGTGTGAAGCAAGGCATTTGCAGTCGCTCATACAAAGGAATAATAAAGTATAAAGAGAGATAAGAATTACATGAAAAAAGGATTTAGAGGAACAGGAACCGTAGAAAGAGTAGACTTCCCAAACAAGGGAATAGCCGTTACAGATGATGGCGACAGAGTAATTGTGAAAAATACAATTCCGGGACAGAAGGTGGAATTTGTTGTAAATAAAGTAAAGCATCAAAGAGCAGAGGGCAGACTCATGGAGGTAATTGAGAAATCGCCTCTGGAGACAGAAGAGCCATGTCCTCACTTTGGAATGTGCGGGGGCTGTACATATCAGACAGTGCCTTACGAAAAGCAGCTTGATATGAAGCTTACCCAGGTGAAAAAGCTCATTTCGGATGCTATCGGCACTGAGGAAGAGTCAGGATATGAGTTTATAGGGATATATGGAAGTCCGAAAAAGAGTGAATACAGAAACAAGATGGAATTTTCCTTCGGTGATGAGTATAAGGATGGCCCTCTTGCGCTTGGCATGCACAAAAGAGGAAGCTTTTATGACCTTGTGACAGTAGCGGACTGTCAGATAGTGGATGAGGATTTCAGGACAATATTAAAGGCAACACTTGATTATTTTTCAAAAAACAATATCCCATATTTTCACAGAGCAACACACAAAGGCTATCTGAGGCATCTGCTTGTCAGAAAGGCAACAAAAACAGGTGAAATCATAGTCGACCTTGTCACCAGCACACAGACAGAGGGCTTCAACGAGGAGGAGCTGCTCGCAGGCTTTAGATATGCGCTTTTGACCAGGCAATATGACGGCAGATTCAAGGGCGTTTTACACACAAAAAATGACAGCGTGGCAGATGTGGTCAAAAACGAGGGCACAGAGGTGCTCTACGGAGATTCATATTTCTACGAGGAGCTCTTAGGTCTGAAATTCAAAATCACACCATTCTCATTTTTCCAGACCAACTCACTCGGAGCGGAGGTGCTCTATGAGACAGCGAGAGAGTTTATCCTGGGAGATGACAAGGATTCGCTAAACGGTAAAACAGTCTACGACCTCTACAGCGGAACCGGCACCATCGCGCAGCTTATGGCACCGGTGTGTAAGGAAGTAGTAGGAGTCGAGATAGTCGAGGAGGCAGTTTGCGCTGCAAAGGAAAATGCAGCTCTTAATGGTCTTGATAACTGTAAATTTATCGCAGGTGATGTCCTCAAGGTGCTTGATGAGATAGAGGAAAAACCGGATTATATAATTCTTGATCCACCACGAGACGGTATCCATCCGAAGGCTATCGGGAAAATCATAGAGTATGGTGTTGAGAATATGGTTTATATTTCATGTAAACCAACAAGCCTGGCAAGGGATTTGCAGATATTTATGGACAGAGGGTATAGAGTGGAGAAGATATGTTGCGTGGATATGTTTCCGAATACTTATCATATAGAGACAATAGTTGCACTACATCGGACAGATTTGTAAGAATCCTTGATTTTAGGCACTTTGAGAGGTTTTTCAGGTTTGACCAGAGTGACCGAAAAACATACAAAAAGGCAATTTCTGATGGAGTAAATGTGTCTGTGGTATTGGACTGCGGCTTCGGAAACACATCAAAGGAAAAGTAATATTTTTATCATTCAACTAAATAACAGAAGCGTGAAAGACCGTTCATTTTCAAGAAAAATTGAAAGTGAGTGGTCTTTTTTTATACCTTTAAAACGGATTTTTATTAAGACGTTTTAAAGGGCTGATTCGATGTGTTCGAGAAAGGCGATATTATGGAGACGATCCGGAATGTAGATGTAAACAGATTGCATGATTTCAAAAATCATCCATTTAAAGTAGAGATGAATACAGAATTGTGCGAGCTTATGAGAAGTATTGAAAAAGAAGGAGTGCTTGTGCCACTTCTTGTAAGGACTAATCCATACGGTGATGGATATGAAGTTATATCAGGACATAGAAGGAAGGAGGCAGCAATTTGGGCAGGAGAGACGAAGGTTCCGGTTGTGATAAGAGAATTAGATGATGATCAGGCAGTTGTGGCAATGGTTGATTCTAATCTGCATAGAGAGAATCTCAAACCTAGCGAGAAAGCATTTGCGTATAAGATGAAGCTGGATGCAATGAAACATCAGGGAAAGCACCTTGACAGTGGGGCTTTGGCTCAAGTTGGACCAAAGTTTACAGATGGAAGTCAGCTAAATGAGAAGGGCAATAATACAAGTACAATAAATAGTAATGAATTACTTGCAAGACAGGTGGGAGAGAGTGTGGCACAGATAAAACGATATATAAGGCTTACAAAGCTTATCCCAAAGATACTTGATATGGTTGATGATGGGAAGATTGCATTCACGATTGCAGTAGAACTGTCTTATCTGTCGGAGAATGAGCAGTATGAGCTTCATGCAGTCATGGATTTAGAGCAGTGCACACCATCATTGTCGCAGGCAAACAGGATGAAACGTATAAGTCAGAGCGGAAAGCTGGATATGGATGCAATCTATTCAATATTGGAAGAGGAAAAACCGAACCAGCGGGAACAGATTAAGATTTGTGCCAGTACACTTGAGGAGTATTTCCCAGATGATTTTACTCCAAAGCAAAAGGTGGAACTTATAGAGAGGCTCGTAAAAGAGTGGCATGAAAAACAGATTAAAGATAATGGAAGGAACAGGTGATTATATGAATAAAAATCAGAATATACGATTTAATATGGATAAGGAATCCGATATTATGGCATGGGAGAGCCTTCACAGCAAAGATGTGGGGGAAAGATTTAAGTCACAAAACAGGTTCGTGATTGAAGCAATCAATTATTATTATGAGAGAGTTATGCGTATGCAGGAAGATCCATATCTGGAAACAAGGGAAAAAGAAGATGCATTTGCGGACAGGATAGTTGGAAAGGTAGAAAGGAAAGTACTTTCCAATCTTCCTGCCTTACTGGGATTATATGTAAAGAAAGATTATGAGGAGGAATAATTATGGCGATAGACAGGACAGTTAAGTTTACAGTGAGATTAAATATGCTTAATCCGGCTCATGTAACTATTAATAAGGTTCTGAATGAGTTAAATTTGGATATATTTAAGTCAAAGAATCAGTTTTTTATAGATGCAGCAACTTATTATATCGAGAATTATGGGCAGGAAGAATTAACGCAGCCAAAGAAAGAGAAAGAGCCGGAGTTTGTATCAACAGAAGATATGGAAGCAATTGAGGAAAGAATCAGGCAGGCGGCAAAGGAAGAAGCACGTCAGGAAGCCAATAAGGAAGTTATGACAATGGTAGGAAGTCTGCTGGCTGCAATTCAGACTGGTGGAGGTGCTATGTCGGTAATGAATAAAGCTGATGCTGCTATGGAGACAGGAACGAAAAGCATATCTGATGAGGAGTCAGAGGATTATGAAGAAGATGAGACATTAGTACAGAGTGCACTAAGATGGATGATAAATGATTAGCAATAGAATATAGATTATAGAGACAGGGACTGTGTAGAAATACATGGTCCTTATTTTTATCTGCAAATATTGTAGCGACTGCTGGCATAAAACGATGGTAGAAATGAAAAGCGACTGAACAATCCGACGGCAGTAACTTAAAATGCCGTAATAATCCGACGGCATGGAACTTGAACGAAAGAAAGTCGGAAAAAGAACAAAGGAAAAGTGATGGCACAAAGCGACGGCATTATATAAGAGCGACGGCATAAAGTGAAGTCAGCTATGAAAAATGCTGTAACAAATTGCCGTCAATTAATGTGAAAAGACACCTTTACGAGATTTTAGACAATTATCAGAGCAAGAGATGCTTCAAGCAAGGGGCAAGAGAAGTTCAAATACAGCCCTCGGCGTTTGAGAGCGAAATACACCCTTCGCACAAAACTTCGTTTTGTACTCCGGGGATTTCGCGATTGCATCGAGCCTGAGAATAAATATTACTATGGCTGCATTTGAAGAATTAAATGTAGCTGATAAAAAGAAGGAGATGATAGCAATGCCAAGACATTCATTTATACAGATGACGAAACTCCATAATGTCATGGGGAGAATTGATTATATAACAAGTACAGTTAAACAGGAAAATCTATATGCCATATATGCGACACAGCCACTTCGTTCTTTTTGGAAAGATCTTGCAAAATGCAACAGAGAAGAATTTGCTAAAAGTGGAACGATAGGAAAATATATTGAGGCAAGAGAGCTGATTATAGCATTACCGGAAGGCTTGTATCATTATGAGCATGATTATCTTATCAAACATTTTGCTACGGATTTCAAGAAAAAGTATGGTGTGGACTGCTATGCAGCCCTGCATCATAACAAAAGAAAGACAAACTTTCATATTCATCTGATATTTGCAGAGAGGACGAAACTGGAAAAGCCGGTTGTTAAGGTAGCATCAAGAAACATGTTCTATGATGAAAGAGGGAAACATGTGCGTACTAAGAAAGAGATATTGGATGCAAGTGGTGACATCCGTAATGGCTGTAAGATTATCAGAAAAGGCGAGGTCTATGAGAAAAAAGAGTTTTCTATAAAAGTCGATAGATTTAAAAAGGATTCATTTCTTGATGAGGCAAAGGTGTTTTTTACAAATGAAATAAATCAGCTTGTGCTGCATGAAGAGGATAAACTTAAAGTCTTTGATAAGAACAGTCCATATTTTGCTACTAAAAAAATAGGCAAAAATAATCCAATGGAAGAACAAATAAAGGCTGACAATGAGGTACGACAGGAATGGAACAGGACTGTTGACAGAGCAATTGTAAGCGGAGTGTCAGAAGAGGACATATCAAGGATAAAGAAGAATGAAATAACAGAAAAGGTAAGGTATTCCATAGATTTATATGGAGACAGAACGGATCTTCTTGCAAGTATTATAAAGCTTGCTATTGCAGTGCTTGAACTTCTTATTAATCGCATTATGCTGGCTGCGGTTGGTGTGGCAGAAAAGATGCTGGATATTGTGCCAGAAGAAAGTAGAAATATTGAGGCTAAGACTTATCCAACAATGCCAACAATGTCACCACTTGCAAAAAAATACCTAAGTCTTCAGAATATCTATGATGAATTACAAAAGCAAAATGAAGCAATATTTGCGCAGGAGCATAAACGCAGCGAGCAGGAGATAGAATTGTCAGAATGTAATGGTGCATTTAAGGCACGAAAGCGTGGAGGGTTGCAGAATCAAATATATGAACTGAACAAACTGATTGATAATATGAAACGCTATTTGTCATCTATTGTGCAACGACATGGTTATGATAATGTAAGGGATTTTTATAGTACTTATTATGCGGCTAAAGGTGAATATGCTGATTATGTGAAAGATGTTGAGGAATGGAATGTTAATCACGTTAAAAAGAATGAGAATATTCCAACTGAAGAGAATAGGACAGATAGATATCAGATTGGCGAGGAAAGGAATTTTATGAGAGATAAAGACAAAGAATATTTAATCAAAAAAAGATGATGTAATAGAGTGCTCTGGAGTGCTTGAGAAATTCAAGTTGAGATTGAAAAAATATCAGTATGCATGATATAATACTATATTATGAGAAGTTAAGTGAATATTGTGGTGGATAGGAGAATATTACATTGACAGTAAATTATGATAAGCTGTGGAAGCTGTTAATAGATAAAAAAATCAGCAAAACGCAATTGGTACATAAGAGCGGTATAAGTACAAATGCTATGGCTAAAATGGGAAAAAATCAATTTGTCAGATTGGAAGTGTTAATTAGGATATGTGATATTCTCCATTGCCGGATAGATGATATTATTGATTATTCTATGGATGTAGAAACAGAACGAGGAGGTAACTCTTATGAAATCTAATTTTGACTTTTTACAAACAGAGTTTCCTGTTTTATCAACGTTTGGTTGTCAGGCTGAAAAGTATTGCTTTTCTGATCCTAATTCATGCCTTATGAAATTGGGAATGATAGGGGAGAGCATTGTTAATTTAATGTTTACTTATGACAGAATCCAATTGCCATATGATAATACGGCAGTTACAAGAATAGATACTCTTCAAAGAGAGGGATTGCTAACAAGAGATTTAACGGATATTTTACATGCTCTTAGAAAAGCCAGAAATAAAGCTGTGCATGAGAATTATGATTCTGAATCAGAATGTAAAATTCTGCTTCAAATGGCTTATAGTCTTTGCGAATGGTTTATGCAGACTTATGGAGATTGGAATTATCAGCATCATGATTTTATTATGCCTGAATTAGAAAATAAGAGAGTTTCGGTTACACAGGAAGAGAAAGCTGCAGAAGAGAGACAGGCAGAAGAACTTACAAAACAGGCAGAACAAAAAGCAAGTACAGCAGAAGCTATTTCTAAATCAGAGCGTCAGAAGCAGGCTGGTAAAATGGCAAGTCAGCGCCCTAAATCAGAAGCTGAAACTAGATATATTATTGATGAACAATTGCGTCAAGTAGGCTGGGAGGCAGATACAGAAAATCTTCGTTATTCTAAAGGAACTCGTCCGGCAAAAGGACATAATATGGCTATTGCTGAATGGCCGACAAATTCTTCAGTAGGACAGAGCGGACGTGTAGACTATGCATTATTTGTTGACACTAAGTTGATAGGTGTCATCGAGGCAAAAGCAATACATAAGGATATTCCATCTGTTATTGATTATCAGGGAAAAGAATATCCGCGTAATATTCGTAAGGAAGATTCAGAGTATCAGATTGGAGAATGGGGTGAATATAAAGTACCATTTACTTTTGCTACCAACGGAAGACCATATCTAAAGCAGCTTGAAACAAAGTCAGGAATATGGTTTTTAGATTTGAGAAGCCCTGCAAATAATCCGACAGCTCTTCATGGGTGGATTAGTCCTATGGGAATGGTAGAATTGCTGGAGAAAAATCCTCAAGAGGGTAATTCAGCATTGAAGGCATTGCCATATGATTTTCTTACAGATCCTAATGGGTTAAATCTGCGTGAATATCAGTTAAATGCGATAAAAGCGGCAGAACAGTCAGTTATTGAAGGAAAAAAGAATATCCTTTTAGCTATGGCAACAGGAACAGGAAAAACACGTACTGTACTAGGTATGATTTATCGCTTTTTAAAGACGAACCGATTCAAACGTATATTGTTTCTTGTTGACCGTACTTCTCTTGGGGAACAGGCATCAGATGTATTCAAAGAAATAAAGTTGGAAGACTTAATGACACTTGATGAGATATATAATATCAAGGGACTTGAAGATAAAAATATTGATAAAGAAACCAGAATACAGGTGGCAACTGTTCAGAGCATGGTTAAGCGTATTCTATATAATGATGGAGAAACTATGCCGGCGGTTACAGACTATGATCTTATTATCATAGATGAAGCACACCGCGGATATATTCTTGACAAGGAAATGGGCGACACCGAAATTTTGTATCGTGACCAAAGAGATTATCAAAGCAAATATCGAAGTGTGATTGAATATTTCGATGCGGTGAAGATTGCACTTACGGCAACACCTGCACTTCAGACGACAGAAATTTTTGGACAACCAGTGTTTAAATATACATATAGAGAAGCTGTCATAGAAGGATATTTAGTAGATCATGATGCTCCTCATCATTTGGAAACAAAACTCAGTACAGGTGGAATTCACTACAAATCGGGTGATACAGTTATGATTTATGATCCTGTGACAGGTGAAATTACAAATAGTGAGTTGTTGGATGATGAATTAGATTTTGATGTTGAACAATTTAATCGGCAGGTTATTACAGAGAATTTCAATAAGACCGTTTTAGGCGAGATTGCTAGAGATATAGATCCTGAGAATCCAGAAGAACAGGGAAAAACTCTAATATATGCAGTTGATGACCAACATGCAGATATGATTGTATCAATTTTGAGAGATATTTATTCGGAATATGGGGTCTCTAATGAGGCTATTATGAAGATAACAGGTAGCGTTGGAGGCGGCAATCCTAAGAAAGTGCAGGAGGCTATAAAACGTTTCAAGAATGAGAGTTACCCAAGCATTGCAGTAACAGTGGATTTGTTGACTACAGGAATTGATGTGCCGGAAATTACAACATTAGTGTTTATGCGTCGTGTGAAATCACGTATTTTATTTGAGCAGATGTTGGGGCGTGCTACTAGATTATGTCCGAAAATACATAAGACGCATTTTGAAATATACGATCCTGTAGGGGTATATGATTCTTTGAATGATGTGAATACGATGAAACCAGTAGTGGTTAATCCAACAACAAGCTTTACTCAGTTATTAGATGGTCTGTCTGAAATAAATGATGATAAACAGGTAGAGCAGCAGATTAATCAGATAATTGCCAAATTGCAGAGAAAGAAACGAAATATGTCGCCTAAAATGATGGACTATTTCATTAGCATGACTGATGGAAAAGACCCATCACAGCTTATTATGGAAATTGAAAAGTCAGATGTGCAGGAGGCTAAGAATCGTCTGCTTAAATATCGTGATGTATTCAAAATGCTACAAGAAACGAAAGCAAATGGTTCTCGTCCTGTTGTAGTTTCAGATGCAGAGGATGTATTGACAGAACATTCACGTGGATATGGAAATGCAGAAAAACCAGAAGATTACCTGAATGCATTTTCACGATATATTCAGAGCAATCGAAATGAAATTGCAGCATTGAATATTATTTGTACCAGACCTAAGGATTTGACAAGAAAAGATTTGAAGGATTTAAGATTAACACTTGACAGAGAAGGATTTACTACACAGCAGTTGAATACTGCACTTTATGAATTGACTAATGAAGAGATAATGGCAGATATTATAAGCTTGATTCGACGCTATGCAATTGGATCAACGCTTATTAGTCATGAAGCACGTATTCACAGAGCTGTTGAGAAACTTAGAAAAAAACATAATTTCTCAAAGCAGGAACAGAGCTGGATATCCCGCATTGAAAAATATCTGCTGGGGGAATCTGTAATGAATATCAAGGTATTTGATGAAGACAGCAGATTCGCAAGCTATGGAGGCTTCAAAAAGATAAATAAAGTATTTCAGAATAACCTTGAAAGCATTGTGCTTGAATTAAATGAATATTTGTATGACGACGGAGGAAATGTTGCATGACAACACAAGAAATTGTATCAAAATTATGGAATTTATGTAATGTATTAAGAGATGATGGCATCACATATCATCAGTATGTTACAGAATTAACATATATTTTGTTTTTGAAAATGGCGAAGGAAACTGGAACAGAAGAACAGATTCCAGAGAAATATCGTTGGGATGAATTGAAGGCTAAAAGCGGAGTAGAATTAAAAAAATTTTACAAGGAACTGTTATCAGAACTAGGGGATAATGGTACAGGCAGAATTCGTGAAATATATCAGGGTGCAGCGACAAATATTGATGAGCCTAAGAATCTTGAGAAAATTATAGCTACGATAGACAGTCTTGATTGGTATTCTGCGAGAGAAGAAGGACTTGGAAATTTATATGAAGGATTACTTGAGAAAAATGCTAATGAAAAGAAATCGGGTGCAGGTCAGTATTTTACTCCACGTGTTTTGATTGATGTTATGACAAAACTTATGAAACCCCAAGTAGGAGAGAGATGTAACGACCCTGCCTGTGGAACATTTGGTTTTATGATTGCTGCTCATCAATATGTTGCAGAGCATACAGATAATTTTTTTGATATTGAAGATGCAGATATGGCGAGATTTGAGAGGGAGGAAGCATTTACAGGCTGTGAGCTTGTACATGATACACACCGGTTGGCATTGATGAATGCTATGCTCCATGATATCGAAGCTCCTATTACATTAGGCGATACGCTTTCAAATATAGGAAAATCAATGCATGATTACGATTTGGTTCTGACAAATCCACCATTTGGAACTAAGAAAGGCGGAGAACGTGCTACACGTGATGATTTTACTTATCCTACAAGTAACAAACAGTTAAACTTTTTACAGCATATTTATCGAAGTCTTAAAAACAACGGAAAAGCAAGAGCTGCTGTTGTATTGCCGGATAATGTGTTATTTGCGGATGGTGATGGCGAGAAAATTAGACGGGATTTATTAGATAAATGTAATCTACATACAATTCTGCGTCTTCCTACCGGAATATTCTATGCACAGGGTGTTAAGACAAATGTACTTTTCTTTACTCGTGGAAAAACAGACAAGGGAAATACAAAAGAAGTCTGGATTTATGATCTTAGAAATGATATGCCATCATTTGGAAAAACTAATCCTTTAAAGCCAGAGCACTTTGATGACTTTATAGCATGCTATGCAGATGGAGACTTAAGCAAACGAAAAGAAACATATAGTGAAGAAAATCAAAATGGAAGATGGCGTAAATTCTCAATTCAGGATATTCTTGCAAGAGATAAAACAAGTCTTGATATTACATGGATGAAGACAGAATCTGATACAGATAATTATACACTTGCGGAATTATTAGATCAGATTAAAGAAAAATCTCAGAATATTGCCAAGGCAGTTTCAGAATTGGAACAACTGATTGGAGAAGTGGAGGAGTAATGGATACAAAAGCATTAAGACAAAAAATACTTGATCTTGCTATCCGTGGCAAACTTGTTCCGCAGGATCCAAATGATGAACCAGCAGAGGTATTGTTGGAACGCATCAGAGAGCAGAAGCAGCAGATGTTCAAGGAAGGTAAGCTCAAGAAAAAGGATATTAAGAATGATACAATTATCTTTAAAGGTGAGGATAATTTGCATTATGAGAAGTTTCAGGATGGAACTGTAAAATGTATTGAAGATGAGATACCGTTTGAAGTGCCGGAGGGGTGGTGCTGGGTACGAGTTAGAGATATTGCAATGGTTAAAGGTGGAAAGAGGTTACCTAAAGGAGCAAGTTTTTCAGAAGAGATTACTACCCATGCATATATCAGAGTAACTGATATGAAAAATCATTCTGTCAATATTTCTAATTTGAGGTATATTTCTGATGAAATATTTTCAGCAATCAAGAATTACACAATTGCAAAAGATGATTTGTATGTAACAATAGCTGGAACAATTGGTGTTGTTGGAGAAATTCCAGACAAGTTGGACGGAATGAATCTCACCGAAAATGCTGTAAAAATAACAAATATAGCCATAAATAAGTCATTCCTTTGCATAATATTGCAAACGGATTTTGTTCAACAGCAGTTTCAAGATAAAACCCACCAAGTGGCGATGCCAAAGTTGGCATTAGAAAGAATTCTTTCAACTTTGATTCCTATATGTCCATATGTACAGCAGCTACAAATTGTTGATAGATTTCAAATCTGTGACAATTTCTTATCTACTATTGATACTGAAAAAGAAGAACTTCAAAAAATAGTATCTTTAAGTAAGTACAAAATCCTTGACCTCGCCATCCGTGGTAAACTTGTTCCACAAGACCCGAATGACGAACCAGCATCTGTGATATTGGAGCGTATTCGTACAGAGAAAGAAGAACTGATTAAACAAGGCAAAATCAAGCGTGATAAGAAGGAATCTGTTATCTTTAAAGGTGATGATAACTCTTATTATGAGAAGATTGATGGTGAGGTGTCTTGCATTGATGAAGAAATACCATATAATATTCCAGATACTTGGACATGGGTGCGTTTAGAAAATTGCTGTGTTAAAGAAATTCGTCGAGGGAAATCTCCAAAATATGCAGAAATCAGCAATGTTATTGTATTTGCTCAGAAATGCAACACCAAATACAACGGCATAGATATTAGTTTGGCTCAATATCTTGACGAGACCACAATAAAACGTTATCCGACTGATGAACATATGCAAGATGGAGATATAGTAATTAACTCAACTGGAACAGGTACTCTTGGACGAGTCGGAATTTATAGAAATACCGATAATACTACAGGTCTCTTAATTGTTCCTGATTCCCATGTTACGGTAATTCGTAGCTTTAGTTGCATCAGCTCATATTACCTATATGCTTTCATGAAGGCACATCAAACCGAACTTGAAAAGAAAGGTGAAGGATCAACAAATCAAAAGGAATTAAAGCCACTTACATTAAAAGAAATGCTCATCGCAGTTCCTCCGATATCTGAACAGAAACGCATTAATAAATCTATAAATGTTGCATTTAGCCACCTAGCTATAATCGAAAAGTGCCTCAATTGAGACTCTTCTCAATATGCTCTATTGCTGAAAAAGTTGTTTTGAGCTTGTTGCAAATATTTTCTTGCTCTTTGGTTGGTGGAATAGGTATAACCAAGTTAAGAATATCTTCACGAGATATTCCCGGAATAAGTCCCTTGGCAGCTTGTTTGATTTTCGTCATTGAATATTCAATGCATAATGCCAGAAAATCAACATTAAGGCTATAGATATTGCGAATAGCCATAATTTGACGCGCAATGTGAGCTTCGCCAAAGTTATTATGTGCGATTTCGCCGATAGTTCCTTTGCAAGTCAGAAGTAAGTCTCCCCTCCGAGTAATAACTTGCGGAACGGTAGTCCAACGAACTAAGCTAATATGCCCATTTCTAAAATTGCTTGCACCTGTAATATATGGAATTCCATCATTTTTATCGTTATATTCTGATGGAGACAAATCTCTTCCAGATATGAGTTCCCATGCAGTCTTTAGACGAATAAAAGCCCAACCTTCTGACAATTCAAACGGAATTTCTTCATCAATGCAATTTACTTTATTGCCAATCTTCTCATAATAAGAGGAGTGTAAACATCTTCGATATAATATTAGAGCGAATTTCTCGCAAAAATATTATATCGGAGGTGTCTTTTTATGGAGACAAAAATAACATTTGAAGAATACTTGAGAAAGGAAAATTTGTCAGAAAATACGATAACATCGTATCTATGGACAGTGAATTATTTCAATGCGAATTACGATGTTGTTAGCAAAGAAAATCTGCTTTCCTACAAAGGGTATTTGATGGAATTCTTTAAGCCTAAAACGGTAAATCTACGTATACAGGCAATAAACAAATATTTGGAATATTTAGAAGAACAGCACTTACAGCTAAAAGCTGTAAAAGTGCAGCAAAAAAACTTCTTAGAAAATGTTATCAGCAATGCAGATTACAATTTTCTTAAGAAGCAACTCAAAAAGGATAATAATATGGAATGGTATTTTGTAGTTTGGTATTTAGCAGCTACAGGTGCAAGAGTAAGCGAGCTGATTCAAATTAAGATTGAACATATAGAAATTGGATATTTTGACCTATACACAAAAGGTGGTAAACTACGACGATTATACATACCACAAAAGTTAAAAATAGAAACTCTTGAATGGCTGGAGGAATCGCACCGTTCCTCTGGCTATTTGTTTCTTAACAGATATGGAGAAAGAATTACCACAAGAGGAATTTCTCAGCAACTTAAAAACTATGCCGAGAAATACGGACTTGATAAAAAGGTGGTTTACCCGCATTCATTCCGTCACAGATACGCAAAGAACTTCCTTGAAAAGTACAATGATATTGCTTTGCTTGCCGACCTTATGGGGCATGAGAGCATTGAGACAACACGCATTTACCTTCGCCGTACCGCCAGCGAACAGCAGGAGCTTGTAGATAAAATAGTAACCTGGTAAAAATATTAAGCCGTCCTTGAATGAGGGCGGCTGTTTTCTAAAGTAATGCATTTGAAATCAAATCAAGATGTTTATATGCAATATGAATATGCTCGACAATTCTTGCTTGCTCTGCTAATGGAGGGATTGGAATAATCATAAGAGAAAGTGCATTAAGATATATTCCTTTTTGAGCTGTCCCTTTACTATTGTCAGTGAGCCATTTTTGAATTTGAGGAGATTGGACAATGTGCATCAAATATAAAGGATTAATTAAGCATGGTTTAATAACTGCAACGCTCCTTTGTAATGCAAAATGATTGTTGTTCTGAACTACTGCACTTCGACCAATACTGCCAACAATAGTAAGCAATACATCGCCAACTTCAATATTAGTACGTTGATTTTCAATTTTCCATTCTTCGTTTGTAATCCATCGTGATATTTCGTTCATTAAAATAGAATTATCATTTATATTTGCGGCACTTAACAAAGGGATGCCACTACCATTATTTGGTGGTGGATTATGAGAACCATCACTAATTGAAAGTGCGATTTCTCTCAGAGATGCCCAATTCCAACTATCTGGCAAATGTATTCCATAATAAGAGTTATCATCACCTTTGAAGATGACAGATTCCTTCTTATCACGCTTGATTTTTCCTTGCTTGATAAGTTCTTCTTTTTCAGCACGGATACGCTCAAGAAGAACAGAAGCCGGCTCGTCATTCGGGTCTTGTGGGACAATTTTACCACGGATGGCAAGGTCGAGAATTTTAGATTTTGTATTACTTATACTTGTGCTAAGTATTTCTTTATTTTTTGAAATACTATCAATCAAATTTATAGCAGACTTCAAAGTATTACTAATTCTAAGTTGTTCGTTATATGGTGGTACAGGTATCCATAAAGTTTTTAATATTGCGGCTTTGATACCAGCTACAGTGCTTCCAGTTTTATTAACATATAATTGTTGCTGAAAAAAATCACTCAATATAAACATTAACATAACATAATTTATCAATTCATTCTTTGAACCATATTGTTGAAACGTAATTAATCTTTGCCCTGCACTAAATTTTTCCATATCAGCTAAAGCTGCATTGCCCAAAGGAGCTTCCGTTGTAAATAAAATATCACCTTTTTTTGAAATGCCACGTTGCTGCCGTTCTTTAAACTCTTCTTCTGATATATAATCATCAATTGTATAATCAATATATCCAGATTTGACATTTTTTGCAGTAACTAAAGGTATTCCATTTGTTATTTTAGTTGGTGTTGCACCCCGATAATCAATAAAATTATATATATCGTTCAACTTACACCAAGCCCACCCCTCCGGCACTTCAAACGGTATCTCATCTTCAATACATTTTACAGTTCCATCCTGGAACTTCTCATAATGCAAATTATTGACACAAGTAGTAAGGTTAAGGTACCTTCGGGGAAAATAAAAAAGTGGAGCCCACGCATGGAACTCCACAGGCTACGGGCATCGCAAGTTTCCGTAGCGCAACCATATGTACATTAACATTACAGGATGCGTATGTCAATAAACTCAGGATAGATATTAAATTATATTTTCCTGTATCGGCTGATTTTATCCCAGTTAGCAGGAAACCCCATATTATCAAGCAATTGTTTCTCTGTAAGATGAGGACACTGCTTAATTACAGTTTTTATAAGTTTTGAAAGAGCAGTTTTAAAGAGTTTGAATTCATCATTATTTATCAGGTAGCGTAGGGCAATTACAACTGCGAATAAATCCTGCTTGCCGTATATATAGTGATTATTGTTTTGAGTTATTTGAAGCTTTTTGTGTAGCAGAGTATCAGGAATCGTCTCGTTTATTCTGAATGAGAACAGACGCTCTCCATGAGCACATACATTACGGCATTTGCCTATAATGTTGATAAACTGATGCAATTGTTTTTCTGAAACATTCTGAAAGTTTTTGCTGATTTTGGTTCTAATATCAGTAGTTGCATATTGATACATTTTGGAAATTTGCCCAAATGTTAAAGCATTTGTTGCAACCCATAATGGTACATTGTGATATGTATTGACTGAATGCTCAATATAGGCATATTTGCTAGGTGTAGCAATAACTTTTTGTAATGAATGAGTCAGGCGAAGCAGTTCACGATGGTTCTTTCTGGTGTGATTATAATTATTTATATCAAGATACATGGACTGCTGTTCACCATATTTTTCACAGAAGTGATAGGAAAACATGGATTTTATATGGCGTTCTACATGAAGAATGTATTTCAGAAACAAAGTGCGTAGCTCTTCATCAAAGTAGTAGAAAGAAACTAATTCATCAAAAGTAACGCCATGAATATATTTATTTGACGGAGCGTGTTTGAAAAGAGATTTGTATCCACCTATTAGAGAATAGTAGCTGAGTTCTTCCAGTTTTTTAGTGGCATATTCGTGATTAGGAATAGCAAGTTGCTTGTCATATTCAAGAATATGTAGCTGCTGCTCATAGGTGAGAAAGTTTTTTGCCATATAGTATTTCCTTTCTGAAACAGGCATAAAAAAAGTGGAGCCCACGCATGGAACTCCACCGGCTACGGGCATCGCAAGTTTCCGTAGCACAACCACTACAAATAATATACCATTGATATCTGGCGATGTCAAACAGTATTTTTTTAGTGGCATTAATAGTTTATGCGTTTCTGTGTGTGATATTCTTATTTTGTTCATTCTTGGCATTCAGCCATTTTTCTTTATATTCCAGTGCTTTCTCAGGCTTGTGCCATCTGGCATATAGATTATTCAGATATCCGTATACAGATTTCAGATAGTTATTCTTAGAAACATAATTATCAAATGCTGAAACAGCAGTATCAGATGAAGCTAAATCAGAATCACTGGTATCCATAGCAGCATTGATAATACTCTCTGCTGCCAGTAGATTCTTTTCGGCTTCTACTGGTTTACCTTCCTTTAATGCAATTATTCCGGAAGCAAGTCGGCAGCAGCCATAATCTAAAGTGTTGTAGCCTTCGTTATCTGTTACAAGAGCATCATATTGATTAAGGACAAGCCGTGCAAGCTCTAAATCACCAGCAAGTATCAGCATATTTACAAGATTAAGCATCTGTTGGAGCATATCATGCGTTTCAATTATGCCGGTGTCAGCATATGAAATCCTTATCTCAAATGCCTTGTGTAAGGCTTCGGTTGCTTTATCAGTTTTTTTAAGTGCAAGATATACATTGGACAGATTGTTATAAAGATTTGAGAGTAGATTGATATAGCGCTTCTGATTCATGGTGTTCATAGTGTCATCTTCATTTTCAAGCAGGTGTATAGCTTTTTCACGTTTCTTTACAGCCACATCATAATCCTTTCTCATGTATGAAAGCTCTGCTTTGTAGTCTAAAAGTAATGCTCTGTCACAGACAGAATCGATATGCTCCTGTTCCATAAGGTATGATATCCGGTCAGCCAGTTTTGACATATAATCCCTGACAGAGTATTTTTCAAGATATGGAAACATATCCTGAAGGAATAATAGATAACAGGCAGAATTATCATTGATGATGTTTTCTACAACACTTATCATAGCCTGTATCGTATTATCGGGCTTTCGGACTTCTAAGCCATGCATCAAGCAGATTGAGTGAAGACTGTTTACAAGTGTCTGACAATTGGAAATGCAAGGATTTAATTCCTCATATATGATTTCCTGTATCAGAGGATGCAGGTTTATTTTCTTATTCTCTATGTCATCTGTTATAAAACCATATCGGGCAAGATAATTAACATCATGTAAAGAGGCGAGCTGCAGCCAGTTCCTGAAATGATTCTTATACACGCCGGATACCGGAAGGATTGACAGGTTCTTAAGTATATCGGTTTGAGAAGAATTAAGCCGGCTGATCTGCATAAGAATACGCAAATGTTCAATCATAAGCCCATCATAATAATCCCCATCTTTATATAATTCCACATTTTCACTATCTGTGATATTAAGCCCACACTGCTTTAATTCATGCAGTAATTCATCAGGCTCAAGACCGCCTGCTGCAAGTGAAAGAGCTGATAATACGACAGTCAGGGTGTGGGAATGAACTTCTCTTATTATCTGTTTAACTGTTTCGGTATCATCATCCGAATAAGGACAATGCGAAGCAAAAAGCTGTAAAAGGTCTTTTTCAGATGCTATCTCTTTAATCTTAATCGAAGCATATTGTTTTACTTCACAGCGTGTCGTGACAAGCAATTCAAAATCATTCTTTACAAATTCTTTGAAAAAAGCATCATCCTTAGGAAGTGCATTAAAGTTATCCAGTATCACAAGGCTGTCCTGATGCAGGGAGCGTAGCAGTCGGTAATGTGAGTCAAATAGAGCATCCTCATCCATATCTGATGTATCATCTGAAAATTCCATGGCTGCAATGTCTTTTCGCAGGCTGCCGGAATAAAACAGGTAGATGATATTGGTATATTTCTTTTTATTCCTGCTGGCATAATATTTTGCCAGTTCACTTTTTCCTATTCCTGCGATTCCATTTATGAAAACAACGGATTCAGAAGCAAGCAGTCTGCCACATTCTTTTATCTCATCATTTCTTCCGATGAATTCTTTTACAACAGCCGGCAAACGATTACTTAGCAGAATGTCAGTAAGCTCCGGTGAATACAGGTTCTTTCTGTTATGGTCAGATAATATGGCGTAAAGCATAACGTCTGTAAAAAATGTGGCATTATCATCAATGGCAATTAATTCATCAGCTTTGGTAATGCCAATTATTTTTCGGCTGTTATTAATCATATCTTCCAACAAATATCTGGTATTAGAAACATTTATAAGATTAGGAATAATCTTGTTCTTAAAGTCCGTAATCATCTGATTACGCCCGGTATCATTTTTGTATTCATTCAGAATATCTACAGGAACAGGTCTTGCTCCATTACACCAGCGGCTGAATGTGATGTTATCATCTGAAGCTTCACCATAGTCAGAGGCTTCATCCAACAGGCAGAGCGAAAACAGGTCACGCACAAGCCGGTGCTGTGGGTAAGTCTTTATTTTATTGTCAAGTAATGCACCTGTCACATGTGCAAATGTCAATTGATTTTTCATACTTTCTCCATGTCTATGTCAACTTCCAGTCAACATGTCGTCAATGTGTTTCATTCTCAAAATTTACTATCATTATCACAACAAAACATAGCCAGCAGACAGCAGAAGATATCTGAAATGGCTATAAATATTATAACATAGAACAAACATATGTTCTACAACTTTTTTGTACATTGAAAACTAAATGAGCTTTATCATATGCCAATAGAACCAGCGAAGATGTTTCCGGTAGGAAACGGAGCGGGTGAAGACACTTCCGTCAAGGGTGGGAAACGGACTCTAACAGGAGTAGCCCACAGGTCACGAAGCGATTCGGGGGACTAAAGGTCAGCTGTGAGACTGACAACATGTGATATGCAGAAAGCCAAATGAAGTATCTTTCAACGGTATGATTATCACAATTGAGATTTCGGTAAAAGAAGGTGATATGTTTAGTATTTTAAGAAGGGGGTGTTTACACATGGCAAAAGAATTAGAATTAGCCAAGAAACTGGCTGTACTTGGGTGGATTTTCCGCAAGGGACTGATTACCGAAGATGAGTACAGTAGAACAAGAATTCATATTATGAGTGAATATGATGTTATAACTTTTATGACAGCATAGCCGCACATTCGTTAACATTTATATTTTGAATTATAGTGTAGGCAGTAGCAGAAATGATGTTACTGCCAATTTATTTTATACAGACAGATTTTAGGGAAGGAGCGTTTTCTATGGATGAAAAACAGGTAGAAGTAATAAAGAAAGGGGATGGTCCTGTTATCAGAGACCGCAGAAAGATGGGAAAACCACTTACTATTACAAGAAAAAGAGTAGCAGCATATGTCCGTGTCAGCACGAATGGAGAAGAGCAGATACAGAGCTTTAATTCACAGAAGCAGTACTATCAGGATAAGATAGATTCCAATAAAGAGTGGGTTATGGTTGGGATATACGCTGATGAGGGTATCACAGGAACCAAAACAACGAAAAGAGAGCAGTTTCTTAAGATGATTGATGATTGTATGAATGGTCTTATAGATATTGTAATTACGAAGTCAGTATCAAGATTTTCACGAAATCTTGTTGATACACTGCAATATACCAGAATGCTAAAGGTAAAGGGAGTTACAGTAATTTTTGAAAAAGAGAATATTGACACATCAAAGATGGAAAGTGAGATGCAGTTATCACTTTTATCTGCTCTTGCACAGAATGAGGTTGAGTCTTTATCCCAGAATGTGACAATGGGTGTGCAGATGAAAATGTCCAGAGGAGAGCTGATGGGATTTAACGGATGTCTCGGATATGATTATAACCCGGAGGATAAGAGTATAACTATCAATGAAGCAGAAGCAGAGACAGTTCGCCTGATTTATGATTTGTATCTGCAGGGATATGGTGCATATAGAATTGCGAAGGAGCTTACGAGGCTTGGTAAGGTCAATAAAAAGGGCAATGTTAAGTGGACAGACAGCGGTGTTAGGGGAATTCTTAAGAATGAAAAGTACAAGGGCGATTTGCTTATGGGAAAAACTTACACAGTAGACCCGATATCAAAGAGGCGTCTGGATAATCACGGTGAATCCAATAAATATTATACGAAGAATCATCATGAAGCCATTATTTCAGAGGAAGAGTGGGATAAAGTTCAGGATATTTTAAAAAGCAGATATCGTGCTAATGAAAATGTATCAGATGCGGAGAGAATCAAGTTTGCAAGAAAATACGCTTTTAGCAGTATGTGTCAGTGTGGTTTCTGTGGAACTAATCTCACCAGACGTTCCCATAATCAGGATACAAAGCATAAAAAGCCGGTATGGAAATGCCGGACGGCAACGAATAAGGGAATTGCAAACTGCCCACATAGCAAAGCCGTAGATGAAGTGGTTATCGAAAATGCGTTTCTTGAGATGTTTAATTTGCTTGCAGAGAATTTTGATGATGTACTTGAATCTGTGTTGTCATCAGTGGAAGAAACATTATCCAAAGACGACAGTACAGAAAAATTGAAGCGTATTGAGAAAGAGATTTCCTCGCTTGAAAAGAAGAGAAAAAAATTGACTGATATGTATCTGGATGATAAAATTTCTAAAGAAGCTTATGACGATAAATACAGTGAGATTAGCAATAAGTTGGATAAATGTGAAGAAGAAAAGCATTTATTTTCTGACTGCGTATTATCACAGAAGAATATTGCTGATAAGATGAAACTCATCAGGCAGAAGCTTAAAGGGGCTGATGTACTTGATGAATTTGACAGAGTAGTATTTGAAAGCATTGTGGAGAAAGTCGTTGTCGGTGATATGGAAGAGGATGGCACAGCTGATCCGTATAAGCTGACATTTGTGCTAAAGGGTATGGATGACAGAAGCATACCATATGCCAGAGACCGATATATGAATCTTTGTGAAAAGGCTGTGTAGACAACAAGGAGGAGCTTAAAAATGAGCGATAATCATGACTTGTTGAATGATAAAGATGTGTGTTCTTTTGAAGAACACGAGGCAGAAAATGTGTGTTCCAACAAAGATGCCGTTGCATGTGGAGACGGTGGTGGGACTACAAAGGAAAGATACCTAGAAATCCTTGAATTTACGCACTTTGCAGAGTTTTTCAGCTTCAACAGGATTGCTGAAAATCACAAGGGAAAAGAGCTTGTGAGGAAGGTGACTGTTGTTGTAGCGTTAGACCTCGGTTGTGGGAACACAAAGAATTCTGAATATGAAAGTAAATAGAGAACTATCAGATATGTTGATAGAACGTAGGGATACTTGAAAGAGTGTCCCTATTTTTTATATTAGGGCATTCCATTAGGAGTGCCTTTTTCAATTCAATTTAAAAGGAGGTTCACTATGAACAACACAGCGTTAGGAGCAGAAAACAAAAAGGAACAGATAATCAATTTTATCAGCGAAGCACATGAAAAATTCTACTATGAAAAATTAAAAGAGGTACGCTATCAGGATGTGTACCACAAGGCACTTTGCTATTGCCTTGGTATCAGCGATGATACGAGAAGAAATATCAATAGCATCTATGATTTTAAGACAGGATGTGTAAAAACTGAGTGCTTGCATGAAGGCTGGCAGACCAGTGGCAGTATGAAGGTGGTGCGAATGGCATTTAACCTGTATTGCAACAGCACACCGAGTGTAGATGATTACACAAAAACAGAGGAACAGGTAAACGAGTGCAGGCAGTATACAGTGGAGGACTTGTTCTGCTGTGCCTATGCACCTTTCTTTTGGCAGGCGATACAGATCCGCTATCCGGAGTATGCGACTTATAACCGGGAACTGTATGCCTTATTTGGAGGAGCAGACTAATGTTAAAAGTCAGATTGATGGGAACGAAGAATGACATTGTATGGTTTCAGAAAATCTTACAGCGTCATCCCAAAGTAGAAGTTCTGGAGATATCAGAACTTTATAGCAATAAAGGGACAAACAAATATTACAGGGCTTATGCGGAAGTGCAGAAAAGCAATATAAAGAGCAGCAGATAAAAGCAAAATAGTAGAGAATAGGAGAATTTATCATGTGTAAAGTAATAGCAATCGCAAATCAGAAAGGTGGAGTTGGAAAGACCACCACAACAAGCAATTTAGGAATCGGACTGACAAAACATGGAAAGAAAGTTTTACTGATAGATGCAGATGCACAGGGCAGTCTTACGGCAAGTCTTGGCATTCAGGAGCCGGACAGACTGGAAATTACACTTGCAACCATTATGGCAGCCATTATCAATGATGAGGAAATAAAACCGGAGTACGGCATTTTAAGACATGAGGAAGGTGTGGATTTCATGCCGGGAAATATCGAGCTTTCCGGTTTGGAAACCTCACTTGTGAATGTTATGAGCAGGGAAACGGTGCTTCGTACCTACATAGAACAGCAGAAAGACCGCTATGATTACATTCTGATTGACTGTATGCCATCACTCGGCATGATTACAATAAATGCTTTTACCAGTGCGGACAGTATCTTAATTCCGGTACAGGCAGCGTATCTGCCGGTAAAAGGTCTGGAACAGCTGATTAAAACTATTGGAAAAGTAAAGCGACAGATCAACCCGAAACTGGAGATTGAGGGAATTTTGCTTACAATGGTTGATAACCGTACCAATTATGCCAAAGACATCAGCAATCTGTTAATTGAAAATTATGGAAGCAGAGTGCGGATATTTGAGAACAGTATTTCAATGTCAGTAAGAGCTGCGGAGATTTCTGCGGAAGGTGTGAGCATTTATAAGCACGATCCGAATGGCAAGGTAGCAAGTGCTTATCAGTCATTGACAGAGGAGGTGCTTGGCGATGAGTAAGACAGGAAGTGCCGCAAAGGTAAAGTTGAACAGCTTTGATGATTTATTTGGAACGGAGCAGCCGCAGACAGGAACAGAACAGGTACAGGAAATCGCATTGTCAGAACTGCATGAGTTCAAAGGACACCCGTTTAAGGTACTGGATGATGAAAAGATGCAGGAAACGATGGAAAGCATCAGGGAGCATGGAGTATTGATGCCAGGCATTGCCAGACCAATGAAAGATGGCGGCTATGAGATTATTGCCGGACATCGCAGGAGACACGCCTGTGAGCTTGTCGGACTTACTACAATGCCGATGTTCATCCGTGATTATACGGATGATGAAGCTACAATTATCATGGTGGACAGCAATATTCAGAGGGAAGATATTCTTCCGAGTGAAAAGGCAAAAGCTTATTTTATGAAATATGAAGCTGTAAAACATCAGGGTAAAAAAGGAAAAGGCAACAGTCTGGATGAGGTTGGGGAAACTGCAGGAGAGAGTGCAAAAACAGTACAAAGATATATTTACCTTGCCCACTTATCGGATGCACTTTTAGATATGGTCGATAAAAAGAAAATTGGAATCGTGCAGGGTGTAGAGCTGTCATTTCTGACAGAACAGCAACAGGAGTGGGTGCAAGTTGTTCTTGAAGAAACAGGGGTGATCATTTCGACAGTACAGGCAGCAAGGCTGAAGGAGTATGGAAAAAGTGATGAACTGACATTACCGATGGTAAGGCTGATCCTGACAGAACCGAAACCGATAGAGCGAAAAGTAACCATCAAGGCAGACAAGATCAGCAGATATTTTCCAGAAGATTATTCCAATGAGCAGATTGAAAATGTTATCTATCAGCTATTGGATGAGTGGAATAGTTCAAACAGTGAGAAATAAGCAGCAAAGGAGGCATGAAAAAGTGGACGAGAATACAAAATTTGATTACTACTATGGAATTGAAGCAGACCAGTTCTCTTTTTATCGTGTCCCCCGGTTGCTGATTAAGGATGAGCGGTTCAAGGGGCTTAGCAGCGATGCCAAGCTCCTGTATGGCTTGATGCTCGATCGGATGTCACTGTCTATGAAAAATGGATGGCTAGACGAGGAAAACAGGGCGTATATCATCTATACGGTGGATGCGATTATGGAAGATTTGGGATGTGCGAAAGCAACCTGTGTCAAGATTATGAAAGAGCTGGATTCCGAAAAAGGGATTGGGTTGATTGAAAAAAAGCGCAGAGGTCTTGGCAAACCGGATATTATCTATGTGAAAAACTTTGCCACAATGTCAGCGGAACAGGAGGAAAAAGAGCCTGAGAATACTGGAAAATCCACAGAAGTTCAAAATTTGAACTTCAAGAAGTCTAATATTGATACTCCAAGAAGTTCAGAAATTGAACTTCAGGAGGTACAGAATCTGAACCACCAGAAGTATAAAAAGCAGACTTCAAGAGGTTCAGAAACTGAACTTGCAGAGGTTCAGGATTTAGCCCCTATTTATACTAACTATAATAAGACTGATATAAATTATACTGATATGAGTTATACCAATCCAATCTATCCATCCGGTGAAGGAAATCAGACCGATGATAGGATGGATGGAGCAGATGCATACATAGAGATTATCAAAGAAAATATTGAGTACGATCATCACATGAAATATGATGAAATAAATGACAGGGAACTGTATGATGAATTATTTGAATTGATCTGTGAGGTTGTATGTGTAAAGCGGACTACGATACGGATTGCGGGGGAGGAGTATCCCTATGAGCTTGTAAAGTCAAAATTCTTAAAGCTGAGGAGCAGTCATCTGGAGTATGTGATGGGGTGTATGAAAGACACGACAACAAAAATTTCAAACATTAAGGCATACATGGTTACGGCACTGTATAATGCGCCATCAACAATAAATCATTATTATCAGCAGGAAGTGCAGCATGATATGTATGGGGGAGGCTGGCATGAAAAGGGTATTGTTTAGAATTATTATTCCGATACTGGTATTAGCTGTCTGGATCATCATGTGCTATCCGGTATGTGCAAAGGCAGATGGGTTTGATTATTTTCTATACTGGATTATGGTAGGATGTCCATATGGAATACGGAAAATGAGTATGTTTCTTGTTCCAAAGAATTTGGGTATTGCAGGAAGCATTGGCATATTGGCACTAGATTGTATCATTGGTGGGTTGATCGGAGGTATGATTGTTATAATCAGAATTATCAATACAGTTATGGAAATAATAAAATTGATATCGGGAACTTTTGGACATAATGTCCAGAAGTGTGAGTGAGAAAACAAAAAAGGCATTGTCAATCGAGTTTAACATTTGAAAGTTTGTGGCAGGAATGGTTAGACACGGAATTATTCATCACAGGCAAGAGCAGGAAAATGGAAGGTATGGGATATGAGGAAATATTTAAGAGTCTGCCAGCAGATGAACAAAAAGCACTCTTAGAAAAGAAAGGCGATTTTGCAGTAATGGCAGGAATAGAATAGAAAACAGTGTCAGAGCAGTTATGAGTCGAGAGATTTGTAGCTGCTCTTTTTGTTACTTTTGGACATAATGTCCAGAAGTGGAAAGGAAAATGTATGGAATCAATGAGAGATGTGAACAGGGTAATGGAACGGGAGATTAAAAAGGGAAGTAGTCCTTTGAAACTGGATCATATTGAATTTGGAGATTATTCGTATCAGGAGATAATGTCACAGGAGAAATTGTTTGAAGTATTAACATATTTGTTGCGGATAGGTGACTTCAAACAGTATGCAGGAAAGAATATCCTTAATAATGTTTATATGGATCTGCGATGGAAAAAGCCAGTATTTAAGAGGACCAAGACCGCTATGGAAAGAAATAATATATTTGTGACCATTAGAAGGTATTTAAAAAAGCTGAAACCGCAGTATAATGGAGATGTATATTTGGAAACGGTCAGATGTTATTTTGATATATCACAGGAAAATCTGGAAAAGTGCCGATATACATATCAAGGGAATGAAACATACGCCTTCCTTATGTCGGACAAGTATATTAGGGCATTGTATACGCATTGTTTGGTGGCAAGAAAAGAATATGCTTTTGACAGTGTAAAATCGAATGGACTTTCGGATATGGAGCTTTCTATGGTAAAATTAGAGGGTGTTAGAGAAGTATTATTTCAGGCATTGTTACTTGATGATGTGAAGTTTGAAGATGACAAGATGTATACGGAGTTAAGCAGTATATATTTATTGTGTTAAAAGGAGAAAGGGGAACTGAGAGAAATGAAGTGTACCATTTTTTATTCTTGGCAATCAGACTTGCCCAACAAAGATAACAGATCATTTATTGAAAATTGTATAGAAAAGGCAATTAGGAAAGAAAAATTGGGATTTGAAGCTGGTTTGACGGTAGCTGTTGATAGAGATACAAAGAAAACGGTTGGTACACCAGATATAGCTGGAACAATTTTTGATAAAATTGCCAAAACCGATATTTTTATTTGTGATATATCTATTATTAATGGAAACGATAAAGGGCGCAAGTGTCCCAATCCTAACGTATTGTTGGAGTTGGGATATGCGGTAAGAACTCTTGGATGGGATAGGATTATTTGCTTCTATAATCTGAAATATGGAGAGTTAAAAAGTGTTCCATTTGATTTGAGTCACCGTCGTATATTTTTCTATAATTCCGATAATGAGAATGAAAAAGAAGAGGTATCTAAGGCATTATCGGTGGGGATAAAAGAGATGATAGCGAAAGGTTTAATTAGTAACCCTTTACGTGATCATATGAAAGGACGAATTGATTATTGTGTATTAGAAATTTTAAAACAAATAAGTTGTGTTTTGGTTAATACAATCACAATGTCTGATGCTTTAGCGAAAGTTCCTGAGGTCTTGAATTTTACAGAAGAGAAAATTATAGATATATTATCCGATAATCATAAGGTATTGGGATTCTTTGCAAATAATGATTTAGAAGAAGTGAAAAGAAAGGGCGAAGCCATTTTTTCTGCAATTACTACATCAAATGTATATCAAGTTGAATGGGCTGTTTTAGTATTGGAATTGATTGATTGGGTAAGAAGATATCAATATCTTATATCTGATAGGGCAAAAAATATATTGTATAGCACTGTTTTAGAACCTGTTCCATATTTGAATGTAGTGGCAGGAAGAGAGCTGCATCCAGATAATCCTAATAATTCCTGTTTGTTATTAAAAAAGATGGGAACTGATTCGGGAAAAGTACTATATGCGGGCACAATGGTGAAGATTGATAAAAGATCCTTAGTATCCCTTTGGTATATAAACGATGCGGCAATAGAAAAATTTGCAAAATGTTTAGTTGATGCTATTAATATGGCAAAAAAGTGGCTTGATAAAACAGAAGGAGAATTTATTTTAGATCCAGATTATTATGGAATTATTTGATAATAAGTTGTTATGAAAAAGTTTTTTGTATGGAAGCATAGAGGAAAGGATATGAACTTGGACAACGCAAAGTAGAGAAATTATAAACATCTTGATACTTGATAAATGATATGATAATTTACAACAGCGTAAGGGCAGTTATAGACCGTAAAGGTTTGTAGTTGCCCTTTTTTGTGTTTATAAAACTTTTGGACAAAATGTCCAGAAGTGGAAAGGAGAACTTATGAAATATTTATTACACAGGCTGTTGGTTCCACCCTGAATCAAATCGGTGCAGATAAGGAAGGAGGTACACCGTGCAGGAGGAAACAACACAGAAAACCATTGCTCTTGCAATCAAGACTTCCAAACTGACCGCAAGCGTGTTACAGAAGGCGATGAAGATGTATCTGGAACACCAGAAGCATAAGGAGCCTTCCCATGGGAAAATCCCGGTAAAAAAGCTGGTCGGTCAGGGAGAGGGTGCAAAGTCCATTGAGGTTACGGATAGCAATATTAAATCCTTTGAGCGTGTTGCAAGGAAATACAATGTCGATTTCGCAGTAAAGAAGGATAAGACCACGGAACCACCCAAGTATCTTGTATTTTTCAAGGGCAAGGATGCTGATGTGATAGCACAGGCATTCAAGGAATTTGTAAAAGTTAATGAGAAAAAGCAACAGCGTCCGTCACTCAGACAGAAATTGAAAGGACTTCAGAAGATTGTTGCACAGAATAAGAATAGGGAGCGAAGCAGAGAGAAAAATAAGGGCAGAGGACAGAGCTTATAAGCAAGGTCATTGACGGAATTAAAAAGGATTTACAGTCAATTCCGAAAACTCTCAAAGAAAAAACAAAAGGGGTAAATAAGAAACAGCTTGCCCTGAAGTGCGCTCCCTATGTGATTTTCGGATATGTTCTGAATAAGGTTTCATGGCTGTATGGACAGCAGGCAGGTGACAATACATTACAGAAGGTGTTGGACACAATCAATGGGATTGGAGGTGCGTTCCATAATCCGCTTCCAAGTTTTCTGCCGAGAGATTTACTGGTAGGAGTGGGATGCGGAATAGGATTTCGTATGGTAGTTTATTATAAAGCGAAAAATGCAAAGAAATTCCGGCAGGGAGTTGAGTACGGTTCGGCAAGGTGGGGAACTGCCAAAGATATTGAACCGTATGTTGATCCTGTATTTGAAAACAACGTGCTTTTAACGGCAACGGAGCGTCTTATGATGTCCGGCAGACCAAAGCAGCCGAAGTATGCAAGGAATAAAAACATTCTTGTGATCGGCGGTTCCGGCTCCGGTAAGACACGCTTTTTTGTGAAGCCGAACCTTATGCAGATGCACAGTTCCTATGTGGTCACTGATCCGAAAGGCACTGTGCTGGTCGAATGCGGCAGGATGCTGTCTAAGAATGATTACCGGATTAAGGTGCTTAATACCATTAACTTTGCAAAATCAATGCATTACAACCGTGCGACTTGTTCGCCGCTGAAAAGGCGGCGCACAGCGCTGTTTCAATCAGTCCTGTGAACTGATAATTCGAGAGGTGGAATGAAGGGGTAACGCCCTGAAACGCCTCCCCTGATACTTCGGCATGCAGAGGCCAAACTCTGTGTGAAGCCCGGTAAAGCCGGCAGAGAGATGCCGTAACAGGTTAAGCTGACGAAAGCTGTCCAGAGGTGGACGGTGCATCCTATATGCCGGGGGTCTATAAGATACCCATGGTGAGAATGACAGAGATGTCTGACGAAACTCCCGAATGTAAAGGTCTAAAAGTGCCACACTCAGAAATGGGTGTGTGGGTTAAAGCCCAGGCAGTACGGTTTAGTAGAAATGGTTGTTACGAAACGCCGTGGCACGTTACAGGCGTGTCCAAGCTGTCAGGCCCAGAGGGAACACCTAAAGGTATGTATGTACAGATAGGATTATCGGAACAAGGAAAGGCAGGAAGTCTACTGGATAATCCGGCGAAGAATAATAAGCGGATGAATTCCTGCTGAAAAGCAGTGGTCGAACCGATGATATCGTCTGCGAAAAAGAGGACGGTTAGGAATGGCCACAAGTCAGGCAAAACGTCAGCAGTACACAACCACTATTCATGCAGTCGAGTAAGAAAAAGAAATTGTCGCTCGGTTTCATAGAAATGGGGTGATGTACATGGCACAAAAAGCTAAGAAGAAAAGCAAGTTGCGCCATGCGGAATACTATGACATGCAGAAAACCTTTGACAGTCTGTATGCCGACAGCAAAAGCGGTGAAGTCTTTGGGCATCTGATGGATATCATCAGTGCCCCAAGCAACATCAAGCTGGCATTCAGAAATATTAAAGGCAATGATGGCAGTCATACCGCAGGCACGGATGGGCGGACAATAGAATCATTGGCAGTCATGCCAGAGGATAAGTTTGTAAAGCTCATCCAGAAACAGTTCAGGAGGTATGAACCAAAAGCAGTAAAAAGAGTAGAAATACCAAAGCCAAACGGAAAGACGAGGCCTCTGGGAATACCGTGTATTATTGACCGAATAGTACAGCAATGTATTTTGCAGGTCATGGAGCCAATCTGCGAAGCAAAGTTCTATGAGCACTCTTATGGGTTCAGACCGTGTCGGAGCGCAGAAAATGCGATCTCCTATGCGTATGGACTCGCCCAAAGGAACAAGCTTCACTATGTAGTAGATGTGGACGTTAAAGGATTCTTCGATAACGTCGACCACAGAAAGCTGCTGAAACAGATCTGGACTTTAGGTATACGGGACACCAAGTTGATTCAGATCATCAAGGCCATGCTGAAAGCGCCAATCGAAATGCCTGATGGGGAAACCGTCCTCCCATCCAAGGGAACGCCGCAAGGTGGTATCCTTTCACCATTGCTGGCAAACATTGTCCTCAATGAACTGGACTGGTGGATTGCCTCTCAGTGGGATGAAATGGTGAGGCACATGAAACATCCGTGTAAAGTGACCTACTATCCCAACGGCGCAGAGAAAAAGTGCAATAGCTATACAGCCTTGAAGAAAAGCAACCTCAAGGAGATGCGGATTGTCCGTTATGCGGATGATTTCAAGATATTTTGCAGAACCAAGGAGGATGCAGAGAAAACCTATTATGCAGTCAAAGACTGGCTATGGAAACGGCTAAAACTGGAAGTGTCTGATGAAAAGTCAAAAGTGACTAATCTCAGAAAGCGTGACAGTGAGTTTCTGGGTTTTCGTATAAAACTGCGGCGCAAAAGTAACTCGTGGGTGATAACTTCAAATGTCTGCGATAAAGCCATACACAGAATCAGCAAGGAAATGGCTGACAGTGTCAAGGCAATACAAAGTAGTAAGACGGCTGAAGAAATAAGCCTGAATGTGGGGGACTATAATGCCAAGGTTATCGGAGTGCAGGACTATTACTGCATTGCGACAAGGGTCAACTTGAATTTCAGCGATATCGCCCGTCCAATCAATGGACAGCTTCTCCATCGTATTGACGGAATCAAGAAGCAGGGCGAGATCAAAAACAGATATCTGAGGAAACGATACGGAAAATCGAAGCAAATGCGATGGATTGGAGAAACGCCACTGGTTCCATTAGCCTACGTGCAATTCAAGATTCCAATGCGGAAAAGCCGAAAAATCAATCCGTATACGTCCGAAGGTAGAGCAGAGATACACGATAATCTCAGGATTGACGTAAATTCAATGCTCTGGCTGATGAGGCATCCGATACCGACCGAATCAGTGAGATACAACGACAACCGGGTCTCCCTCTATGCAGGGCAAGACGGTAAATGTGCAATCACCGGGAAGAAACTGGATGTTCAAACCTGTATCTGTTACAGGAAAACAAACGACTGTAAGAAGGGCAATGACAGCTACCAGAACCTGTTGCTTCTTTCTTTGCAGGGATTGGCAATAGTCAGCTCGGAAGACATGATGTCTGTAGTGGCGTTGGTGAAGGAATACTCTCTGAATGCCAAAGTTATTACCAAAGTGAACAAACTGCGTGCTACCGCAGGACTGCCGCTATTGGCAGCAAAGTAGCAAACTTAGCCAATGTGAAAGAGTGATTGTGTATCACTGCTGAAACTATGCTTGATGGAACGCCGGATGCGGTGAAAGTCGCATGTCCGGTGTGAAGTGGGGGAAAACCCGGAGATAATTTCAAAGGGTTACCTATCACTATCTTTCGCTTACATCCGGAGCGAAAAGGATATTCTGAAACTCGTAAACACAATCATTGTAAATACCAAAGGGGAAGGACAGCAAGCCTCTGAGGATTTCTGGGTGAAAGCGGAAAAGCTCTATTATACAGCCCTGATCGCATATATCTGGTACGAAGCACCGGAGGAGGAACAGAATTTTTCCATGCTGATTGATCTGGTGGATGCCAGTGAAGCAAGGGAAGATGATGAAAATTTCAAAAATGCGGTTGACCTGCTGTTTGAGGAGCTGGAGCAGAAGAACCCAAACCATTTTGCGGTAAGGCAGTATAAGAAATATAAACTTGCCGCAGGTGTTGTATGCTCTAAAAGACTTCTTAATCAAGCGGTTGGGAAGTCTCTTAGAACACACAACCTAAAACCGAAGAAAGGAGCGCAAGTTA
>ERZ827043.175-NODE-175-length-82636-cov-10.689904_pt1 | contig 82636 bp, 80 predicted proteins | sample MGYA00519923_ERZ827043 | MGnify/ENA primary metagenome ERZ827043 (study PRJEB31778, sample SAMEA3449251) | human gut metagenome | biome: human gut; feature: human-associated habitat; material: faeces | place: United Kingdom | collected 2010/2012 ... | reverse complement strand
ATAAAATTTTCAAAGTTCTTTCATTTTAGCCTTGACTTTTTATTTGCAGGCTGTGTTTTTGAAACTTTATGTTGTAATTCTACCACCTACCGCACTCTCCTGTCAATCAAAGCTTGGTCTCAGCAGAGCCTAGGCATATCATCAGCTTTGTCTCAATAATTGTTGATATTTATTTGAGCATTAGTTTAATAATTTTCTTGATAATCTGGCTGTAATGAATTAGTATTTAGATATACTCTGCTTTCCGGGAGATGATCTGCAATGTTCAAGATTCTTATTGCCGAGGATGACAGCGAGCTCCGGCAGCTGTTCTCTCACGTGCTCATAAAAAACGGCTACAGCGTCACCGGCGTCTGCAACGGCAAAGAAGCGCTGGATGCTCTGGACAAGGGGTATTACGATCTGATAATCTCCGACATAATGATGCCGGAGATGGACGGGTACGAGCTTGTAAGCTCCCTGCGCACCGCGGGATACAGCATCCCGGTGATGATGATAACCGCCAAGGATGCTTTTGACGATATGCGCATGGGCTTTGTTTCCGGCACTGACGACTATATGGTGAAGCCCGTCAACGTAAATGAGATGGTGCTGCGCGTCGGCGCGCTGCTGCGCCGGGCGCAGATGATAAACGACCGCCGGCTCGTGATCGGCGGCACGGTGATGGAGTGTGACTCGCTCACCGTCACGTGGGACGGGCAGAGCGCCGTCCTGCCGCTGAAGGAGTTCATGCTGCTGTATAAAATGGCCTCCTTCCCCGGCCGCATCTTTACTCGTCAGCAGCTCATGGACGATATCTGGGGCTATGATTCCGACACCGACACGCACACCGTCGACGTTCACATTGGCAGACTGCGCGACCGCTTCCGTGACAGCAAGGATTTCAAGATCGTCACCATGCGCGGCGTCGGGTACAAGGTGGTAAAAGCATGACTAAACCCCAAAAGCCCACGCCGGTAAAGCGTTCAAAGTTCAATTACGGTTTTATATTCTCCTCTGCTGCGTTGGTCGGCTCCCTGCTGTCCACAGCTCTCGCGATGTTTATCGTATGGCTGCTCAACCGCAGGTTCGGCGTATGGCTCGGTATGCCGTACACGATACGTGTCCTGCTCATCAGTATCCTGTCCGGCGCCGCTATCGCTGTCGGGCTGAGCAAGATATTCGTAAGCCCGATGATGAAGCTCGGCGATGCGATGCGCAAGGTCGCGGGCGGGGACTTCACCGTGCGCCTCGACTGCACGAGCAAGATACGCGACGTGCGCGAGGTCTACGGCAGCTTCAACACCATGGTCAAGGAGCTCGGCAACACTGAAACGCTCCAGACCGATTTTGTAAGCAATGTGTCCCACGAGTTCAAGACGCCTATAAACGCCATCGAGGGCTACGCTTCCCTGCTTCAGGATAGTCAGCTGACCGACGAGCAGAAGAACGCCTACATTGATAAGATCATTTTCAACACGCGCCGCCTGTCCGACCTCGTCGGGAGCATCCTGCTGCTCTCCAAGGTCAACAACCAGACGATAAGCCTCAAGGCCAGCACATTCCGGCTTGATGAGCAGGTGCGCCAGTCCATACTCGCGCTCGAGAGCAAGTGGGAAAAGAAAGAAATAGAGTTCGACATTGACCTTGACGAGATAGAATACACGGGCTATGAAAATCTCCTGAGCCATGTGTGGCTCAACCTCATCGACAACGCTGTGAAGTTCTCACCTCAGAACGGGCAGATAAGGATCCGTCTGAAGCAGCTCGACGGCAGTGTGACCTTCTCGATCTGGGATAACGGGCTCCCCATTCCCGAAGCCGATATCGACAGGATATTCAACAAGTTCTATCAGGGCGACAACTCCCACGCCTCCGAGGGCAACGGGCTCGGGCTCGCGCTCGTAAGAAAGATAGTTGCCGCCGCGCACGGTACGATAAATGTAACCAGCAGCGAGGACGCCGGGACGGAATTTGTAGTTGCGCTCCCGAATTCATCGAGCGACTCATAACAGCATATATGCATAACGAAGAGTACCCGTCTGTATCACAATATATATTTTATAGGCAAACTTGCCTTGCCGCTTACTATGCGTTATAATAGGCGCGGAAGGAGCGTGTATATATGATATACGATACCATTGATCATGCAGGACTGTACCGCCCTATCAGCGCAAATCTCGCAAAGGCGCTTGACTTTCTCACAAGCACCGATCTGAGCAAATACGATACCGAACGTGTGGAGATCGACGGCGATAAGGTGTATGCCCTGTTCCAGCGTTACGAGACCAAGCCCGTGAACGACAGCCCCGAGGCGCACAAAAAGTATATTGACCTCCAGTACCTCATTGACGGCGAAGAGTTCATCGGCGTCGCACCTCTGAGCACCATGAAAAAAGAGGCCGAAGCCCGCCCCGAAGGTGATATATACTTCTATGAGGGCGAGACCGTAAAGCTGCCCATAGGCGGCGGCCGCTTCATGGTACTCTTCCCGGAGGATGCGCACGCGCCCTGCATCGCCGCAGGCGGCAGCAAGCCGGTGCATAAGGTCGTCATCAAGATTGCAGTCGAATGACCCCGGATATGCAAAAAGCAGACGCGGAATTTCCGTGTCTGCTTTTTGCATTATTTTTATTCTCTATATAGCTCTGCGCTTTTTTATGAGCCGGCAAATGAGCCACGCGATGAGGATGCCCGTCAATGCTCCGGAAAAGTCGAGCAGCACATCGAGCACCTGCGAGTTCCGCCCGCTTATGAGCTGTATCGTCTCATCCGTGAGCGCGGCGAGCAGAGCCGCGAAGGCGCAGTTTGACGCAGCCTGAAGGCCGAGCCTTCTTCTCACCGCGGCAAGGAACAGCAGCTCCGCGCCCAAGGCGGCAAACTCCGTGAAGTGCGCAAGCTTTCTGAGCCACAGGTCGTCCTTGCTCACTATGCCGAAGCGCCTGATTATCGGGTCGAGCGCTCCCAGCACGGAGTTGCTCACATTGCTTGACGCCTTGCTGCCAAGCATCGAGTTTCCCCAGATGAACGCGACAGTGGCGATGCACAGGCAGATAAGCACCGTGCTTAAAACTCTGCGCTTTTTCTCGCTCATCAGTCCTGATACTCAAACATCAGGTCGTACATGCTGACGGTGTCGCCGTCCCTGACGCCCATTTCCTCCATGCGCTTGAACACTCCGGCCTCGCGCAGGACGCGGTCAAAGTACATGCGGCTCTCATAGTCGCCGAAGTTGACCGTCGCCACAAGGCGCTGGAGCCACGGACCCTCGACGAGCCACATGTCGTCAAACTTCTCTATCGTCAGCTCGCCCGAGGTATCGACCTTGGGTTCAGGCTTCACATAGTCCGCCTCATAGCTCGATATCGGCGGGAGCTCGGAGAGCCTGTGCGCGCACTCCTTGACAAGCTCGCGCGTGCCCTGATGGGACACGGCGCTCATCTCAAAGAACTGATAGCCCAGCTCCTCGACGTGCTCCCTGAGCCGGTCGATATTCTCGCGTTCATCGCCGAGCAGGTCGCACTTATTGCCGACGACGATCTGCGGGCGCTCGGCAAGCTCCGGGCTGTACTCGCGCAGCTCCGCATTTATCGCGTCAAAGTCCTCGACCGGGTCGCGTCCCTCGCTGCCGGAGACATCGACCAGATGCACGAGCAGACGGCAGCGGTCGATGTGCCGCAGGAAGTCATGGCCAAGCCCCGCGCCCTCGGATGCGCCCTCGATGATGCCCGGGATATCCGCCATAACAAAGGAAACGCCCTCATCCACGTACACGACCCCGAGGTTGGGGAAGAGCGTGGTGAAATGGTAGTTTGCGATCTTGGGATGCGCCTTGCTGACAACGGACAGAAGCGTGGACTTGCCGACGTTCGGGAAGCCGACAAGGCCGACGTCCGCCAGCAGCTTCAGCTCAAGCGTGATATCGTGGCTCTCGCCGGGAAGCCCCGGCTTTGCAAAGCGCGGAACCTGACGCGTCGGCGTAGCAAAGTGCATGTTGCCCCAGCCGCCGCGCCCGCCCTTGGCAGCGACCCAATTTTCACCTGTGGACATATCGTGCATTATTGCGCCGGTCTCGGTATCGCGCACTATCGTGCCGCGGGGGACTTTGATATACAGCGTCTCCCCGTCCTTGCCGTAGCAGCGCTTGCCCTGACCGTTCATGCCGTTGCCGGCAGTGTACTTGCGCTTATATCTGAAGTCCATCAGTGTGGACATATTATCGTCAACAACAAAAACAATGTTGCCGCCGCGCCCGCCGTCGCCACCGTCGGGGCCGCCTGCCGCGACGTACTTCTCGCGGTGAAACGCAACTGCGCCGTCCCCGCCCTTGCCGGCGTGGACGCTGATGCGCGCCTTATCAACAAAAGATGAAGCCATAAACTGCCTCCTTCGTCGTAGTTAATAGAAAAGGCCGGACAAACGTCCGGCCTTGATAAAATCACTTACTGAGCGATTTCTTCGTAAACAGAGACCTTTTTACGGTCCTTGCCCATGCGCTCGAACTTCACGGTGCCGTCCACGAGGGCGAACAGAGTGTCGTCCTTACCCTTACCGACATTGGTACCGGGATGGATCTTGGTTCCGCGCTGTCTGACAAGGATGTTGCCGGCCAGAACGAACTGACCGTCGGCTCTCTTGGCGCCAAGACGCTTCGACTCACTGTCGCGGCCGTTCTTGGTAGAACCCATACCTTTTTTATGTGCCATTTAGGTTACACCTCCATAAGTCAAAATCAGTTGCGGAAAAATCAGGCGTTGATAGCTTCGATCTGGAGCTTGGTGTAGGGCTGTCTGTGGCCCTGCGTTCTGCGATAGCCCTTTTTCGGCTTCATCTTGTAGACGCGAACCTTTGCGCCCTTGCCGCTCTTGACGACATTTGCGGTAACGGAAGCGCCTTCAACGACGGGTGCGCCGAAAGTAGCATTCTCGCCGTCGATAACGGCCAGAACCTGATCGAACTTGACGGACTCACCTGCTGCGGCATCGAGCTTCTCAACGAAGATAACGTCGCCCTCGGCTACGCGATACTGCTTGCCGCCGGTCACGATTATAGCATGCTTCATGAACATTTCCTCCCTCTCTTCAGGACTCGCTCTTGGGGTGGAGGGCATACCTCTTCTTCATTACCCCTTCAATGCGGCTTAGATAGAATAGCATGTCCGCGCCGCGTTGTCAACAATTTTCTGCTGTTTTGCGCGGATTTTATGGCTTTTCAGCCCACTGCCTCTATAGTCTCGTCCGCGAGGATGGGCTTTCCGTTCTCGCCGCTCTCACTGATATAGAAGCGGTGCTCGCCGCTGCCGTCGGTGTAGCTGAGCCTGAGGTTCGGCATGCCCTCGGGTATGAGCGTCTGGAGCTGAACGGCGCTGCCGTTCATGACGCTGCAGTACCACAGCTCGCCCGTCTCATAGAAGGTGTCGCTGTAGTCAACAGAGCATATGCTGACGTTTCTGACCAATCCGTTCGAGACAAGGTACAGCTCCTCGCCGTCTTTATTGACAGTGAGCTTATCGAGAATTTCGGTGCTGCCGTCCTTCATGTCGGCTGCGCTGACAATCTCAAAGCCGCCCTCGCCAGTGGTCTCTGCTGGGATCCACTTCTCGTCGATGTGACCGGCAAGCTCGGAATAGGGTATCTCAAACTGGATGATGCCCGCGGCGTAGCTGCTTATCTCATAGAGACTGGAGAAAATCACCATTCCGCTGCCGCTGAAGTACCATGAGCCTTCGCGCAGCAGCGCGGAGAGCGCCGCGGTATAATCGTCATTGGGAATGAAGCCCGCAGTTCTCTCCTGAAGAGCGTCGTCGTTCTCAACAGTTGTGACCATATAGTTTGTCAGGAAGCTGCGCAGCCCCTCGGGGTCGGAGCTGAGCTTATCGAGCGTGAGCAGCTCGCCCGTCTGCGTATCGAAGCTGTAGCCGGTATAGCCGTAGCTGCCGTGCGCACCGCCGAGGTCACTGTAGTCGTTATACAGAAGCGTCAGCACCTGAGTATCGCCGCGTTCAACTGTCACACTGCGGTCGGAAACAAGCTCAAGGGTGTATACCTCACCGCCGTCGGTGCTCATCCAATAATTATAATTGTCCTCAGCCATGGTGAGCATATTGTTATAGCCCGTGCCCTGACCTTCGCCGTAATCCTCGCCGGTGACATAGGTCTCATCGAGCATGGCGACATACTCGTTAATAGCCTTCTCCGCATCGGCTCTGCCGAGTATCTCTATCTTCGGCGTCTCATAAGAGAAGGTCAGGATAAGCTGTGTGCCGTCCTGCGGGTCATATGCCTGCTTCTGCGTGTTCTCGACGGCTATGATGATCTGCCCGTCCTGCACGTTGGGCGTCGGCTCCGGCGTGGGCTCGGGAGTCGGCGTCGGCTCCGGGGTCACGGTCGGCAGCGGCGGCAGCTCAATATTGCTCAAATTGCCGCAGGCGCACAGGCTGAAGGCCAACGCAAGCGCAAGTATTATCGAAACTGTTTTTTTCATGGTCGTACCATCCTTTCTGCGGTTATGACGAGGCTGCGGTAAAAAAGTTCCTCTCGGCTCATTCAGCCGGAACCTCCCTTGCGATGGCGGCATTGGTGTACCTGCCGTCCCCCGTCACTTCTTTTATAACTTCAATGAACGGCGGGAGCATGACCTCACGCTCCTCACTGTCAAGCTCTATCTCCATTATCGCGCGGTCTGTCCAGAACGGATAAACGTCTATCTCAAAAAGCTGTCCCATATAGTCAAGGCAGTACCGCGTCTTGTGAACAGGCTTTCTCCCCGCATCGGCACGCTTCAGAAGCTCCGCATACTCCGCCGCGCTTATCTCGTGCTCGTCCTCCTCGCGGCTCATCGCACTGAGCTTGCGCTTGACGGTATGCGTATAGACCTCCATGCCGCCGGATGTGCGCGCCCGGACGCGTTCAGTCGCGCCCTTCTCCGGATTCACAAGATAGGTCTGCACGATCTCCGACGCGTCGGCACTTTGCAGCACAGCCGCATCGGGCATGGCTATAAGGTACTTGCGTTCTATTTCCATTCCGTTGATATTCATAATGTCTGCCCTCCGATAGATGTAACAACTATAATACACATCGCTGTAAAAATCAAGCGCAGCCTGTCTCCTGCCGCACGATTGGTGACATAGCCACAATTCATACAGCAAAAGCAAATATGTCGTATTGCCAAATTTCAGACGAGAGTGTATATTTATGGTAGTACGAATGGCAAGTACTTTCAGCCGGTATGAGATGAGCCGGCTTTAAAAAATAAGAAAATTTAAGAGGTGGAATGATGGCAAAAAGACCGAACATTCTCAAGCTGGCTACAAAGATCAGCCTTGAGTCCATGACCTACACCGGCATTACCTACACCGACCCCGAGTACAGGATCCTCGACCCCATCGTGACGGACGACATGTGCCGCGTCATGATGCACCTGCGCCTTGAGACCGACCGCCCGGTGGGCGAAGTCGCAAAGCGCTGCAAGGAGAGCGAAGCCTTCGTTCAGGAGCAGCTTGACAAGCTCGTTGCCGCCGGTATCGTGCGCTCCCGCAAGGTGGACGGCGTCGACTGCTATTACTATCCCATCTGGGTCCCAGGCATCATGGAGGGCATACTCTCCAACCGCGAGCAGTGTGACCGTTACCCCGACCTTGGCTACTGCTTTGAGGAATACACCCGCCGCCGTATCGACATGGTCGCGCCCGTCTTCAACTCCGGCAAGACCGGTATGTTCTTCATGCGCGTCATGCCCGTCATGAGCGCTATTGAAAACAACAGCCGCACCGCTTCCTACGACGAGATAAGCACACTCATTGAGAACGCCACGGCTATCTCTGTCGGCCCCTGCTCCTGCCGCCGTGCGCGCCGTCTTATGGGCGAGGGCTGCGGCCATCTTGAAGAGGACATGTGCATGTATCTCAACGATAACGCCATCACCTACAGCAAGTCCGGCGCGCACCGCCTTATCAGCAAGGAGGAAGCCTATGAGGTCCTCCGCCGCGCTGAGGACAATGGCCTAGTCCACGAGATAAACCAGACCCCCGGCTTTGAGGAATCGACCGCGATATGCAATTGCTGCGGCTGCTCCTGCTTTGCCCTGCGCGTTGCCGAGATGTTCCGTGCAAAGAACGCGATACGCTCGAACTTCACCGCGAAGATTGACAAAGAAAAGTGCGTTGCCTGCGGGCAGTGCGTTGAGAACTGCCAGACCAACGCCATCAAGCTCGGCCAGAAAAACTGCATAAACAACCCCGCCGTCTCCGATGCATATGATTCCGACGTCTCCATCCCTTGGGACAGCAAGACCTATAACATCGACTACCGCACCAACCGAAGCGACGTTATGGACAGCGGCACCGCCCCCTGCAAGGCCGTCTGCCCGGCGCATATCCCCGTTCAGGGCTACATAAAGCTCGCCTCCATGGGACGCTATACCGAGGCTCTGGAGCTCATAAAGAAGGAGAACCCCTTCCCTGCCGTCTGCGGCCGTATCTGCAACAAGGCCTGTGAGCAGGCCTGCACCCGCGGCATTGTCGACGCCTCCGTCGCGATAGACGATATCAAAAAGTTCATCGCCGATAAGGATCTTGACGCTTCCACGCGCTTTGTGCCGAAGATGCTCAACCAGATCGGCAGACCCTACACCGAGAAGATAGCCGTCATCGGCGCAGGCCCCGCGGGTCTGAGCTGCGCGTACTACCTTGCAGTCAAGGGCTATCCTGTCACCGTGTTTGAAAAAGAGGACAAGCTCGGCGGCATGCTCACTCTCGGCATCCCCGGCTTCCGTCTCGATAAGGCCGTCGTGAACGCGGAGATAGACATTCTCCGTGAGCTCGGCGTCGAGTTCAAAACCGGCGTTGAGGTCGGCAAGGACGTCTCTCTGCCGCAGCTGCGCGCAGAGGGCTACAAGGCCTTCTACCTCGGCATCGGCGCGTCCAGGGGCACAAAACTCGGTGTTCCCGGCGAGGAGCTTGCGGGCGTGTTCACCGGTATTGACTTTTTGCGTGACGTTAACCTTGAAAAGCCCGTCAGCATCGGTAAGCGCGTCGCAGTCGTCGGCGGCGGCAACGTCGCGATAGATGTCGCGCGCACGGCGCTGCGTCTCGGCGCTGAGGACGTGACCATCGTCTACCGACGCAGCAGAGACGAAATGCCTGCAGCAGCCGACGAGATCGCTGAGGCAGAGGAAGAGGGCGTCAGGATCATGTACCTCGCCGCTCCGGTCGAGGTACTCGGCAGCGGCAAGGTCAGCGGCATGAAGGTTGAAGTCATGGAGCTTGGCGAAGCTGACGCAAAAGGCCGCCGCAAGCCCGTCGGCACCGGTAAATTTGAGACGCTGGAGCTTGACGCGGTCATCTCCGCCATCGGCCAGAAGATCGACCTCGGCGGTATCTCCGCCGGTACCGGCATCCAGCTCAGCAGCAAAGGCGCCGTCATGGTCGATGAGCTCAGCTATCAGACCGGTGAGCCCGACGTGTTCGCAGGCGGCGATGTTGTGACCGGCCCGAAGTTCGCCATTGACGCGATCGCAGCCGGCAAGGAGGCTTCGATCTCCATCCACCGCTATGTGCATCCCGGCCAGACACAGCACCTCGGGCGCGACCACCGCGACTATAAGCCGCTCGACGCGAAGACGGTCGCCGTCTCGATCGGCAGCTTTGACACTGCGCCGCGCCAGAAGGCCGCCTGCGGCAGCGCCGAAGAAGCGCGCAGGACCTTCAAGGATCTGCGCGGCGACCTCACCGAGGAGCAGATCAAGAAGGAAGTCAAGCGCTGCCTCGGCTGCGGCTGCGCAGTCATCGACGAGGATCTGTGCATCGGCTGCGGCATATGCACCACCAAGTGCAAGTTCGACGCGATCCGCCTTGAAAAGACGCTCGACAACCGCAACAAGCCCTATTACCAGACGCTCATGGTCGCCGTCGGCAACGCTCCCGCAACGCTCGGCAGGCTTGCCAAGAAAAAGCTTGGGCTGTAAACCATGCACGAGATAGGTATTGTCCGCAGCATGTGCAGGACCGTGCTCGACTACATGGAGGAAAATAACGTCGCAGCCATCAGCGAGATCGTCTGCGAGGTCGGCGAGTTATCTCTCGTCATCCCGCAGTATGTTGAGGAGCTGTTTCCGCCCGTCGCTGAGGGTACGCCGCTTGAGGGCGCAAAGCTCATTCTTGAGACCGTCCCCGGTATGGCCGAGTGCGACGACTGTGACGAGATCTTCAATGTCATTGAGCACGAGGGCTATTGTCCGAACTGCGGAAGCTTTGAAAAGACTGTGCTCACGGGTAAGGATTTCACGATAAAGGAGATCCACATACCGGAGAGTAATTAACTTAAGTAAAAACAACAAAAACAACTGCCGCTTCTCTTCCGGGAAGCGGCAGTTGTTTTTCATATTCATATTATATACGGCACCGTGAATACAGAAACATTTCTGTACCTCTCAAGCTTCTTGCTGAGACGCTGCGTTGTCTGGTTATGCAGCAGCTTCTTTAACGGCGAGGTCACAACGAGCGCACCCATCATGACCGTCAGGTTCTCATGCTCGTGAAGCTGCGCCGCCTCGTCCTCGACATGCTTTATAAGCACCTCGTTTACATTGCGGTAGGCCGTGACGTCATACACAAACTCCACGTTCAGGTCAAGCTCATCGAGCTGCGCCCTGAGCCTGCGCGCCTTCTGCTCGTCGTCCGTCACGTTATACAGCTCTATCTCGGAAAAGCCGCAGCTGAGGGCGCACCTGAGCGTTTTCACAAATGAGCGGTTGAGCGTCTGCACCGGGATGATGACCTTGCCCGGCATGATATAGCGCAGCATATCGCGCGCCTCGTCCGTACTGCGCAGCGTGAGGTCCGTGGAGACCTCCGCATAATGCTTCTTGATGGACTTCATCACATACACCAGCAGAGGGATGAGTATAACAACTACCCATGCCCCCTCGGTAAAGCGCGTGATGGCAATGACGAGGCACACCACTGCGCACACGACCGTACCGAGAGCGTTGATGACCGCCTTATGGTGCCAGCCCGGAGTCTTGAGCCTGACCCAGTGGGCAAGCATGCCTGCCTGCGAGATCGTAAACGAGATGAACACGCCCGTCGCGTAGAGCGGCAGCAGCGTATGCGTGTCGGCATTGAAGAGGAAGATAAGCGCCGAGGACGCGAAGAATATCAGCAGCACGCCGTTTGAGAAGTTCAGCCTTGCGCCGCGCTGAGTGTAGCGGCGCGGCATGTATCCGTCGCGCGCGACCATCGCAAGCAGCAGCGGCATACCGGCATAAGCCGTGTTCGCCGCAAGTGAAAGGATAACGACCGTCGCTATCTGGAACACATAGAAGCACACGCTCCCGCTGCCGAACACTGCGGAAGCAAGGCTTGCAATGGCGGTGACGCCCTCCTGCGGGACGATGTGATAAATATCCGTCAGCACGGCGATGCTTATAAAGGTCACGCCGACCGTGAGCGCCATAAGGCCGAGGACTCTTTTCGCGTTCTTCGCCGATGGGTCGCGGAAGGACGGCACACCGTTGCTCACGGCCTCGACGCCGGTCAGCGCGGTGCAGCCGGAAGCGAAGGCTCGCAGGATAAGGAACACTGTCACATCCCCCGCCGTTTCGATGACCGCCGTCGGCTCCGGCGGCTGGTACCCGAACACGAGCACACGCACAAAGCCCGTCACGATGAGCGCGAGGATAGCGAAGATGAAGAACTACGTGGGCACGCCGAACATGATCGCCGACTCGCGCATGCCTCTGAGGTTGCCCCACGTGAGGATGCAGACGATGACAAAGGCGATCCACGGCTTGTATGCCGCAAGCTCCGGGAACGCCGACGCCACCGCCGCCGCGCCCGAGCAGCTCGACACCGCCACCGTCAGGATATAGCCTACCAGCAGCGACGACGCCGCGGTAAGCCCCGGCGCTTCGCCGAGGTTGTCCGCACCGACGATATACGCACCGCCGCCCTGCGGGTAAGCGTCTATCGTCTGCCGGTAGCAGAACACGAGAATAAGCAGCAGCGCAATGATCGCGCACATGACGTACACGAGCGTATGCGCGGCAAGCAGCCCCATCACCGGCAGCAGCACCATGAGCACTTCCTCACCTGCGTATGCCACGGAGGAGATAGTGTCGCTGGAATAGATCGGCAGCCCCCAAAGCACGCCGAACTTTTCACCGCCCAGATCGGAGTCCTTCAAGGGCTTGCCGATAAAGATGTCGCGAAGCCTGTTTTTCATTTTTAGGTAACCTCCACCCGCCGCCCGTCGAGCCTTTCAGGGCAGCAGTCAAAATAAAAACGCTGTGCTTTCCTGAAACACAGCGCAATGAGACCGTATGCGGGCGTAGTTACACCTTTATCCGCTCTCTTACGCTGACGAGATTAGCTGTCGGGTTCGGGAAAGAGAGTCCCCTATCGCATCGCGAATACACCCCAAGGACGTGCCATAGTATGGCGCCGTCCAATCGGACAAAATGTCCGGTCCGGTTCTCCCGCTGCCGCGAAACACGGCATAACGCGGCATTAAGCATATTACAGCCGCGATATAGCAGATTTATCCGAGTTTGTCAATAGGCATTTCTTAGCATTATCTACACGTCGCGTATAAAAATGCCGGGATGATAGTCCCGGCATTTTACATTATCAGAATTTTGCGATGATGTCCTTGATCCTGTCAAAGAAGCTGGACACGGAGGTGACGACCTTCTTCACAGTCTCGACGAAGCCAACGACCTTGGTCTTCGCGTCGGACACCTTCTGAAGCGTACCCTGTACTTCCTCTACACGCGCCTTGAGAGAATCAGCGTCAAGCCCTTCGAGCGAGCGGCACAGGTCAATGAGCTGCTGTATCTGAGTGTTGGTCAGCGAGACGTTGTAACGCCCTGCAATGTCAATGATCTCGGCGCGTATCTCGTCGTCGGTCATCTTCTGCGTCTCATCGAGCATGAGCTTCAGATCGTTTACGATGGAGGTCGAGTCCATGCCGCCTATCTCGTTTGCAAGCTCGCCGGTGATGGTAAGCTCCTGTGTGCTGACAAGCTTCGCCAGATCGTCCAGCTTTTTGCCGGTCATGTCCTCGTAGGCCTTGTATACGCCGGTGAGCGCTGCGGTGCCGCTGACCTCAAAGGGCGCTGCGACGATGATGCGCGCATCGGTTATGCCCGCCGTCGCAAGGGCGCTTATATACATCTCACCGGTGCACCATGTGATGTTGCTCGTGGTGACGTCCATGCCGCTGCCCTCGGGCAGAAGCTCAACATACACGCAGGAGATAGACCTCGTACCAATAAGGCTCTCGTCCACGTAGCCCTGGAGCCACTGGCGCTCTTCGCCGTTCGTGACGCGCAGTTCGATAGCGTCGCCGCGTTTGATGCCGAAGGCGTTATACACAGCGGCGATCTGATCGTCCGTGAGGTCCGCGCCAATGACCGCGCGGCTCTGTATGTTCTCAGCGTATGCAGGGACTATCATCCCCACCGCCATTACGATTATAAGCAGGATAGTAATAAGCTTTTTCATTTTTGTCTCCCCTTTCAGAGCTCGTTTATAAAGACGAATAGTTCTTCATTTTGTTCCATATATTCAATCCAGGGCATACCTTACCACATGTCCGCCGTTAAATAAAGCCTTTTTTGTGAACCTTAGTCAATCTTAATATTTATGTTCAGTACAATTTCTTCCTATATCAGCAATTTTATATGGAGCTGGCTGTTTTTCCCCGGGCTGATCGTCTGCGCCGGGGCGCTCACCATCAGCTGCCGCGGTCTGCAATTCAGGCGCTTCGGCCTTGCGATGCGCCTGACCGTCGGCAGCATCCGCCTGCGTCCGACGGCGCGCAAAAGCGGAACAGTCACGCCCTTTCAGGCTGCCGCGACCGCTCTCGGCTCAACGGTCGGCACGGGCAACATAGTCGGTGTGTCGCAGGCTATCGCCATGGGCGGTCCCGGCGCACTCTTCTGGCTGTGGGCAGCGGCGCTCATCGGGATGATCGTAAAATACGCCGAGGTCGCTCTCGCGATATATTACCGCCGCGGGAGCATCGGCAGCGGACCGATGGATTATATCACCCACGGTCTCGGCAGACCACACCTTGCGCGCGTCTACGGCGTGCTTGTCACGCTCTCCGCCTTCTGCATGGGCAATCTCGTGCAGGTCAGCAGCATTGCAGATTCCTTCGTCCGTGCCGTCGACGCGTGTACCGTTGGCCCGATGCAAAGCCCCGCCGCTCTGCGCTTCGCGCTCGGTCTCGTCCTCGCCGCCGTCACGGCGCTGCTGCTATCAGGCGGCGCGGGACGGGTCGGCACGGCGGCGGAAGCTATGGTTCCGCTGATGAGTCTGCTGTTCATCGCCGCCTCAATGGCGGTCGTCGCGGTAAACCATAGCAGGATAGCCGGTGTTATGTCAACCGTGTTTATTGAAGCCTTCCGCCCCGGCGCGATCACCGGCGGTATCTGCGGCGTCACAACGGCGCGGTGCATACAGTGGGGACTGCGGCGCAGCGCCTTTTCCAACGAAGCCGGGCTCGGCACTGCCGCCATCGCCCACGCCGCGGCTGACACGGACGATCCTGCCGCTCACGGCATGTGGGGCATCTTCGAGGTCTTTGCCGACACTATAGTTATCTGCACCTGCACCGCGCTTGCGATCCTTTGCAGCGGCGTCAATATCCCATGGGGCAGCGTCACCGGGACGGAGGTGTATCAGTCCGCCCTCGCGTCCGTGTTCGGCGCACGTACTTCGGCGGTATTCATGGCCGTCACCATCTGCCTTTTCGCCTACACGAGCGTAATGGGCTGGGCAGTCTACGGCAGCCGCTGCGCCGAGTACATAAGCGGCAGACGCGGAGCCGCTCTCTACGGTTTTCTGTTCCCGTGCGTCTGTCTATGTGGATGTGTTATGTCAACCAAAGGCGCGTGGCAGATCGCAGACCTGATAAACGCGCTGATGTCGCTGCCGAACCTCGCCTCCCTGCTAATGCTCGCCCCCGTCGCAGGAAAAATATCGCGGAAAATTGACACTTGACGCTTTCTTCCAAAATCTATATACTGAATACAGGTAATGAATGCCGCCGGTACAGGTGGGCAAATTTCACTTAGGAGGAAATTTTTTGAAAGTAATAATCTGTGACGACTATAAAAGTCAAAGCGCCGCCGGTGCGGATATCATTGAGAAGATAGTCCGCGAGAAGCCCGACTGCTGTCTTGGCCTTGCCACCGGTTCAAGCCCTGTCGGCATGTATCAGGAGCTTGCGCGCCGCTGCCGCGAGGAGGGGCTTGACTTCTCCAAGGTTCACACTGTGAACCTTGACGAATACATCGGCCTTGAGCCGACGCATGACCAGAGCTACAGATACTTCATGGACTCCAATCTCTTCGACCACATAAACATCGACAAGAAAAACACCTACGTCGCCAAGGGCACCGGCGATATCGACGCGAACATCGCGGAGTTCCAAGCTGTTATTGCCAATAGCTGTGTTGAGCTTCAGGTGCTCGGCGTCGGCCCTGACGGTCACCTCGCGTTCAACGAGCCTGGTAAAGAGCTGTACTGGCATGCGCACAAGGAAGTCCTTGACGAGAGCACCATTGACGCAAACGCCCGTTTCTTCGCCTCCCGCGACGAAGTCCCCCGCTACGCGGTGACTATGGGCATCGGCGAGATAATGATGGCAAAGCGCCTGCTGATGATCCTCAGCGGCTCAAACAAGGCTGACGCCGCCCGCCAGCTTCTCATGAGCGATGCCGTCACCTGCGCCTGCCCCGCAACACTCATGAAGGTGCACCATGACGCGACCGTCATCATCACCCGCGAGCTTGCCGACGCCATCGGCTACAAAGGCTGAGTTGGTTTAATTACCGTATAAAATACCCCTTACGCATTTTTGCGTAAGGGGTGTAGTCTTATAAGCTCTTATTCCTCTTCCTCTACAAGCGCGTACTTGTCAAGATACTCGCTTGCAAGCGTTGTCCTGCCGCCATGAACGAGCGTCTGAAGGTACACGTTTGAAAACTCAAGCGTCGCGGACAGCTCGTCCTCTGCGTTAACTAAATACTCCAGCAGCTCCGGATAATCGTTCCTAAGCTCCTGCATGATGAACTCGCACTGTGTCAGCAGGTCGCCCACCGACGTGCCGTTCTCCATCGCAAGGTCGTACAGATATCCCTTGCGCTCGCCCGTCCACTGGCACAGGCCGTAGCCGTGGCCGCACTTGTCCCTCGGCAGATATTTTATAAACGCCTCTCTGCTTACAGAGCCGTTATCTATGCTGTCGGTATAATCCTGCGAGAAATAGAACTGCGAGGTAAAATCGCCCTCAACACGCGTCGGCTCGCAGGAGCTTTCGGAGTCGATGCAGCCGAGTATCGCCGCCGCAGTGTAGGGGTTATCAAACTGCTCAACGAAATAGTTCCATATAATACCGGCATTGCTGGTGTCATAGGTGGTCTGCGCTGCGTATTCCTTTTTCCCGCTTGATGCAGTCGGTGCAGGGCTCTGCGTCTGTTCCGGTGCGGCGGCAGTCTCGGACTGCGCCGTCTGCGTCTGGGTGCTCTTCTGCGCGCTCTCAAGGTAGAGCGTGAACTTCTTGTCTATGAGAACCGTCTCAACAGTCTCACCCTTGTTTTCCGCCGCGGCGGTCAGCTGATATGTATACTCCCCCGCTCCGAGATCCGCAAAATGCATGGACGCGTTCAGCGTACCCGCAAGGCTGAACTCCGGTGAATACGGCACATAGGCATATTCCTGAACAACCTCTCCATCCTTGAGGAGCCTCCCCGTGACATTCGTGAGCTGCCCCTTGTCCGTCTTTACAACGCCCCTTATATCAACAACGTTCCCCGCCTTCATATCCGACGGCTCGGTCGCATCAACGACCGTTATCACGGGGATGTTCGGGTTCGGCGTTGCCGTCGGTTCAGGCGTCGGTGCCGGTGCGGCGGTAGGTTCAGGCGTAGGCTCCGGCGTCGGCGTGGGTGTCTCCTGCACCGCGGCAGTCGGCGTTGGGACGGCGTCAGGCTTGCCTGAGCAGCCGGTAAGCGTAAGCAGTATTGATACCGCAAGCGTGAGCGCCGCGGCGGACTTTATCGGTTTTGTCATCTGTTAAATCTCCGGCATGAATATTTTTCCATGTTTGGTTATTATACTTCCGTTCAGGCAATATTTCAACACCAAAGATTTAACAATTAACACTTTCAGCCCCGGCCAATGTCAAGGCAGCTGATATCAGATACACCTCTGTACGGCCACTGAGCCTTTTCTTCGCTCGCCTCAACGCGGAGATTCTCTGCTGTCTTTTCCAGCGCAGCCATGTCCGTACCGGCATCGGCCTGCCCACCTATCCGTATAAGACAGCCGTATTCCGGTGAAAAAAGCAGCAGGTTATATGCCGTCCACCGCTCGCCTGTGACAGAGCTTTCATAACTTGTCTCTATCTCCATGCGGTCATAGCCGTTCCAGATGTCCTCTTTTACAATGCGGCTCTCTCCGGTAAGGAAATATTTCATCCCACGCAGCTGCTCTCCGTTGAAGCTCTCTATACAGTAGGCTATCCATTCTCCCTCATTGTCGATGATGCGTCCATTCGTGTACCGGCCAAGATAGCCCTCTGCCTGCGCGTCGCTCTCCGGGAGCCAGTCTGGGCATATGCTCACCTCGCGGCAGTCCTCCCCGACGTCAAAGGTGAACCACATACTTGTCCCGCTGTGCTCTATCGCCTTACTCTCCGCCGCTCCCGTCTCAACGTTTATTCCCGGCACTCTGCCCGTCATCGCTTCGCCCGCCGCGGTCTTGTGGGCATGCATGGCCCCGTAGCCTATCGCGAAAGCGCTCAGGATAAACAGCGGCACAAGTATCGCCGCGATGAGAAGCATCTTCGGCGCTCTGGCCTTTCTCCGCCGGTCATTCATATAGACCCGCTCTATCGTGTCCCCCGGCGCGCGGACGGCAGAAAAAGCCTCCTTATATATTCTTGCGTCAAACATTGCTCTTTGCCTCCTCCAGCCATGCTCTCAGCAACTCCCGGCCGCGGCGCAGCCGTGTGCGCACGGTGGCTGCCGGTGTGCCGGTAAGCCGCGCTATCTCGTCCGTGGAATAGTCCTCATAGTAATAGAGATATATCGCCGTCCGGTACTTTTCCGGCAGCTCCATCACCGCGTAAAACAGATCGCTGTGCTCTTGTGTCTCGAAGTGCAGCTCGTTTGCGTATTCCTCAATGTCCCCGGCCTTGCGCCACTGCGAGCGCAGTGCCCGCTTGCATTCGTTCATCGTCACGCGCACGAGCCAGAACCGCGCATGCTCCTCGCTCTCAAAGGGCTTGGTGCTTCTCAACAAACGCAGCAGAACATTCTGCGTCACATCGTCCGCGTCGCTCGCACTCTTCATATAGCTGAACGCCAAGCGGAACACCATGTCCATGTACCGCCGCGCAAGGAGCTCAAATTCTCTGTTCTCCATCGCCGTTCATTCCTCCGGCCATACCTTGATCGTAAAGAGCTTCATATTTTCCGTGCCTATCCCGTCATCAAGCAGGCGGAGCATATAGGCTTCGTCCAGCTTTTCGCCTATGGCGTACAGCTGCCCCGGCGTTGCCTGCACGATGCACATATAGCACTGTCCTGTCATCTGCGCGTAATCAAACCTGTCCCCCTTCTCTTCGTCATACCGCATCACTGCCGCCTCGCAGCCGAGAGCGGAAAAGGCACCCGCCGTCTTGATGCAGTTATCCCTCTGTACTGTTTCGATGATATCCGCAAGCTCCGCGTTCAGGGCGTTTATTTTATCCCGTGCGTCCCAGTACTCCTGCGGGAGCTTACTGTCGTTCGCCTCATGCCACGCCATGGCGTCGGAGTCTAAGGTCGCGCTGCCGTTTTCCCCTGCGGCGATCAGCTCCGCCTGAGTCCTGTAGACGAGCTCACTCTGCTTTTTCATAAGGCTCAGTATCTCACCGTATCTCTCCCGGTACTCCTCGCACGTCAGGTAAAACGGGTCATATGTAATTTCAAAGCTGTGCGGCTCATCCTGCGGGAGAGCCTTCAGATACTCATCGTCGCTCCGGCTTATGCACAGCTTGCCGTCCACGGCGCTGCGCTCATGCATCCACTCTTCATATTCCTCCCGCGTCAGCGTGCGCACCTCCTCTGCCGGTGTCGGCGTGCTCGTTGATACCACTGCCGTCTCCTGCGGTGACGTCTGCTCCGTGGGCGGTGTTTCATCATCCGCCTGACAGCCGCACAGCAGTGCCATCACCGCGCATATCATCAGCGCGTGTTTTCCCATGTTCATCATAGTCGAGCATCCTTTCTTTTTATTTATCGTTTCATCTATAATACCTTTGACGAGCGCAAATTGTTTCATGTTCCGAAAAAATCAAGAAATTCCTGCTATCCATTTACAACATTAATTTTTTGTAGTATTATTTATAAGATCAAAATATCAGGAGCAATTATGGAATATAAATTCTGCGTCCCCTGCCTTTTGGGGCTTGAGGGGCCGATATCCGATGAACTCAAGAGACTGGACATGGCAAACATTGCGTCCGAAAATGGCCGCGTGTACTTCACCGGCGGAGATGAGGCGCTTGCCCGCGCCAATATCTGCCTGCGCATCGGTGAGCGCGTGCTCATCGAAATGGGCAGATTTGACGCTTTCACGTTTGACGAGCTGTTTGAAGGCACAAAGGCTCTGCCCTGGGAGTCCATCATCCCGAAGGACGGCGCTTTCCCCGTCAAGGGCTATAGTCTTAACTCAAAGCTCTTCTCCGTTTCAGACTGCCAGAAGATAATTAAGAAGGCAGTGGTCGAGCGGCTCAAAAAGTCCTACGGTCTGGAGTGGTTCCCAGAGACGGGCGCACTGTATCAGATCCAGTTCTCTATAATGAAGGACCGTGTCTCCCTCTGCATTGACACCTCGGGTGACGGACTGCATAAGCGCGGCTACCGCCCTGCGCACAATGCCGCGCCCCTCAAGGAGACCATGGCTGCGGCCATGGTAAAGCTCTCGCGCTACCGCGGGCGTGACGATTTCTGCGATCCTTTCTGCGGCAGTGGGACTATTCCCATCGAGGCCGCGCTTATCGCCAAGAACCGCGCACCGGGGCTTGACCGCGGCTTTACCGCGATGAGCTGGAAGAACATCGACCGCCGCGTATGGGAACAGGAGCGCGAGGCCGCCAAGGCCAAGGAGTACCACGGCGATTATAACATCGTCGGCGCGGACATCGACCCGAAGGCTATAGAGATCGCCCGTGAGAATGCGCAGCGCGCCGGTGTGGACGATGTTGTCCGCTTCGAAGTCGCGGACACGATGAAGTTTGACCGCAAGACTGAGCGCGGCGTCATCGTCACGAACCCACCCTACGGCGAGCGCATCATGGAAAAGGAGCAGGCGGAGGAGCTATACCGCGGCTTCGGCAAAGCGTATCTGCAAAGCGAGAACTGGCAGCTCTACCTGCTGTCCTCCCACACGGAGTTTGAGCGCTGCTTCGGCAAAACAGCTGACAAGAAGCGCAAGCTCTATAACGGCATGATAAAGTGCGACCTGTTCATGTACTTCAAGTAAACGCATCGGAGAGATATAAATGAAGCATCTTTTTATAGTCAACCCCACTGCCGGCGGCAGCGATAAAACCGCAATAGTTACCGAGCGTGTCAACGCCGCCTTTTCGCATTTTGAGACCAGCGGCGATACATATGAAATTTACGTCACCAAAGCGCCCATGGATGCCCCCGGCAAGATAAAGGCTGAGGCCGCCGAGAATGAGAGGCTGCACGTCTACGCCTGCGGCGGGGACGGCACCTTCAATGAGTGCGTCTGCGGTGCGGCAGGGCTGGATAACGTCGCCGTCTGCCCATTCCCCACCGGCACAGGCAATGACTTCTGCCGTATGTTCGGCGAGGAAAAGGACATGTTCCGCGATCTCGGCGCACTCCTGTGCGGCAGTGAGCACCCCATCGACCTCATCGACTGCAACGGCCGCTTCTGCTCAAATATCTGCTCCGTCGGCATCGACGCGCGTATCGGCACCTCCGTGCACAACTATAGCAAGATCCCCGTCATAGGCGGCGCGACCGGCTATGTCGTTTCCCTGATTGTAAACGTCTTCAAGGGCATCAACCGGCATATGCGCGTGCGGATCAAGGACTTCTATGTCGATGAGGAGCTTGCGCTCGTCTGCGTCTGCAACGGGCGCTACTACGGCGGTGGCTTCAACCCCTCGCTGACCGCCCGCCCGGATGACGGCGTGCTCGATGTCTTTGTTGTCAAGAAGGTCGGGCTCATCACGCTCGCGCGTATGCTCGGCAAGTATGCCTCAGGCCACGCGGACGAATGCCCGCAGTATATCACGCGCATCCAGACGGACGAGGTCAGCATAAGCTTTGATGAGGACAATGTCATTAACATTGACGGCGAGGCCGTGTTCTCTAAAGACGTAAACATCCATGTGATCCACAACGCGGTCAAGCTCATTGTCCCCGCGGGGATGACCTTCTTTGAGCAGACTTCCGCCGAAACTGCCTCTGTATAAGCGCTTGTGTGCTTGTAACAAAAAATTCAAAAAGTTCTGCCCGGTTTTTTATATATAGGGCTTGCAAATTTTGAAAAGTGTGGTATTATAATCACTGTTAGCACTCATAGGTGTTGAGTGCTAACAGTGATTGTTTTTGTAAAAAAATTTTTGGAGGTATATAAGTATGAAACTCAAACCTTTGGCAGACAGAGTCGTGTTGAAGCAGAATGCAGCTGAGGAGCGCACCTCCTCCGGTATTTTCCTGACGGCTTCCGCGCAGGAGAAGCCCGAGGTGTACGAGGTCGTCGAAGTCGGCCCCGGCGGCATGGTCGAGGGCAATCAGGTCGATATGATCGTCAAGGCCGGTCAGCAGGTCCTCGTCGGCAAGTACAGCGGCAGCAAGGTCAAGCTCGACGATGAGGAATACACCATCGTCCGTCAGAGCGACATCCTCGCGGTCATCGAGTAATTCAGCATATCGGAATTTTAAGGAGGCTTAATTATTATGGCAAAGCAGATAATATACGGTGAAGAAGCAAGAAAGGCTATCGAGCGCGGCGTCAATCAGTTGGCCGATACCGTTAAAATAACCCTCGGCCCCAAGGGTCGCAACGTCGTTCTGGATAAGAAGTTCGGTTCTCCCCTGATCACGAACGACGGCGTTACCATCGCAAAGGAGATCGAGCTTGAGGACGCTTTCGAGAACATGGGCGCACAGCTCATCAAGGAAGTCTCCACCAAGACCAACGATGTTGCCGGTGACGGCACCACCTCCGCAACCGTTCTGGCTCAGGCCATGATCGGCGAAGGCCTCAAGAATCTGGCTGCCGGTGCAAACCCGATGGTCATGAAGAAGGGCATCCAGAAGGCCACCAAGGTCGCCGTCGAAGCTGTCAAGACCGCTTCTCAGCCCGTCTCCGGCTCCAAGGACATCGCCCGTGTCGGCACTATCTCCTCCGGCGACGAGGTCATCGGTTCCCTGATTGCCGAGGCTATGGAGAAGGTCAGCCAGAACGGCGTCATCACCATTGAAGAGAGTAAGACCGCAGAGACCTACAGCGACGTCGTCGAAGGTATGCAGTTCGACCGCGGCTACCTCTCCCCCTACATGGCCACCGATATGGACAAGATGGAAGCCGTCATTGACGATGCTCTCATCCTCATCACCGATAAGAAGATCACCAACATTCAGGAGATCCTGCCCCTGCTCGAGCAGATAGTCAAGGCCGGCCGCAAACTCCTCATCATCGCTGAGGACGTCGAGGGCGAAGCTCTTGCCACCATCATCCTCAACAAGCTGCGCGGCACTTTCACCTGCGTGTGCGTCAAGGCTCCCGGCTTCGGCGACAGGCGCAAGGAAATGCTCCAGGATATCGCTATCCTCACCGGCGGTCAGGTCATCTCCAGCGAGCTCGGCATGGAGCTCAAGGATGCTCAGCTCAACATGCTCGGTCAGGCACATCAGGTCAAGGTCACCAAGGAGAACACCATTATTGTTGACGGCGCAGGCGACGCCTCCGCTATCAAGGCCCGCACCGCTCAGATCGAGCACCAGATCAGCGTCACCACTTCCGAGTACGACAAGGAGAAGCTGCAGGAGCGTCTGGCAAAGCTGTCCGGCGGCGTAGCAGTCATCAAGGTCGGTGCCGCAACCGAGACCGAGATGAAAGAAAAGAAGCTTCGCATCGAGGACGCCCTCAACGCTACCCGCGCAGCAGTCGCAGAAGGCATTGTCCCCGGCGGCGGCACCGCTTATGTCATCGCCGCAAAGGCTGCCGACAAGCTTGTCTCCACTCTCGAGGGCGATGAGAAGACCGGCGCTGCCCTTATCGCAAAGGCTCTGAAGGCTCCTATCATGCAGATCGCCGCGAACGCTGGTCTGGAAGGCGCCGTTATCCTGAACAACGTCTACAGCAGCACCGATACCAACTACGGCTTCGACGCCGCAAACGACAAGTACGGCGACATGATCGAGCTCGGCATTGTCGACCCGACCAAGGTCTGCCGCAGCGCTCTTGAGAACGCCGCTTCCGTCGCCTCCATGGTTCTGACCACTGAGAGCCTCGTTGCCGACATTCCCGAGAAGAATCCTCCTATGCCCGCAGCAGGCGGCGACATGGGCGGCATGTACTAAGCCGCACCGCAAAGCCAATATAACATAATTGCCCCGGCATCTGTGAGAACAGATGCCGGGGCATTTCTATTGTTCAGTCCCGAATGTTTCTGATTTTAGTCAAGTCTCCGCTGCACAGGGCTTCCATGCTGCGGGAAATTTTGTCCGGTTCCCAATCCCACCATCTGAGCTTCAGTAGGTACTCCGTGAGTTCTTCATCAAACCGCTGCCGTATCACCCGGCACGGGTTCCCTCCCGCAACGCAGTAGGCGGGAACGTCCTTTGCCACTACGGAATTTGCGGCAATGATCGCGCCGTCGCCGATATGTACCCCCGGCATGACGGTCACATTCTGTCCGATCCACACATCATTTCCGACGACAGTATCGCCCTTGAGCGGCAGCTCGTCGAGCGTCGGCGCGAACTTTTCCCAGCCGCCGCCCATTATGTTGAATGGGTAGGTCGTCACGCTGTTCATTCTGTGGTTCGCACCGTTCATGACAAACTCTATTCCTCTCGCTATGGCGCAGAATTTGCCGATAATAAGCTTATCACCTATAAAATCGTAATGATGTGTGACGTGCTCCTCAAAGCGTTCCGCTCCGTTTACATCGTCGTAATAGCTGTAATCGCCGGCGATAATGTTTTTGCGCGTAATGACGTTTTTGATATACACGACCTGTTTGATGTTTTCATTCGGATAAATTTTATTCGGATCAGGCCCTATCATATTGCTCCCCTCTCTCAGATTTCTGGCATTACAGGTACCGTCCAGTAATGCTGTCACCGCTTTCCTGTATCTCCCGCAGCGTTCCGCAGGCCACTATCCTGCCGCCCGCGTCTCCGCCGCCCGGCCCTATGTCGATGACATAATCGGCATTTCGGATAACGTCAAGGTCATGCTCGATGACAACGACCGTCGCGCCGTTATCCAGAAGCGCCTGAAATACCTTCAGCAGCACCTGCACATCCAGCGGGTGCAGGCCGATGGACGGCTCGTCGAACACAAACACGGAATCCGTCTGCGTCCTGCCTATTTCGCTTGCAAGCTTCAGGCGCTGCGCCTCGCCGCCGGACAGACTCGGCGTTTCCTCGCCAAGCGTAAGATAGCCGAGGCCAAGCTGCTTCAGAACGTTCAGCTTCTGGACGACTGTATTCATATCTTTGCAGAACTCGATAGCGGAGTTAACGTCCATGTCCATAAGCTCCGGAAGCGAAGCACCTGCGCCCGCTTTATTCGTGAGCTTCACGCCGTAGGCCGCCCTCGCGTAGCGCGAGCCGCGGCAGTCCGGGCACGGGACGTCCACGTCCGGGAGGAACTGAACGTCGAGACTTACTACACCCGTCCCGTCGCAGCCGGGACAGCGCAGAGAGCCGGTATTGTAGGAAAAGTCACTGGCCTTATATCCGTGCTTTTTCGCATCGGGCGATTTTGCGTAGAGCTTGCGCAGCTCGTCATGCACACCGGCGTAGGTGGCGACAGTCGAGCGGACGTTGATGCCTATCGGCGTTGCGTCAATGAGCTTTACGTGCTGTATCCCCTCTGCGTCTATCGCGCGGATATGCTGCGGCAGCGCCCGCCCCTCGATCATCGCGGCCAGAGCCGGGACAAGACTTTCCAGCACCATCGTCGTTTTCCCGGAGCCGGACACGCCGGTGACGACGGTGAGCCGTCCTTTAGGAATATCGACCTCCAAGGGCTTCACCGTGTGTATCTGTGAAGTCGAAAGGTGGATAGTGCCGTTCGTGAACAGCTTTTCTTTTTCAGCGCAGCTTCTCAGCTTCGTCTCGGCTCTCCCGGCGAGGAACGCACCTATCTGAGACGCGGGATTATTTTCAATTTCCGGTATCGTCCCCTGCGCAATGACATGCCCGCCCTTTGCGCCCGCCTCGGGTCCCATCTCAACTATCCAGTTCGCTTCCTTTAATATCTGCGTGTCGTGATCTACTAAAATGACCGAGTTGCCGTCAGCAACAAGGTCGTGCATCACGCCGGTAAGCCCCACGATGTTGGACGGATGCAGGCCGATTGACGGTTCGTCCAGCACATAGAGCACGCCCGTCGTACGGTTGCGCACGGCGCGTGCAAGCTGCATCCGCTGGCGCTCGCCGGTAGAGAGCGTAGCCGCCGAACGGTCAAGCGTCAGGTAGCCCAGCCCTAAGTCAATAAGCCGCTTCGCCGCGCTGAGGAAGGCTTCGCAGATGCTTTCGGCCATCGGGCGCATCTCCTCCGGAAGACTGTCTGGCACGCCACGCACCCACTCTACGAGTTCCGAGAGCGTCATGGTGCAGGCCTCATCTAACGATATCCCGCGCAGCTTCGGAGCACGTGCAGCAGCGGACAGCCGCGTGCCGCGGCACTCCGGGCAGATATCCTCTTTCAGAAACTTCTCCACGCGCTTCATGCCCTTTTCATCCTTGACCTTGGTAAGCGCGTTCTCCACGGTGTAGACAGCGTTGAAGTAGGTGAAGTCCAGCTCCCCCGCCTGATTGGAATTCTTCGCATGATAGAAGATGTGCTTCTTCTCCGCCGGACCGTGAAAGACTATCTCCCGCTCCTGCGCTGTCAGCTCGCGGAAAGGCACATCGGTGCGCACGCCCATCTCCCGGCACACATCGGTCATCAGTGACCACATAAGGCTGTTCCACGGCGCGACCGCGCCATCGTCGATACTGAGCGATTCGTCTGGCACCAAAGATGCCATATCCACCGTACGGACGCTGCCCGTGCCGCCGCATTTTTCACATGCGCCTTGGGAGTTGAACGCCAGCTCCTCGGCTGACGGAGCATAAAACCGTGCGCCGCACTCGGGGCACACAAGTTCTTTCCCCGCGGCGACTGCCAAGCTTGGCTCAAGATAGTGCCCATTCGGGCAGCGGTGGCGCGCAAGGCGGGAGTACATGAGCCGCAGACTGTTCAGCAGCTCCGTTCCCGTGCCGAAGGTGCTGCGTATACCCGGCACACCGGGTCGCTGATGCAGCGCCAGCGCGGCAGGGACATACAAGACCTCGTCCACGCTCGCTTTCGACGCCTGTGTCATGCGGCGGCGTGTATAGGTTGAGAGCGCCTCAAGGTACCGGCGCGAGCCCTCGGCGTACAGCACGCCCAGCGCGAGCGATGATTTGCCCGAGCCCGACACGCCCGCGATTCCGACGATCTTGCCGAGCGGAATGTCTACGTCAATATTTTTCAGATTGTGGACCTTTGCTCCACGGATCAGCATTTTATCTATCATCAGTTATACTCCGGAAGTTCATTTCATTCTGAGCCATATTTTATCGGCGGCTTCTATTTTATCATAGCGCGCCCCGAATTAACAGAAGCAAATTTCCGCGTGGTGCTGCAAATGTTCTTTGTGGCGGCAGGCAAGCCCGGTCTCGGCTTCTGGCTGTCCATCGCGGGCGGCGTTACAAACATGGTACTTGACTATGTGCTCATCGCCGTCATCCCCCTCGGCATCGCGGGCGCGGCCGTCATTCTCTCCGCGCAGACCATTCTTTCCGCAAGCTACGGCGGTTATATCTATGGTATCTCCTCCGTCATCAGCTACCATTACGGCGCTGCGAATTTTGACGAGCTCCGCGAGCTGCCCGAAAACCGCAAGAATAAGGGCATCACCCTGACCGAAAAAGGCCGACAGCTCTGCGGTGATGTTATCGTCCCCCTGCTTCGTCAGGAGGAGGCCGCAATGCATGAAATGGGCGAAAAGGAAAGCGCCGAGCTTCTTCGCTTGGTGGAGCTGTACGGAAACGCCTACTGCAGGCTCGTCAAAAAATACTGTAAGGTCTCATCAGATATAGCGAGCGTGTCAGAGAACACGTAGGCACATAAAGTTACGGGAAAGAAGATACGGTGAAAGAACCCCAGGAGGGGTGTCTTTCACGTCCAATAAGAATAAAATCTGAACTTTTTTTGAAAGTTCAGATTTTCAAGCAGACTGGCAAAAATACTTTTTTGACAGTCTGCAGCCCCCAATACCCGTTTTCGGTATTGGGGGCTGCTGTTTTAACGTATCTCCTTGACCCACTTCTCAAGCGAGGCCTTTGCGCCGTCCACGCTGCTGCCATGGATCGCCAGACCCTTTGTGACCACCGCGCCCGGCGCTGCTTTCTGAACATCCCTCACCGTGCCCGCAAGCCCGCTGCCCTCGTGGGTGCAGAACGGGTGAATAGTCTTGCCGGTGAAGTCATAGTGCTCAAGGAAAGTGTATACCGCCATCGGCATCGTGCCGCAGTAGTTCGGGTAGCCGAGATATATCTCGTCGTAAGCGTCCAGATCATCAGGCAGGTTCAAAACTTCCGGGCGTGCTTTCTTTTGCAGGTCATCCCTCGCCTCGTTAACGCAGGTCCTATAGTTTTCGGAATAGGGCTGCGCTTGTTCGATCTTATAAAGCTCACCGCCGGTGAGTTCCGCGAGCATTCCTGCCGCCTTTTCGGTGTTGCCGACAGAAACCCGGCGGCACGTTCCGCCAAAATAATTCTCTCCCGCGCGGGAGTAAAACGCGATCAGAATAGCCATATCAGATGCTCCTTCCAAAAAAAGACGCCTGACTGTTATTATCAGGCGTCTTTTCATGTGTGTTTATCCTGTTTTTCTAGAACCGGATTACTTCTTCATTGCCTCAGCGGTAGCAACTGCGACAGCGACGGTCGCGCCGACCATCGGGTTGTTGCCCATGCCGAGGAAGCCCATCATCTCAACGTGCGCGGGCACGGAGGAGGAGCCAGCAAACTGAGCGTCGGAGTGCATACGGCCCATAGTATCGGTCATGCCGTAGGAAGCGGGGCCGGCTGCCATGTTGTCCGGGTGGAGAGTACGGCCGGTGCCGCCGCCGGATGCGACGGAGAAGTACTTCTTGCCCTGCTCGATGCATTCCTTCTTGTAGGTGCCTGCAACAGGATGCTGGAAGCGGGTGGGGTTGGTGGAGTTGCCGGTGATGGAAACGTCAACGCCCTCGAAGTGCATGATGGCAACGCCCTCGCGGACGTCGTCGCATCCGTAGCAGCGCACGTCTGCGCGCTCGGTCTCGGAATAGCGGATCTCGCGGACGATCTTCAGCTCGCCCGTGTAGTAATCGAACTGGGTCTGGACATAGGTGAAGCCGTTGATACGGGAAATGATCTGGGCAGCGTCCTTGCCAAGCCCGTTGAGGATGACGCGCAGGGGCTGCTTGCGAGCCTTGTTCGCGTTCTTGACGATGCCGATCGCGCCTTCTGCGGCGGCGAAGGACTCGTGACCCGCGAGGAATGCGAAGCACTTGGTCTCATCGCTCAGCAGCATTGCGCCGAGGTTGCCGTGGCCGAGGCCGACCTTGCGGTCGTCAGCGACGGAGCCGTCGAGGCAGAAGCTCTGAAGGCCGATGCCGATGTACTTTGCAGCTTCGGCAGCGTTCTTTGCGCCGGACTTGATTGCGATAGCCGCGCCGACACAGTATGCCCAGCGGACGTTCTCAAAGCAGATGGGCTGGATGCTTGCGGTGATCTCGTACGGGTCGAAGCCCATACCCTTGCAGATCTCTCTGCATTCCTCGACAGAGCCGATGCCGTACTGAGCGAGGACGCCGTTTATCTTGTCTATTCTTCTCTCGTAATTCTCAAACAGAGCCATTAGATTGTCCTCCTTCTCTTATTCCTGACGCGGGTCAATGTACTTGACAGCGTTGTCCCACTGGCCGTAGTGACCCTTGGCCTTCTGGAGAGCCTCGTTTGCATCGATGCCCTTCTTGATGAAGTCCATCATCTTGCCGAGGGAAACGAACTCGTAGCCGATGATCTCATCGTCCTTGTTCAGAGCGATGCGGGTGACATAGCCTTCGGTGAGTTCCATGTAGCGCGGACCCTTTTCCTTGGTCGCGAACATGGTGCCGACCTGGGAGCGCAGACCCTTGCCGAGGTCTTCCAGAGAGGCGCCGACAGCAAGGCCGTCTTCGGAGAAAGCAGACTGGGAGCGGCCGTAAACGATCTGGAGGAACAGTTCGCGCATTGCGGTGTTGATAGCGTCGCAGACGAGGTCGGTGTTGAGAGCCTCAAGAATGGTCTTGCCGATGAGGATTTCGGAAGCCATTGCTGCGGAGTGGGTCATGCCGGAGCAGCCGATGGTCTCGACCAGAGCTTCTTCAATGATGCCCTTCTTGATGTTCAGGGTCAGCTTGCATGCGCCCTGCTGAGGAGCACACCAGCCGATGCCATGGGTAAAGCCGGAGATATCGGAGATTTCCTTGGCCTGGACCCACTTGCCCTCCTCGGGGATGGGAGCGGGGCCGTGATACGCGCCCTTTGCAACGGGGCACATATTCTTTACTTCTGTGGTGTAGATCATATCGTTTTCCCTTCCATTCTCTAAAAAATAGAATAAACAAACTTATGTACCGGCCGCTCACTGGCCGGGTCTGCTCACTTGATGAGCGATACGCCGGTCATTTCCTCCGGCTGCTTGAGTCCCATTATCTGAAGAATCGTGGGGGCAATGTCGGCAAGCTTGCCGTTGTTGAGCTCGATGCCATTCATGCAGACGGTGAACGGGACAAGGTTCGTGGTGTGCGCGGTGTTGACCTTGCCGTTCTCATCGAACATGCACTCGGCATTGCCGTGGTCAGCAGTGACGAGCAGCACAGTATCGGGGTGCTTTGCGACCTCTTCCATGATGAGTCCCATGCAGGTGTCGACAGTTTCAACGGCCTTGACAGCCGCTTCCATGACGCCGGTGTGGCCGACCATGTCGCAGTTTGCGAAGTTGCAGACGATGAGATCGTACTTGTCGGAGGCAATGGCCTCGATGCACTTGTCAGCGACCTTTGCCGCGCTCATCTGAGGAACGAGGTCATAGGTCGGGAACTCCTCCGGTGAAGGCACGAGGCATCTGTCCTCGCCCTCTTCCTGCTTCTCGACGCCGCCGTTGAAGAAGAAGGTGACGTGCGCGTACTTCTCGGTCTCGGCAACGCGGAACTGCTTGAGCCCGCAGTGGCTGACATAGTCGCCGAGGGTATTCTTGATGACCTCGGGCGGGTATGCAATAGGCAGAGGAAGAGTCTCATCATACTGCGCGGTGCAGACATAGCTCAGCGGGCAGACGACTTTCTTTCTCTCAAAGCCGTCGAAGTTTTCAAGGTTCAGCGCCCAGGTCATTTCTCTTGCGCGGTCAGGGCGGAAGTTCATGAAGATAACGCTGTCTCCCTTATTGATAACGCCCTCGGGGCAGACGACGACCGGCTCGACGAACTCGTCGGTAACATCGTTTGCATAGCTTGCCTCAACAGCGTGGACAGGATCGGAGTCCATAACGCCCTCGCCGCAGACGATGGCGTTGTAGCCCTTCTCTACGCGGTCCCAGCGCTTGTCTCGATCCATGCCCCAGAAGCGTCCCTGAATGGTAGCGATCTTCGCGTTGCCAAGCTCTTTGCACTTGTCATTGAGCTGTGCGACAAAGCCTGCGCCGCTCTTGGGAGCAACATCGCGCCCGTCGAGGAAGCAGTGGACATAGACCTTTTCAACGCCGCGCTGCTTTGCCATGTCGAGTATCGCAAAGACGTGCGTCAGGTGGCTGTGAACGCCGCCGGTGGACATCAGACCCATGATGTGCAGAGCCTTGCCGTTTGCCTTGGCGTCCTCCATGGCCTTGATGTAGGCAGCGTTCTGGAAGAACTTGCCGTTCTCGATCTCCTGCGTCATCTTCGGCAGGATCTGGAACACTACACGACCGGCACCCATATTGGTGTGGCCGACCTCGGAGTTGCCCATCTGACCGGCGGGCAGACCGACATCAAGCCCGGATGCGGAAAGCGTGGAATAGGGATTCGACGAAAACAGCTTGTCAAGGTTCGGCTTCTTCGCCTGTGCGACGGCGTTGCCGGCAGTCGGAGCTGCGAGGCCGTAGCCGTCAAGAATTATAAGAACTGCTTTTTTAGACATTTGTGATACCTTCTTACTTATACAATCGCAATAGTAACCGTATCAGTCCTGGTCGGTGGCCTTGACTATCTCGGAGAAGTCGACCGGCTTGAGGGACGCGCCGCCGATAAGACCGCCGTCAATGTCAGGCTGTGCAAGCAGCTCGAATGCGTTCTTTGCGTTCATGCTGCCGCCGTAGAGAATGCTGACCGCACGTGCGGGGCGCGCGCCATAAATGCCGCGGACGACCGCACGGATGCCCTGGCAGACTTCCTCAGCCTGCTCGGCGGTAGCGGTCTTGCCGGTGCCGATAGCCCAGATGGGCTCGTATGCGATGATGCAGCGGCGAAGCTGGCTTGCGTCAACTCCGCTGAGAGCAGCCTTGACCTGATATGCAACATACTCCATAGTGAGATCCATCTCGCGCTGCTCAAGGCTCTCGCCGACGCAGATGATGGGAATGATGCCCTTTTCAAGAAGCGCCTTGACCTTGGCGTTAATGAGCATATCATCCTCACCGTGGTACTGGCGGCGCTCAGAGTGGCCGACGATGCAGTACTTTGCGCCGATATCGGCAAGCTGGGCAGCGGACACCTCGCCGGTGTATGCGCCCTTCTCGTACTTGGAAACATCCTGTCCGCCGGCGGCGACCTTGCAGTCCTTCCCCGCCTTTATCATTGCGGGCAGCAGAGGTGCGGGAGTGCAAAGCACGACGTCACATGCGCGGGTCTTGGGGAGGTTTTCCTTCAGCTGCTCCATAAAGGGCTTTATCTCTGATGCCAGCATGTTCATTTTCCAGTTGCCGGCAATCACAGTCTTGCGGTACTTTCTGTTCATAGTAATCCTCCAGACGTTTTAATACACTGCCGTGCAGATGCTCTTTCGAGCATCTGCACGGTTCATTATTTTACTTATCGAGCAGGCATGCCACACCCGGCAGCTCCTTGCCCTCAAGGAATTCAAGGGATGCGCCGCCGCCGGTGGAGATATGGGTGATCTTATCAGCATAGCCGAGCTTCTCAACTGCAGCCGCGCTGTCGCCGCCGCCGACGATGGTGATCGCGCCGCTCTCTGCCAGCGCCTTTGCCATAGCCTTGGTGCCGGTGGCGAACTTATCGAACTCGAACACGCCCATAGGTCCGTTCCAGACGATGGTGCCCGCGCCCTTTACGGCGTTGGAGAACAGCTCGATGGTCTTAGGGCCGATGTCCATGCCCATGAGGCTGTCGGGGATGTTGCCCTCGCAGAGGACGGGCTCGGCATCTGCGGAGAACTCGGCTGCGCAGTAGTTGTCAACGGGCAGCAGGAACTTGACGCCCTTGGCTTCTGCCTTTGCGATCATTTCCTTTGCGTAGTCGATGCGGTCTGCCTCGAGCAGGCTCTGGCCTATCTCGTAGCCCTGTGCCTTCTTGAAAGTGTAAGCCATGCCGCCGCCGATGATGACAGTGTCAGCCTTCTCAAGGAGGTTGTTGATGACGTTTATCTTATCGGAGACCTTTGCGCCGCCGAGGACAGCGACGAAGGGGCGCTTGGGATCGTCAAGAGCCTTGCCCATGATGGACAGCTCCTTGTCGACGAGCAGACCGGAGTATGCGGGCAGGTAAGCTGCGACGCCCGCGGTGGAAGCGTGTGCTCTGTGCACGGTGCCGAATGCATCGGAAACGAAGATCTCTGCCATGTCAGCCAGAGCCTTAGCAAACTTGGGGTCGTTCTTGGTCTCGCCCTTGTCGAAGCGCAGGTTCTCAAGCAGCATGATCTGGCCGGGCTTGAGGGCTGCGGCCTTTGCCTTTGCATCCTCGCCGACGGTGTCGGTCGCAAAGATGACTTCCATGCCGAGCAGTTCGCTCAGGCGCTTTGCAACGGGAGCGAGGGTCAGCTTCTTAAGGGACTTCTTCCACGCTTCCTCAGTAAGGGTAGCAGGATCCTTGCCCTTCTCGGTCTGCTTTTTCACGAAGGATTCGAAAGTGGCGTTGGGCTTGCCGAGGTGGGAGCAGGCGATGACTGCCGCGCCGTTTTCGAGCAGGTACTTTATGGTGGGGAGAGCGGCAACGATACGCTTGTCGCTGGTGATCTCACCGGTCGCCTTGTCCTGCGGCACGTTGAAATCGCAGCGGAGCAGGACCTTCTTGCCCTTGACATCAACATCATAGACGGTTTTCTTGTTGTAGTTCATGGTACGTCCTCCTAAAAATAATATTCGTTCATTCCGCCATGGAGCCGGTACCCAGCAGCCCCGGAAATCCCTGCTGGCGCAGTGCTTCATAAGCTAATATAGCAACGGAGTTTGAAAGATTCAGACTCCGGGCCTCACTGATCATAGGGATGCGTATGCATCTGTCGCGGTACTTTTCGCGCAGCCATTCCGGCAGCCCCGCCGTTTCCTTTCCGAACATCAGCGTAACATCCTCGCTCATGTCGGCCTCGGTGTAAGCGCGCGGCGCTTTGGTCGTGGCAAGATAAATATTGCCGTCGCCGTTCTTCTTGAAGAACTCGTCAAGGTTTTCGTAAACGCTGATATCTACAAGGTACCAGTAATCAAGCCCGCAGCGTTTTACCATTTTATCGGAGATATCAAAGCCGAGCGGCTTTATCAGATGCAGCCTTGCGCCGGTCGCGGCGCAGGTACGGGCTATCGCTCCGGTGTTATGCGGTATCTCCGGCTCGACAAGAACAATATCAAGCATTTGAACTAACCTCCGCGGCCGTCCCTCTCCGGGAAATATGTTACCGCATCCTTGATTTCAAAATCATTTTAGCACAAAAATTGAAAAAATCATGTACTTTTTTTCAATTTTTGATTATTCTTGCATAATACACAAATATGGTCTATAATTAGTCCCGTTAATTGGGATTTTCTTGTCATTTTGTATATGACAGCAATTTGTCAATCGTGTGTAATTATGAGGTTTTCCGTCTATGGAACTGTCATGTGATCTATGTCCCCGCAGATGCGGCGCTGCTCGCAGCGATGAGGCGCCTGCGGGCGTGTGCCGAAGCCCCCTCCTGCCGCGCATCGCGAGAGCCGCGGCGCACTTCGGTGAGGAGCCATGCATATGCGGCAGCGGCGGCGCCGGGGCGATATTCTTTACCGGCTGCAATCTCCGCTGCGTGTTCTGCCAGAACCGGGAAATAAGCCGCGGCGAGGGCGGGCAGAGCGTCAGCGTCCCGCGCCTGCGTGAGATAATGCTGCGCCTGCGCGATGAGGGCGTATCGTGTATTGACCTCGTCACCGGCACGCATTACACCCCTACCATCGCCGAAGCGCTCTCCGGACTCTCTCTCGGCATCCCCGTCGTCTGGAACAGCTCGGGCTATGAGAGTGTCGAGACGCTGCGCCAGCTCTCGGGGCTTGTGCAGATATACATGCCCGATTTCAAATATTGGGACAGTGCCGCCGCGAAGCGGTACAGCGCGGCGGAGGACTATCCGCAGATCGCGCGCGCCGCTATAAAGGAAATGTACCGCCAGACCGGGCCATACGTCCTCGATGAAAGCGGTATGCTCCGCTCCGGTGTCCTTATACGGCACCTCATCCTCCCCGGCAGGAGCGAGGACGCGATGAACGTCATTGACTTTGCCGCCGATGAGTTCCCGCGCGGCAGTGTACTCTTCTCTCTTATGAGCCAGTACACGCCCATGCCGGGGCTTGAGAACTTTCCGGAGCTCTCCGGGCGCATCGACAGTGAGACGAACAGCGCGCTCATCCACTATATGTCCGTGCGCCACCTCGACGGCTTCTGGCAGGAACCGGATTCCGCCACCGCCGAAATGATCCCCGCCTTTGACGGGACTGGGGTATAAACACAGCAAAGCCTACCAGCGGAAACAATAGTTCCGCCGGTAGGCTTTGATTCATTCTGCTTCCACCGGGCAGTGATAGCGCGGCTTGCCGATGCTCGCCTTGCCGTACTCTATCGCCGCCGCAGGGCAATCGCATATGCAGGCCATGCAGTGCGTGCAATGCCCTCCCCACACTGGGCGGCCGTTCTCAATGCTGATGCTGTGCGTCGGGCACTCGCGTGCGCACTTGCCGCAGCTGATGCAGCTGTCCTTGACATAGAACTTGCTGTCTTTAACAAAGCATTTGTAAAACAACGGGTTCACGATATCGCTGTATATACGGTCGATAAGCTTCACAGGCACCGCTGCGAACGGCTCGCCGTTTGCAATGTGCTCCGCCGCGTCCATGATCTGCCCGGTGCGCGCAGTGACGATTTTTATTGCCTCGTCCCGCTCCGGCACGGGGAACATTGCCACATAGTTTTCCGGCATGATGACCTGCTCCGTACCCATATACGCAAAGCCTTTTCTCTCGCAAAGGCGCGCGTTGTACTTTGCGGCATTGCCTATCTCGCTGCCGCAGCTCATAATGAACCACGCCGACAGTTCGTCACCGTAAAACTCCGTCTCATCTATCCACTTTTCGACAAGGCGCGGGATGCGCCAGCCGTAGGTCGGCGTGACAAACACGAGCCTTTCCGTCCTGACCGCGGCGGCGTTCCCGTTTCTGATCCGCTCATTGAGAGACAGTATCTCGTCCCCGGTGGCCTTGGCGATCCTGCGCGCGATATACTCGCTGTTGCCCGTCCCGCTGAAATACAGTATCATAGCCGCTCCTCCGTCAAAAAAGATCCTCGTCGATCACATTGAAGCCGACGATCTTCACATTCGTCCAATCCGTACCGCAGGTGTAGCAGATATATTCCGCGTAATACGTCGCCGGTACGCCGTCAGCATCCGTCACGCCATCGCCGTCGTTGCGCCCGTCAAACGTTATCCCGCATTCGAGAGTCGTTATGCTCTCACCGCGCAGGATATATGCCCGATCCCCCGGCTGCACTTCGCTCAGGAGCTGAAACGTCTGATTGTTGTGATCTGCGATAACTATGCCTATACCGTCGGAATATATCGCGGCGCTGTCCTCGGCGTCGCATATCGTCTGCCGTATCTGCGCTTCGTCTTCTCCCTCGCCGTCCGAGAACAGCGCCACATTCACCGCCGCGCTCGGTATCACGAGCCGCCCGGTCATGTATTCGCGCCGGTTTCTCTCCCCCGCCGTCTGCGCGTTCAGCCCCATCAGCGCCTGCACCTCAGGTGAAACAGGCTTCGGCGTAGGGGTCGGCGATGGAGTTGGCGACGGTATTACTATCGGCGTCGGTACCGGCGTTGCCGCCGGCTGCTCTGCGTCCGTCTCATCTGCTGCGCAGCAGGAAAGCGACAGCGCCATAAGCGCCGCCAGCGCGGCAGCCATGATCCTTTTTCCTATGTACATAAACTCAAGTCTTTGCCTTGGGCAGCGCCGCAGCAAGCTGCACCGCGGCGAATATCGCCGCCGCTATCACCGTGTACATCTGCCCGAGCCCGAGATACATGCTTATCCCGTCGGCAGCACAGGCGCACACAAGGCATATTGCCGCCGGCGCTATCAGCCAGAAGCGCTTCTTTGTCTTTTCAAAGGCCGCCGGTATCCCGGCAAAGCCCGCCAGCGCGCCGAATACCGCAAGCGTGCACATTATCACGCGCCAGGTAAACAGCCGCTGCGTTTCGCTCCGGTACTCGGTTAGATACATTCCGGCGCTCTCGGCAACATCGCCGCCCGCTTCGACCGCTGCCTTGACAGACGCCGGTTTTGTCAGCAGGATTTTCATCGAGGTGCGCTTGTTTTCCAGTTCCTTTATCTCATCGGCGTCAAGCATCTGCTTTGAGAGCTTATCGGCCTCATTATCGAGCTTGCCCTTTTCCTCTTCAAGGCGCTCCCCGTCCTTGTCGAGTTCGCCCATGTTGTACCAGAGGTTTGCAAGCTGCGTCTGGAGCTCCGCTTCGCCTTTCTTTAACATTTCCTCGGCTGACGTGAGCTGAGCTTTTGCCTGCTCGATAGCGCCAACAGCCTCGCCTATCTTGCTGTCTATCGATGAGAGCGCATCGCCTGCCGCGCCGTAGCCGCTGCCTATCTGGCCGAGTGCGGAAATAAGCGTCCCAGCGTTCGAAAGGAACTCCTCATTGCTCATCGCGCTCTCGTCCATTCCGTCCAGCCGGTCTATCTGCTCCAGGATACCCGCGCTTATCTCATCGCCTATCCCGCTGCCCGCTATATCCGGCGGCAGCGCTGCGGATATCTCCTCGCCCAGCGCCTCAAGCGCACCGACCTGGCTGCGCAGCACCTGCGCGCTCTGGGAGAAATCGGCCTCCGCCCTTACCTCGGCGCATTGCTTCTCCCAGCCCTCGTGTTCTGTTTTGTATTTTTCAAGCTCCGTGTTATATTCTTCGAGCTTTTTATCGTACTCCGCTTTCTGTTCAAGATAGCGGTTATATTCCTCCATCTTTTCACTGTCGCTCTCGTCCTCAGGCTTCTCTACCAGGGTCGGTTCCGTGGGCGCTTCCGGTGCTTTGGGCTCCGCTGCGATAAGCGCGTTGAGCTTATCCACAACGGCCTGAAGCCGTGCAGCCTCAGTGCCGCACTCGGCCTTTCCGTCTGCGGCGGTGCTTATGCCGTTCGCGACAAGTTCCTTGTTGTTCTCATAGAGTTCTATCAGGAACTTCATCTGCTCTTCCTTTTCGGCGAGCTGCTTTTTCCCTTCCTCCACCTGAGCCTTTGCCTCGGCAAGCTGCTGCTTTGCATCGTCCATAAGAGACGCCGCCATCTTGTAGCCGCCCTTCTTTGCCGAGTATTCCGCAAGATCGGTCCTGTGCTGTGAAGCTTCCTCGTCATGCTCTGCAAGCAGCTCCTTGAGCACCTTGTATGCGTCGTCATAGCTGATGCTGCCGGCAAGCTTCTCATCCGCCTGACGGTAGGTCTCTATCCGCTCCTCATAGCGCTGCGCCTCAGCCATACGCTCATTGTGCTCTTTGGCCGCCTTGCCGAAACCGGACACTCCTCCGCCCAGCATTATCACGCACATTATCGCTAAAACTATCGAAAATACTCTTACAAGAGTCGGATGCTTCACTTATGATTCCTCCCGGTTTTCTGTAATAATTGATTATACAGGACATTTATTAATTTTTCATGTCTGCCGGAAAATAATTTTATCTTTATTATTCTGTTTTTTTAGTGTATAGTGATAAAAAAGTATTCGAAGAGGAACCTGCGTTATGATCTACAGCTTTGCCCCGATGGAGGGCGTCACCTCATATATCTACCGCCGCATTCACGCGCGTATGTTCCCTGGCGCGTATGTCTATTACGCGCCATTCATCGCTCCCGACGGCAACGGCAATTATAAGATCAGCAGCTTCCGGGACACGCTGCCCGAGAATAACCCCGGCCTGACGCTCGTCCCGCAGCTTCTGTGCAGCAGCGCCGCGCCCTTTATCTCAATCGCAAAGGAGTTTCAGGCTCTCGGCTATGAGGAGATCAACCTCAATGTCGGCTGCCCGTCGGGGACTGTCGTCTCCAAGCATAAGGGCTCCGGGATGCTGCGTGACCTCGCCGCGCTCGACGGCATCCTTGCGGATATCTTCTCCTCCTGTCCGATCCGCGTGTCCGTAAAGACGCGCATGGGTTTTGCCGATACCGCGGAGTTTCCCGCGATCGCCGAAATATACCGCAAGTACCACATCTCGCGGCTCATCGTACATAGCCGTGACCGCGCCGGGATGTATAAAAGCCGCCCGGATGTGGACGGCTTCACGGCAGAGCTTCGCAGCTTCCCTTTTCCCGTTGAATATAACGGAGATGTTTTCTCCCCCGCCGCGGCGCAGGCCGTGCTCGCGCGCTGCACGGAGGTGTCGGGGCTTATGATCGGCCGCGGCGCCGTCGCGAACCCCGCGCTGTTCCGCATGCTGCGCGGCGGCAAGGCGCTCGAGCGCGAAGAGCTGCAAAGCTTCCATGATGCGCTGCTTGAAGAGTTCCTCGCCTCGGGGCTTCCGCCGGTGCACGCCATGGCGCGGCTCAAGGAGCTGTGGTTTTATATGCAGCACGTCTTCCCCGGCGAGTCGAAAGCTGTCAAGGCTGTGTTCAAGTCGAAGACCCTGCCCGACTACCGCAGTGCCGTCGCCTTTCTCTTTTCCTCCTGCGCCTTTGACGGCAATTCGTTTTTCAGCGCATGATTATGTAAACTGTTTTATGTTTATTAAATTACGTAAATTATAAATCGGAGACGCTGTTTATGCGTCTCCGATTTATAATTTAATATCCCAGTTCTCGACTGACCACGTTTCCGTCAATGGCATTGATGGTGAGGACGATAGTTTCTTCTATTGGTCCCTCCGATCCATAATAATCCCAAACAGGTATCACTAAGCCCATGTCCTTACTGCTCTTTGTCCTGACCCGCATGAGATTCAGCCTGACTTTGTTGATATCGATGCTGAGATCACCATCTCCTCCGTTGTCGTTGATCGTCTGCGCGTAGCTGTGCCTTACCATTATCATCCGCTCAAAGACGGAAGATATCTCATCAAAGCTCATAAGCTGCGTGTTCTCCAGCTCTATAACCGGCTCTTCGGTCGGCGCTGTCCATTTGAAATATACAACGCCGTCCTTTGTAACGCAGACCTCTATCGACTCATAAGGCCAGACAGACATCTCGTTTCCTTCTTCCACATAGGTCCCCTTAATGCCGGTATATCCGATTGGAAATCCGTTCAGGCTTCTGACATACTGCATCTGATACCCCGTGTCGAGAATAGCGCGATCCAGATCCTGCCAGTGTGAAGCAGAATCCCACACCGTGTTCCCAGGAATTATCACGCTTTGCAGCCACAACGCGTCTGCAAAGTAAACTGGCGTTATCTGATCGCAGACAAGGTCTTTGAACCCAAGCTCGGCGAGAAGGGCATTCCCTATTTCGACTGCTTCCTCCTCGGAAATATCCGGCTGCGTCGGTTCTTCTGCTATGTTCTCCGGGACAGCGGAATACGGCTGGCAATAGCTGCCGTCCACATTGCCGTAATCCTGCACATACCATGCGGCGTGATCCCAAGCGTCAGGAAAATTCGTCACCCATAAATGCGTCCTTCTTCCGTCGACCTCCGACCAGCCTCTCATTCTTTCCACCTGACCGTCAAAAGTAAACGAGGTCACAGCGGGTCGGAGTTCTCCCTCGTCCGGGGCGGTACCGGCAAGCTCGGTATAGTAGGCAATTATATCAGACAGCTTTCCGGGAATAGCATCAGCACCGCCCGGAATCGGAATGTCTCCGCGCTCCATAGCCTGATACTTCTCGACCTCCGCAAGCGCTTCCTGCTTTGTCATAATGACTTCCTCATAGAATGGCTGTCCCTTCATGAAAACACGGAGAAAAGTATCCAGGTCCTCCTGCGTGAAATCTCTTCGGACGACGCTTCCCGTAGGGATAGCGCCAGCGTCCGGCAGTATGATCTCCGCATCGGCAGTGACATGTACAAGGCCGTTCACGCCCTCCCACTCCCCGGTGAAGTGCTCAGGAACATCCAGCGCAGCCAACAGCGCGGAATTATCCCCGCCCTGCTCCGCCGTCTGAAGCATCTGTTCCTGATCCTTCTGCATCTCCGCCGGGGCGTCCTGCGTCTCCCGGCAGCCGGTGAAAAGCATCATTGCCATTGACGCCACAAGAATGAGCGAAATATATTTTTTCATCATGCGCACCTCTTTCTTTAGGATGTGTATAAAGCATAGCCGCACCGCAAAGAAAAGTCGTTACCGTAAGATTACCATATTGTTATTTCATCAATACCCGTACCGTTGTTCCCTCATCGACAGCGCTTTCAATTTCCAGCCTGCCGCCGTGCGCCCGCACGATCTCTTTCACCAGAGCAAGGCCAAGCCCCACCCCGCCCTGCTTCTTGCTCCGGGAGCGATCCACCATGTAAAATGGCTCGGTGATGCGCTCGATATCTTCACGCGGGATGCCGCAGCCATGGTCACGCACAGTAAAGCCCGCGGCATCAGCGGTAAGGCTTACCGTCTGTCCGGGCTGTGATGCTTTCCCTGCGTTGTCCACCAAATTCACTAATACCGACTGCATCAGATCGGCATCCATATCGAGTCTTTCAGCATGGCATTCCATTTGAAGCGTCACTCCGCGCTGCGTGAGCGCATCCGCGGTGCTCTCCTTCACGCGCTCCAGAAGCTCCGGGACAGAAGAAGTCCGCAGTTCCGGTGCCTGCTCCAGCGTAATGAGCTTTAGGAGCTTCTGCACCAGCCGCTCCAGCCAGCGGGTCTGATGCTCGATCCGCGCTATGGCGGCGCTGCGCCCCTCCTCGTCCAGATAAGTGTTTTGCAGGGAATCCACATTCAGCAGCAGCGCGGTCAGCGGCGTCTTGAACTCATGGGTCACTCCGCCTATAAAGAGCCGCTGTCGCTCCGCGGTTTCCGTAAGCTCCTCAATGCGCTGCTCTACTGCCCCGGCCATGGCGTTGAAATCCCGCGCCAGCGCCCCGACCTCGTCTGCGGATGAGACTGTCACGTGCTCTTCATAGCTGCCCGCCGCAATATGAGCGGCCGCGTTCTGCAGCTCCTGCAATGGGCTCAGGGAGCGCCTGACCAGCAAGGCAATAAGCAGCAGACCAAGCCCGATGCACACCGCACCTATGGCGGCGAATTGAAAAGTGAGCGTGCGCATCTGCTCATAGACCGGCGTGATATCCTGCACGATATAGACCGTGCATCCGGTTCCGTCTGGATTGTTCGCAAAGCTATACGGCAGCCTTTCGCTGCTGCCGACTATCAGAAGCTCCCGCCCGTCTGCCGTGCCGGTACAGCGCTGCGGCGTTCCGCCCTCCAACGTCAGATATTCGCTTGGGTCAAAGGAGAGCGCAGAATAGACGGCCTCACCGGAGAGCATAAGCACAGCCTCGCTGTCGGCATACTGGGTAAAGCAATACTTCGCCAGCGAGCGTGTTGCCGCCGCGCTGTCCTGCTCCTCATGGTAATACAGCAGCATATTGCTGAACGAGCGTACCAGCGCCTGCTGCTTCTGCTCTGCGTTCTGATAGGTAAGGTTCAGTATTCTGTTCCGCGCCTGTGTGGTCAGAACAGCCGTACACACGCCCGCGGTCAGCACCAGCACCAGACCGCACAGCAGCGATATTTTTTTCCAGAGCTTCATTTCCGCCGTTCCTCCAACCGGTACCCGGTTTTCGAGATCGTGCGTATCTCGTCGCCCAGTCCCAGCTTTTTCCGCAGATTCGCCACGCGCACATCCACCGTGCGGATATCCCCGAAATAGTCCTCGCCCCATATCTCGTTCAATATCCGCTCACGGGAGACGGTGCGGTTTTTGTTCTTCATCAGCACCGCAAGCACGTCAAACTCCAGCGGCGGCAGGTCGATCGGCTCACCGGCGTATGTCAATGTGCGGTTTTCAGCGTCCAAAGTCAAGTCCCGGAAGCGGTACACCTGATTGAGCCGCCCGGTACGCGCCAGTACCCTTTCTATCCGCACAAGCAGTGTCACGATCTCAAAGGGCTTGACGATATAATCCTCCGCGCCCTCCTTGAGACCGCGCACTTCCGATTCGCTGTCGGTCTTGGCGGTCATATAAATGACGGGAATATTATATTTATCCATCAGCGCAAAGAGCGCGAAGCCGTCCAGCCCCGGCAGCATAATGTCCAGCAGCGCAATGTCAAAGGAATGATCCTTCTCCAAAGTTGCCGCAGCTTCACCGCCGTCATCAAACGCCGAGACCTCATAGCCGACAGTGCGCAGGTTCAGTGCCACCGCGTCCGCGATAGCGTGATCGTCCTCCACCAGCAATATCCGATTCGCTGCCATTTCAGCCGCCCTCTCTCATCAAGTATATCAGAATTATAGCATAGCAGACAGAAAAAGAGATTACCGAAATATTATTTTCCGCAGCACATTCAAAAACCGGAGGTGCAAAACAGCACCTCCGGTTTTGTCTCATATTTCGTATTTCTGTGCGTAATAGCCGTAGAGCTCGTCGAAATTGTGCGCGTGCATCTCCTTGAGGTTTATCACATAATCATGCGTATCGTATGCGTCGTCCCGCAGCTCTATCATAGCGATAGCAAGGTTTGAGCAATGGTCGGCCACGCGCTCGAAGTTTGTGAGCAGGTCATTGAAAACGAAGCCCGTTTGCAGTGAGCAGTCCCCTGTCTGGAGCCTATCCACATGGCGCAGCTTCATCTCGTCGCACAGAACGTCTATCCGTTCCTCCAGCGGCTCCACGCGGTAGGCCCTGTTTATGTCCTCGTCGATAAAGGCCGTGACGGAAAGCTCAAGTATCTCGTTCACAGCTCCGCTGAGGACAAGCAGCTCGCGCTCCCCCTCCGGTGAAAAGCGTATCTTCTTTTCGTGTATCTCATGCGCCGCCTCGCAGACATTCATCGCATGGTCGCTGATTCGCTCGAAGTCGCTGAGCGTGTGCAGGTACTCTGCGGCGCTCTCGCTGTCACCGCGGTTCAGCTCCGCGCGGGTAAGCTTCATCAGATACGTGCCGAGCTTATCCTCGTAGCGGTCGACCAGATCCTCCGTCCGCTCTATCTCCTTCGCCTGCTCCTCGTCATAGCTGAAGAGCAGCGTCATCGCAGAGCATATATTGTCCCTCGACGTCCGCGCCATGGAGTTTATGGTCAGGCGGCACTGCTCTATCGCAAGCGCCGGGTGCTCAAGGAAGCGCTCATCGAGCCTGTCAAACTCGGCGTTGACGTTTCTCTCCGCCTCGCTCTCCTTTATAAAGCCCGTCACTATCTGCTCAAGCACTCCGATAAACGGCAGCAGCACCAGCGTCGTCGCGATCCTGAACAGTGAGTTCACCGTCGCGATGCTGACAGGCGTCATTATCCTGCTCTTCACCGGCAGGTCAAATATGAGGTCGGCTCCGTAAAACGCCGCCGCACATATCACGACTCCGATGATCTCTATCACCAGATACGCAAGCGCCGTTCTCTTGCCGTCTGCCTTGGCTCCGAGCGACGAGAGCAGCACGGGCACCGCCGCGCCTATGGCAATGCCGAGGACGATCGGGTAGGCCGCCGAGAAGCTCACCGCCCCCGTCATGGACAGCGCCTGAAGAATACCCACCGCCGCGGACGCGCTCTGCAATACGCTTGTGAAAACCGCGCCGACAAGGATGCCGATCAGGGGATTCGAGAACGTCGTCAACAGACGTATGAAGCCCTCGCTCTCGCGCAGCGGGGACACCGCTGCGCTCATGGCCTGCATGCCGAACATCAGCACAGCAAAGCCCAGCAGTATATCGCCGATATGGTGGCTCGACTGCTTCTTTGAAAACATCCTGAGCACGATCCCGATAACGGCAACTACGGCCGTTATCGTCGAGGTGGAAAAGAGCGACACCCAGCCGCCCGAGCCCTCAAGGCTCGAAAGGCAGATTATCCAGCCCGTCACGCTCGTTCCGATAAGCGCCCCGAGGATGACCGATATCGCCTGCCTGACCTTCATCATCCCGGAGTTCACAAAGCCGACCGCCATGACCGAGGTCGCAGAGGACGACTGTATCACCGCCGTCACCGCCGTGCCGAGCAGCACGCCCTTGAGCGGTGTTCCCGACAGCTTATAGAGCACCATTTCCAGCTTGCTTCCCGCCGCTTTCTTCAGTCCCTCGCCCATAAGCGTCATGCCAAACAGGAAAAGGGCGACTCCGCCGAGCAGCGATATCACGTTTGAAACGTTCAGTTTGATCAGCTCCTAATCGAAACGCGCAAAAATTACTATTATCTTACCGTTCTGTATCGATGGTAACACGCCCCAGTGTCCGCCGTCAATTAACAAAAGCTCCGAGAATTTTTCTTGCCGTTGCAAAAAAGCCGTACAAGATGTAGAATAGAAAAAACGCTGAAAAAAGGTCATGGTGATGCTGTTTGCCTCTGCAAATACTATATTCTGATGCTGATATAGTCGTATGCGTAAAGCCCGCCGGAATTCTGTCAGAGGCGCCCGGTATGCCGCGGCTGCTGTCGGAAGAGCTCGGCGGGGACATTTACTGCGTCCACCGGCTCGACCGTGCCGTCGGCGGTGTGATGGTCTATGCGCGCACGGCTGCCGCTGCTGCCGCGCTCTCACGGCAGATCGCGGCGTGTCAGTTCCATAAGGAATATCTGGCCGTCGTGCAGGGACGTCCGGAAGAAGACAGCGCTATATTACGCGACCTGCTCTTCTGGGATCGTACAAAGAACAAATCCTTCGTCGTGAAGCGCCAGCGCGGCGGCGTCAAGGATGCGGAGCTTGAATACGCTCTGCTTGAAGCGCTCCCGGAGCTTTCCCTGCTGCGCGTCATTCTTCATACCGGGCGCACCCACCAGATCCGTGTGCAGTTTTCCTCGCGCGCCCTGCCGCTCGTAGGTGATGTGAAATACGGCAGCCGGTATAGGGACTGCGCGCTCGCCCTGTGGTCGCACTCTCTCGGCTTCCGCCACCCCGCAACAGGCAAAGCCATGAGCTTTGCAGCCATGCCCGAAGCCGTTTTTCCGTGGAACGGATTTGAATATTTCAAGTAAAAACATATATTTTTGGAGGACACTATGCGTTATATAGAAGTCACAGTCAACACGCCCGGCGCGGAGATAGACGCGCGCTGTCAGGAAATGGCGGACATGGGAGCCGGCGGCTTCGTCATAGAGAATGAGGAGGATTTCAAGGATTTCCTCGAGCAGAACCACCAGTATTGGGACTATGTGGATGATGAGCTTGAAAACCAGTTTGCCGGCGTCAGCCGCATCAAGTGCTATCTGACCGACGATGAGGACGGCCTTGCCGTGCTCCGCCGCATCAACGCCGCCTATGACGATGTTACTACAAGCTATGTTGAGGACAGCGACTGGGAGAACAACTGGCGCGAGTATTATAAGCCTATCGATGTCGGCGAAAAGCTCGTCGTCGTGCCCGAATGGGAGGAAGCGCCGCAGGACGGGCGTCTCCCGCTCAGACTCGACCCCGGTCTTATCTTCGGTACCGGCAGCCACGCGACCACGCGCATGTGCCTTGCAGCGCTCGAGAAGTTTTCAAAGCCCGGTGTGCGCGTGCTCGACCTCGGCTGCGGCAGCGGCATTCTCGGCATCGGCGCGCTCATCCTCGGCTGCGACAGCTGCCTCGGCGTGGACATCGACCCCAAGGCTCCGGATGTCGTGATGTCAAACGCGGCACTCAACGGCATCGGCACGGATAAAATGACGGCATGGGCGGGCGATATCATCGCCGACGCTTCCCTCCGCGCGCACATCGGCGGCGGGTACCAGCTCGTGCTTGCGAACATCGTTGCCGATGTTATCATTCCTCTCTCCGCCGTTGTGCATCAGTTCATGGCTCCGGGCGCAGTGTTCATCTGCTCCGGCATTATCGAGCACCGCTGGCCTGAAACCGAGGCCGCGCTTATCTCCAACGGCTTTGAAATTCTCGATCACAAGTCCGAAGAAGAGTGGCACTGCTTCGTCTGCCGCTGATATTGATTCTGGTAAACGAACACCCTCGGAACCGCAGCTGCGGTTCCGAGGGTGCTTGCTTTATTTTCTGTTTACTTCAGATCGTTTTCGTCCACTAATGTGACGTCGACGTCAAAGGTCTCTCCGTCGCGCCAGATCGTAAATGTGATCGTGTCTCCGACGCTGAGGGTGTTCTTCACGGTGAGGATATCGCTCGTCGCGGAAGCCGGGTTCCCGTTCACGGCGGTGATGATGTCACCCTGCTGTATGCCCTTTGCCGCAGCGTCAGATTTCTCTTCGACTGCCGAGACATAAAGCCCGGTGGGCAGATCATAGTGGCTCGTGACGTTCTCCGGTATCGCGCCGACAGTGATGCCTATCGCCGTGCGTCCACGCACCTCGCCGTACTGCATCAGCGAATCCGCGACCGCCGCGATCGTTGACGATGGTATCGCAAAGCCGATGCCCTCGATGCTTGAGTAGGAGGACATCATCTTCATGTTCGTCACGCCGATCACCTGACCGTACATGTTGAACAGCGCTCCGCCGGAATTGCCCTCATTGATGGCGGTGTTGGTCTGCAGCAGCGTCATGCTGTGGCCGTTATAGCTGATGCCTCTGTCTATCGCGGAGATTATCCCATCGGTCAGCGTCATGCGGAAGGTCTCTCCCAAGGGGTTGCCTATCGCCGCGACCTGATCGCCGATGGCAAGCTCCGCGCTGTCGCCGAAGCTCGCAGGTGTCAGGCCTGTTGCCTCTATTCTGAGCACCGCGATATCGCTCGTGCTGTCCGCACCGACGAGCGCCGCATCGTAGCTGCTGTTGTCAAATAGCGTCACGCTTGCCGTATCGCAGTTTTCAATGACGTGGGTGTTTGTGAGTATCAGCCCATCCTCGGAAAGGATGATGCCGCTGCCCCAGTAGTAGCCGTCGACGCCGTCCTGAAAGCCCTTTATCGCGACTATCGACTTTGAGCACTGGTCATACAGCTCCTGAAGGCTAAGCTCCTTACCGTGCTCGTTGGAGAGCGTCACCTTGAAGTCCGGTGCAAGCTCCGCGCGCGGCAGCTTTATCTCCGCATCCTTGCTTTCGGTCGCCTGATAATAGTTATCAAGGTAATCGTTCCAGTCGTCGGGCATACCGTCGCCGCTTATATACGGCGCTTCGGTTCTCTGGTTCGAACCGGAGAAGATCAGCGAGCTTGCCGCGATCAGCAGCACGACCAGCAGTATAGCCCCGCCGATGCGCCATGATGCCTTACCCGGCTTTCTCTTTTTCTTTTCGCTCTCCGGTGAAGTATGCTCCTCAAGCGGAGCATACCAGTCCTGCATATTGCTCATATCTTTTAATCCTTTTATTTATCGGCCAGCTTGAGCGTGAAGACGAACTCTGTTGCGCCGTCCTCGCTCTTCACGGCTATGTCCTCGTCATGGCTGTTGATTATCGACTTCACCAGATACAGCCCCAGCCCGACGCCGTCCTTATCAAGGCTGCGCGAACGGTCGGACTTGTGGAAACGGTCGAAGATAAACGGCAGATCGTCCGGCGGTATCGTCTCGCCTATGTCCTTTATAGAGACATAGGCCTTCTGCGCGTCCCTGTACAGTCTCAGTGTGAGGCAGCTTCCGGGGGTCGCGAACTTCACGGCGTTATCGAGGAGGTTATATATGACCCTCGTTATCGCATCCTTATCGGCGATGACCATTATGTGGTTCTCAGGCAGCTGCGGGTCGACATCAAGGTTCTTCTGCGTTGCGCGCGTCTCAAAGCTGAGCAGCGTCTGAAGTACAAGCTCCGTCAGGTCAAACACCGTGCGCTTGCTCGGGTCGGCGGCTCTGGCTCTCGTCTGCGAAGCGTCCAGCATATCGCGCACAAGGCGGGAGAGCCTGCGCGTCTCGTCTCTTATCGAGGTGAGGTACTTCGTCTCCTGATCCTTCGGGATCGTCCCGTCGAGTATGCCGTCGGCAAATCCGGCTATCGTCGTCATCGGCGTACGCAGCTCGTGGGAGACATTCGCGATGAACTCGCTCCTGCGGTTCTCCGCGTTCTGGAGTGAGTCTGCCATCTTGTTGAACGAGTCGATGAGCGCGCCCATCTCATCTGTCGGATCCTCCTGCTGCTTTACGCGCACGGAGAAGTCTCCTCTCGCGAACTTTCTCGACGCCGCCGCTATCTCATCCAGCGGCCGCGCCATACGCTTGGAGTAAACAAGCGACACCGCAAGCGACATGCACAGCACGAGCACCGCGATGACCGTCGCGATCAGCACAAATGTCGACCAGTTGCTGAGAATATTATCCGGTGCGTTCGTCACGAATACATAGCCCATGAGTTCGCCGTCCGTCTCTCTTGTTATCTCATGGGTGACGATATAGCGGGGATTCGTGTACATCCCGCCGAGCGTGCTTATCTCCGTCTCCTGACCGCTTTTTATCTCGGCCATGATGTCTTCCGGCAGCAGCGTCCCGTAATGCTTGCACATCGGTGTCTGGTCGGAGCAGGACATGACAAGCCCGGTCGCGTCGGTGATGAAGATATGGTTCCCGGTAGAGCGCGATATCGCGCTTATTATCATGCTCAGCAGCCAGCTGTTCATTGAGTCGTTCTGACCAACTGCCGCCGCCGTGCGCGATACCTCCTCCGCGCTCGCGACCATGTCGCTCTTATATTCGCGTATGAGGTACAGCCTGCCTATCCCCACGAACGAGAACGCCACAAGGATAAAGCAGGTCAGCACCAGCAGCGCCGTCGCGGTGAAGTTTCTGAGGTAAATACTCTTCATGGCGAAGTCTTACTCGTGGACCTCGAACTTGTAGCCCACGCCCCACACGGTCTTGAGGCACCATTTGTCGGATACGCCCTCAAGCTTCTCTCTCAGACGCTTGACGTGAACATCGACGGTTCTGGAATCGCCGAAGTAGTCAAAGCCCCATACCTCGTCAAGCAGCTGATTGCGCGTGAAAACGCGGTTGGGGGACGCTGCCAGATGATACAGCAGCTCCATCTCTTTTGGCGGGGTGTCGATCTTCACGCCGTCGACTATCAGCTCATAGGACTCGAGGTTTATAACGAGCTTATCGAAGGTGAGCTTCTTCTCGACCGGTGCGTCCGCGTCCGTGCGGCGCATGACCGCGTGTACACGCGCGAGCAGCTCCTTGACGTCGAATGGCTTTGTGACATAGTCGTCCGCGCCCATATCGAGTCCGTTTATCTTATCTGCGGTCTCTCCCTTCGCGGTGAGCATAATGATCGGCACCGAGGACTTCTTCCTGATGTCCCTGCATATCTGCCAGCCGTCCTTGACCGGCAGCATGATATCGAGCAGGACTACATCCGGTGAGAAAAGATCGAAACTGGACTCCGCCTTCCCGCCGTCGGCGGCGATCATGACGTCAAAGCCGTCCTTACCCAGATACAGTCTCAGCAGCTCCGCAATGTTCGCATCGTCTTCAACAACAAGAGCTCTTTTACTCATAGTTTATTCTGCCCTTCTCTTTCATAATATATGTTTGCTTTAATCTTAGCTTTCAAATCATTATAGATTATAACCGCCGGCGCAAAATAAAGGTTAAAAAAATGTTAAATACTGCCGGAAAAGTCCGTCTATACAGCATCCGGGAAAGCCGTGAAGACTTTCCCGGATACTCTGTCTATTCTTTTCAGAACTCTACCGCTTCAAGCTCAATGAGCGCGAGGATATATATCTTCAGCGCCTCCATGAACTCGTCAATGCTTGCCGCCTCGTCCGCGCCGTGTATCGGGCCGAAGAAGTCGGGATAGCTGCGCTCCGGATGCTCCGGACCGAAGGACACGCCGTTCGGGAAATCGCGCGCATAGGTGCCGCCGCCCATCGTGTAGGGCTTTGCGTCCTCGCCGGTGACGGCGTTGTAAACGTCCATGCAGACCTTTACCGCGGGGTTGTCGATGCTCATGTAGAACGGAGCGGTGTCTCTCTTGAGTTCGATCTCCGCGAGCCCTCCCGCGAGTGCGGATATTGTGTCGGCGATCTTCCTGCCGCTGGTGTTGGTGGGATAACGGCTGTCGACAGTCTGGAAGATGTGCCCGTCCTCAACGCCTACCACGCCGCCGATTATTGTGAGCGGCTCGAACTTGCCGTCGTCGGCATCAACGCCGAGACCGCTGCCGTCCCAGCTCTCGTGCAGCTTCATGAGCAGGCGCAGGAACTTCTCTTCCTCTTCGCCCGCAAGCTTGTTTTCGAGAATATAGCTTATCAGCACGCCTATCGCGTTCACTGTACCCTCAGGCATGGAGGCATGACCGCCGATGCCCTTCGCGGTCAGGTGCCACAACTCGCCGTCTGCCTCAACGGAAACACTCTCGGTGGGAGCAGGCTTTGCGCCCTTTACCCACGCCTCGGCCTTGCCGGGGATAACGTTGCCCGCAACGCCGCCGCGGATGTCCGCGATCTTGTCAAGCTTCGTCTTGGAGACGATGCGCAGGTTGCATATACCCTTTTCGCCGTTGCAGACAGGGAAGCCGGAATCCGGGCTGAAACAGAACACCGGAGCCTTGTAATTGTCAAGGTAGTATTCCACATCGCCCATGCCGGTCTCCTCGTTGGTACCGAGCAGCGCGCGGATGCTGTAGCGCAGCGGGACGCCCGCGTCCTTGAGGTACTTGAGCGCGTACAGGCACAGGACGGACGGCCCCTTGTCGTCCATTACGCCGCGGCCGATGAGATAGCCCTCGCGCTCGCGCAGCGTGAACGGGTCGCCCGTCCAGCCCTCGCCGACGGGGACGACGTCAAGGTGCGTGATGGTTGCGAGGTAATCCTCCGCATCGCCGATCTGGCCGTAGCCGATCTTATCCTCGCAGTTGACAGCCTTGAGCCCCAGCTCGCGGCATATCTCAAGCCCCAGCTCCAGCGCCTGCTTCGGTCCCTTGCCGAAAGGTGCGCCGGGCTCCGCCTTGCCCTCGACGCTGTCTATCGCCACAAGGCGCGCGATGTCTCTTACGATATTCTCTCTGTTGTCATTTATGAATTTGTCGATACCGGCAGTGTACTTATTATCCATTGCTCCGACTCCTTTTATTTATGATAAGACAAATATACTATTTTTCAGGAAATTTTTCAAGCCCCGCATATTATCATGCAGGGCTTTTGATTTTATAATTATGTCAACTTAATTATGTTATCTTTCAGTTTCTTTCGATCCTCTTGCTTTTTCCGGGCTTGAAATCGGGCTCCGTCCCGCTTATCAGACGCTTTATATTCTCCCTGTGCCGTATGACGACGAGGCACATTCCCACTATCGCCAGCGCGCACCGCGGCTGTGACAGCTCAAGCACCAGCGCCCATACCGGCAACGACAGCGCCGCGCATATCGAGCCGAAGGATACCTTCTTCGAGCACAGCGCCGCGATGGCGAACACCGCTATCGTCAGCAGTCCCGCGCGCCAGTCGATGCACAACGCTATCGCCGCACCCGCGGAAACTCCCTTGCCGCCCTTGAAGCCGTGCAGCAGCGGATAGCAATGCCCAGCCATACAGGCCATGCCTGCCGCCGCCATGCCCCTGTCGCCAAGAACAAGATAGCCCAACAGCATCGCGGCCGCCGTCTTGCACATGTCCCCGCCTAGGGTCAGCACACCCGCGCTCATTCCATAGACGCGCGCCATATTGGTCGCCCCGGCGTTGCCGCTCCCTGCTCTTCTGATGTCCCTGCCGAGCACATGCCTTGACATGAATATCGATATGCTGAGCGAACCCATAACATAGGCGGCAATTATCACAAGGATGAATTTAAGAGTTTCCATTCAAAGCTCCAGTCGAACTATTTCAAAAATTTCAAGTTTATTATACGCGCACTCCCTGCCTTTGGCAATAGAATTATACACTAATTTACAAAATGTCAAACATCCGCCGTCCACGGCCATTCTTCGGGCGGCTCCGCTCTGAAGTGCATCCGCTCCCCCGTCGCAGGATGGGTGAAGCCCAGCTCGCAGGAGAACAGCGCAAGCGGGCACTCGTCGCGCGGCTCGCAGTATTTTCGCTCGCCGATGAGCGGCAGGCCGCGGGACGCAAACTGCACGCGTATCTGGTGCGTCCTCCCGGTGTACAGCGTTATGTAAACCTTACTCAGTCCCTCCGCGTACCATACTCGCTCATAGTCAAGCACTGCTTCCTGCACTCCCTTTGCCGGGGTATCGGTGACGAAGGTCATTTTCCGCGCCTTGTCACGGTAAAGCAGATCGGTGAGCGTCGCGCGCTCCGCGGCCTCGCCGTGGACGACCGCCATGTAGTGCTTTTCAAACTCGCCCTCGCGTACCTGGCGGCTCAGTTCAGATGCCGCAGCAGCGCCGCGCGCGAGCACCATCAGCCCGCTCACCGCGCGGTCGAGCCGGTGCACCGTGCGCACGTCGGCCTTTTCGTCCCCAAGCTCGCGGCGCAGCAGCTCCGGCAGTCCTCCCGGCTCGTCCGTCGACAGTACGCCCGCCGGTTTTATGCACACTATTATGCTTTCGTCCCGGTAAATTATATCCATAAATCCTCCGCCCGGCGCTATGCAAAGCCCCGGTAATGTGGTATATTATATAGCAAATTACTTTTATTTGGAGATCACAATGGATCAGAAACATATCCCCTGTCCGAACTTCCGCAAGTGCGGCGGCTGTCAGCTTCAGAACCTACCATACGCCGAGCAGCTTCTGCACAAGCAGCGCCGTGCTGTCTCTGTACTCGGCGAGCTTGGGCATGTTGAAAACATAATCGGCATGGATGAGCCGACGCATTACCGCAATAAAGTTCACGCCGCCCTCGCCTATGACCGTGCGAAGAACAAGACCATATCCGGTATCTATCAGCTCGGCAGTCACCGCATCGTCCCGGTCGACGAGTGCATGATCGAAGATAAGCTCGCCGATGAGATCATCGTCGATATCCGCCGCATGCTCCCGGAGTTCAAAATACAGGTCTTCGATGAGCGCGGCGGCAGCGGCTGGCTGCGTCACATCCTCATCAGGCGCGGCTTTGCAACAGGCGAGGTCATGGTCGTGCTCGTCGCCGTCTCGCCGATATTCAAGCTCCAGAAGCCCTTTCTCAAAAAGCTGCTGGAAAAGCACCCGGAGATCACCACCGTCGTTCTCAATATCAACGACCGCTTCGGTCCCGTCATCCTCGGCACGCGCGAAAAAGTCATCTACGGCAGCGGATATATCGAGGATGTGCTCTGCGGCAAGCGCTTTCGCATCTCCTCGCGCTCGTTCTATCAGATAAACCCCGTCCAGACCGAGAAGCTCTATTCCGCCGCCATCGGCCTTTCAGGGTTGACCGGAAATGAGACTGTACTCGATGCTTACTGCGGCATCGGCACCATCGGCCTCAGCGCCTCGGATAAGGCAAAGCAGGTCATCGGCGTCGAGATAAACCGCGACGCGGTGAACGACGCGATAGCGAACGCCCGCCTGAATGGTGTCAAAAACTGCTGGTTCACCGTCGGCGACGCGGGTAAGTACATGGAGCAGATGGCGGCGGACAAGGTGAAGCCCGACATTGTTTTCATGGATCCACCCCGCGCCGGGAGCGATGAGCGCTTTCTCTCCTCGCTGCTCAAATGCGCGCCGAAGCGCATCGTCTATATCTCCTGCAATATCGACACCCAGCGCCGCGACCTCGACGTGCTCCTCTCCGGCGGCTACAAGCTCCGCCGCATCCAGCCTGTCGATATGTTCCCATATACCGAGCACATCGAGTGCGTGGTCATGCTGGAGAAATAAATCAGAGTGTAAGTTAACAGGTAGTAAGTATTATGGATAGCTTCTCAGAAAAGAGTCTGCTCTCATTAGGTGACTATTATGTGTACGGGTTAATTGACCCCAGTACTAACAAATTTTTCTACATTGGCAAAGGCACCGGAAACAGAGTATTTGAGCACGAAAAAGAAAGTCTGAACAGTCCGGACAGTGATAAGCTCAAGCTGAAAACCATTTCTCAAATCAAGTCCAGCGGATTAGCTGTCAGGAAAATTATCATTAACAGCAACCTTACCGAGTCGGAAGCTTTTGCCGCAGAAGCGGCATTGATCAATGCTTTCAATTATGTAGGCGATGTTTGTCTTACAAATATCGTTGCAGGTCATCATTCCGCCGAAGCTTTATCCGTAGAAGATTTTGAAAAGATATATGGCGCAGAAGAGTTACACAACGAGGATATCAAGCATAAAATCCTCGTCATTAAAATCAACAAGCTTTACCGCAGAAATATGCCTGCCGCTGAACTGTATGATTCTGTTCGTGGTTTATGGAGAGCCTCAATAAACAATGTTCAAAACGTTGAGTATGTTTTTGGCGTTTATAATTCCCTGATCGTTGCCGTCTACAAGCCTACTCAATGGTACAGATGTAAAGACAAGCCTGAGAAACGTCCAAGACAAGACGAGATTTTAACGCCGCAGACAGGGAATCGCGTTTTCTTTGTAGACAAGAATTTTGAACTCGGCCTGCCGCTTGACGATAACGAAGCTTTCTATTACGGAAAATCCATAGCTGGATTAAAGCTGAACCAAAGTGCACAAAACCCTATTACATACCTGAATCCGAAATGTTCCAGCTAATCACAGAGACTGTTCGATCATTCTCTCCCTCGCCTTTCCAGCAGCAAGCATAAATTACTCTCCCAAACCTTATCGCCGCACTCCCTTGCTTTTGCAATGCAGGCGTTTACCGCACTACGTAAAGAAGCGTCGTCCGAGTATTTTTGCAGTCTGTCCATGATGCGGAAAGCACCCGGCCAGTTCATGTCCTGTAGCCATTCCAGCAATTCGGTCAAATAAGGCTCAAGCTTTTCATCGCTCTTCTCCGCTATAATAGCCGCGCAGTTTTCCCAGACATTTTTGTTATGTTCCGGCGTCAGCGGCTGTATAAACGGGCGAATCGTTTCTGCATCTTTTGCCTGAGCTATTCCCTTGCTCTGGACTTCGGGCGGCTTATGCCAATCAAGCATATTCATGATTTCTGTAATGTCCTGCATCTTGAAAGCCTCCTGATTCTTTGGCAAGTTTTACGCCCGCTGCAATATCGCAGCGGGCGTTATGATTCCTATTCCGCTCAGTGGCAGCCGCAGCCGCAGCTTCCGCTGTCGTCGCCGCAGGCGCAGCCCTCGTCGCTCGTTCCGCAGCCGCTGCATCCGCCGCAGCTTCCGGAGCAGCCGCCGCCAAAGCCCATGCCCGCGCCGGGGTCGACTATCGGCAGTCTCCCGGTGATGAGCAGGTCAGCCGCGTCGTCTGCGCTGCCGCAGTAGCCGACTATCGGGATGATGCCGTAGCTGAGCAGGAGCGCCTTTGCTTCGCCCCCCATGTTCCCGGCGATGACCGCGTCGATCTTCTCCTCGCGCATCAGGTCGCTCATGGCCTTGTGCCCCTCGCGTCCCGCCGTCTCGACAAGGCGCTTGGTGCACTTATTCACGTCCGCGTTTTCATAGTCGTATATCGCAAACATCTCGCAGTGGCCGAAATGCTCGAAAATTTCTCCGTCCTTATATGCAACTGCTATGCGCATGTCATATCTCCTTTTCGACGCTGTCCATCAGCGGCGCGATGTGCTCCCCGCTCACAGACTCTACTTCGCCCGCGTCCACCATCGTGGTGATAACGGGGTCTATCGGCAGCTTTGCAAAGTGCGGGATGTTATACTGCTTTGCCAGCGCCTCGACCTTGCTCTCGCCGAAGATGGAGTGCTCGCTGCCGCAGTCCGGGCACTTGTAGTAGCTCATGTTCTCGACGATGCCGAGCACCGGGACCTTCATCATATCCGCCATGTTCACGGCCTTTGCGACTATCATCCCGACAAGATCCTGCGGCGTCGTGACGATAACTATCCCGCTTATCGGCAGGGACTGGAACACCGTCAGCGGCACATCGCCCGTTCCAGGAGGCATGTCGACGAACATATAGTCCACGTCCGTCCACATCACGTCCGTCCAGAACTGCGTGACCGCGCCCGCAATGACCGGGCCGCGCCATACAACAGGCTCCGTCTCATCCTGAAGGATGAGGTTAATGGACATGACCTGTATCCCGGAGTGTGTCGTGACGGGTATAAGGTACTCCTCCGTGCCGGTCGCGTGCTGGTGGATGCCGAAGGATTTCGGTATCGACGGGCCCGTAATGTCCGCGTCGAGCACCGCGCAGTTGTAGCCGCGGCGCTGCATCTCGGAGACCATCAGGCTCGTGACAAGGGACTTGCCGACGCCGCCCTTGCCGCTGACGACGGCAATGACCTTCTTTACACTTGCGCCCTCGTGAAGCGGTTTGAGAAAGCTCTCCGGTTCGCGGGAAGCGCAGGCTTCGCCGCAGGTGGAGCAATCATGTGTGCATTCGCTCATATCAATGATCTGCCTTTCCAATTCAAATATATGTAAGCTTATTATACCCGTTTCGTGCAAATAGTCAAACTAATAAAATTCATAGTTCAAATCACAGCTTCAATTTTTTCACCGCGCGGATGAGATATATCGCCGCAAAGCCGGTGAACACACCCGTTATAACTCCGGATGCCGCAAGTATCGGCGCGTAGGCAAAAATGCCCGGCGTCTTTACTATGAGCGCACACGCGCCGAGCTGCCCTGCGTTGTGTGCGATAGCCGCAAGGGCGCTGACGATCCAGAGCTGGTTTTCCTTAAACAGCCCTATCGTCACGCACATCACGATATACGCCAGTATCCCCCCTGCCGCGCTGTATATGAACGTCGAAGGGCTGCCCGCGAATATCGCACCCATTATTATCCTCGCCGCAAGTATCGCCCCGGCCTCTTTCCTGCCGAGTATCGCCATCGCCGTGAGGGTTATAATGTTTGCAAGGCCGAGCTTTATTCCCGGTATCGGCACAGGTGACGGCAGCTGGTTCTCTATCATGAATATCGTCAGCGCTATCGCCGTCAGCACCGCCATGAAGCAGAGCTTCTTCGTCTTAGCCATCGAGCTCGCCTCCCTCTATCTGTATCACGAGCCTGTGCGGCACACAGGCTATCGGCATCCCGCTCTGGCTTATCCGCCCCTGGCTCACGCAGACGCGATCCGGGCAATCCGCCGCCGTGACCGATATCGCCCCCGGCTCGACATGTACAGTGTTGTGCCCGTACTGCGTGCTCAGCTCGATATCGTAGCTCTCCGTGACCTTCGACAGATCGATCCGTTCATACTCCTCTCCGTCTATCGAGATCACCGCAACTGTCCCGCCGCCCGTGCTCATCGCAAGGCAGTACGAAACCAGCCCTGCTATCACCACAGCTGCCAGAATGATTATCCATTTTTTCGTTTTTCTGTCCATAAGCATATTGTAGTTTATGCCGCGGCAGTTGTCAACCGGCAGTCGAATGTGCTATACTGTGATATTATTGGAATTGGTATGTCTATTTGATTTATAAGAGATGAGCAAAACAGTTGGAAAGAGCAGCCCACAAACAAGGCAAATGGGAATCAAAAGAGCTTGGGGCATCTCAAGGGCGCAAAAACCGTAGCGCGGTAAACCCCGCACCTGAAAAAGGTATGGAAAAGGCAGATCAGGCGGAACGCCGAAGCTGTTTGGCAGAACGGTAGGAGTGAGAGCCGTGCAAAACGGCAGCAAGAGCCACCACTAAAGCAGAAATATGAGCCAGTGTGTTGAGGTTTGCCGCGCTGTTTCCATTGCGCACCCACAGCCGTTCCTGACCTGTGGATTTGAAGCGGGAATTGTAGCGCTCACACTCCGTCCGCAGGGCGTAAGTCCGTTTAAAATAGAGGCAGCTGCGGTCAATGGAAAGTCTGTAGTCATCGGGAACGGTTTTATATTTCGTGCAGCCTCGGTTTTTCTTGCCGTTGTTCCAGTTTTTGTGGTTACAAGGGCAAACACCGGTCTTGGACTGGCGGAACGGGCAGCAGTATTTCTGGCGGGTACGCCCATTGTCGGTGGTTTTGCCGTCCTTGTGCATGGCGAACCCGGCCTCGCAGACCGGATTACCGGCAGGAAGTGCCTTTAAATCTTTCGTACCGCGTGGATTGAGAGGGATAAAAGCCTCGCCCTCATAGACCGTTTTTACGGTATTGTAGATGCTTTTCACATCGTAGCCCTTGTCGGCAAGGAAGGTGCATTCCTTCAAAGAAACCGTCTGATTCGCAGCTGCGAGGATCTCAGCGGCGACGGAGGAATCGGCGACATTGCCCGGTGTGGTCAGCTCGTAGATCGGCAGGCCGGAGATGCAGTCCACCAGCACATGACTTTTGTAGCCCCAGTAGAACGCATACCGCCGCTCATTGTGCTGGTTGGAGGCCGAATGGACGCCCAGAGCGCAGTCCGGGTCGCTTTTGGGATGGTTTTCCTTGGAGAACTTGCTTTTCGCAAAGGACTTTGGGTTGTTCTGCTTCGTGTTCGCCATGACGGGTGTGGAATCCAGACCAACGAAAGACGCATCCACCACGCCCAGCTCATACAACTTCCGCACCAGATTGGCCATGATCGACTTCAACGCACCGTTGTTCAACTGCCGCAGGCAGCGGTCATACGTCCAGTAGGACGGCAGCAGCTCCATGATGTTAAAGCCGCAGTAATGGGCGATGATGCGGTTGTTGTCCAGATAATCCATCAGATCTGTGATCTGCGTGAAACCCTCGCATTTCATAACGATAAACGCACAGACCATGGCTTCTTTTGGGAAGCCCCGCCGCCCGGTTGCCGCTCTGGGCAGCGTGAAGTCCAAGCTGCTGAAAAGCTTGTCATAAAACATGGCGGCGCTTTGGGATGTGAACAGCGTCACATCCTGAATGATTTCCTGTCGGTAGATAGCGGCCAGCCCCTTTCTGGTTGGTTTTCTCTCAAGTCAATTTTACCAAAAAGGGGCTCCGCTTTCTATATCAATGGAGTGATTTTCGGTTTCAGCCATGGCCGGGAACCATTGCAATTACTACTCTTTTGGAGTTTTGCTCATGGCTGTGATTTATTTGAAAGGAGTGATACGGTGGACGCCTTGACCGAATATACTCTTGCCGCGAGCAAGTACGCGCTTATCATCCTCTCGCTCGTCATCATCGTCCGCTGCATCCGCTCCATGCTCTCCGACCGATATGAGCCCGAGGTCTGGGGCTATCTCTGGCACGAGTCGCAGACCTATACCCTCACGCATTGGGAGAACATCATCGGCCGCACACTCTCCTGCGATGTCCGCCTTATCTATCCGAACGTCAGCCGCACCCATGCCGTGCTCACGCGCAATGACAAGGGGTTGTGGCGCATCTATGATATCTTCTCAAAGGGCGGCGTCTGGGTCAACGGCGTCAAGGCCGGCGGGCGCGGCCTGCCCGTACAGCACGGCGACCTTATCAACATTGCCGGTGAATCCCTGCGCTTTCACGAACTGAGCCATGACGATAAGGAAAGCTATGAATCCGTCCGCACTGCGGCGGGTCAGGGCGTCTCCCCCGCCGTCACGCTCTTTGAGCTTACTCTGTTTCAGCTTGCGCTTCTGCTTCAGCACTGTCTCTCCTCATCCGGTGAACAGCTCTTTGCCATCGCGCTCGCTTTCTTCGCGCTCATCGGTCTGGAGTGGTGCTGCTATAACGCTATGCGCGTTATGAACCGCTCAGGCTTTGAGATAGAGACCATCGCCTTTTACCTCACCACCCTCGGTATGTCCGTCGCCGCCTCGTCCACTCCGGACGATATGTATAAGCAGATCGTCCTCACCATCGCGGCGGTGCTGCTGTTCCTGTTCATGGGCTGGTGGCTGCGCAAGCTTGGCCGCACGGCTGCCGCGCGCATCCCGATAGCGGCGCTGGCCGTGCTGCTGATGGTCGTCAACATCGTCGCGAGCGACGCCGTTCTCGGTGCACACAACTGGCTTGAGTTCGGCGGATTCTCGTTCCAGCCGTCCGAGCTTGTCAAGGTCGGCTATATCTATGCCGGCGCTTCAACACTCGACAGGCTCTATCGTCGTAATAACCTCTATACCTTTATCGGCTTCTCGGCATTCTGCGTCATCGCCCTCGCTCTCATCGGGGACTTCGGCACGGCGCTCATCTTCTTTGCGACCTTCCTTGTTATCTCCTATCTGCGCTCCGGTTCTATCGCGACCGTGCTCCTCGCCGTGACCGGCGCGGGGCTTGCGGGCTTTCTCGCCGTCAGCGTCAAGCCCTATATTGCCCAGCGCTTCGCCACATGGGGGCATGCGTGGGAGGATATTTACGACAAGGGCTTCCAGCAGACGCGCGCCATGTCCGCCGCCGCTTCCGGCGGCCTGTACGGCAAGGGCGCGGGCGGCGGCTGGCTCAAGGACATTTTCGCCGCGAATACCGACATGGTCTTTGCCGTTATCTGCGAGGAACAGGGGCTTATAATCGGGCTCATAATGGTGCTCGCGGTGCTGGTGCTGGCTTTCTTCGCCGTGCGCAGCGCGCGGCGCGGGCGCTCGGCGTATTATTCCATCGCCGCCTGCGCCGCGATGAGCATGCTGCTCGTGCAGCTTGCGCTCAATGTTTTCGGCTCGCTCGACCTGCTTCCGTTTACGGGAGTTACCTTCCCGTTCGTCTCCCGCGGCGGCACCTCGCTTATCTCCTGCTGGATGCTCATGGCCTTTATCAAAAGCTCCGACACCCGGCGCAACGCAAGCTTTGCCGTCCGTCCGGGGCGCGGCAAGGATGACGATGAGGCCGAAGACGATACCCCCGGCGCGTCCGATAACGGCTATGCTCCGGATGACGATCCTGCAAACTGGGAGGTGTGGCAGCCGTGCGAAAAATAACCAACCGCGCCTTCTGCGTGCTGCTTATCGCAGCGGGCGTTATCTTCGGCATGATCGTGTATGTCCTCAATTACATCGACCACGGGCAGGATTGGGCGCTGTACTTCTCCCGCTCGAACTCCGGTTCCACCGGTATGCTGCTCGACCGCAGCGGCATAGTCCTCGCCTCTTTCGGCGGGGCAGACGAGTTCTTTTCCCCCGACGCTGAGACGCGGATGTCAAACTACCACGTCACCGGCGACTATTGGGGGCGCACCGGCACTGGCATCCTCTCGCGCTACCGCCGCGATGTGAACGGCTTCAGCCTCCTCACCGGCACGACGCACGCCGAGGACAGTACCCTCACCCTCACGATCGACGCAAGGCTCAACAATAAAATATACGAGCTTCTCGACACGGAGCATAACGCCGCGGTGCTCGTCTGCAACTATAAGACCGGCGAGCTTCTCGGCATGGTTTCGGCTCCGACGGTCGACCCTCTGGATGTAGAAAACGGCGTCCCTGACGGGGCGTACCTCAACCGCTGCCTCTCCGCCGCTTTCACCCCCGGCTCGACCTTCAAGCTCGTCACCGCGGCCGCCGCTATCGAGGACATCTCCGATATAAACGAGCGCACTTTCTACTGCGAGGGTGAATATAAAATAGCCGGCGTACCCATTACCTGCAAGGCCGCGCACTATACCCAGACCTTTGAGCAGGCGCTCTCCAACTCCTGCAATATCGCCTTTGCACAGATAGCCGTGATGCTTGGTCAGGAGACCATGATCGACTACGTCACAAAATACGGCTTTCTCTCGTCCCATGAGTTCGATGGCATCGGCTGTGCCTCGGGCACCTACCCGCTCGATTTCGTCGGTGACCCCGAGCTTGGCTGGTCCGGCATCGGCCAGTCGACCGATACCGTCTGCCCCTATGCGATGCTGCGCTATGTCTGCGCCATTGCAAACGGCGGCACGCTCATCGAGCCGCACATGATCTCCGGTGAGGAGCCGGTGACCACCTCGCTTGTTGAGCCCGCCACGGCAAAGCAGCTCACGCAGATGATGAACTACAACGTCGTCGACCACTATGACGGCGATGTGAACTTCCCCGGTCTGAAGCTCTGCGCCAAGACCGGCACTGCCGAGCTTGGCGACGGCGATTCGCATTCGTGGTTCGTCGGCTTCCTCGCGGATGACGAGCACCCCTACGCCTTTGTAACGCTTGTCGAGCGCGGCGGCTACGGCATCACCGTCGCAGGTGCCATTACCAACGGCTTTCTGCAATGGGCAGTTGAAAATATAGAATAACAAATAGATATAAGGAACACAGAAATGATAGATATATCCGTAAGCTCGATAGTCAAATCCTTCGAGCTTGGCAAAAATATATTGGATGGGTTGTCCTTCACCGTCAACAGCGGTGAGCGCGTCGGCATCCTCGGCCACAACGGCTGCGGCAAGACCACGCTCTTCCGCATCCTCGTCGGGGAGATAGGCTATGACGAAGGCGAGGTCGCAATAGCCCCGTCAAAGCGCCTCGGCCTCATCTCGCAGATACCCGTCTACCCCGAAGGCTGGACGGTCGAGCAGGTGCTGCGCGACGCGCACCGGCATATCTACGCCGTCGCCGCGCGCATGAACGAGCTTGAAGCGCAGATGGAACACGACCAGTCGGCAGAGCTGCTGAAGCAGTATGACAAGCTTCAGGCTGACTATGCCCGCCTCGGCGGGTACGAGATGGACGTTGAGCGCAGCCGCGTCGCAAACGGTCTGGATATTCCCCCGGCAATGCTCGCCCAGCCCTTTGATTCTCTCTCCGGCGGGGAAAAGACCCGTGTGAACCTCGCGCGCCTTATCCTTGAGGACACTGACATTCTCCTGCTGGATGAGCCTACGAACCACCTCGACCTGCACGCGACGGAGTGGCTGGAGGACTACCTCCTGCGCTTCAAGGGTACGGTGCTCGCCATCAGCCATGACCGTTATTTTCTTGACCGCGTCGTCGAGCGCTCTATCGAGATCGTCGACGGCAAGGCGGAGTTTTACTCCGGCAACTACAGCTTTTACGTTGAGGAGCGGCAGCGCCGCTTTGAGGAAAAGCTGAAGAAATACGAGAAGGATCAGGCAAAGATAGAGCAGCTTGAGCGCGCCGCGGCGCAGATGCATCTCTGGGCCTTCATGGGCAATGACAAGCTCCACAAGCGCGCTTTCTCTATGGAAAAGCGCATCGAAAAGCTCAGCCATACCGAGCGCCCGACCGAGCAGAAGAAGCTCACCGTCAAGTTCAAGGAGCGCAGCTTCGAGGGTGACGAGGTGCTTGTCATGGACAGCATCTCCAAGAGCTACGGCGAAAAGAAGCTCTTCTCCGATCTTGACCTGACCGTCACCGGCGGGGAGCGCATCGCCCTCATCGGTGATAACGGCACGGGAAAATCCACCCTCGTGAAGCTCATCATGAATCAGGAAAAGCCCGATTCGGGCTACCTCTACCTCGGTCCCGCCATACGCACGGCGTATCTCCCGCAGCTCGTCAGCTTTACCGACGAGAGCCGCAGCGCGCTTGACACGATGCTCTATGACTGCCGCTGCCTGCCGCAGCAGGCGCGCGACCGTCTCGCGGCCTTCGGCTTTCGCGGCGAGGATGTGCTGACCCCGGTCGGCGCGCTCTCCGGCGGTGAGAAGAGCCGTCTGCGCCTGTGCATGCTCATGGGCGGGGATATAAACTTCCTCATTCTTGACGAGCCTACGAATCATCTCGACATCGCCAGCCGCGAATGGATGGAGGACGCGCTCTCGGACTATGAGCAGACGCTGCTCTTCGTCTCGCACGACCGTTATTTTATAGAGAAGTTCGCCACGCGCGTCTGGGCGCTTGCCGACGGGAAGATAACCGACTTCCGCGGCAGCTACCGGGACTACTGCGATTGGCGCGAGCGTCAGGCGGTGTTCGCGCAGAATGACCGTCAGCGTGAGCGTGAGCAGGAAAAAGCCCTTGAGAAAGAGAAGAAGTCCCGCCCGCCGCGTCCGAAGAACAATGAGAAGTCCATCGCCAAGCTTGAAAAGGAGATCGCCAAGCTCGAGGCACAGTCGGCGGAGCTTGACCGTCAGGCCGAGGAATTTTCCTCTAATTACCAGAAGCTTATGGACATCCAGCAGCAGAAGGACGCGCTCGATGAAGAGCTCCTCGCGCTGTACGAACGCTGGGAGGAGCTGAACGCATGAGCTTTCTCAAACAGATGCCGCACTGGCTGCTTGCCGATATCATCCTCCTCGTCCTCGCGCTGTTCTTCAAGTTCGCCATGCGCGGCTATGGATATATCGCCTTCGCGCTTATCTACGCGGCGGCGCTCGTCACGCTCTGCCGCTTTGCGCCTGACGCGCTGTGGAAAGCCGTCGTGATCGTCACGACCGTGGGGCTCATGTATTTCTGCGCCGTCGAGGGACTTATCATCGGCAGCGCGCGCACGGACATGAACGCCGGTGAGAAAAAATACATCGTCGTCCTCGGCGCCGCCGTGCTGGATGACAGGCCGTCCCTCGCGCTCATCCACCGCATGGAGGGCGCGATGAAATATCTGGACGCCAACCCCGGCAGTACCGCCATCCTCTGCGGCGGGCAGGGCAATGGCGAGAGCATGACCGAGGCCGACTGTATGTATGACTGGCTCACCGCGCAGGGCGTCGCCCCTGACCGGCTCATCAAAGAGGATCGCTCCACCACCACGATGGAGAACCTTCAGAACGCCTTTGCCATTATAGAGCGCCGCGGCGACACGCCCGACGGTAGCATCGCCATCGTTTCCAGCTGCTATCATCTCTACCGTGCCAAGTGCATGGCAAAGCTCCTCGGCGCGGAGGCCGCCGGTGTCTCGGGCAGCCTTGGCTATCCGATATATACCCTCAACTGCTTTATCCGCGAGGCCTTCGGCGTCACGCACCTATGGGTGTTTGGTAAATAATTATGTTAACCAAGTTATGTAAATTTTCCATTGGAGCCGTCTATGAACAAATCCGGAATTTTTGATAGGGTCAACCGCTCCCGCGTCACCGTCGCCGCGGTGTTCCTCGGTATTTTTCTTGTAATGCTCGTGTGCAACCTGTGGACGGATCTCGTTGCGGACGATTACCGTTACTTTTTCAGCTACGCCGATGAGAGCCGCATAGAGAGCGTCGCGGATATTTTCCCATCAATGGCCGCGCACCGGCACATAATGAACGGCCGCGTCATAGCACATTTTCTTGTGCAGCTCTTCCTGCTCCTGCCGCCCATCGTCTTCAAGCTCATCAATCCCCTCGTCTTTCTTGCCATGATCTGGCTCGTGTACTCCATCGCGCGTCATGGCGGGGAGCATAACGCGCTCGGCCTGCTCGCTCTCTTTGGCTGCGTCTGGGTGCTCCAGCCGGAGTTTGGTCAGGTCTTTCTCTGGCTCACCGGTGCAATAAACTACCTCTGGTGCGCGGTGCTGTGCCTTGTGTTCATGCTGCCGTATCTTGATAAGCTCCTGCATGACCGTGAGCCGTCAAAGCCCGCGCGCGTGCTGTTCATCGTCTTCTCCGCCCTCGTCGGCGCGTATTCGGAAAATTCCTCCGTCGCTGTGATATTCATGGTGATGCTCGTTATCGCCGTGTGCCGCTTTTATTTTAAGCAGCGCATTGCGCCGTGGATGTATCTCTCGCTGCTCGCCGCCTTTGCGGGGTTCATGCATATGATGCTCGCCCCGGCGGAGAGCGTGAATAAGTCTGCGGAGTTTTCTATCCCTGTGCTGCTCTCAAACTTCGTTGAAACGGGTTCATATTATCTGCGCTTCTGGCCGCTGCTGCTCGCTTGGGCACTGCTGTTTTACCTCGCCGTGAAGAACAAAGCGGAGCTGCGGCTGCGCATCGCTTCGCTCATTCTCCTGCTCGGCTCGCTCGCGGGGCACTTTGTACTGACCTTTGCAATGTACTGCACGGGGCGCAGCACCTACATAGGGCTTATCCTGCTCCTGTGCGCCGTGGCCATACTTTTCCCGCCGCTGTTTGAGAGCAGATACAAGTCTCTCCTCGCCGCGCTGTGTGCCGTGAGCGTCGCCGCGCTCATGTACTTCGGCTATGCCGGCGTCAGCGATATCCGCCGCACGCACATCGCCCTTTCCTATAATGAGCAACTTATTTCCGAGTGCATCGCAAACGGCGAGAAAGACATCCAGCTCCCCCGCCCGTATGCAAGAACGAAATACAGCGCCATCGAGGGGCTCGATTACCTCAGCACTGAGGATGCCTCCGACTGGTCAAATGTCTACATGGCGCTCTACTATGGCTTTGACAGCATCATCGGATATTGAGCAGATCAACGTTTTTGGGCAAACATCAATAAATGTTGAGCTTGGATTGAAAAACAGTTTACACGGACTTGAGATAAGTTAGCCATATAAAATATTGTGGGGGAATGACTTATTGCCGGTAAAAAGGAACTGATAATGCTGTCCGCCGTGAAGCTTCTCAACCAGCGCGCGTACAGGGACGTGTCCGTGCTCGACATCGTCCGTGACTGCGATATAAACCGCAACACCTTCTATTATCACTTCAAGGATATGCCCGCCCTGCTCGATGAGATCGTCCGCAGCAAGATCGATTCGATCCTGAGCGAGTATTACAGCGACGATGCGCCCGAGCAGTGCATGCATAAGGCGCTGGATATGCTGTCCGAGAACCGCCGCGCCGTGCTGCATGTCTATTCGTCCGCCGCGCGGGATGTCTTTGACCAGTGTCTGAACCACGCCTGCGAATACTGGTCTGACCGCTTCATCGAGCGCTACGCCGCCTGGCGTGAGCTTGACTCCGGTACCCGCGCCTTTATGACCTATATGTGCCGCTTCAACTGCTCCGGGCTCCTGAGCGACTGGTTCATCCGCGGTATGAAACCGGAAGCGGAGCCTGCCATGCACCGCGCCTGCACCCTCTGGGCGGAGGCCGCCGAGCTTGCGCACCGCGGCGCACGTTGACCTCAAAGCCACACACCACACCTGCCGCATCATGCGGCGCTGCCTGTAAAAGAAAGCTGTTCAAAATGGAAAAATCCAAAAAACGTTCCCTTGTCAGCGGGCTTGCCGCGCTGGCGCTCGTTCTCCTGCTTCTGTATATCGTGTTCCGGGATAAGCTCCCGGAGATCATCTCCGCCTTGTCGGAGGTCTCTGTCCCCGGTGTGTGCCTGCTGCTCGCGATGGGGCTTGGCTACCAGCTTATCGACTCCGCGATGTGCATGACGCTGCTGCGCAGCCGTCTGCCGGAGCTGAGCTTCCGTCAGGCCTTCGAGCTGACCTTCCTCGGTGCCTTCGGCCTGACCGCAAGCGGCGGCGCGATCACGATACCTATGCAGAGCGTCTACCTTGACCGATGCGGGCTCGATGCCGGACGCAGCGTCGGGCTGCTCATCCTGAAATTTGTCTATCATAAGTCCGCGATACTCATCTATGCCCTCGTCATGCTCATTCCCGGCCTCGGCTGGCTGCGCGAGGTTCTGCCGGAGTCCGTCAAATACGTGCTCCCCGGTATCGTCATCTTCCTGCTGATAATCACGGCGCTCATCCTGCTGTGTACATGGAAGCCGGTGCATGACCTTGCCGTGAAGCTCATCGGGCTCTTCCCCGAAAAGGGCAAATGGCCGGAGCGCCGCGAGAAATGGCTGCGCCAGATCGACCTGATGTACGCGGAGGCCGCGCACCTTAAAGGCATGAAGGCCGTCTCGGCAAAGGTCATGCTGCTGAACTTCCTCAAGCTCACAGTACTGTACATGATCCCCTCGGCGGCGCTGCGCTGCATGGGACTTGACTCCCCCGACCTTCTCCACTCGCTCATTCTCTCGGCGATGATGCTGCTCATCACCGGCGTGCTGCCGAATGTCAACGGTCTCGGGCCTCTGGAATTTGCGTTCGTGTTCTTCTATTCCGCCGTCGTCAGCAGTATCGACGCCTCTGGCGCGATGCTCCTTTACAGGATCGTGACCTACTTCTTCCCTTTCCTTATCAGTCTCCCTGTGTTCTTTATCGTCGAGCGCAGATTGAGCCGCGGCAGGCTCTGATCTGCACTCAGACTTTTTGCTGCAGTCTGTCTGGTTTTTGACACTCTGCTATACATACGGTTGAAAATTGTATACTAAATAGACTTCACACAAAGGCTTTAAGCAATTGATTATTTTGAAAAAGCGTGATATAATTGCGACAAGTGTGAAGCTGCGGTATGTCGGTTCAGCCGCGGCATAAGGGTTTGTAAAAAAACGGTGGATGGACATGCCTTCCGGTTCCCCATCTCCGTAAAATAAATAAGATAAGAAAAGGAAAGGATGTATTTCATGAACGAAAAATACAGCGCTCTCTTTACCCCTTGGAAGATCGGTAACGTAGAGATCAAGAACCGCATCGTTCAGTGCTCCATGGGCGGCACCTCCCTGTTCGGCTGGCTGGAGCCCAACCACTTCGATAAGGAAGCCGCTTACTTCCTGCTCAACAGAGCACAGGACGGCGTCGGCCTTGTCCTCCCCGGTATGCAGTGTGTGCGCGATACCCTCGGTATCCCCGGCCGCAAGTGGCTTTGGCAGAACGACAAGATGTTCAAGCAGCTCAAGCCCTACATGGAAGAGTACCACAAGACCGGCGGCAAGCTGTTCATTCAGCTGGCAGCAGGCTTCGGTCGTTCCATGGCTATCAACGGCTGGATGACCGTTCTCGCAAAGAACGACTTCCTCAACAAGCTCGCTTCCCCCATCGTTGACGTTCAGTACTCCTGCGCTTCCGCTTCCGCTACCCCGAACCGCTGGGCTGAGGATGTCAAGTCCCGTCCCATGACCGTCGAAGAAATCCACGAGATGGTCGAAGCTTTCGGTAAGACTGCGAAGAAGCTGAGAGACGCTGGTGTTGACGGTGTTGAGATCCACGCCGTTCATGAAGGCTACCTCCTTGACCAGTTCACCATGGCCAACTGGAACTACCGTACCGACGAGTACGGCGGATCTTTCGAGAACCGCTTCCGCTTCCCGGTCGAGATCGTTCAGTGCATCAAGAAGTACGCCGGTGATGACTTCCCCGTCTCCCTGCGTTACTCTGTCGTCTCCAAGACCAAGGGTTGGTGCAAGGGCGCAATGCCTTATGAGACCGACTTCGAGGAGTGGGGCCGTGACATGGAAGAGTCCGAGAAGGCCATCAAGTACCTTGAGGACGCCGGTTACGATATGTTCAACTGCGACAACGGTACTTACGACGCTTGGTACTGGGCACATCCGCCTCAGTACATGCCGGATAACTGCAACCTCAGCTATGTTGAGCACATCAAGAAGTTCACCTCCAAGCCCGTTGTCTGCGCAGGCCGTATGGATCCTGTCAAGGCCGCTGAAGAGATCGCAGCCGGCAGACTCGACGCTGTTGCTATCGCACGTCAGAACCTCGTTGACCATGAGTGGGTCCACAAGATCCTCGAAGGCCGCGAGGACGAGATCAAGCCCTGCATCCGCTGCCACAACGGCTGCTTCAACTTCGCAAAGTACAAGGGTTCCTCCAACACCCAGAACCTTATGGACTCCCTGCACCTTGGCCGCTGCGCTCTGAACCCGACCACCATGCAGCACACCAGATACTACATTGCTCCCACCAAGAAGGCCAAGAGAGTCGCCATCATCGGCGGCGGCATTGGCGGTATGGAGTCTGCTCTGGTTCTGCATCAGCAGGGCAACATCCCCGTTATCTTTGAAAAGACCAATGAGCTGGGCGGTCTGTTCCTGACTGCTTCCGCCATGACCTTCAAAGAGAACGACAAGGAGCTCATCCGCTGGTACAAGAGAGAGATCGAGAAGGCTGGCATTGAAGTCCACTTCAACACCGAAGTCACCGACGTCAACACCATCGGCAAGTTCGACGCTGTCATCATCGCCACCGGTTCCACTCCCAGAACCATGCCCATGATCCCCGGCTTTGAGAAGGCTCTCACCTTCACTCAGCTTCTTAAGGAGAAGCATGAGGTCGGCGATAAGGTCCTCTTCCTCGGCGGCGGCCAGTCCTCCTGCGAGGCTGCATATGACCTGCTCCTCAACTACGGCAAGCACCCCATCATCGTCGAGTTTGCAAACGACCTCGTCAAGTCCGATGTCACCTGCCTTGCCAACACCTCCTTCCTGCGTGATGCTATGGAGTACCACAAGGTTCCCGTTTACCTCCAGTCCACCATCACCGAGATCACCGACAAGGGCTGCACCGTTAAGAACGTCAAGACCGGCGAGAAGTTCTTCGTCGAGTGCGACAATGTCGTCAACGGTATCGGCTTCGTTCCCACTCCTGTAGGCGGCAAGGATCTGTCCCGCAAGGTCAAGGGCAAGGAGACCATCTTCCGTGTCGGCGACTGTGTTGCCATCGGCAACCTGCGTACCGTTATCTGGCGCGCATGGGATGTCTGCATGTACATCAACGGCAACAACCAGGGCATCGAGAACATCATCGATAAGTTCATCTGATTTCTCGGCTAAACAGTATAACAAAACCCAGCAGAGCTTCGGCTCTGCTGGGTTTCTGTTTCCGTAAAGGAATCGGAGCAGCAAAGCTGCTCCGATTCTCCTTATTCTTTTACCCCTTGATGTCCGCCGCTATGGCGTCGGCGAGGGCGTCGAGCTCCGCAAGCTGGCTCTCCGCAAGGGATGAGCGCAGCGTCACGTTCTCTCCGATGAACTCGCACTTCTTGAGTGCCGAGAGCATCTCGCGCATCAGCTTGCCGCTCGTGGGCGCCCATGTGCCGTTCTCTATGACGGCGATCTTCCTGTTCTGAAGATTATGGTTCACAATGTCATGCAGCAGATTCTCCATCGTCACGAATACGCCGTTGTTATAGGTCGTCGCCGCAAAGACAAGGTGGCTGCTTCTGAATGCCGCAGAGAGAATGTGGTTTGCGGGGATGACCGAGGTGTCGAACATGCGCACCGTCACTCCGCGCTCGCAGAGCTTTGCGGCAAGGACGTTCGCAGCGTTCTCCGTGTGGCCGTATACCGACGCATACGCCAGCATGACGCTCTTCTCCTCCGGTGCGTAGCTGCTCCAGAGCTGGTACTTCTCAAGGTACGCCCCGAAATCCTTGCGCCACACAAAGCCGTGCAGCGGGCAGACGTAGGCGATCTCCAGCGCTGCGGCCTTCTTCAGCACCGCCTGCACCTGTATGCCGTACTTGCCGACGATGTTGGTGTAATAGCGCCGCGCTTCATCAAGGAACTCTGCCATGAAGTCGCATTCGTCCGCAAAGAGCTTGCCGTTGAGCGCACCGAAGGTGCCGAACGCGTCCGCCGAGAAGAGTATCTTATCCGTCAGGTCGTAGGTCATCATTACCTCCGGCCAGTGCACCATCGGCGCCATGACGAAGGTCAGCTCGTGTCGGCCTGCCTTGAAGGTGTCGCCCTCCTTGACGATGTCCATCCGCGCGCTGAAATCGTCGCCGCGGAAAAACTGCGCTATCATCGTCCTTATCTTGTCGTTGCATATCACGCGCGTCTCCGGGTGGCGCTGTAGGAGCAACTCAAGCGTCGCCGCGTGATCCGGCTCCATGTGCGAAACGACGATGTAGTCAAGCCCGCGCCCGCCGAGCGCATGGTCGACGTTCTCAAAGAACTGCCCGAACACGGCCTTGTCCACCGTGTCGAAGAGCACGGTCTTTTCGTCCGTCAGCAGGTATGAATTGTAGGAGACTCCGTTCGGCACATCGTATGCGCCCTCGAAGCATACGAGCCGTCTGTCGTCCGCGCCTACCCAAATAAGATCATCCAGAACCTTTCTTGTGCAATACATAAGCGTACCTCCCTCAGTTAATAAGTTTTTTTATTGATTTGATAGCGGAAAATCTTCTTATAAGCCCTCATAAATGTTTAAGACACCATGAAAAAATGGCTTAAAATCAAGGTTTTCCGCATATTATCATTTATCTTGCCGTATCTCCGTACAAGGTGGTTTTGTAAGACCGGGCACCATTTTAGCACCACAAAAATAAAGGAGGACGACATGAATAACGTACTTTTAGACAAGGGTATTATAACCCCGTCCGGCGAAATCAGCAAGGACAAAATCAACCTTGTCGCCGGAGCAATCACGCAGCCGTTCGCAGAAATGGTCTGGGTGACGACAGGCGGCGATATGGAAACCATCAACCGCCTTACCGATGTTCTCGTTTCCATGAACACCCCTGCTGACCGGGGCAAGCTGTTCAAAATCATCAAAATGCTGTATGGGCTTATGGGCTTACCGTTTTCCGAGGAAGCCGAGCCGATGGACGCCGCCCCCGACGTATTGGAATACTTCATCTTTTCCTTTACGGCAGATTTTGGCGAAATCATCAAAGACTATATCGCGGAAGCACAATAGAATACGCGCACAGGCGGCGTTTCTCACTCCCCACCGGGGAGAACAGGAACGCCGCTATTTTTATGCCCTTATGTTACGCAGTAGAGCAGGAAAAAGCCTTGCGTCAAGCGGCTTTTGGGGCGCGGCTTTGACGGGGTAAGGTGTTTATACCTTTTCCCTTAAAAACGTGCTTCTACTGCGTAACAAAACCACAGCAAAGGAGTGATGAACAATGGCAGTTTTCCGTGTGGAACGAAACCGCGGCTATACCGTAATGAGCAACCACCATCTACGCAACAGGGACTTGACCTTGAAAGCAAAGGGGCTGCTTTCGCAAATGCTGTCCCTGCCGGACAACTGGGACTATACCCTTGCGGGGCTGTCCCACATCAACCGGGAGAAAATCGACGCGATACGCGAAGCGGTACGGGAGCTTGAAAAAGCCGGGTATATCGTCCGCAGCCGCGAACGAGACGAGAAAGGACGCTTGCGGGGCGCAGACTATATCATTTACGAGCAGCCGCAGCCACCTGTATCGGATTTACCTACATTGGAAAATCCAACATTGGATAATCCAACGTTGGAAAAACCTATGTTGGAAAATCCTACGTTGGAAAACCCTACGTTGGAAAATCCAACGCAATTAAATAAAGATATATCAAGAACTGATTTATCAAAAAAAGAGAAATCAAATACGGATCTATCAAATACCCATTCCATTCCTATCCTTTCCCCTTACCCCTCACCTTTCACAGAGGACGCAGCAGAGCCGGAACGGAAAGGAACGGAGGCGAAAACGCAGAGCGCAATAGAGATTTACAGGGACATCATCAAGGACAATATCGAGTATGACATTCTCACACAGGACCCGCACATGGATAAAGACCGACTGGACGAAATCGTTGACCTCATACTGGAAACGGTATGCACAGCGAGAAAGACACTCCGCATCGCCGGGGACGACTATCCGGCAGAGCTTGTCAAAAGCAAGTTTTTGAAGCTGACGAGCAGCCATATTGAATTTGTCCTTGACTGTATGCGGGAGAACACTACGAAGATCCGCAATATCAAGCAGTATCTACGGGCGGTGCTGTTCAACGCCCCGTCTACCATCGACAGCTACTATACCGCCCTTGTCGCCCACGACATGGCAAGCGGCGCATGGGCGAAGCCGAAAGGCGGCATACCCGATTACACCTGTAACGAGGGCGAAAGCCTGTAAAACCAAAGGAGGACAAGACTATGAAGCAGGGCGCATTGTTTTTTGACGAAACCGCTGACCGCTACGACATCCGCTTTGACCTTGCCGATTACTACGGCGGGCTGCATTGCGGCGAGTGCTTGGAGGTATTCACAGGCGGCAAGTGGAAGCCGACCCGCATGGAGTACGGCGACAACTGGTATCTTGCGGGTGTCCGCGCCGAGGACTTGAACGGATTACTGGTGCGGATTTAAGCGGGGCGGCGCAGGCGGCGGATGCCCATTTTTTGCGCCCAAAAGCGGCGCAGCACATAACACCGCGAAAGGAGGACGGTAAATGCAAGATGAAATCAACGAAAAAGTCATTGCCTTATCCATAAGGACGACCAAGCTCACCGCCGAAATGCTGCAAAAATCCATTCGCTTCATGCTTTCACAAATCAAAAAGCAGTTGGATAAGCCGGTGCAGCACCACGGCAAGCAGACCCTAAAACAGCTTATGAAGCAGAACGCAGGCGTAAGCAGCATCGAAATCACTGACAGCAATATCAAAGCCTTTGAGAGTACGGCAAAGAAATACGGCGTTGACTTTGCGCTGAAAAAGGACGCGACGGAAAGCCCGCCCCGCTACCTTGTGTTTTTCAAGGGGCGGGACGCTGATGTTCTGACCGCAGCTTTTCAGGAGTTTTCCGCAAGGAAGCTGACGCAGGAACAAAAACCCTCAATCCGAAAAGTTCTATCGGCGTTTAAGGAAGCCGCAAAGCAGCTTAACGCTGACCGTCAAAAGATGAAAAATCAGACAAGAGGGGGCATTGAGCGATGAAAAGCATAAATCTGAAAAAGCTGATACTTCCGAATCTCCCTTATCTGCTCTTTGTCTTTCTCTTTGATAAAGTGGGACAGGCGGCGCGGCTTGCGCCGGGGGCTGACCTCTCCGGCAAGCTGCTTTCCATTGGTGACGGCTTTGCCGCCTCCTTTTCCTCATTCGCGCCGAGCCTGCACCCCGCAGATTTACTTGTGGGCATTTTGGGCGCGGCACTGATCCGGCTTGTTGTCTACGTCAAAGGCAAAAATGCGAAGAAATATCGCCGTGGCGTGGAGTACGGCAGCGCGAGATGGGGCAGCGCCGACGATATACGCCCGTACATCGACCCGGTGTTTGAAAACAATGTGCTGCTCACACAGACGGAACGGCTGATGATGAACAGCCGCCCGAAGCAGCCGAAGTACGCACGGAACAAAAACGTGCTGGTGGTGGGCGGCAGCGGAAGCGGCAAAACCCGCTTTTTCGTCAAGCCCAACCTGATGCAGATGCACAGCAGCTATCTCGTGTCTGACCCGAAAGGTACTCTCCTGCTTGAGTGCGGCAAGCTCTTGGAGCGCGGCAGTCCGAAGCTGGGCGAGGACGGAAAGCCCGTTAGAAAAAACGGAAAGCTCGTCTATGAGCCGTACCGTATTAAGGTGCTGAATACCATTAACTTCAAAAAGAGCATGAAATACAACCCTTTCGCCTATCTCCGCGACGAAAAGGATATTTTGAAGCTGGTAAACACACTGATTGCCAACACCAAGGGCAGTGGCGAAAAGTCCGGCGAGGATTTTTGGGTGAAAGCCGAGCGGCTGCTGTACTGTGCGTTAATCGGCTACATTCACTACGAAGCCCCGGACGCAGAGCGAAACTTTACGACGCTGCTTGAAATGATCAACGCAAGCGAAGCCCGCGAGGATGACAGCGAGTTTCAAAGCCCCGTTGACCTCATGTTTGAACGCTTGGAGGAAAAAGACCCGGAGCATTTTGCGGTGAAGCAGTACAAAAAGTTTCTGCTGTCTGCGGGCAAGACCCGTTCCTCTATCCTCATCTCCTGCGGTGCAAGGTTAGCCCCTTTTGACATTCGGGAGCTGCGGGAGCTGATGGAGAGCGACGAATTGGAGCTTGACACCTTGGGCGACCGAAAAACGGCGCTCTTTATCATCACCAGCGACACCGACCCCACCTTTGACTTTGTAACAGCGATGATCGTATCGCAGCTTTTCAATCTGCTCTGCACCAAAGCCGACGACGAATACGGCGGGCGGCTGCCCGTTCATGTGCGCTGTCTGCTGGACGAGGTAGCCAACATCACGATCCCCAATTTGGAACGGCTGATCAGCGTCCTGCGAAGCCGGGAAATCTCCGCTTGCCTTGTGGTGCAGGCGCAGAGCCAGCTAAAAGCCATATACAAGGAACACGCCGACACCATCATCGGGAATTGCGACACAACCCTTTTCCTCGGCGGCAAGGAGAAAACGACGCTGAAAGAAATCTCCGAGGTTTTGGGGAAAGAAACGATTGACAGCTTCAACACTTCCGAAAACCGGGGGCGGGACGTTTCTCATGGGCTGAACTATCAAAAGCTCGGAAAGGAGCTTATGAGCCAGGACGAAATTGCCGTGATGGACGGCGGGAAATGTATCTTGCAGCTACGGGGCGTTCGCCCGTTCTTCTCCGACAAGTACGACATCACGAGACACCCGAAATACAAATACCTTTCGGACTACGACAAGAAAAACACCTTTGACATCGAGAAGTTTTTGAAGCGGCAGCGACGCCCGGTAATCATCAAGCCGGATACCGTCTTTGACTATTACGAAATTGACGCAGCGGATTTACAGGAGGTTACGGAATGAACAGACGCATCCGAAAAAAGCGGGAAAAACAGCAGCTTGCGCGGGCGATCCGGGAGCTTGTCGCCCTTGCGGAGAAGCGGCAGCAAAAGCGGCAGGAAGCCATCGACCGCTTTCTGACCGCATACAGCGCCTACCTTGCCAAGCAGGGCGGCGCGGAAAGGAGGACTCCGTGACGAACGCCTGCAAAACGCCGGAAGCAGTCATGCAGACGCTTATCACCGCTCTTGCCGCAGGGCTTGCGGTATGGGGTGCCGTGCAGCTTTTGGAGAGCTTTCAAAGCGGCGGCGAACGCCAGCGGGCGCAAGCTCTCGATCTCATTAAAGCGGGCGGCGAAATTGTCCGCACCGCCACTTGGGAGGTGATACCGCCATCAAGACCGTAAGCATCGGCTACATGGTACGCGCTCCCACCTCTGCACTTCCTATTCCCTTACGGGCATTGCCCGCGCAGCCGCCTTTTTTGATGAGGGCGGCTTTTTTCATGCACAAAAAAACAAACACAAAAATTCAAGAGCCGCAAAGCGGCAGAAAGTGAGGTCAATCTATGACATTTTTCAATTCGGCAGTAGACGTATTGCAGACCCTTGTGATTGCACTGGGCGCAGGTCTTGGCATCTGGGGCGTTATCAACCTCTTGGAGGGCTATGGTAATGACAATCCGGGGGCTAATGCTCATGGTTAATAAAGAAGCACAACAAAACAGGACAAGGACAGTCAGCCCCGCCGCTATTCCGAGCAAGGCAAATTATAGGGTAAAGTCTAAAAAGCATTTGTAACATTTCTATAAACTCTATTGACTTGAACACCTCCGGGAGTTATAATATGTTTTGCTATTTAGGAACGCTAAATAGCAAAACTAAAGTGAGGTAGAGAGTATGGATAACAGGTATGTGCAGCAATTCAAAAAAGGCTCTCTTGAAATGATACTTTTGTGCTTGATCGGACGCAAAGAAACCTACGGCTATGAAATCATTACAGAGCTAAATAACAGCGCGTCCGTTTTGGGCTATGCAAAAGAGGGAACGATTTACCCTATTCTGTATCGTTTGCAGGAAGCCGAGTTAATCCAATGCCGATTAGCCCCGGCAGCGGCAAATGGCGGATCAAAAAAATACTACTCCCTTACCCATAAGGGCAGAGAGGTATTAGACGAGCTGATTTTATTTTGGGCGAGCTATGAAAGTTGTGTAAATGGCTTTATTGCCACCTATCAAACAGCGGAGGTATCAGAATGAAAGAGCAATACATTAAGCAAGTGGAAAAGGAATTGAGTTTAACACGCAAAGCAAAAAAAGAGGTCGTGCGTGATCTGAATGAAGTCTTTGCTTCTGCGTTGGAGCATGGCGAAACGGAACAACAGGTAATCGAACGGTTAGGCACTCCCAAAGAGTTTGCAGAGAATACCGCCGAGCAGTTAGGCATTGACAGCGCAGCACCGCAGAAACGGAAAGGGATTATTTCGAGCGTTGCAGCCCTTGTCGTTGCCGTTGCAGCGTTTGTGATTTACGCCACTACCCAATCCGGGAAAGTGCCGGACGGGGCAATCGGACAAGCAGACGCAATGACAAACATTCAAGTTGAGGGAGCTTTTGGATTTGACGCTTCACAAATCATTTTGGCAGTCGGTGTAATCGCGGTTACAATCGCAATCATTCAGATTATCCGAACCGTCCGCAAAAACAGGAGGTAGCTATGAAAAAATTTGTTTCAATAATCGCTATTTTACTTATGCTTTCTTTGGCTGCCTGTTCCAATCAAGATACGCCGTCCGCTGCGGATAATCCAAGCAATACACAAACAGAAAGCAATACCATGCTTGACGCGGGTGTATGGCCTGTGAATGAATACACCGAGGGGCTTCCCGTCCCGTCCGGTACGGTCGGTTGGGCTATGCTTGATACGGAACATGAGAATTGCAGTATCAGTATTGTGGATATAAGCGAAACCGACTATAACGACTATTTAGAGCTTTTGAAGCAAGAGGGGTTTTCTATAATAGAGGAAGTGTCGGAAGAAATTGAGGGACAGGACTATGTTTCTATCGGTACGCTTTTGTCAAATGGCGAAAAGGGATTGAGTATCAGCTACATTCCCGATAACTTCACAATTTACATTTCTTTCCTTAAATAATGAAAATTAAAATGATTAAATCGCCTGATAGGTGGGTGCTTTGCCCTATTTGTGGAAATAAAACACGAACAAAGATACGCCCCGATACAATACTTGAAAATTTCCCTCTGTTCTGTCCGAAATGCAAACAAGAAACACTAATCAGCGCAAAAGATTTGAATGTAGCTGTAATCCCACAACAAATAGCGGAATCAGCCGGAGCAGTCAACGGTCAAGATGAACGGCGCATAAATGCGCCGCCGTTGACAGCCCTGCCTGTTTCCGCTGATGGGTAATCAAGGGAGCGACAGACTAAAGTGCTGTCGCTCCCCTCACATTATGGAAATGAAAATTGAATATCGACCAAGCTGCAACGCCACAGATTTTTTGAAAGTCCGTGGCGTTTTTTTTGCGCCCATTTTTGGCAGACCGCACATTCCTGTTGTTGTAGAAAGTGACGGGGAAATTTGCCCAAAACGGTCTTGCGTACCGTAGTAGTGATGAAAAGAATACCGCAGCCATTTGGAAGAAAGGTATGGGGCTACCGTAGTAGTGATGAAGAAATCCAAGGGAGCGTTTGGCATTTTCCATTTCCGTCCGTAGAAGAAAGCAAAACCACAGCGGGCAGGACACGCCACCGCAATCGCTATATTGACGGAAACAAGCCAAGCCGCCCCCTGCGGATTGCCGCAAAGTCAGCCGTAGAGGAAAGCGGCAGTTTCTTAGAGCAAGATTCTACCACGGTGCCAAAATCCGCATATCTGCGGTTTTGCCCCTGCGGTAAATCTTGTTGGGGAGTGCCTTCCCCAAACCCTGCTATGCGGCTTGCGCCGCAAAAAATCTTCCGAAACCGTTTGGCAATTTTGCTTTTTTGGTGGTGTGGGTAGTAAAAGGGGCAGCTTGCCTTTTTCAGACCACCACGCCGGAATACCACGCACAGAAAGGAGTGATACCCATAGCCAAGAGATACAACACGCCCCACCGCAGCCATGTAGTCAAGACCCGCATGACCGAGGAAGAATACGCCGACTTCACCGGGCGGCTGGAGCATTACGACATCAGCCAAGCCGAGTTTATCCGGCAAGCCATAACACGGGCTACCATTCGCCCCGTTGTTACCATTTCCCCGGTCAATGATGAACTGCTTGCCGCCGTTGGGAAGTTGACCGCCGAATACGGGAAAATCGGCGGCAACCTCAACCAGATCGCCCGCGCCCTCAACGAGTACGGCACACCCTACAACGCACTATCCGGCGAGGTACGGGCAGCCATAGCCGACCTTGCCGCCTTGAAGTTTGAAGTCTTGCGAAAGGTAGGTGAAGCGGTTGGCAACATTCAAACATATCAGCTCTAAAAATGCCGACTACGGCGCAGCCGAGCAGTATTTGACCTTTGAGCATGACGAGTTTACCATGCGCCCCACCCTTGATGAAACCGGGCGGCTTGTTCCCCGCGAGGACTATCGGCTTGCCACTTTGAACTGCGGCGGCGAGGATTTTGCCGTTGCCTGTATGCGCTCCAATCTCCGCTATGGCAAAAACCAAAAGCGGGAAGATGTGAAAAGCCACCACTATATCATTTCCTTTGACCCACGGGACGGGACAGACAACGGATTGACCGTTGACCGGGCGCAGGAGTTGGGCGAGAGATTTTGTAAAGCACACTTCCCCGGACACCAAGCCATTGTCTGCACCCACCCGGACGGACACAACCACAGCGGCAATATCCATGTGCATATCGTCATTAACAGTCTGCGGATTGAGGAAGTACCCTTGCTGCCCTACATGGACAGACCGGCAGATACAAAAGCCGGGTGCAAGCACCGCTGCACCGACGCAGCTATGGAGTATTTCAAAGCCGAAGTCATGGAGATGTGCCACTGGGAAAACCTCTATCAGATTGACCTCTTGCATGGGAGCAAAAACCGGGTGACGGAGCGTGAATACTGGGCGCAGCGGAAAGGGCAAGCCAAGCTGGACAGGCAGGCCGCAGCACAAGCCGCCGCTTTACCCGCCGGGGAGCAACCGCCCAAGCCCACCAAGTTTGAAACGGACAAGGAAAAGTTGCGGCAGACTATCCGAGCCGCCCTGTCCTCTGCTACCAGCTATGACGAGTTTTCCGCTTTACTTCTCCGGCAGGGCGTGACTGTCAAGGAGAGCCGGGGGCGATTGTCCTACCTCACGCCGGAGCGCACCAAGCCCATCACCGCCCGGAAGCTGGGGGACGGTTTTGACCGCACCGCCGTACTTGCCCTTTTGGAGCAGAACGCCCACAGAGCCGCCGAAAAAGCCGCAGCCATACCCGAATACACCCGCACTATCCGGGAGCGATTACAGCAGGGAAAAACAGCGAAAACCGCCCCGAAACAGGGCGCTATCCAGCGCATGGTTGACCGGGAAGCCAAGCGAGCCGAGGGGAAAGGCGTGGGCTATGACCGCTGGGCGGCTGTCCACAACCTCAAACAGATGGCGGCTACCGTTGCCGCCTATGAGCAGTACGGCTTTACTTCCCCGGAGCAGCTTGACGCAGCCATTACCGCCGCTTATGCGGATCTCCATGACAGCACCGCAGAACTGAAAACCCTTGAAGCGGCGTTGCAGGACAAAAAGGAGTTGCAGGGCTATGTCCTGCGCTATGCCAAGACCAAAGATGTGCGGGACGGATTGAAAGCGCAGAAATCGGACAAGGCAAGAGCTGCCTACCGACAGAAGCACGAAAGCGACTTTATCATAGCGGACGCAGCCGCCCAGTACTTCCGGGAGCATGGCATAAAGAAGCTGCCAACCTACAAATCCCTGCAAGCCGAGATTGAGCAGCTAACCGCCGACAAGAACGCCCGGTACAACGATTACCGGGAGAAAAAAGAGCGTGTCCGGGAGTTGCAGACGGTCAAGGGCAATATCGACCAGATGATGAGGGGCGCACCGAGCCAGCAGAAAAGGCACGAACATGACCGATAAACACCGCCCCGAAATGATACCGAAACCATACAAAAACAGGGGTATGCCCTGCACCCTACCCGCAATACCACCCGGCATTTTCAAGGGGCTTACAGGGCAGAAAATCCCCGAAAATGACACCGGGAATATACAGATTTACCGCCTATCCTGCTACACCGCAGGAAACGGCAGAAAGGAGCGTCACCCATGCCACGCATGAGCAAGAAGCGGCGGCTTGAATGGTCTTTCTTCCTCAACCACCGCAACCGTATCACCTACAACGACCTATGCCGGGGCTGTACCCACGACTGCAAGCAGAGTTTCCGGGCTATCGTGGTACTCTGCCCCCGGTATTACTCCAAACGCTGGAAAAAGGAGGACACCGCCAATGTCAGATAACCGCAAATATTACTACCTCAAGCTGAAAGAGAACTACTTTGACGAGGACGCTATCGTGCTGCTGGAAAGTATGCAGGACGGTATCTTGTACTCCAATATCCTCTTGAAGCTGTACTTAAAATCGCTGAAGAACGGCGGGAAGTTGCAGCTTGACGAGAATATCCCCTACACGGCGCAGATGATTGCCACCATTACCCGGCAGCAAGTCGGCACAGTAGAGCGTGCTTTACAGATTTTCTTGAAGCTGGGGCTTGTAGAGCCGCTGCAAAACGGCGCACTCTACATGAGCAATATTGAACTGCTGATAGGGCAATCTTCCACCGAGGGGGAGCGCAAGCGCAGGGCAAGGCTTGAACTGCAAAAAGCCCTGCCAAAGCATGGTGCGGACAAATGTCCACCATATCAAGCGGACATTTGTCCACCAGAGATAGAGAAAGAGATAGAGATAGAAAAAGAGAGAGAGCGAGAGTTAGATACG
>ERZ827043.169-NODE-169-length-84177-cov-21.211883_pt1 | contig 84177 bp, 82 predicted proteins | sample MGYA00519923_ERZ827043 | MGnify/ENA primary metagenome ERZ827043 (study PRJEB31778, sample SAMEA3449251) | human gut metagenome | biome: human gut; feature: human-associated habitat; material: faeces | place: United Kingdom | collected 2010/2012 ... | reverse complement strand
AGTTGCAGCGGAACTGGGAGTTTCCAAGTCTTATGCTTATAAGATTGTCAAACAGCTAAATGAAGAATTGCAGAAGCTGGGTTATCTTACGGTAGCGGGCAGGGTAAACACCAATTATTTCCGCAAAAAAGTATGTTACAGCGAAGTATGAGGAAAGGAGAAAATCAATGAGTATTTACAAAGATAATGCCACTGGGAAGTGGCGAGTAGTCTATCGTTATAATGATTGGACAGGAAAAACGAAACAAACCTCCAAACGAGGATTCCCTACGAAACGGGAAGCTCAGATGTGGGAACACGAACAGATGTTGAAGCATGAGGCAAAATTAGATATGACTTTTGCCAGTTTTTATGAAATCTATGTAGAAGATAGAAAAGAACGAATCCGGGATAACACTTGGGGGACGAAAGGTCATATTGCAAGAACAAAGATTCTTCCATATTTCGGAGAGTGTAAGATTGCTGAGATAGAGCCAAGGGACATCATTGCATGGCAGAATTACTTACTTGCTTGCTGGAAGCCAAATGGACAACCATATTCTGCTTCGTATTTACAGAAGATTCACAGTCAGTTAATTGTTGTAGAAGATAACAGAAAGTTTATTGAAAACTATGAGGAACTACTACAGAGACTGAGAAATATTGATAAGGAGCTTGATGAAGTACGTAGTCGATTTGTAAAGGAGGCTTGATTATGAGTAATTTTCAATTCTTGGAATCACATTGGACAAGACCTTGCCAAACTTGGCGATTTATCAGAAAAGTATGTATATTCTGACCCCAATACATCCATCATTAAGCAGGGTAGCGATTGCGGAGCGTATGGGACATGAAGGAATCAATATCACATTTAATTATGCTCATCTTTATCCGTCTAAACAGAAAGCACTTGCAGACAAGTTAAATGAGGACAGAGGTGATATAAATGCAACGGAGAAAAAGGAGGCAAAGTGAATATTATGGCGAAGATATACAGACGGGACAATCTTGTGTCGGGAGTAGTACCTAAGAAAAAGAACGAGAAGAAACGGAAGAGGAGCGTGATTGTGAATTTTCGGGTGACACCAGAGGAAAAGCAACTTATTGATGAAAGAATTGCATTATCGGGACTTCCGAGGGCAGAATTTTTCATCCAGAGCTGTATGCACCAGAAAGTAATCACATTTGGAAATGTGAAAACCTTTAATGGGATAAAAAAGAAACTGGTAGTGATTGATGAACATTTGCAGGTGGTAGAAAAATCGGAGGAGCTTGATTTGGAATATTAGAATCCCTTCGGATGATATTGGAAATGCTTGCAGGATTAGAAAGAGAGGACAAAGTGAATGAGTAAATCAACAAAAAGTTATGAAGAGCGTTTGCTTGAAATGGAAAGACGAGGACAGGAAAGCCTTGAAAAAGCAAAGAAATATGCAGCACAGAAAAAAGAATTGCAGAAGCGACAGAAAGCCGAAGAGAGTAAAAAACGTACTCACAGACTTTGTGTGATTGGCGGGGCTGTGGAATCGGTGCTGGGCTATCCGATTGAGGAAGAAGATATTCCGAAGCTGATAGGCTTTTTAAAACAACAGGAAGCAAATGGAAGATATTTCTCTAAAGCAATGCAGAAGGAGCAGATACCGGAAATGGAGAAAGTGTAAGGGCAGAGGGGTTAGATTTTCTAATCTCTTCATCACTTATAATGAAGGGGGCGCACTTATAGACAAGAAAGATTGAGGAAAAATATCATTCAGGACAATTTACATCCGCCTCTTGGAAAGTAGAGGAAAATCGAATTATCAAGAAGCAGAATGTGATATTGAAAAAGTTGCAGGAAGTGTTTGGACAGGTTGGAATTTTAGTAAAGCAATGGAAGAAGCGATTGAATGACATTAGAAGAAAGCAGAGAAGTTATTCCGCTGATGGAGAATATGATAAACCAGATCGAGGAATAACAGGAACTTATGGCAGAGATGTATCAGGAGATGGAGCAGAGGAACGGATAACTCAATTTGTTTCAGGAGAAGAATCAAAGATTGCAGGAATTAAACAACGAGTTGCAAGAGCAGCTTCAAATCTTGCCAAGTATAGAGGAACTGTTGGAACTATTGGAGAAGAAGGATGGAGAAGTTCAGACATTGAAAGAGGAAAATCGGATGCTGAAGGACGAAAATCAGCAATGGAAAGAATTAACGGAGAAGTTGAACGACGAGAACCGGTTATTGCAGAGACAGAACGAGGAATTGCTGAACTGCAGAACCGATTAGTGAAAGTGAGGGATGTAGATGAACGATTTAAGAAGCTCAAAGCAAGACGAGCGGATGGAGGAAATGCTGGATGTGTTGGAGAGCATGGAGAAGGAACTGACACAGAAAGATACAATTCTCCAGAAGAAGGACAACGAGATACAAATACTACAGGAGCAACTGAACGAATCGCTGAACTTATGCGAGAAGCTGAACAGCGAGAACAAAGCCGAGAACGTACAAGCCTTAAAGAACGAATTGAAGCAAACAAGAGAATTGTTGCAGAGCGAGAAAGAGAAAAAGAAAAGAGCCGACAGCACAATAGAGGGATATCAAGATAAACTGCGGCAGGCTGAACAGGAAAAGGAATATGCACTCACACATCAGAAGAAAGTAGAGATACCGGTTGAAAAGCCGGTACTCTATGAAAGGTGCCAGAATTGTGACCATAAAGCATATCAGCAAGCGAAAGCGTGGTATGAGCATCAAAGGAATGGACTGGAAAAGCATTATATGGCAAAGGGTGTTGGATTTGATACAATGCTTATAGTTTTATGGTGGTATGCAATCGTAACGACAATATTTGCGGCAATGAGGTCTGATATATTTTTAGATGATTTTACAGCAATTTTTGATGCACTATGGAATGGTATTCGTCAGTCTTGCAAATGGATTGTCGGTGTAGCAAAAGCGTTGGTACAGGTGGGTGATAGGATACCGAATGAGACGATAGCGAATATGGTGCATTGGTTATTGTTTATTATAGTAATTGTTGGAGCAATAGCTGTTGTGGGTATACTTATAGTGATTATTGAAAAGAAAGTAACAAAGCTATATCGGGAGAATTGTTGGGATGTGATTAGCGTTGGAGTGACGGTAACGAGTTTAGCTTTGGCAGTGTATTTTGGAGATTGGATAAAGGAATTAGTAAGGCTGAATCTTGTTGTTTTATTGTTATTAGTTCAGGCAGTATATGTTGAAATCAGAGTGTATGTGAGAGGCTGTAAAAGAGCCAGAGGATATTATTGATATTGAGGTGCGGGAAATACCGCAGAAAGGTGGATGAAAGTTATGGAAAATTATAATATCGTAAAGTTTGGACATATGAGATGTGAGTATCTGAAAGAGTTCAGACATAGATATTATATGGAGCTGTTGCTTGAAGGAAAGTTGAATGAATATCTATATGAGATTGATGAGAAATGCTATGAGATGCTGGACAGGATTGTGGAACAGATGGAGGAAAAGCAAGGTGTGACAGAGCAGTTAAAAGCGGAGAATCAGATGCTTTGGGTGGGGAAGATGAATAATATTATTGCTTGTGCAGAGGAGATTGTGGTGAGGGAGGTGGTGTATGTGTGATGAATGTGGAGCGGTTTGGTTGCTCCGTATTTTCAAAATATGGATGCGTAGTATTAGATGATATGTTATAATTTTATGCATTCAAGTATATTTAAATCTGAGGATTATCGAAGACAGGGTATTGCAAAAGGATTTTAACCAGAGCAGTGAATAAAGCAAAAGAAGATGGTTGTTGTACTGTGCATATTACAGCTTCAGATAGAGGCGTTATTTTATACGGATTTGTGCAGAATGGAAGTTTCATGCAGTAGAAAATTAGAATCTTGATTAGATCAGGAGGTAATGTATATATTGAAATATAATATCAGAGAAATGAAAAAACAGGAAAGAATTGTTTTAAATGAGTTTTGGTATGAGGTGACATTTATTTCGGAAGGAATGCAGGCTCCAGAAAGAAATATTATAAATTAACCTGAATTGCAAGTGGATGTTGCTGATTTGGGAGATAAAAAGATGATATATGTTTCGTTGCTGAAATAGAAAAAATCGTTATAGGAGCTGTCTGGTTTCGAGATATGGACGATTATGGACATGTTGAAGAGGGAATCCCTTCTTTTGCTATTTCGTTATATAAAGAGTATCGAGGATATGGAATGGGAACCGAACTCATTAAAAAAATGCTTAAAGAGTTAAAGGTCTGCGGATATAGAAAAGCATCGTTGTCAGTACAAAAGGCTAATTATGCGGTAAGTATGTATAAAAACTTGGATTTGAGATTGTTGATGAAAATGGAGAGGAATATATAATGGTTGATAAATTGTAATGACGTTGAATGTGTATATTTGAAATAACTCACATAGCTAGACAAAAAATACAATATTATAAAAAGATGTTGATCTATTTGTGCTTTTGATATATAATTCTTTATAAGAAAAATGTAAAGAGGTAATTGGATGGAGACTAAGATTAAAAAATTATTCGACGATAACTTTGATTTTGCATTTAAGGCAGCAACATACAATAATATGAGGGTTGCAATACAAACTTTTGAACAGTTTAAAAAAAAGAATGAGGATTTTTTTTCTTTTGATAAAAGAGAGACCTTATTTGGGCATTTAAGGACATATGCTATAGAGAAGCAGTTCAATGATTCTGCATTTAATCCTAAAGCCAATTATTCAGTATCTATGAAACAGGTTAATAATTATAAACATAAGGCACTTTGTATTGAGACGAATGACTTTATTGTAAATGTGGGACGTACTAATAGCGAGCATAAGTTATTACCTGCTTCCGCCTATAAAAGAGAATATGCTAAAGCAAATGCTGGATTAAGTACACAATTATCATTTGATTTTTTGAATGATACTCCCAAGGTTGTTGAGAGTAAAAAATATGCCGAAATTACATACGGATATTGTTATGGAGATATGACACATTTATATATTGTCCTCCCTAGTAGCGATTATAAGGTAATTGAACATTCAACAAATCTTCTTGAGGATATTAAGATATACGAAAATTATGTTCCTGAAGATTTAGTAGAGGAATCAATTGTATCTTTAAAGAAATCCCTGTCTAAAGAAATTGAAAAAATAATATAGAATTTTGGTGATTAAATGATGGATAATGAAAGAAAAGTAATACCATATAGAATTAAGCAGGCAAGAGTGTCAAGAGGATTATCAATGGTGGAATTATCCGAATTGGTTTCGGTTAGTAAACAGGCAATATCTCAGTACGAGATGGGGAAAAATGCACCTAGTAAATCGATTCTTAATGCAATTGCAACTGAATTGAAATATCCAGTTAGTTTTTTTTATAAACCAGTTCCTGCAAATGAAAATGCTAGTAGTGCAGTCTTTTTTAGAAGTAGAAAAACTGCAAAGGTTAAGGCCTTAAATGCTGCTAGAGAGAAGATAGAGATATTTAGAGAGATTAATGATTACTTAGATCAATATGTTGATTTCCCTATGCTGGATCTTCCCAAAATAACCTATGAGGATGATGGCATTAACCCAATAGATAATGAACAAATAGAAAAGTATGCGATGACATTACGTGAGCATTGGGGATTAGGGAAAGGGCCTATTGATAATTTAATAAACATAGTACAAAAAAATGGAATAATGGTCTCAAAAATGCAGTTACGTTTAAATAAATTGGACGCATTTTCTGTTTGGTTTGATAATAAACCATTTATTTTCCTAAGTAGCGATAAGGATACAAATGTTAGAATCAGATTTGATATTGCACATGAGATAGGGCATCTTTTAATGCATGCTGATTATTATTCAGAAGATGATTTAAAAAATGCTGCAATTTATGAAAAGTTGGAGAATGAAGCTGATAGATTTGCAGGAGCGTTTCTTTTGCCAAGGGAATCTTTCGCCAAAGACGTTTTTTCTACATCTATCGATCATTTTATTCAAATGAAGGCTAAATGGAAGGCTTCAATAGGATGTATGATTTATAGATGTGACACACTTGGAATATTATCACCTAATCAAATCAAGTACTTAAAAGATCAAATGACAACTCGAGTATATTGGAGGAAAGAACCGTTAGATAAAGAAATGCCTGTAGAGAAACCATTTGCGCATAAACAGGCAATAGTGTTATTGTTGGATAATAAAATTATTACTCCGGGACAATTGGTAGAGGACACAGGTTGTTCAGCTGAAGAATTAGAACAATATTGTTTTTTGGATAAAGGAACATTAGCAACAAAAAATGATTCAAAAATAATTGCTTTAAAGGCAAGGGGATAGGATATTATGAATAATATATTTACAATTGGCTTTACAAAAAAGACTGCACAAGTTTTTTTTGAATCACTTAGAAAGAATAAAGTAAATGCAATATTAGATATTAGACTGAATAATACATCGCAGTTAGCGGGGTTCTCGAAGTTTCCTGACATAAAGTATTTTTTGAAAGAGTTGTGTTCAATTGATTATATTAGTGATGTTAAGTTTGCTCCAACGGATCAAATTCTTAAAGATTATAAAGCGAAAAGGATATCGTGGGATGAATATGTTATTCAGTTTAATGAATTGATGAAGTTGAGAAAAATTACCGAATATATAAAATTAGAATATGATAATTGTGGATATGATAATATTTGTTTGCTATGTAGCGAAGAAAAACCGATTAATTGTCATAGATCTTTAGTTGCGAAGTATTTTAGTGAGGTATTGGGAGGTAATATAATCAATTTATAATAGGAAGGAGCTATTATTGTATGGAAAAGAAGATTATTATTTTGACAAAATCAAAGAAACATTCAGGATATTGTGTTGCTGGAATTGATTATGAAACTGGAGAATGGATAAGGTTAGTATCAAGTGATTCGGAAACAGAGGGGGCTGTTCCGTGGGAGGATTTACAATATTCTAATGGAGAAACTCTGGAAGTATATGACATAATAATGTGTAGATTATTAAGGAAATGTGGAACGATAGTGCAACCTGAAAATTGTTTATATGACGAAACTGTGAAATGGGAAAAAGTGGGAAAAAGTAATTTTGATGAGGTGATAAAGATACATGGGTATGATTCGGTGGACTATGTTTTCGAAAATGAAGACACGAAATTACCAGCTGATTGGATATTTAGTGGGAATCCATCCCTATGTTTACTTAAAGTCAAAGATGCCTCTATTTGGGTAAAGACGTTTGAGGATAAGAAGATTTCCTTGAATTTTACATATGATGATATTCAGTATAAATATATGAGTATCTCTCAGATAGACTTATTGAATTATTATAAAAATAAGACTGATGATTCATATCCGTTAGGAACGGTAACTGTTGTGTTTAGTCTTACTGACAAATATTATTGGAATGGGAAATATTATAAAGTTGTAGCACAGATATTGTACTAGTATGTCGAGGAGGATTATATGGAGAAGACATTATTATCAATAGGACATTCTCAACATCAAGTCGATTATTTTATCAATTTGTTGAAAAGTCACGATGTAAATTATATATTAGATGTTCGAAGCACTCCATACTCGCAATTTGCAGCAAGCTATAATAGAGAAAGCATAAGATCTGTTTTGCAAAGTAATGGTATAGAATATGCGTTTATGGGAAATTATTTTGGAGCAAGACCTACAGATTCTTCTTTGTATTCGACAAATGGATATTTGGATTTTGAAAAAGTTGCAAATAGTTCAAGATTTAAAAAAGGATTTGATAATGTTGAAAAAGGTGTTAAACAAGGATTTAGAATCGCTTTTATGTGTACAGAAAAAGATCCGATTGAATGTCATAGGGCAATTCTTGTCACGAATGCATTTTATAAAGCAGGATATTCAATTGAACATATTATGCCAGATAATACAATTCAGACGCAACAAGATATAAATGAAAGATTGTTAGATATGTATTACCCAAATAGAAATCAGCTTAGCTTATTTGAATCAGAAAATTTATCTGCAGAACAATATTTATTAGAAGCGTATAAAAAGCAGAATGAAAAAATAGGATATTATCCTGAAGAGGTTCAAATAGGAGTTGGTTAAATACGGATATTTATGCTTGCGAATTGCTTGCAAAAAGTCCCCAAACGATAAAGAATGTATAGAATATTTAGAATGATTATACAAAATATAGTGATTTAAAACTTGACTAGATACAATATATAGTTGGCAAAATCGAGTTTGAATAAATATAATTATTGCGAGATAAACATGAATAGCCTGAAAGGGCAAGAAAATGTAGTCTGAGAAATAATCCAGAAAAATAGGAAAAATAATGTAAAAAAGAGACAGAAACCTTGTAGATGGGAAATCATCTATGAGGTTTTTGATTTGTCCTGAAATACCGAAAACCCTGTAAAATACAATATTTCAAGTCGTTCTAAGAAATTTCAAGAAGAGTTTTTTGTAATAAATTGGTAAAGATGAATATTATTTTTGAAAGGTATTTTTATCATAATCTTATCGTTTTTGTGCCTTTTCAGAATATTCTTCTTTACTCAGATACAATAATTTTAGATGTAGCTTTTCTGAATGCAGATAGTTGCTCAGATACCTGTATAATTTATATTATCCAAATTTGAATAAAGTATGTGTTCCCATAATACAAAATAAGTGATATTAAATACTATCTTGGAATATACATGTTAAATAAGATTAGTCATTATTGGTATATATAATTGAAGAATTTGTCACAATTTTGTATAATAAAGAAAGGAATACGTATATGAGGAGGAGCAAAGTGAAAGTTTTTATAAGTTGGTCAGGAAATACTAGTTTAAAAGTAGCTCAGATTTTTAGGGAATGGCTTCCGTCTGTTATTCAATCAATAGAACCATATGTATCATCAGAGGATATTGACAAGGGTGCGAGATGGAGTACAGATATTGCAAAAGAATTGGAAGATTCAACATTTGGAATATTGTGTGTTACCAAAGATAATCTTGAAGCACCCTGGCTTTCCTTTGAAGCAGGCGCATTGTCCAAAACAATGGAAAAAGCATTTGTAAATCCATTTCTTTTTGATATTAAGCGTTCAGAAGTTAAAGGGCCGATTTTGCAATTTCAATCAACTATTTTTGAAAAAGATGACATAAAGAAGATGGTTAAAACCCTAAATAAAGCCTGTGGGGATGCAAGTATATCTGAAATGCGCTTGGATAAGTCTTTTGATGTGTGGTATCCGACATTAGAAGAGGAACTTAATAAGTTGAAGAACAATAAAGATACTATTGATGAAAATAAGGAAATAAAGGATTCAGTGCATTCATCTGAGATGCTTGAGGAGATTCTTGAGTTATCAAGAGATAACCAAAAACTTTTAAAAACTCCTGATGATAGATTATATGATGACTTAAGAAAGGTTAGAGAATATGTTGAACAAATTTCTATGAGAAATGAGATGTTTAATGAACGAAAAAGGGCAAGTCGAAAGTATAGTTCAGCAATATTAGATGAGATTTTGCATATGAATGGAAAAAGAAGCTCATATGGTTTTCTAATGACATTAAGCCTTTTTAATGATGATTTTCCGTGGATTTATGATATGGGGAAAGAACTAATGGATATCTTAAAAAATGCTAATAGTCGAGAGGACAAATCGTTAGCAATAAGAGATTTTAGAGAAATGATTGACTTTACATTTAGTCACCCTCTTATGCGAGAGACATTTGCTCATAATAGAAATAGTGTAATGTTTATGAAAGAATTACCATATGTGTTGATGCGATATTTGGATGATTTTTCTGAAAAATATTTGAAAGAATAAAATGAATCAGTGGCAATACTTTGGCAACAGAAAATTAGTAAGCCAAAATAAAATGTGTAAATGAAGTAAAATATCGGCAATTTTTAAATAAAATTGTTTAAGATAAAACAACAACTTGCTGAGTTTGAATAAAAGACAGAAATGCCGAAAGCCTGTAGCTATACAGGTTTCCGGCATTTGTTTTATTATGGGTCGTGACCTTGTTGAGCGCATGAAGCGTGCGAAACATAAACCACCTGCTATGCAGGTGTACGACGAGTATTATACAAAAAATCACCTTTCTCTTAGAACGTTATGAACAGTATAATCTTGTGATACAAATAGCAATTGCAGATTTAGTGAGATGTTATGGATATCGTTTGAAAGATTTGAATGTTGATCGAATGATAAATGTAATTAATGCTGTTTATCCAATCGGAAATTTGCTTTTGGACGTCATATTTTCGGAATTTACAATATATAAGAGCTGTCTTTTAAAGTGCGCAGATAAGCATTCATCAGATTATTTGGGACAAGAAGATGTTGAGTTTTATTTAGCGGAACAACTATATGATCTTTGGGAAAAAAAGGATCGAGAAGAATCCGGTGAATACGCTAAGAATTCAGTATATCGAGATCGAATTATGCAGGTGGTCGATGTTTGTGATATTGAATATGTAGAACTGTACAAAAGGCTACATCTATCAAGTAGATTGAATGATAAAATATGTGATTTTATTGGTGGGGGGAAGTAAGATGCCTGAAACAAATACCGTGTACAAATTATATGTAATTCAATATGCGTTCTATGTGATCATTGAAAAAAATTATCGTGACAGAAAACCAGAGTAGATTTCGCAGAATTTGTTTCGGTTGATACCTAACTACCAGTAGATGTATAGATTATTCAAGTGCCGTGAAATTCCACCCCAAAATCATCTGTATGATAAGAGTAATTTATGTGAGCTTTTTCTCAAAAATAATGGGGAGGAATATATTCTAATCGGATGTTATGAGACAAGAACAAGGATTGATTATCATCAGGCGTCTTTTTCTTTTGCATGTTAAGGTATAATGGGAGATGATAATGAAGAAAGTCAGATTCCATTCCAGCAATATTTAGCCCCCGCAGTTGGAAAAGGAGAAATTCATATGATTTCAGATAATTCGGAATCGTTGATTAATATTATCAGAATACTTGATTGAGAATTGGAAGATGAAGATTATCTGTGGTCTAGCATTTTGATTTCTGAAATTTTTAACGTTCATATGAAATTTAATTTTTTTGAATGGAAGATATATTGCAGTTAATCAGGGAAATGATATTGTTTTTATTATGAAAAAATGGTCTTCGAATTACAAAGGTGGCAGCGAATATCCTGGAAATGCGATTCTGTTATATAGTGGTACTGAGTTGTATATAAAAAAGAGTATATTGAAGCATTGGAGAAACAATTTGGAACGTTGGTGATGAAAACTTGCGTGGAATCATATACGTGGACTTACTGATTTGATTTGTAAGAATGGTATATTGTATATAAGATGTGCAGTGGAAATCAGCTCTATACTTGGAAATCAGATTGAGGTATGAAAGGGATGTTCGACATAAGGGATTAGATGAGAAAGTGGGTATGCAGTTTATATTGTCTACATTAAAACTTGGACTAGCCGGGAAATCAAACCTTTGGGCAGTATTTAAAGATGTCTTGCCTGAACAGTAAAAATCCAGAAAACTATCAAATCTTTTACAAAAAATGAAGAGAAATGGGATTATTGATGTGCGTGACATTGCAATAAATTCAGAGTGGTATCGCTTGACTAAGGAATAAAAACATATATTTTTAGTCAAGGATGATAGTCAAGAGCTTAGTCGAGGACAAAGCATTGGCGAGATTAATGTCATAAGACGGTATATTATGAACTTATGTTAAGGATAATGCAACAAATAAAATTAATGAATTTGTCAAATGGCTTTAAACTGTCTCAGTGCATAGATAAGACAAATAAAATATTCTAAAAATAGGAGATGGCAAATGAAGATAAAAAAGATTTTAAAGCTATGTTGCATGATAATAAGGATATGCCTAAAATTCAAATTATTACGGTTTAGAAAAATATTGAAAAATATTGTGGAATAAAAAGTATTTTGCTCCACCAATCGGTTATGACGAAGTAATGAAAAAAATACCTTATGGAAAGGTGATTGCTGTTGAAATAATACGAGAATATTTTGCAAAATTATGCATGAGGAGAGCATCAAACTGGATAAAATCTGCCGTATTTGTGGAAAGACAGAGGAAGAAGTGTGGTAGATTTTAGAAATACAATGAATGGGTTTAGTTTAATCCGTAAAAGAGAACTGTAGCGATGCACCCTTCAGACGGTAGAAAAAGTGTGCATTTTTTATAAATATTTTATTTTGGAAGAGTTTATTGATATAATGAAGATAGAATTGTTTGGCTAGAGACAATTTAAAGAAAGGACGGTGTGCCATTATGCGACTAAGTGAGTTGATCAAATATGAAAATAACGAAGTAAGATTGAATGCTATAAAGAATCATAAAAGAAATATAGTTCCATTTATTGGAGCGGGTGTTTCGTGTGGGTGCGGTCTATTAACTTGGTATGAATTGTTAGAAGAATTAGCAAAGGATTATTTTTCACAGGAAGAAATTAAAAAATTAAAAGAGTTAGCAGCAATTGAGTTTGCAGATGAAATAGTGAAAAGAGCAGGGAACATATCTGCAATAGCACATAGAATTTCAGAAATTTTTGCTAGTAGGGAGATCAATATATCGGATATTCCTTATATTCTTTTAGAGGAGTTTTCACCACTTATTGTAACTACAAATTACGATGGCATTATAGAACGGGCATCTACCAAAGTGCCTAGAGGGAAAATAACGGCATTACTGCCATGTCTTAGAGGACAATTTAGTAGTGCTATCCAACTGAATGAATATAAATTATTGAAAATTCATGGATCCATAGAGGAAAGTACTTCCTTTGTTATTTCATCTCAACAGTATGATGTAGCATATAAAGAAAATGGATTAGTTGAATCTTATTTAAGAAATATTTTTAGTGGAAAAAGAGTATTGTTCGTTGGGAGTAGTTTAGAGGAAGATCGAACTCTGGAAATACTGAAGAAATGTATTGAAAAGAATAAAGAATTAGTACATTATGCAATTATTCCGCGACCTGTGAAAGAAAAAGATTATTTACAAAAGAATGCGCACTTAATGAGTTTGGGGATTTATCCAATTTATTTTCCCCAAAATGATTATGGAGCAATTAGTAAATTATTGAATTATATAGCGGAGGATAATAAGTTTGTTAAGGCAATCAGGGTTTATATTACAGAAATTACAGATATAAAGAACGATTCATATATAAAAGTTTTATATTCTATTTTGAGTGAAACATTTTATGAAGTAGCGAACAAATATGAAGAACTCTATAATATAGATTATAGTTTAATTGATATAAAGGCATATATGAAAATATGTGCATGGAAGTATATAAGCCAGGAATTAGAATTCCGACTGTTAGATTTGTGTATAAATGGTTTTGTGGCATATTTACAATTGGAAAATATATATAATTGTGATAAAGAAAATATTACAAATTACTTTAGAGAAATACTTTTTAATAGATTTCTTGAGGAAACAGATATTGTAGGCTATTTACATAAAAACGACTTTTCTAAGAAAAATATTATTGGAAAGCTGAGTGTTGATCAATTGGTAGGACTTTCTGATATACAGGTGAATCAGTTGGCGAGTAGACAAATAAGTATATTAAATTATAGGGGAAATATGTCTTTTGATTTAACGGAAGAGTATGAACTTGCAGAGAGGATTAACAATTACTGTTCAAATAAACTGAATTTTAAAAATAAAATTGAATTATTAAGAGTATTGGGGGCATTTGGGTGTTTTTATAAGAAAAATAATGCAGCTAAGATCTACTTGCAGGAATGTATTGAAATATTAGAACAATCAGGAAAAAATAGCTCTGATGATATAATGTTCCTTTCTCAGGTTTATAATAATCTTGCTATTGTAGAGGCGTATACTCCGGGGCATTTGCAAGAAGCACTTGATATGAATCAAAGGGACATTGAATTAAAGAAAAAATGTAATGAACAGGGAACATTGCTAGCTAGGTCATTGAACTTGAGAGCAACAATATATAAAGAAGTAAATCCGTTTAAAGCAATGGACATATACATTGAATGCTGTAAAATTAAGGAAGAACTTTATAGAAAGTGTAAGGATGATTGCAAAAAGGAAGATTTATTAATATCATGGATGCTATCTATTTTTAATGTAGGGCTATTGGCTAAGGATATATATTTATATAAAGATGCATATCGGATTATTTTAAAGGCCAATGAGATACGATTGCAAAAACTTAATAAATGCAGTAAAGATTATTGTAGTTCAATAAATGTTCAGGCAGAATTGGAAATATTACTATTGGGGAAAATACAAAGCTCTGAAATAGTTCAGGCAATTAAAAGTAGAATTGATTTACCACAAGATTTTACAGAAACATTACAACATACTTGGTATATTTGTGCACTTAATTGCTATTGTCAAAAGAATTACTCATTAGCGCTAAAGTATATTAATAAGGCATTATTAAAGCTGGAAGAGAATAATCAATTCTATGATTTGAGGCAGGAAGTTCGGATATATGTATTGATAGGAAATATAAAGTTTGAAATTGCTAAAATGGGGGAAGGTAAATATGAAGATGCTGAGAGTAACTATCTTATAGCAAAACAAAAATTAATTGAAGAGTATGGTGAGAGTTCTGTATATTTGAAGGGGATATATGAATGTTTGGTTGCAAGATTTGGCGATAAATATTTGACTGAATATAATCGAATTAATAAATTATACGGTGAGGATATTGAGAAAATAGAAAAGAAAATAAGACAATTTGATTTTGAGAAAATATAATTATTTCTCATAATATTAGGAGTCCAAGAAGAATTTTAATTTTAGAAATTATAATAATGCATTTCTGAAAGAGGTAAGGTAGCAAGCATAGGTATTTCAATCGTATGAGTTTCAAACCAATGGGTTGAGGTGAAGAAGGGATGGATAGAGAAAACGGAGAATGTATTTTTGAAACCGCTAAAAGAGAGTTACGGGAAGAAACAGGTGCAGTTAGATTTAAGATAAAACCAATCTGTGTTTACTCAGTAACAGGTAAGAACAGAGTAAATGATACAGGTGATGAAACATTTGGATTGCTTTGTTTTGCAGAGATCACAGAATTTGCACAGGAATTACATAGCGAAATGGAGAAAGTTGTGCTTATGGATGAGTTGCCTGAGAACTGGACATATCCTTTGATACAGCCGAAATTGATAGAAAAGTATTTGCTAGGAGACCAGCTATGAAAAGTCAAGCTTAAATTAGCTGGAAATTAATAAATTCTTTTCGTGGTAAAAATGGGTAACCTTAATAAGGCTCCCTGGTGGGTGCTTTTAAACAAATCTATGATGTAGGTATCCAGACCTCTTAATCGAGGTTAAATTCCACGTTGTCAGTCATTATTTTCCAAATGATTCTGACGAGCTTGCCGGCACAGTGCCCGAGGGCATTATAGTGAGTCCGGCCTTCAGCCATCTTGGCGTCATAGTAAGCCTTGAAGGTGGCATTATTTTTAACAACATTGTGAGCTGCATTAACAAGTGCATATCTGAGGACTTTGGATCCACGTTTGGACATTCTGGTCTTCTTAGCCTGAAAGTTTCCAGACTGATAGACAGAAGGATCCAAACCAGCATATGCAAGCAGCTTGTTGGGGCTGGAGAAACGATGTATATCACCGATTTCACCAAGTATCATTCCTCCATTGATATATCCGATACCAGGAATGGTCATAATGACAGAATCATTGAATTTCATTATTTCTGTCATTTCAGCTTCAACTCTTTCTAATTGGCTATCGAGTAACTCTATTTGTTGTATGGTGTGAGTTACCTGGATAGATAGAGAACTGTCGCTGGCACCGACAGACTTCTGTGCGAGAACTCTTAACTGCTGAGCCATCTCTTTATCAAAGCGTCCGTGCGAGTTCACTTTGAGAAGATGAGCCAGATGAGTCATATGCATAGAAGCAATAGCTTCCGGTGTTGGTGCTTCCTTGAGAAGCGAATAGACAGATTTTTGATGCAGACCTGATTTGAAGAAATACTGCAATTCAGGGAATATCTCGTCCACGTAAGAAGTCAGCTGAATCTTTAGGCGGGTTCGCTGCTTAATGGTTTTCTGGCGGAATCGTCCAAGGGCTTTTAAGTCCATCAGATCAAGATCATAGAAAGTCACAAATCTGAGAGATTCCTGCATCATTAGAGTTTTGCAAATGATGTATGTGTCGACTTTGTCAGTCTTCGTTTTGCGAATGTTGTTCTTACGCATAGTAGAAGTCTTGATGGGGTTCAACACACACACTTTGTAATTCTTAGCAACAAGATATCGAACAAGGTTGTCGCCGTAGTGCGCCGTCGATTCAAGACCAATGATGAGGCTGTCCTTGTCTAGAGGATCTAGCCTGGAAAGCAGCAGTTGGAAGCCATCATTGTCATTTGTAAATTTGAACGGCTTGATTAGTTCTTCACCATCAGAAGATATGGCTGAGGCAAAGTGATTGAGTTTGGCAATGTCAATGCCTACATAAATCATGAGGTTGTACCTCCCTTTCTAAAGTCTGATACCGTGATATCCACCAACGATTATCATCGTAGACTTGATGGAAATAAGTACTCGGATTACTCCGGCAACATCCAGCTATAAACAATTCAGATAAAGGTAGCGGCAATACACTCCTGCGAGTAGTCAGAGCTACATGAAAAAGATCAAAAGTTCACAGTATCTGAATGTATTGAACCACGATATTAAAATGAAAGGAAAGAATGATTATTAGCTTCTAAATAATCATACAAGAAGAAATGAGCAAATGAATTATACGAATCAAATATATATGCATATTACTTTGACATACCATTTGAAGAGACTATAAGACGGCATAATACAAGAAATAAAAGTCTGGAATTTGGGGAAGAAGATATGCGCAAATGGTGGAGAGAAAAAGATTTTTCTTCAGACTTTAAGGAACAGATCATTACCTGTGATATGGATGTAAATTATATAGTCGAGAAAATATATTTGGATTTGCATAATATGGATTAAAAATTGGTCATGTGGAAGTGATAACTTCCGGTCTAATAGAGTTGAAAAAATGGACTTGATAGTTTGTAGTGATACAGCTTATCAGGTCTTTTTATTTATAAGGAGTTAATATAAGGCGTAAAAGGTATGTGGTGAAAAAAAACAATGAAGCAAAAAAACTTTTACAAAATTAAATTAATTATTTACAATATGGTAAATGTATGCTACGATGAATATAAATAGATTATATAATGTAGAGGAAAATAAACATGCAATATGTCAATGATTTGTTTGATATCCGTGTAGAGATAGGTAATAAAATAAAAGAAATGATGGATCAGTTAGCAATGACAAAGGCTGAATTGTGTAGAGTGACAGGGATTTCAAGACCAACATTAGATAAAATGCTTTTAGGAAATATTACCAATAAGACCAATTATGATAAACATTTGACAAAGATAATGCAATATTTAGGGTTGACCTCTGATATGTTATTGGGAAATATGAAAAAAAATCGCACAAGGGATTTTCGAGAATATTTAAAAAAATCCATAGATGAGATTTCTGATTTAACAGGCATATCGGTAGAACATTTACAGAAAATCGAAGATGGAGAGGGGGCGTCTCTCTCGGAATGGAGAGATATTGCATTTAGCCTATCAACCAGTGTTAATGTAATTAAAGGAAGAAATTATTTCCTGCCACAATTATCTGATTTAGATCTGTTGATTTCATGTTGGGGAACAAAGGCGAGCGATGAGATAAGTGGTTTTTGGGGACATATAGGGATTTTACCGGCCAAAGGGGAAAAATATTATTGGTTTCCCATTACTGAAAATACGAGAAAGAGTATATATCAGGACATGAATAATAGATATATGGTTATTACATGTATGAATAATAAGGTGCTTTTTCTAAATATGGATAATATAAATAAGGTTGTTTTGTTAGATGAAGCATGTGATGCTCCAGGAAACATGGATTGGGACTATGATGTAAGTGAAGGAGAGATCCCTGCGGTAGTGTATGAGGCATTGGGCGAATATTGTATGGGTGAGATGGATGATATTTCAGACAGGCTTCAGAAGATACTTGGGAACATTATAGATAAATATAAATTAACGGATGATAAAATAGAATCCATACTAAATGGTATAAAAATATATTATCAAGATGGAAAAATCGAAGATGATAGAATTTCATTTGATGAAAATGAAAATATTTCAGATATTATTTCTTATATATATGATCATTTTGATTATGAAGATTATGAGTGTATTGATGAAACGTTATATTATATTGGAGAGTATGAATGTGAATGTATTATAAAAATAGGAAATATAGCTATGATAGAATTTCCATTGATAAATCTTGAAAATGCGATTATTGAAAAGAATAATCTGTAGATATAGTTGATACAAAATAAAAGAATATGTGAGACGTTTTAAGTTTGTTTTGTTACATTAGAAATCTATAACTTTTTGTTGATTTTTTGTGATAACCTGCATATAATAAGTACTAACAGAACCCAACACGCCTCTCAACGATGCGGACCACGTTGGGTCTTTTAATTTTAAGGAGAAAATATTTATATGGGGGAATTAAAAAAGCACCAGCCTCCTATGACAATTGATGAACAGGTCGAAAATTTGAAAAATATTGGATTGATTGTCGATGATGAGGAGTATGCAAAGAAAATATTAAATGATATTTCATATTTCAGATTAATAAAGGCATACAGCCTTAATTTAAAGTCGAAAAATGGATGCTATAATAAGCAGACTGCATTCAAAGAAATAGTGGATTTATATTTGTTCAATTCAAATTTTAGACAGCTTATTTTTCCGGAAATAGAAAAAGTAGAGATCAATGTAAGGTGCAGATTAGCCAATTTTTTTGCTGAACAATATGGTGTTTTGGGGTATTTGCAAGCAGAGAATTTTTCTAATGAAAATTACCACGCACAGTTTCTGGAAGATATAAAAGAAGAAGTTAGACGAAATTCCAAAGCCCCATTTGTGCGTAATTTTAAGGAAAATTATGAAGGCGGTAATCTGCCTATCTATGCATTGGTTGAGGTTTTTAGTTTTGGAACATTGTCAAAGTTTTATAAGAATATGCTTAATAAGGATAAAAAGGCGATAGCAAAGACATTTGGTGTGGGTTATACATATTTTGAAAGCTGGTTAGAGAGTATATCATATGTAAGAAATATTTGTGCACACTATGGACGTATATATAATGCTAAATTATCCAAAACACCTATATTATATAAGGAGTATACTCAGGTAGGAATAGGCAATAACAGGATTTACGGAGTACTTTTATGTTTGAAGTATTTGTTGAAAGATGATGATCATTGGAATTTATTTGTAGATAAAATTGAGTTATTATTTGATAAATATCCATGCGTGCAGATTAGTACAATGGGTTTTCCAGAAAATTGGAAAGTATTGCTTGAGTATTAAAAGGTAGTAGGGCATCGAATTTCCCTATTTATGGTGTAGAGTAATACATGGATGTGGACAAGAATATACAAATGATAAACAGGAGGGTTTTTTATGGATAAACACATAGAAAAAGCAATGCAGTTAAGAAGTAATGCGATGTGTCCGAACTGCGCGGAAACGATAATGATGACCTATGCAGATGAGCTTGGTTTGTCGGAGAGCCAGATGAAGGCACTTGGTACAAATTTTGGCGGAGGAATGAAGTCAGGCAGTACATGTGGAGCTGTGACAGGTGCGCTGATGGTGCTTGGTGCATTGGGAATTTCAGATCCGCATATTGTAGGAGAGTTCCAGAGAAAAATGAAAGAGAATCATAATGGTATGATTAATTGCTTTGATCTGTTAAGGGCAAATGCACAGGCGGGTGGTCAGAAGAAACCACATTGTGACGGTATGATCAAAGAAGCCATTGAACTGATAGAAGAATATAGGTAATACCCTGGGAGGAGAAACATTATATGAGAGGAAAACGAGGACTTTTACTAGCTGTAGTTATTTTATTAGTATTCGGTATATTTGCATTTCAGGGAGCCGATATAGAGACTTATGCAAAAGGTACAACTTCGAAATGGACGGTAACTACGAGTAAAAAAACTTATGCATATACAGGAAAGAAAATTAAACCGAAAGTTACAGTGAAGTATAAGGGGAAGAAATTAAAACCGAAGAACTATAAGGTTACATATCCTAAAAAGCCCGTCAAACCGGGTAAGTACAAAATTAAAGTTACCTTAAAAGGCAAATATAAAGGTAAAAAAATAAAAGGAAGTAAGACGATAGAATATAGTGTAGCACTTCCCACTATAAAAGGCTTAAAAAGCACATTTTACAGAAACGATACTTACGGTGATAAGTTATATTTCAATTGGGATATGAATAATGCTACTATGAAAATGGATGGATATGAGCTTGAGGTAAGAAACAATGGAACCATAGGGGATAAGGTTACGAAAAGAAAGATAGAAACTTATTATGGCGGCTTCTATCTATATGTTAGTGAATATGAAACAACATATACATTCCGCGTACGCACCTATAAAAAAATAGGCGGAAAAACATATTATTCCAAGTGGTCAAAAGTAACGAAAAAGATACCGCTACCTGATTATCATATGACGACTAAAACAGTAAACGGAATAGATCTTGCTTACAAAACGGATGAGTTTCCTTTCTTTCAATATACAAGTTATGCGAATTATAATGATGAAGCAAACAGGACTTCAAAGGATTTTGCACAGTGCTATTTTCCGATCTTTATTAAACAGAAGTTGAAAAATGATGTTGTAATTCATACAGAGTATAATGGAAAATGTGGATTTAACAGTTTTTCAAATACACAATATATCCCAGACAGAAAAAATGTCCAGGTAGCGACAAACATATCGGTGGTATATTATGATGAAATGCCGGTGCGAGACAAAATGCAGCAGACGCTTTATAAGCAAGGATATATTGGGTATATACTTGTAAATGTAAGCTGTCTGCTAGATAAAAAACAATCCGTAGATGTGTATTTTGGTGATACGAAGGTTGTAACATTGGTGTCGAACGGATTTTCAAATTCTGTAGAATTTAACCGTAAAAAGTATTGGGAATATGATCCGTTTTTAGAGCCTGTGTATAACTATGATAGAGAGGTGCGTTTGAAAGGTATTTTAAAAGATGTTGCCCAATGCGCACCCGATATGACAGATTATGAAACATATACAGCACTTAATTATTGGATCGGTAGTCATAGTTATTCAGAGTATACATGCTGGGGTGCGTCAACGGTAGCAAATGCCATGACAGAACTTGGTTATCCCTATATAATATTGTCCTGTTCATATGATGGGGAAAATGGTCTTTATAATGATTATAGCCGGTATTATTCTGCTGCAAGTAAAAAGCCGCATAATGCAAGTGGACATATGGTGACACTGATTTTTATGGGGCAGGGTAAGTTTGTAGAATGTGAGGTTCAGGGGTATGCATCGGACAGTTCAGAATTTAAGTTTGATCCTACGGGTTGGCATAAACCAACTTATAGTACATTAACTTCTGCATCATGTAAGTTCGCTTTGAATGAATATAATACGATCGAAGAGTTAATGAAGGGTGATTATTATGTAGATATCAACAAGTATGATCCATATGACTGGCATACATGGTCCGCTCATTTAGAGTAATAGTGCAAATAGATAAAAGTACTTGCATATTTATCTGCATTTATATATAATGGAAAAACATCGAAAATAATTGAAAAGACAAGGTATATATTAGGACGAGGCTAAAAGTCTGTCCGGATATATACCTTTTTTATATTATTTTCAATGGAGGTGCTGATATGGCATACAAATTTACAGAAAAAAGAAACAACATTCAGGAACAGACCACATATGTGCTCTACATGATCGTCAGCAGTTATTTTCACAAAAGCATCTGTAATTCCCGAACATTGGAGACATCGTTGTATCTTCATTGTCTGGAGATGCCGAAGAGCCAGCAGGAAAATCTGGAGAAGCAGGTGATCCGAAGATCGGAACAGGATCTTGGGGAAGTCATGTCTGTGCTTTCTCAGATGAATTGTGAGGTCGTGTTTACCCACAGGGATAACCGATACTAACAGTTGCTTTATTAGGTAGTATATTGATGATGCTTGTTGGTACAATGATAAAACTTAGTATATCGATAGAGGACAAAACACGGTATGAATTTGTTATTTACGATAAAGAATATGTTGTTCTTTCATCATCAGGCGATTAAATTTTAGTTGTTCCGTTCCAGATAGATAATAATGGCGGCTACATATTTAATACAAAAGAGTATATGTTTAAAGATTCTTATAGTGGGGTATATGAATATAAAAATATAGAAAGATGTCCTAAAATAGTGAAGAATGCAAATTGAAGTATTTAATATAGATAAAAGGAGAAGAAAGATATCATAAAAATGGCAGAAATTTGGATTTTATACCCTTGTTCCCCACCCATTGGGGAACAAGGGATGACATCTATCAGAAAATAGTGTCAAAATATCCAATATAATTTACATCATATTTCCCATTTGGAAACAGATAGTGATATAGATCAACAAAATAATCATCTGTCATACTGGCAATAAAATCAACTACGATGTCATTCGGATCACTATTCCAGTATTCATCTATGAAAGTATTTACATTAAAATAGCGGGAAGCCTTATTGGCTGTTCGCAGATATTCAATATGGTGTTTGTACAGAATAGAGTTTTTATCATGGTTTTTTGCTTGTTTTAATAGTTCTGTATAAAGTTCATAAAACATTGGTCTGACATTATTTGTGTACATAGTCTCAATTTTAGGATCACCATATATCCATTCATAGTTTTCTTTTTTGGCGAGGGAAAAAGCTTCATAGATTTCTTCGTCCATGCTGATGTATGATTTTCCATAACTGTTTTCTATAATACTGACAGTCATGTTATTAATAATTTCTGCATTTGTAGTGCCAATAGCTCCGGAGGAGAATGGAGGCTGTTCTGGAACAAGTCCAATCTTGGCTGCATCCTGCCGATCCTTTCCGATATATGCAATAATATCACTGATACGCATAATACACCCTTCTAAAGTTGATGGGATTTGTTTTTTATTTGCAGTGATGTCGGTATAGCAGCTTTCAACATTTCTATCAAATTCAGCAAAAGTATTCAGTTTTTTAGGGGTATATTCCTGTTGTTCCATTTCACCATTATGACAAAGAATTCCGTCCAGGACCTGTAAGCTGACATTTCGGCAGACCAGTTTATCCAGAACCCGGACACTTTGGACATTATGATTAAATAAGCGGCTTGTATTTTCTGAATATAATTCATTCAGGAAACGTTCTCCTGCATGGCCGAAAGGGGTATGTCCGATATCATGACCAAGTGAAATCGCTTCGATAAGATCTAGATTAAGATTGAGACTTGCGCCGATTGTGCGTGCAATTCTTGAAACTAACTGTACATGAAGTGCACGGCGGGAGACATCATCGTTTTTATAGCAGGATAGAACCTGCGTTTTATCTGAATATCGATTGTAATAATTATTATGTAGGATTTTTTCGACGTCCATTACAAAAGCAGGACGCCAGAGTTTTGGATTGTCATGATTCGCATATCGCCTGATGATCTGTGTATCTTTACATGCGTATGGATTTTCTGTATGTTTTATGCGGTCTTCTTTGATCCGTTTAGAAATTTCATTGGATAGTGAATGATATTGACTCATATGTTACCCTCCCTTTAATAATATATGTATACAATATACCAGAAATTTGACAGACAAAAAAGTATTTAATTTAATAATTTATTACAGATTTTGATGGGTGGAAGCAAAATTCCCCTCCACCTTCTTCATATGTCTTACATACACAATAAACAGTGCGCATCCGGTAAATATCCATGAAGCCGCATATACATTCAGCAGCCAGTCAAATGTTGACCGCAGGCGAAAGACTGTTCCAAGCCAGATCAAGCGGAAAACAACCGTTCCTAAGATGGTGAAGATTGCAGGTTCCACTGATTTGCCCATACCACGGAGAGCGGCACTTTCAACCTCGTAAGTAGTGGTTAGACCTTCCAATGAGCAGACATGATACATACGGATCAAAGCATAGGCAGCGACTGCTGTACTTTTTGTATAGATTCCGACGAAAAAGTCACTCCATACGATAAAGATAACTGCGAGAATCTCTGTGAAGACAATGCCAAACAGCATATTTAACCAGAACACCTTCTTGCAGCGTTTGATGTTTCCTGCGCCATAGTTCTGGCTGGTGAAGGTGACCGTTGCCTGTGCAAATGCATTTGCAATGTCATAGGTAAAATATTCAAAATTAAGCGCAAGAGAAGAACCTGCGATCGCAAATTTGCCAAATGAATTAATACCACTCTGGATAAAAACATTTGAGATCGAGAAAATGGTTCCCTGGATACCGGATGGAATACCGATTTGAAGGATCTTGCGCAGATACGAGCGTACAATCTTCATCCGGTTGAACCGGAATGCAAATTCATCATCTCTGCGGTAAAGGTATACCATGACCATAACAGCACTGATAACATTAGAGATTACAGTGGAAATGGCAACACCGGCAACACCCAGATGAAAGCAGATGACGAGGATCAGATTCAGGATGACATTTACGATACCGGAGATGATAAGATAGAACATTGGTCGTCTGGTATCACCGAAGCTTCGCAGAATGGCAGCTCCAAAATTATAAACGGTCATAAACGGAATGCTTAAGAAATAGATGCGGATATATAACAGTGCTTCGGCAAGAACACCGGACGGAGTACCGGATAATTCCAGAATGATCCGGGCAGAGGCAAAGCCGAGGATCATAAGCCCAAGTCCGAGGATTGTGCCAAATGTCAGGATCGTATGTACCATATCGTTGATCTTGTCACGCTGTTTCTGACCGATCAGATTAGCGAGGACGGCATTTGGTCCCACAGCCAGACCGACGATCAGGTTGACAAAGATGCCGACCAGAGCCACACAGCTTCCGACTGCAGCGAGCGCATTATCTCCGGCAAATCTGCCGACAACAGCGACATCTGCGGAGTTGAATAATTGCTGTAAAATGCTGCTGAATGCAAGCGGCAGTGAAAAAAGGATCAGCTTGCCAACCAATCCCCCGTTTAACATATCCATTTCTTTTGACTTTATCGTTTTCATATCTATAATCCCAAAGTAGTATTTTGAAATGTTTATTTCACACATTAGAAGCAGAATCTATTTAAACACCATCGACAAATGTCGTCAAGACGGATATTATAAAAAATATAAATTTTTCTGTAACGTTTTTCCGGGAGCGTTGTCATATAAGTGATGGGAGGTGAATAAGCAAATTGGTACCAATAGAAGAAATCTACAATAACTATTATACAGACTTGTATCGGTATGTTTTCGCGTTAAGCAAAAACGCGCATATAGCGGAAGATATTACGCAGGAGACATTTATGAAAGCCATAAAGGCAGTAGACCGATTCAAGGGTGACTGCGATATACGCGTGTGGTTGTGCCAGATTGCAAAGAACACTTACTTTACTTATGTGAAAAAACAGAAACGGGAAACGACTGAACCGGATGAGACACTGACAGAACGGGCCTCGGATCACGATTTTGTCAAAGATACCGTGGACAGGGAACAGGCGATGAAGATTCATCAACTGGTTCATAACCTGAGTGAACCGTATAAGGAAGTATTCAATCTGAGAGTATTTGGCGAACTGCCATTTCGGGAAATTGCAGTAATATTTGGAAAAACAGAGAGCTGGGCGCGAGTGACGTATCATCGTGCAAGGCTGTTGATCATGAATGAAATGGAGGAATTATCTTGAAAAAAGAATGTGAAATGATAAATGATCTGCTTCCTTTATATATAGATGGGGTTTGCAGCGAAGAAAGTAAAAAATTAGTAGAAGAACATATGAAGACCTGCGATTCTTGCAGAAAAACTGCGGAGCAGATGAAGTCAGACCTTGCCTTGCCGATGAAGGACAGTGCGGATGTAAAAGGATTTCGTAAATTTGTAAATAAAAAGGTCTGGGGACGGGCTTTGATCGTTATTGTGATATTTGCTGTTTTGTGGGTAGTCGGTAACTGGGCGGTTACTTCACACTGGTCGGAGGTATGGCCGGAGATCGGTGCAGAGGGTATTCAGGAAAATGTGGAAGTGGTCGAGATGGATGGAGCGTTATATTTGCATCAGTCTGCTCTCTTAGGAAGCGGACAGATCATGACGATCAGTACAGGAGAGGAACTGGAAAACGGAATTGTAAGATTTTATCTCGGTGAACAGGGACTGACTTCCCTTGATCCAACCGGTCAGAGCAGATCATGGCAATTGACAGAGAGCTATCATGCACTTGGTGGACACCGGGAAGGTGCCACTATAACATCAGCATTTGCATCCGGTGATGAGGAAGAGACAGAGAGTTTGCCGGTGATCCGGAAGGTAGTTTACTGTCATAAGGATGGAACAGAAGTAACTGTTTTATGGGAAGAAGGACAGGAGCCCAAGATTTTAGAGGCGCAGAAATAATTTCATATTTGGCGAAAGTCAGCATAGAAAGCGGTCTTTGAGAATAATTTTATTCTACAGACTGCTTTTTTCTATATTAGAAAAGTTTTCCTTGTAAAGTAAAACAAGGGGTGCACTTCATGGTAAAAAAGTTAATTGATTGGAAATTCCTATTGAAAATATAATATTAAATATTATTAATGTGATATTAATGTCAGATTTAACATTTTTTTCAAACGTTGTGATATACTGAAACAGATATTGGCAAAGATATGGTAAAGAAACAGTAAAAATGCTTCGTGCATAAAGAAGTGAAACTGGAAATGAGGGATTATGGAGAGTAAGAAAAAATGGATATTTAATATAATATTTTTGCTTCTGATCTTTGCAGCAACCCTTTATGGTGTGTTTCATGGCAAGGATATGGGGCGGATCATCGAAATAATTAAAACTGTGAACCCGTTTTGGTTGATTCCCGGCGTTATCTGTGTAATAATCTTCATATGGGGAGAATCTATCATTATTCATTATCTGATGCATTCACTAGGTATAAAGGTAAAGAAATGGATCTGCTTTTTATTTTCATCCGTTGGCTTTTTCTTTAGCTGCATTACTCCGTCTGCATCGGGCGGTCAGCCGGCACAGGTTTACTATATGAAGAAAGAAGATATACCGATTCCGATCTCAACGATGGTATTGTTGATCATAACCATTATCTACAAGATGGTACTGGTACTGCTTGGTATTGCATTGGTGATCTTCGGGCAGGGATTTATACATCGGTATTTATCGGATGCAATCTTCTGGTTTTATCTCGGAATGGGATTAAATGTGGTGTGTGTAGCGATTATGGTTGTATTTGCATTTCATCCGAATTTTGCGAAGTCAATTATGATCAAAGGGCATATTTTGTTAGAACGAATCCATATATTAAAACATAGAAAGTCAAGAGCAAAGAAGCTGGTTCAGTCGATGGATCAGTATCGGGGGGCTGCTGTTTATTTGCAGGAAAATAAAAAGGTGCTGATCGTTGTATTCCTCATTACGATGGTGCAGCGGTTTGCGTTGTTTGCAGCAACCTGGTTCGTATATCTTGCATTTGGATTAAAAGGAACATCAGCGTTTACCGTGATACTTCTTCAGGGCTCGATCGCGGTTGCAGTTGATATGCTGCCGCTTCCGGGCGGAATGGGAATCAGTGAGAAGATATTCCTTGATATCTTCCTTCCGGTATTTGGAAGTATGCTTCTCCTTCCGGGTATGGTATTGTCCCGTGGCCTGGGGTATTATACGGAACTGATCCTCAGTGCGATATTTACGATTGTTGCAAATTTTACTATTGGAAGAAAAAAGAAAAGTGTGGTAGAGAAATGTTAGGTGTTTATGATTATACAGTAATTCTTACATATATCAGTCTGATGGTGTCCATCGGTGGTATGTTATTTTCGTTAAATGGCGACTGCCGGATGGCACTTGTATGTCTGGCAATTTCCGGTTTGTGCGATATGTTTGATGGCAAGGTTGCACGGACCAAGAAAGATCGTACAGAGGTTGAAAAACGATTTGGAATCCAGATTGATTCTCTGGCGGATATTGTCTGCTTTGGAGTTTCACCGGCAATCCTTTGCTACCGCATGGGAATGCGTGGATTGACTGGTGTTGCGATCCTGTTATTCTATGTGCTGGCAGGCTTGATCCGTCTGGCATGGTTCAATGTTTCTGAGGAAGTCAGACAGGATGAGACAGAGGAAAAACGTAAATATTATCAGGGACTTCCGATCACATCTATGGCTGTGCTTCTGCCACTTCTGGCAGTATTTAAGCCGATGCTTGGCAAGCGGGAATTCATGCTCAGCCTTCATGCGTTGGTACTGTTGGTCGGTTTGCTGTTTATTACAAATTTCAAATTCCGTAAACCAAAGAACCGCACACTGGCGATCATCGTTGGCGTTGTAACGCTGGCGGTGCTTCGAATGCTCCATATATGGTAGGAGAAGATTGGAGAAAAGAAAATGAGTATCATATATATAGATCGAAAAGGACATAAAAGACAGGGCGAGACCGGTCAGGATCGCCTGCTTGCATTTATCTATGGACATGCAGTGACGAGGTGTCTGATCCGTCCCTTTCTGTCACCGGTAGTGTCCCGCATAGGCGGGGCATTTTTGGATACCCGGATTTCAGGCCTGGCAGTTCCGGGGTTTGTAAAGAAGAATGGCATTGATCTGTCCTTATATGAGAAACAGATATTTGATTCATATAATGATTTTTTCACTCGAAAGATCAGAGCAGAAGAACGACCGGTTAATCCGGATACAAATGCGCTGGTCAGCCCAAGTGATGGAAAGGTCAGTGTGTATAAGATCCATGAAAATGGACATTTTCTTATTAAACACACCGAGTATACATTGGAACAGTTGTTGCAGGACAAGAAGCTGGCTAAGCGATATCTGGACGGACATATCTATGTGATCCGGTTGACGGTAGATGATTATCACAGGTATTGTTATGCGGCAGATGGAAGAAAATCCGAACAGCGTAAGATAGCAGGAATTCTGCATACGGTGAACCCGGTTGCAAATGATGTCTGTCCGATCTACAAGATGAATTCCAGAGAGTATTGTCTGATAAAGACGGAGCAGTTTGGAACGCTTCTTCAGATGGAAGTCGGGGCATTGATGGTTGGTAAGATCAGTAACAATCAGCAAGGCTTGGGATTTGTTCATAAGGGTGTTGAAAAAGGACGATTTGAATTCGGCGGTTCAACGATCATTCTGCTGACACAGAAGAATGTCGTGATACCGGATCGGGATTTATTGGAACATACCGGATCAGGAATGGAAACACTGGTGAAAATGGGAGAGCAGATTGGACGATCAGCGAACCGTTTGGATGCATAATTGGATATGCAGATATATATCGAAAGAATAGTCAGGTGATCATAAATGAAACCAAGATCAGAAGCAAGTAAAAACCTATATCAGATGATGCTTGACCGGGGCTATCCGGTGGAATTCTGCGAGGTTATAACACAGAATCTGAATACAGATTTTACAGCCGGTCGTATGATCGGCTATTTGTCACATTATCAGACCCTTCCCATGGAGGAGATCGTAGATGAGATGCTCGCGATCCTTACAGACCGCAACCGCATCATGCAGAAAAAAGAACTGGAGCGTAACAACGCCAAGTGGAATGAATACCTGGCAAATGGCATTCCTAATGACGAGGAGTAATGCCGAGATTCAGATATTTTATATTTATAATAATACCCCTATTGATATAACATGAACGAGATTTCGTTGTGAGAATGCACATTGCCAGTAAATGCGGGTGCGTGTTTGAGCCCAAAGGGCGAGTTTGCACAGGAGCATTTACGAATCAGGCATGTGCATCGAACAGAAATCGTAGTGTGTTATTCAATAGGGGTATTGTTATAAATAGAAGTATCTGAATCTCGCATTATCCCTGTTTTAGCCGATTCCGCCTAATGCGATTCCAAGTATTAAAACCAGAATGCAGATAGGGCAATAGACATATTTACAGATTGGCAGGAATTTGTCGGTGAACTTCTTTTCACGTCCAAGGTTTACCTGCTCCTCTACATATTTCTTACCGCATACCCAGAAAAACATGATTCCGGCAAGTCCTGCACCAAGCGGGCAGATATAGATGGACAGAACATCCATCCAGCCGGATACGATTCCTTGAATACAGATGGATACGATCACGCCGATTCCTGCGATCACGCCACAGGATAACTTACGATTTAATCCGAGCTTTTCCTGAATCGTTGCGATCGGAGCTTCGTACAGATTGATCAATGAGGACAAGCCCGCAAAGAATACTGCAACGAAGAAGATCATGGCGATGATATGTCCGCCCGGCATAGATTTGAACAGGGCAGGCAGATAGATGAACATAAGTCCGGGACCACCCTGGTCTAACTGTGCACCGGTCGTTGCCATAACCGGAATGATAACGAGGGCGGCAAGTAATGCAGCGATCGTATCAAATAAAGCAACCTGTCCGGCAGCTTCCGGTATATTTTCTTCGTCCGGCAGATAAGAGCCATAGATCAGTGTTCCGTTTCCTGCAACAGACAGGGAGAAAAATGCCTGGCCAAGTGCGTAGATCCATGTCTTTGGATCGGCGAGAACCTTTGGCTCGATCCGGAAGATATATTTATATCCTTCGGCAGCACCCGGCTGGCAGGCGGTATAGATCGCAAGGATGATAAACAGGATAAAGAACAGAGGCATCAGGATCTTATTTGCCTTTTCGATTCCGTTTCCGATACCAAACATCAGAATGATAATGCCGACAGCGAGTGCAATGATTTGCCACAGGTTATTGCCGAATGCAGAAGCGGTTGAGCCAAATGCGGCACCAAAGGATTCTACATTTTCCGGTGCAAGTGTTGAACCAGTAAATGCACCGATCATATATTTTAAGATCCAGCCCATTACGACAGTATAGCCGATCGCCATGGCAAGCGCGCCGAGTACCGGTATAAATCCAAGAATTTCGCCAAGCTTTCGTTTGCCCTTTGTTCCACAGGCATAGCCAAAAGCGTCGACCGGACCGGATTTGGTAGCACGTCCGAAACTCATTTCGCCGATCACACCGGTGAATCCGATCAGGATAACGAATATGAAGTAAGGGATCAGATAAGAGCCTCCGCCATAGAGGGATACTCTGGTTGGGAACATCCAGATATTACCCATGCCGACCGCTGAGCCGATACAGGCGAGGACAAATCCCCATTTGTTGTTAAATGATTCACGTTTTTTCATCTTTTGATAACTCCTCCAAACAAATTACATACCCATATACTATACAGGAAAATGTGGGATTACGCCAGCAAACTTTTCGAAAGTTTTCATGGTGTGGCAGAAAAGAATGTTGTTATTGTCATATTACCGTAGAATTTATATAATAGGGGCATCCGAGAAAAGTATAAGGGGAGGTATGTTATGAACTGGCCAATTTGGGTTATAATAGGTTTTGCTGTAGCGGGTATATTAGTTGGATGGCTGCAGGCAAAGGTTAAAGGAATAATCGGGGAAAAGAAAGTATCGGTGGTTTTAGCGACATTACCAGATAGTGATTATATTATTTTAAATGATGTGATGCTGCCGACAGAAAAGGGAAGTACTCAGATTGATCATATTGTTGTTTCTTTATATGGAATTTTTGTAATTGAGACGAAGAATTATAAAGGATGGATTACAGGAAGTCCATATGCTGAGCAATGGACAAAAAATATGTATGGTAAAAAATATAAATTTTATAATCCAATACGACAGAATTATGGTCATATAAAAAATTTGAGCACAATATTGGGATTGTCGGAAGAAAAATTTATATCCATTGTTGCTTTTTCAGCAAATTCAACAATAAAAGTAAAAAGTAGAGATTATGTGGTTCATATTTTACAGGTGAAAAAGGTTATAAAATCATATAAAGAACCTGTTTTTACACAAGATGAAATCAAACAGTTGGCGGATCGAATAAAGACAATTAATGAAGCATCTAGCGACCTGAGAGTTGGACATGTTAAGAGAATTAAGGAAGCGCAGAATATCAGAAAAAATAATAAGGAAGTTCAGCGAATCTGTCCTAAATGTGGCGGAAAAATAGTATATAAAAGAGGAAAATATGGTAAATTTCTGGGATGCACGAATTATCCCAACTGCAGATATACAAAAGAGATGAAATGACAGGAGGAAATACATGAAGATAAGAGATATTATAGGGCAGGAGAAAGCAACATTGTCATTTGAGGTTTTTCCACCGAAGAAGGATACAGATTTTGCAAGTGTGGAAGCTGCGGCACTTGGAATTGCGGCATTACGGCCGAGTTATATGAGTGTTACATATGGGGCGGGTGGCAGCACAAAAGGACATACGATCAAGCTTGCAAATGAGATTCAAGAAAAATACGGAGTTCCGACGATTGCGCATCTGACCTGTGTATGCGCAAATAAAGACAGCATCCGGACAGCACTTTCTGAAATGAAAAATGCAGGGATTGAAAATATCCTGGCACTTCGTGGGGATATTCCAAAGAATTATGATGGACAGGTATTTACTGATTTTACTCACGCATCGGAGCTGGTAAAATTAATAAAAGAGAGCGGAGACTTCTGTGTGGGCGGAGCTTGTTATCCGGAGGTTCATCCGGATTCTGCAAACAAGCAGGATGATATTGCAAACCTGAAAAAGAAAGTGGAAGCGGGATGTGAATATCTGACTACACAGATGTTTTTTGATAACAATATTTTCTTTAATTTCATGTATCGTATCAGAGAAGCAGGGATTGCTGTGCCGGTGATTCCGGGAATCATGCCGATCACGAAGCGGGTTCAGGTGAAAAATGCCGTCAAATTATCCGGCTGCAATGTGCCGGAACGTTTCAAGAATATTGTTGACCGGTTTGGAGATACCGAAGCTGCAATGAAGCAGGCAGGTATCGCTTATGCGACTGATCAGATCATAGATCTTCTGGCAAATGGCGTAAAGCACATTCATGTATATTCCATGAACAAGCCGGAGGTGGCAGCAGGAATTCAGGCAAATCTGTCTGATATTTTGCTGGTTTAAAAGATGTACGATTTTTTGTGCATATAGAACTGCAATATAAAGCCATAAACGGGTTGACTGTATAAAAAATACAGGAAATTCAAAGAAAATCGGAACTTTATAGGACAGAACAAATGTACAGGAGATCGGAATTATGATAAAAGGATATTTTGTAACGGAAGGTTATATGGGATATGTAGATGGAAGATACCAGCTTTTTGCGGATGAAACAGATTATATTGAATACATGGAAGAATAGAATCTGGAAGCGTCATTCTTGCAGAGACATTTCTGTATAATCAGCTACTCACTATATATAACTCGCTGTGGTTTCTATTCCATGCACATGCCTGATTCGTAAATGCTCCTGTGCAACTCGCCTTCGGCTCATACAAGCACTCGCATTTACTGGCAATGTGCATGTCATAACGAAATCCTCGCTGATGTTATATTATAGTGAATAGCTGGTTATACGGAAATGCTTTTGCAAGAATGCCGCTTTTTATAATTCTTTTATAATTGAACCATTGTTTTATGCGAATGCTAATAGTAACATGTGTAGTATATGAAAATAATAAGAATATAATTTTGAACTTGATGAGTGCAAGATTGCAAAATTGAGAAAACAGGAAAGGATGATGGTTATAGATGTGTACAGCAGCGACGTATAAAACGAAGGATTTTTATTTTGGCAGGACGTTAGATTATGAATTTTCTTATGGGGATGAGATCACAGTGACACCGAGAAAGTTCCCGTTTGAGTTTCGTCATATGGGGAAGCGGGATTCACATTATGCGATCATTGGCATGGCGCATGTGGCAGGTGGGTATCCGCTTTATTATGATGCGATCAATGAAAAAGGTGTCGGTATGGCGGGACTTAATTTTGTCGGAAATGCAGTTTATCAGGCTGTAGAAGCTGGCAGGGATAATGTTGCGCAGTTTGAATTTATCCCGTGGATACTTGGACAGTGTGCGGATCTGAACGAGGTACGGGCATTGCTTGACCGGATGAATCTGGTTGGAACATCTTTCAGCGAACATCTTCCATCGGCACAGTTACACTGGATCATAGCAGATCGGAATGCAGCGATCACAGTTGAGTGTATGGCGGATGGAATGCATATACATGAGAATCCGGTCGGAGTTCTCACGAACAATCCACCATTTGAGACACAGATGTTTTTATTGAATAATTATCAGGGCTTATCTCCGAAGCAGCCGGAAAATACTTTCGCAGAGCAACTGCAGTTACAGTCTTACAGCAGGGGCATGGGTGCACTTGGTTTGCCGGGAGATCTGTCGTCAGCATCACGATTTGCAAAGGTCGCATTTACAAAAATGAATTCAAAATCCGGCGACAGCGAGGCAGAGAGTATCAGCCAGTTCTTCCACATTCTCGGATCGGTCGATCAGCAGCGAGGCTGCTGTGAAGTGGCAGATGGCAAGTATGAGATTACGCTCTACACCTCCTGTTGTAATGCAGATAAAGGAATCTATTATTATACAACATACGACAACCACCAGATCACAGGTGTGGATATGCACCATTGTGATCTGGATGGATCCGAGCTTTTTAGATATCTACTGGTTCAGGGAGAACAGATCCACTGGATGAATTGATATACCTATTTGGTAGAATGTAAACTGGTGAGAGGAAAAATGTCATAAGGACATTGCGAGGTGAAAACACGGAATGAATTATTATATCAGTGATCTGCATTTCTGCTGTGCCAGCCAGCTTTCAGGCAGCGGAAGCGGATATGACGAAAGAGAATATAAGACACTGGAAGAAATGCATACCGATATGCTTGCCAGATGGAACCGGAAGGTGACAAACGGAGATACGGTCTATATCCTCGGCGACATCAGTAAGCGGGGAAAAAGTGAAGAATTAATCGCAGTGGTTGCGCAGTTAAAAGGACATAAGATCCTTGTGCATGGGAACCATGATGATCTGTCAGATTACAGGCTCCGGCAGTTATTTGAGGAGGTTTGTAATTACAAAGAGATTACAGACAACATTCGGGGAAATGCATATAAGCTGGTGCTTTGTCATTATCCGATCCTGTTCTGGAATGGTCAGCATAGAGGGAATATCCTGTTGTATGGGCATACACACCGATCCCCGGAGGATGTGTTTTTTCAGGACTGCATAAAGCGGCTGAATGAACGCAAGGATCTTCATGAGGAAGACCAGGATTTCCTGGCGATCAATGTTGGTTGTATGCAACCGTATATGAATTATGAGCCACAGTCATTGAAGGAACTGTTAGAAGCAAGAGGGATCGAGATTCCGGAAAAAAAGAAAAAAGGAAGGTAATTTCAGATGAAAAGTACATTAATTAAAGATACAACAAAATCAGAACGAATTGCACTTGTAAAACAGTGGGAGGAAGAAGAAGGCTGTGAGAATTCCGGTATGAATTTGATGGAATATTTCAGAGATTACATTGATGGCAAGAAAGAGATCGCAGAAGTAAATGCTGCATTTCGTACAAATTATGTAGTAGAAACACCGGAAACAGAAGAAAAACCTATGTGTGGTATGGGCGGAAGAAGATTTTAAGTATATAATTCTTATTCTTATCAAAATGACCAGAACGGCAAAAAATGAAAAAATTGCCGATCTGGTCATTGATAGAAATAAAATACAAAAACGCAACAGGATGGAATGAGTTTATGCAGAATGTATATAAGCAGATCGCGGACAATCTGATCGCATGGTATCCGGAGCATGCCAGAGATCTTCCATGGAGAAAAGATAAAGAGCCGTATCATGTATGGTTGTCAGAGATCATGCTGCAGCAGACGAGAGTGGAAGCAGTAAAAGAATATTACAGAAGATTTTTGCAGGAGCTTCCGACGATCGAGGCGCTGGCAGAGGTAGATGATGACCGCCTGATGAAGCTTTGGGAAGGGCTGGGATATTATAACCGTGCGAGAAATCTGAAAAAAGCAGCAGGAGAAGTGGTGATAGAATGGCAGGGGAAATTCCCTGCAGAATATGATGAGATTCTGAGTCTGCCGGGAATCGGAGAATATACGGCGGGAGCAATCGGCTCGATCTGCTTTGATCTGCCGACACCTGCGGTGGATGGAAATGTCCTCCGGGTATATACCAGAGTGATGGAAGATCCGTCAAATATCGACAAGCAGGCAGTAAAGAAGAAAATCCGGGAGGAGCTTCTGCAGGTGTACCGGTATGGACATTGCGATATGCTGACACAGAGTCTGATGGAGGTTGGAGCAACAATCTGTCTGCCAAATGGTGCGCCAAAATGTGAGGTGTGTCCACTACAGGAATTGTGTAAAGCTCATAAGCATGATTCCTGGCAGCAATATCCGGTTCGTGAAGCAAAGAAGAAACGGAAGGTGGAAGAAAAAGCGGTGCTGATGCTTCGGTGTGAAGATAAGGTTGCGATCCGGAAGCGGACAGAGAAAGGGTTGTTACATGGATTGTGGGAATTCCCGAATCTTCCCGGAAGCTACAGCACACAGGATATCCTTTCGTATGTAACGTCAAAAAATCTCCACCCAAAAGAAATCTGGATGGAGACAACATATACACATATTTTTTCCCATGTAGAATGGCATATGAAAGCCTTTTATATGGAATGTATGGAACAGCAGGCGAAAGATCTTCGTTGGGTTACATTAGAAGAGCTGAAGCAGGAGATTGCGATTCCATCAGCATTTGCACCGTTTAAAGATCTTTTATATTCCGGTGTCTGATGACCGGGCGTTAATAAAATCCAGAAGCAGACGTTTTACCTGAGTATATTTCTTTTCCGGGATTGGGATTACAAAGCCATCGGACATTGTAAGTTTAAAACGTTCAATTGATGATGCGAAATCAGGATTGATCAAATAACTCTGGTGGCAACGCAGGAAATAATCCGGGAAGCGTTTTTCCAGAGAAAGCAGACTTTCTGTAATCTCGTAGGAATTGGAGGTTGTATGGATATTGGAGTGTCTGCCATGGGATTCTATGTACAGGATCTGATTCCGATTCAGAAAAAGCAGAGATTTATCTGTACCCTTAAACGACAAACGTTCCGAGCGGGATACGCCGGCAAGCGGCATTCCGCGGAATTTGGAATCGTAATGCACCGGATAGATGGTATCTCGTTCATCGTAAGAGATAGCATTTGAGATATGGCAGAGCCGAATCTGAGGAACTTCGTTGTTCATGATCCAGGACAGATGAATCCTCTGATTAACCCGATTCATGCTGTTATCAGGCCATATCGTATCAACCATAAAGAACATAATGATCTCAACTACCCGGTTGCTGGTCGTAGCAAGAGGAGTAATAACCAGATCATGAAGAACAAATTTTAATTTGTGCTGTTCAGACAGAAATGTGTTGACCAGTACTTTTTTTGTGCGAATTACCTGTTTTTCGGCAGGACCGATCCACAGAACATCTTCATGGCATGCATCGAGAAATGGCGTAATGTTGTTGTCATAATATTGTGTCAATATCTCGCCGGAAAGAGAAACAAAATCCTGAATTGTCATGGGGTGCTCCTTTCTTTTTTTCTATTTTAATCAGAACTATATAAAAATACAACCCGCAAATTGGACAGTGTGTGTATGTTTGATTCGATAAGAAGAGGTAAAAAAGATAAAAATAAATAAAATAAATGGCAAATACTATCCGTTTGGTTAGTGTACAAAAAGTGGTGCAGGGTGATATAATTTGACTATGATCGATAATAGATCAGTGCATTTGGGAATTTAGTATAAAGAAAAGAGCGTGAGACCGATGTGGGGATATCGGTGATGACCGGCAGATTAGGGACTGCCGGTTTTTCCTTTTTATACAGCATGATTTTTCAAAAAGTGATTTGTGAAGTAATATACGATTAAGTGATAATTAATTCTCAATATAATAGAAACAGAATTGACATATACCCCTGTGGGGTATATATTAAATGCGACATAATAAATACGAAAGAAGGAATTGAGATGATAAAGACAACTTTAAAAATTGATGGAATGATGTGTGGTATGTGCGAAGCCCACATGAATGATGTGATTCGTAAGAATTTCAAGGTAAAAAAGGTAACTTCTTCTGCCAAGAGCGGGGAAACGGTGATCATCAGCGAGGACAATATCGATACTGAGACTGCAAAGAAGGCAATCAAGGATATCGGTTATGAGATGCTTTCCGCAACCAGTGAGCCATATGAGAAAAAAGGCTTATTCCATTTTGGCAAGTAGCAAAAATTTCGCAATCAAAATAAACTGTTTATAAGCAGTATAACATTAGACAGATATATCCACTCTGAAAATATCAATGCATTTTCTATTCGATACACATAATTCTTTTCCGGGTGGATATATTTGTCTAATGATTAAATGTATGCGTACAGGCAGTTTATTTTGATTGCGAAGTTTTTTGTAAATTTCAAATTGCATATAAAGATAGAATTTTGTCGAAAGAGATAGTATAATCAGGCTAACGCTTTTGATAGGAGATATGGAAATGTTAGTATGTGATTATATTGTAAAACAGATTGATGGAGAATATGCGCATCTGCAGAATCTGGATGGTTCCGAAGAAGATAAGCTGGTTGCAAGAGCCTTGCTGCCGAATGGGATCGCAGAGGGAACGAAGCTGCACTACGAGCTGTTACAGTATGAGATTATACAGTAAGCAGAGCTGGAGGAGAGCATAAGAATATGAACTGGAATCGAAAAGAACTGAGAAAAGGCGCGTGGAACACGGTGTTTAAGCGTGGAACGATGGCGTGGCTTGCACTGGTTGCAGTCTGCTTCATCTTTGCATTTTTAGGTGTCGATGAATTTGCACAGTCGACATTTGTAAATGGGATTGACAAGGCAATCGGACTGGATACTTCGCATGTAGCAAGTAACGTGGAAATCTTAAAAGACTATGCCGTAAATACACCGATTGTAAAGGATGTTCCGTTTATACATTCGGATTTTGTGATCGGACTGATCGATGTTGCTTCCAGGAGTCAGACATGGATCATTAAGCTGTTAGGCGCAAATGCTGCCTATCTGGAACGTAATACCGGAGAAGTGATCATTGCACTTCTGTTATCCGCATTTATTATGATGATCGTGCATTTCTTCATTCAGAGTGCAGCCATCGTTGGAAAGAATCGGTATGCAATGGAGTGCCGGTACAGTGATAAAGTATCGATCAACCGTATGTTTGCACCATTTCATTTTAAATATTTATTGAGATTGATCTGGACGATGTTCGTATATAAGGTGGTTCTGTTTTTATGGAATCTTACGATCGTCGGTGGTATATACAAATTCTATCAGTACCGGATGATCCCGTATCTGGTCGCAGAGAATCAGACACTTGGCTGGAAAGAGGCAAAAGCTTTATCCAAAGAAATGACAAATGGATACAAATGGAAGATGTTCGTAACAGATCTGTCATGTATTCCTGTTATGCTGTTAAAGCTTGTTCCGATTGCCGGTCTGTTAGTAGCAGTACCGTTTGATGTAGAGATCGACGTGGAGATGTATTTTCATCTTAGAAAGAGAATTGACAGTGAAGCATTTGTTGAGCGGGCATTTGACGGTGCACCATACTGTAAAGGTATAGAAACTGCTGTGCCGGTATATCTCTTGCAGGATGCAGCAGTAGAAGTACCAAAGGGAATCAAAGTCAAGAGTGAATACCGGCTGACGGATTTCATCTTTTTCTTCTTTTCATTCTGTTTTGTCGGCTGGGTGTGGGAGGTTATGCTCCACATCGTCAGAGATCATGAGCTCGTAAACCGTGGAACAATGTATGGACCGTGGCTTCCAATCTATGGTGTCGGAGGTGTCGTTATTATCTTCCTGTTAGACCGGTTCAAGGCAGATAAATTGAAATTATTCTTGATGTCTATGGGTATCTGTGGCGTGCTCGAATATATCGCAAGCTGGATCCTGGATTTCTTCTTTAATTCCCACTACTGGAATTATAAGAAATTCTTCCTGAATTTAAATGGAAGGATCTGTCTGGTCGGCTTACTTGCATTTGGCATCGGAAGTCTGTTCGGTGTCTATATCGCGGCGCCGAAGCTCAGCCGCTTTATGCATAAGAAGAGCCGGAAAACACAGATCCTGATCTGTGCTGTCTTAAGCACAGTCTTTATCATCGACCTGATCTGTTGTGCGTTATTTGGCTTCAATACCGGATCCGGCGTAGGTGGAACCTATAATTAGTAAGGAAAAAACATGTATCTTTTTTATTATAAATAGTTGTTTAGCTATAGTAATATTACATAATAATTAATAGCTAAAGAATTATCATGGAAAAGGATAGATGTTTTTTTGTTTTATAATTGACATGACGGTCTATGTGATGTAGACTGGTCTATACAATGTAGACTGGAGGAAGATAATGGAAACATTAACGGAAACGGAGTATAGATTGATGGTAGTAATCTGGGAAAAACAAAATTTAACATCTATGGAGTTAGTTAATATATGTATGACTAAGTTTGCATGGAAAAAATCAACAACTTATACGATGTTAAAAAAGCTAGAAAAAAAAGGTATGATTAAAAACGATTCTACAGTACTTCAAATATTAGTTTCAAAAAAAGAATATGAAAATCAAGAAAAAAGAAAAGTGATAAAAAAATATTTTAAAAATTCATTGCCGGATTTTTTTGTTGCTTTTGCACATGAAAAAAAACTTAGTAAAGAAGATATAGATGAACTAGAACACATAATTGCTGAATATAAGGAGAATTTGGATGACTGATATTTTTCGATTTTATGTTGGCTCGTTTCTTTCAACAACAATTATCATAGTGATATTTTTGTTAATAAGATGGTTGTTTCGTAAAAAATCTAATGTACAAATTTGTTTCATTTGGATAATTTTATTATTTAGATTGCTTTTTCCAGTATCTTTAGAAACTGACTGGGGAGTGAGTGATCCAGTTTATGAAGTAGTAAATCATGAGAGCAGAACAATAGACATCAAATCTACTACAGATAATTTAAATGTAGATCAGGAAAATAATGAATTAAGCAATAAAAATAGTAATGATCGTTATGTAAGAAAAAGTGAATGTATATGGTACATAGGAATAGGAATCATGGGATTTTATTACATAATACAGTGTATATTGGTTTATAAAAAAGGAAGAGGGGCTAGATTATTAGAAAATTATAACAATGTCAGAGAATGGAAAGACTCTACAGGAGCATGTGTAATAGGCTTACTGAAACCATGTATTTATCTGCCAAACAATTTATCTGATGACATAAAAAAAGTAATAATATGTCATGAGCAGACCCATATTCAACGGCGAGATTATTTGGTTGTTTTTTTATATTATATAGCATTGATGTTAAATTGGTATAATCCTTTGGCGTGGATAGTGTATATTGTGATGCTTCAAGATATAGAATGTGCATGTGATGAACAAGCATTGAGAAATGCAACATTGAATGAAAGAAAAAAGTATGCCTATTCACTGATTCAATTTTATAGTGGAACCTATGAAAGAGATTCATTTAAATATATACTTGGTTTTTCAAAAAAAGCTATAAAAAAGAGGGTGAAAGATATAGGAATTAACAAAAAAAAATCTAAGAAAATTACTATTTTAATATTGGTTTGTTGCTGTGCTATATTGGTAACTGGGGCATGTTTTTATCAGTTGGAAAATTATAAAGAAGAGATGCAGCAGATAGGAGAGAATATAATAGGAAGTGATTTGCCTAAATTTATATATGCAGATGATAACTATGTAGAGTTTTATGATTACCATGGAATATATATATATGATATTCAAAATTCTAATATATATAGATATATAACTTTTTCAGAGATGGGATTGGTTTCACAGATACAAGGAGATAATGCTATACAGGTGTATGCAGAGCAGAATGGAAGAAAATTATATATTTTATCGGGAAAAAATCAATATGTATATGATATGGGAAAAAACAAAATTAGGCAATATGATAATGCAGTGATTGTAACTAATATGTTTCATTTTGAAAAAAATCTAGAAGATGAAGATAATAGTATTGGTGGCATATATTTATATAATGATAGAAAAATATATTGGTCATATGTTATTGGTGGAACTGGATTATATAAGGATTTGGAGTTGAATATAGAGAAGGGGGGAAAGAAAACAGTTTATACTATATTTAAATAATAAAGTGATATAAGAAAGAGGCTGGATTTACTTGACAATATAGTTAAGTAAATCCAGCGTTTATTATTTCAGAAAAAGCTTGCGGAAGATCAGTCGGAGAAATAGACCATAGTAAAAAGCTGTCAGAAGAAAGCAACCGGAAAGTTTAAGAGGGGGTTCTATATTAGTGATTCTGGTCCCGCCAGTTTTTGGGGGAGATACCATATATATTTTTAAAAGCTCTTGAGAAATGCAGTTGGTTTGGATAGCCGACTGCATTTCCTATATCTGCAATTGATAATTTAGTCATTTTCAGCAGCTCTGTTGCTTTGGACATCCGATAGTTTATCAGGAATTCCTGTGGCGTTTTGCCAATGGAGTCATGAAAGATCTTTCCCAGATAGCTGCGGTTGATGCCGCAACAGGCAGCTATATCTTCGATAGAGATGTCATAAGGAAAATTCTGCTCTACGAAGTTTATCGCTTCTTTTATATAGTAATCGCTCATTTTACCGGTTTTTATCATCTGGGTCGAGGCGGTGGAACGGGTGAGTGCATCCAGAAAAAGGTAGGAATGACCGATCAGGTGAAATGGCGGTTCGTTTGGGTGATTGGCAATATAGAGCATTTCGTTCATCATGATTTCCCGGTATTCCTTTGAGGTAGCATGATAGATGGGCTGGTCTTTTGAAAAACCGGCAATGTCCAGTGCTTCTTTTACCCGTAATCCATCAAATTCCAGCCAGGTATATTCCCATGGGTTTGTCTCATCTGCGATATAGGTGCTGATCTGTCCCGGATACAGAAGAAAGCCCTGTCCGCTTTTGATCGAATAATTTCTAGTCTCTCCTTTTTTGTCCTGTGCCATTAAAAGTCCGGTTCCGGAGATGACATAATGAAACAGATAGTGGGTTCTGGCAGCCGGACCGAACTGATGGGCCGGTGCACAGCGTTCCCATCCGTACTGGTATAGTCCAAGATCTATAAATTTCTCATTTGGAAATATAGAAAAAAGGTATTCATGCATAAAAAAACCTCCAAAAATTAGAACAAATACACAATATAAACTCTACTGTTTTCTACTATATACCAAAATGCTAGATAAATGCAATAGTGAGACAAAAATAATGCATTTTGGTATAAAACTGGCGTTATTACGATATTTTAACAAGCATTATGATATGTTAGAATGAAAACAACTTAAAAAAGCATATTATAAAAGAAGGGAGAAATGTATTTATGCTAAAAGGGAAAAAACTATTATTTGTACTTACAATGATGACTGGTTTCTGCTTACTGGCGGGGTGTGGCAAGAATAATAAAGACGGAAAAACAGTGATCGAACTGGTACAGTACAAGCCGGAAGCAACCTCTTATTTTGAGGAAGTTGAGGAACGGTTTAATGCCAGTCATGATGATATTGAATTGAAGATCAGTTCTCCGAACGATGCAATGACGGTGTTGAAGACCAGATTTGTTCGTGAAGATAATCCGGATATCATTGGTATTGGCGGTGACATCAATTATTCGAATTTTATTGATGCCGATATGTTGATGGATATTTCTGATTTTGATGGACTGGCAGATATAAAGGAAAATTATCTGACAATCTGTGAGAATCTGAAATTCATTCCAACAGAAGGAACATACAGTGTTCCATATGTGGCAAATGCTGCCGGTATCCTGTACAACCGGGATATGTTTGAGGAGCATGGATGGACGATCCCGGAAACATGGGATGAGCTTCTTGCATTATGCGATGAGATTGAAGCAGAAGGAATTCTTCCGTTTTATATGGGCTACAAGGATACATGGACCTGTCTTTCTCCATGGAACAGTGCAGTAGCTTCATTGACATCTTCGACTGTATGTAAGGATGTTAATAAGGGAGAAACGACATTTTCCGATCAGTATGTTCAGGTTGCGGAAGAAATGAAAACCCTGCTTCAGTATGGAGAAGCCAATCCGGTTGCATATTCTTATAATGATGCTTGTACAGCATTTGCAAAAGGTGAGTCAGCAATGTACATGATCGGAAGCTATGCTGTACCACAGATCCAGTCAGTAAATCCGGATATCAATATTGATTCATTTGTATTCCCGGCTTCTAACAATAAGGATGATATGGTTCTGACATCCGGTGTAGATCTTCAGTTCTGCGTGATGGAAGACTGTCCGAATAAGGAAGCAGCCTATGAAGTCCTCCGTTTCCTGTTAGAGGATGAAAATGTACAGGACTATATAGACAATCAGAACGCAGTACCTTGTAAGAAAGGTGATTTCAAGCTTGCATCTATGTTAGACGGTATGCGGGAATATCTGAACAACGGAATCGTGACGGATTATCAAGATCATTTTTATCCATCTGAGATGGCAGTAGATGCATTGATTCAGACCTACCTGTTAGATGGAGATACAGAAGCGTTTTTGAAGAAATTTGATACGGAATGGAAACGGTACAATCGTGACCTGATCACAAAGGTTCGCAAATATGAGCAGGAGCATTCCGGAGAGGAGGAATAGAAATGGATACAAAAAAGACAGAAGATATGAAGTTTGTTAAAAAGAAAAAGAAAATGTCCGGGAAATCCAGAACATTTATGTTGATCACAATTCCTATCGTAGCATTGTTCTTTACATTCAACACATTGCCTTTGATTCAGGGTGCGATTTACAGCTTTACCAATTTCCGTGGGTATGGCAGCTATGAGTGGGTTGGTTTTCGAAACTATATTGATCTTTTTCATGATGCCAGAGTTGGTTCATCCTATCTGTTTACATTTAAGCTGGCTATAGTAACGACGATCATCGTAAATGTTGTCAGCCTGATCCTTGCGATGGCATTAAACAGCAAGATACGTTTTAAGAGCGGTCTGCGTGGACTGTATTTCCTGCCAAATATCTTAGGCGGTCTGGTTGTTGGTTATATTTTTAACTATTTCTTTACTTATATTCTGCCACAGATTGCAATCATGCTTGGTTTTGAGGGAAACAGTATGCTGGCAAGTTCTAAAACGGCCTGGCTTGCGATCGCAGTAGTATGTGCATGGCAGTCGATCGCGATGAATACGATCATTTATATATCCGGTCTTCAGACAGTTCCGGAAGACGTATACGAAGCAGGATCTTTAGATGGTGCAACCGGATTTGCAAAATTCCGTTATCTGACATTTCCGCTGATCCTTCCGTTTTTTACAATTAATGTAGTCCTTTGTATGAAGAACTTCCTGATGGTATTTGACCAGATCATGTCATTGACAAAGGGTGGTCCTGCGCAGAGCACAGAATCCATTTCCTACCTGATCTACAACAATGGTATGAGTGGCGGACAGTTTGGATTCCAGAGTGCAAATGCAGTCGTGTTCTTTATAGTAATCGTAGTGATATCTGTATTACAGATGCGTTTCCTGGGTAAGAAGGAGGAACAGTTATGAAAAAATCGCAGAGACAGATCAGAAAAGAATATAAAGAAAAGGGGATTAAGACAGGAAAAGAACGATATAATATCGGGGTTACGATTCTGTTGATCCTAGGTCTTATAACCATCCTGTTCCCATTATATATGACGGTTATGATCGCATTTAAGCAGCCGTCTGAGATGACAAATGATATCCATGGAATCTTATCTCTTCCACAGCACTGGAGTCTGAGTAATTTTAAGGAAGCTATGGAGGTAACAGATTTCTGGCATTCTCTCGGTAACAGTTTATTTATCACACTGGCAACTATCGCATTATCGATCGTAATACATTCCCTGATCGGTTATGTACTTGGACGAAGCAAGAAAAAGAATCGGATCTATAATGGAATTTATCTTTATCTTGTCAGTGGTATGTTCGTGCCATTTGCTATTTTGATGATGCCGCTTGTAAAACAGACAGCAAAAATGGGATTGGCAAATATGATTGGTGTGGTATTACTTTATACAGTATTTTATCTTCCGATGAACACAATGTTATATGCAGGATATCTGAATAATCTTCCGCTTGAACTGGAAGAGGCAGCTTGTGTTGACGGAGCCACTACATGGACGACTTACTGGAAGATCATCTTCCCGAATATGAAACCAATGCATGCAACGGTTGCGATCCTTACAGCCCTTGGCACATGGAATGACGTTATGACACCGCTTGTAATTATGTCCGGTGATCAGAATACACTTCCGCTTGCGCAGCTGAATTTCCAGACTCAGTTTGGAACAAATTACAATCTGGCTTTTGCATCTTATCTGTTAGCGTTACTTCCGATTCTGATCTTCTATATTATTTGTCAGAAACATATCATATCAGGTGTGGCAAACGGAGCAGTAAAATAAAAGGAGACTTAATTTATGGCTATTATATATAACAAAGAGAAAAGAATATTTTCTCTCCATACGGAACATACAACTTATCAGATGATGGCCGATACACATGATTATTTGCTTCATCTGTATTACGGAAAACGCTTGGATTCGGAAATGGATTATATACTGACTTACTATGATCGAGGTTTTTCAGGAAATCCATATGATCTTGGAAACGATCGTACTTATTCCCTGGATGCACTTCCTCAGGAATTCCCTGTTCTTGGAACCGGTGATTACAGAACAACGGCAGGAAAGATCCGTGAAGCAAATGGCTGTATGGCACTTGATCTTCGCTATACAGGATATCAGATTCAGGATGGTAAGTATGATCTCCCGGGACTTCCGGCAGCACATTCTGAAGCTGCACAGACTCTGTGCATATATCTGAAGGACGAAAGAGTCGGTGTAGAGGTAACATTATTATATGGCGTATTACCTGACTGCGATGTAATAACCAGAAGTGTAAAAGTTACAAATGTCGGAAAGAATGAAATCTATCTGGAGAAGCTTTCCAGCGCATGTCTTGATCTTTTGTATGGAGATTATGATGTACTGACATTTTATGGACGGCATGCAATGGAACGGAATATGCAGCGAACACCGGTAACACATGGCAGACAGGTAATCGGAAGTAATCGTGGTACGTCCGGACATCAGTATAATCCATATATGATCCTTGCGGAACATGGCACAACAGAGACCGCCGGAGCCTGTTATGGTGTATCACTGGTGTACAGTGGAAGCTTTGAAGGAAGCGTAGAATTAGATCAGTATGACCAGATCCGTCTGGTTATGGGTCTTCAGGAGGATTTCTTTTCCTATCAACTAAAGCCGGAGCAGACATTTTACGCCCCGGAAGCAGTTCTGTCATATTCAGCGTATGGAATGGAACAGCTATCCAATCAGATGCATCATTTGGTGAGAGAGCATATCTGTCGCGGGAAATATAAAGATCAGATCCGTCCGGTTCTTGTAAATAGCTGGGAAGCCTGTTATTTTGATTTTAATGGTGATGCAATCGTTAATCTTGCGGAGCAGGCTGCAGCACTTGGTGTGGAGCTTCTGGTCATGGATGATGGCTGGTTTGGCACAAGAGATGATGATAATTCATCCCTTGGTGACTGGATTGTAAATGAAGATAAGCTGGGCTGTTCTCTTACGGAGCTGACAAAACGTGTTCATGACAAAGGTGTTCAGTTTGGTATCTGGATAGAGCCGGAGATGGTTTCAGAAAACAGTGATCTTTATAGAAAACATCCGGAGTGGGCAATTCAGGTTCCCGGTAAACATCCGGTACATGGCAGAAATCAGCTTGTACTTGATTTTGCAAATCCAGAGGTGGTGGATCATATCTATGAACAGATTGCAGCTGTCCTCAGGCAGGGCGATATCAATTATGTGAAATGGGATATGAATCGAAGCTTATGTGATATATATTCCGACAGTATGGTATGGCAGGGAAATGTAATGTATGACTATATGCTTGGTGTATATGACCTGCTGGAACGCCTGACGCAGGCATTTCCGGATATGTTATGGGAAGGCTGCTCCGGCGGTGGCGGAAGGTTTGATATGGGTATGATGTATTATACACCACAGATATGGTGCAGTGATAATACAGATGCAGTTGATCGTATCCGTATCCAGTACGGTACATCGTTTGCTTATCCTTTATCAACGATGGGAGCCCATGTATCTGCGGTGCCGAATCATCAGACCGGCAGAGTGACGGATATGAATACCAGAGGTGTGGTTGCCATGACAGGTGCATTCGGATATGAACTGGATCTTGGAAAGTTATCTGAGAAAGATAAGACGGCAGTTCGTGAACAGATCAAAACCTATCATGAAGCAGCACCGGTTATTTTAAAAGGGGATTATTACAGATTAAGTAATCCGTTTGAGGCGGAATATGGAGCATGGATGTCTGTCGATGAAGAAAAAAAACATGCAGTTGTAGGTGCAGTTTTATTAAATACACATGGTAATCATCCTGTATTTTATATTCGATTGAGAGGGCTTGCGCCGGAACGTTCCTATCGGGATAAGAAAACAGGTACTGTTTATTCAGGAGCTGCTTTGATGGAGCTCGGTATGCCGTTTACGGTAGTATCCGGTAATTATCCAAGCTATCAGATCCTGCTTGATGCAGTAGAATAAGAATAAATAGGACTCCCCGGTTTCTGTTTGCAGAGATCGGGGAGTTTGGCAAAAACAATAGAATAAAAGATATATAAGATGATCAGAAATGAGGTGACGGACAGATGGATACGAAAGAAATTACAGTATCGGATCTGGCACAGGAACAGATCAAAAACGCAGAACGATTATTTCCGTTGATCCGGAAAAAAACAGAGGAAAGAAAAGAGAAAAAAACAGTCATATCGGTATCCGGAGGTTCTGGTGTTGGTAAGACCGGAATGGCTTTCTTACTTCAAAATATGTTTGAAAAACAGGGAAAGAAATCACTTATTATAAGCGGGGACAATTATCCGCATCGGATTCCCATGTATAATGATGCAGAACGAATTGCGAGATTTCGTATGTCCGGGTTAAATGGACTTATAACTGAAAGGCTATATACAGATGAAGTAAAAGAAAAACTATTAGAGCTTCAAAAAGCCGGAAGGGATGCAGAAGAACAGGAGGACATGCAGTGGTTATCCATATATCAGAAGTATGGAGACAAGGCTCTTACAGACTATCTGGGTACGGATCAGGAACTGGATTATGAAGCTATATCGAATCTTCTCATGCAGTTTCATGGAGGAACCTCACAACTGCTGCTACGTCATATGGGAAGAACCCCGGATGATATCTGGTATGATCGCAGGGATGTATCAGATACAGATATTCTGATCCTTGAATGGACACATGGAAACAGTGCATACCTGCAGGGGGTGGATGTATCTGTTGTATTGATCAGTACGCCGGAAGAAACACTTGAAAACCGAAAGAAGAGGAATCGTGACACTGCCATTGACAGTCCATTTGTAGCCAGAGTATTAAGAATTGAGCAGAAAAAGATTAATGATGGACTGGATAGGGCAGATATCATTCAGGATATGCATGGCAGGATTTATACGGAATAGTAAGTGAACAGGAGGTTATAGAATATGAGGAAAACAGAGATAGAAGAAACCAATATGACAGATATAAATAAAATTGAAAATGGTCCAATGCTGAATCTGTATCCGGACAGTCTTGGCGGAGATCTGGAAGCTGTTGCGGATTTATTTGAAAGAGATGGATTTGCAGATGCATTTTCCTCAATGTATATACTACCGAGTATTTACCATTCTGATCTGGATCGTGGTTTTTCTGTAATCGACTATGATCTTGAGGAGACATTTCATTCTGAAAAGGCACTATTACGGTTGGGTAGACAGAATATAGATCTGAAGCTGGATTTTGTGTTAAACCATGCGTCTGTACAGTCGCCACAGTTTCAGGATCTGTTGGAGAATGGCAGTCGATCGGAATATCGTGACTTTTTTATTAACTGGAATACATTCTGGGAAAACTGTGGAGAAATGACAGAAGACGGCTATATACAACCGGAACAGAAGTATCTGGATCCAATGTTCTTCCGCAAACCGGGATTACCTCTGTTGATGGTGGAAATGGCAGATGGCAGTCGGATTCCATACTGGAATACGTTTTATCAGGAGATTCGGGATACTGAGGATTATCATACCAGATATTTGGGACAAATGGATCTCAATATTAAATCAGAAAAGGTCTGGGACTTTTACCGTGAAACCATAAAAAAACTGGCAGGTTACGGAGCAAAGATAATCCGTCTGGATGCATTTGCATATGCTCCAAAAGCACCGGGACGTGCCAATTTCTTAAATGAACCGGAAACATGGGAATTTCTTGAACAGATCCATAAGCTTGCACAACCATATGGAATCCGCCTTCTTCCGGAGATTCATGCCGGATATAAAGAGAAAAAGTATAAGCTGATAGCAGAGAAGGGATATCTGACGTATGACTTTTTCCTTCCGGGGTTGATCCTGGATGCTCTTTACAGAGGCGATGGCACTTATCTGGAGCAATGGGCAAAGGAACAGATAAAAGAGAATATTCATACTGTGAATATGCTTGGATGCCATGATGGAATACCGGTACTTGATCTTGCCGGATTGTTGCCGGACGACAGGATTGAGGATCTGATCCGGCTGCTTGTGGATCGTGGTGGTTTTGTAAAGGATCTTCACGGTAATAAAAAGATGTATTATCAGGTAAATACGACATATTATAATGCACTTGGCGAAAATGAACAGGCATTGTTATTAGCCAGAGCATTGCAGATATTTATGCCTGGAAAACCTCAGGTCTGGTATTTGGATCTGTTTGCCGGATCTAATGATTATGAGGCAGTGAAGCGAGCGGGTGCAGGTGGACATAAAGAGATCAACCGGACAAATCTTTCACAAAAAGATATAGAGTCAGGACTTGAAAAGGAGGTCGTAAAAAAGCAGCTTGAAATGTTGAAATTCCGGAAAGAATTTCCGGCATTTGGATTTGATGCGGAAATGACAATCCGCACAAAGCCTGCAGCACAGATCTCTGCTCAGGTAGAAAATGCTTTGCATTTTGCAGAACTACCGGCGGACCAGATGTATAATCGTATTTATATCACCTGGAAAAAGGACGGTTATCTTGCCCGTCTGTCCGCAGATCTCAAAGCCCATACCTATCGGATTCAGGCTCTTGATCCATCCGGCAACCTGATCTGGCAGATGTAATGTGTAAATCCCCTCCGACAGGCACCCGTATTTACTGGCAATAAGCAGCTCACAACGAAATCTCCGCAAATGTCATAGTTAGAAAACGTCTGATGACCATATAAGAAATACAGGTAAAATGTTACGCATATAACCATCTGTCGGAGGGGATTCTCTAATTTCATAATATAAATAATGGATTCGAGTGATCCGGATAGGCTGGCACTTCCTACATATGATATTAGCGTATTTTCGTTATGAGGTTTGCACTGGCTATCAGCATCAAGCCCATGTTTGAGTCCGTAAGGACGAGTTTGGGCGACTGCTGATGAATAAGCGTGCGAACCGAATAGAAAATAAAGCGGATCATATGTAGGAAGTGCCAGCCTGCCGGATCACTTGAATTCATTGTTTATGCAGACTTATTTCTCTGGAAAAAGCTTGCGGAAGATCAGACGGATAAATGGACCGCAGTAAAAAAGCTGCCAGAAGAAAGCTACTGGGAAGTTTAAGAAGGTGGTCTGGAGCCACACGGCTGCAAACTGACGACCGGCATGCTTGAATAAAATAGTGGCAACAAGGCTCATGCAAGGACACATAATGCAGATGATCATGGTAGAAATTGCAAGCGTGATGATGATCGGGCGGTCATCCGGCTTCACGAAGCGGAATGCAAGAGCATGTGCAGCCTTATCTACAAACAGGAATTCAAGTAAAAAGGCAACCGGCCACATGATGATAAGCTCATGAAAGGCGGCTAAGAAAACGGAGTTTGACATTCCACCCGTGTTTAGGGAAATGTTGTAGCAGATCATGGCATAGACCATAAGAAAAGACATCATTAATGTGAAAATAATGTTTTGAAATAAAGTTTTTGGCATAAAATAAATCTCCTTTTTTGATAAATAATCTGAATAAATGCAGAACCAAAACTGCAAATATCTTAAAAATAAGCACAAAAAAGATACATGTGTTGTTCGTTATCAAGTGATATGCTCATCCGTCGGCAAACGAGGTGAAATATCAGGAGCACACTTGTGTCGTTTCCAATTTTATACCAAAGCTTTTTCTTCAATTTTTACAACGTCGGTCATTATACTAAGCTTTTAGTAAAAATGCAAGTGAAAATTTCATATTCAAACTTATAAAATTTCATATGCAGGTATAAAGAATATCATATGTGAAAACAGATAATTGTATACGCAATAATACATGGATTTGTTTGACTTATAAATGGGTAGATGCTAGTATCATAGTTATGATCATTATGTGGGAGGCAGATGGATATGAACAGTGCACAGAAGATATGTATGATTGTCGGAGTGGGTTTTGCAGGAATAGGGCTTTTTATGACATTGATCTTTTTATTTGCATTTGGTAAGCCCGGGGCATTTATATTAATTCCATTAATGTTTGTGGTACTTGGATTATGTTTTATCGTGACGATCCTTGTTATGCTCCATAACAAGAAAATGATCCGTGTACATGGTGAAAAGTATACAGCGAAGATTTATGGTTATGTAAAAAATACATCTTATATGGTAAATGGCAGATTTCCTTTAAATGTAAAGGTGCATTATTTTGATAATTATGGTATCGAGCGGGAAGTGATCCTGCCGACTTCGATCAGTGGAGGAGCGGATTCCATGTTCCCGATCGGAATGACGATCGATATCTATGAATACAATGGTAAGTACAGTTATGATCCTGCTTCTGTCCGTGGAGAACGGCTCAGAAGAGAAGAAGAGCTGATGGACAACAAGCCGATCGATCCGGAACAGCTTCACCTGATCGCAGTCCGATGTTCGAACTGCGGTGCTTCTTATAAGGCAGCAACCGGATATGCCAGCCGCTGCCCTTATTGTGGTGGTTACCAGAATGTGTGATAAAGCACTGATGTTTGCCGGAATGTGTGATGAAGCACTGATGTTTGCTGGAACGTGTGATGAAGCTGTTGCCGGAATGGGATGATGCCGGCTGACTGTTTAGCCACGTCCGAGGATTGCATCCATGTCCTGTTCAGGAGCCGTGATCGGCTGCAGGTTGTAGGTGTCAACCAGAAAACGGACAACGGTTTCTGTCATAAATGCCGGAAGGGTTGGACCGAGATAGATGTTTTTGACACCGAGTGCAAGCAGAGTTAAAAGGATGCAGACAGCCTTCTGTTCATACCATGAGAGAACGAGAGTCAGAGGAAGCTCGTTGATATCACAGTTAAAAGCTTCTGCCAGTGCAAGGGCAACTTTGATCGCACTGTAAGAATCATTACACTGCCCCATATCTAAGACCCTTGGGATTCCATCGATCTCACCCAGGTCGAGATCATTGAACCGGTATTTGCCACAGGCAAGTGTCAGAACGAGAGAATCCATAGGAGTCTGTTTTACAAATTCCGTATAATAATTTCTGCCCGGATGGGCACCGTCACAGCCGCCAACTAAGAAGATGTGTTTGATATCACCATTCTTGATGGCGGCTGTAAGTTTATCTGCATGGGAGAGGACTGCGCCATGTGCAGATCCTGTTGTCAGGATATGTCCGCCATTGATACCGCTCATGCTGTGATCGTGTTCATAGCCGCCCAGCTTTAGGGCATGCTTGATGATCGGAGTAAAATCCTTCTTGCCATCCTTTGCTCCCTCGATATGCACCATTCCTTCATAGCCGACAACAGAGGTAGTGTAGATGCGATCCTCATAGCTTGGGCGTGGGGGCATCAGGCAGTTGGTTGTAAAGAGGACGGGCGCAGGAATATTTTCAAATTCCGTCTGCTGGCTCTGCCATGCAGTTCCGAAGTTGCCGGCAAGATGCTTATAGGCGGCTAATTTTGGATAGCCGTGAGCCGGAAGCATTTCGCAATGTGTATAGACATTGACACCGGTTCCTTCGGTCTGTTTTAAGAGCAGATCCAGATCGCGGAGATCATGACCGGATACAACGATGAAAGGCCCCTTGCGGATATCGGTGTGAACCTTAGTCGGCGTTGGTGTGCCGAAGGATTCTGTATTTGCCTTATCGAGCAGTTCCATGCACTGATAGTTCACTTTTCCAAATTCCATAATAAGCTCGATCCATTCTTCTACCGAGTGTTCGCGGTTCACTTCACACAAGCCCTTATAGAACCAGGTTGTTACATTATCATTTTGATAGCCGAGATTCATTGCATGATGTGCATACGCAGCCATTCCCTTTAAGCCGAACAATAACGTGGAGCGGAGTGACACGATATCGTCCGTACCATCCCACAGGCTGATTACCGGTATATCATGTGGATCTTTCAATCCACAGGTCGGAGGATTGATATTTGCTGTTGATGAATTCATATTTGTAGTCGGGAAGTTCTTATATGCGATATCTGATATGCTACATATGTCTGTAGGCATACAGCGCATGATATCCTTCTGGTTTTTCTGCACTTCGTTGATGTAATCTTTGATTGATTTATCATCAAAATTCACATTTGTAAGTGTTGTAAATAAACCATCGATCAGCAGACGGTCAGCGGATTTTCGGTTGTTCAAGTATCGGGACAGAAGTTTGGGATCTGTCTCTTTTTTCTGTTGTATGGATTTCTTTGTAAGCTCGGCTGCTTCGGCAAGTCGTATCAGTTCACAGATCAATTCGTCCTGCAGATTGGATGTCGAGGGCTGCTTACCGCAGACTCCGGTATTCACACAGGCTTTATTGCCAGCTGTCTGCTGGCACTGAAAACAAAACATATTTGACATGGGATAACCTCCTGATGGAATTTTATTGATGATTGCGGAAGTGCATATATACTGTGCTGGTAAGGCATGCTGTTCATGTATATGCACTGTATTAATACTGCAATTATCTTTTTAAACATATATATTATTGTCGTGTATTTTCGGAATTATACAGGCAAAACCTTTCATTCAGTGTAAGTGTTATTTGAGGAAGATATCTGATAGTATAAATACTGTCAGATATGGTGGGTATGAAATAAGAAATAAATTATGATACCCCCAGGAGCCGGGCGGCAGCGGGTATGAGAGAGAGAAAAAGAATGCGATACCCGCAGAAGACATACAGTAGCGGGTATGAGAGAGAGAAAAAGAATGCGATACCCGCAGAAGCAAACAGGCGAGGGTATGAGAGTGCGAAGGAAACCATGATACCCCCAGAAGTCGGGCGGTAGCGGGTATGAGAGCGAGAAAAAGAATGCGATACCCGCAGAAGCAAAATGGCGAGGGTATGAGAGTGCGAAGGAAACCATGATACCCCCAGAAGACATACAGCAGCGGGTATGAAGCGAGAAAGCCAATATGATACCCCCAGGAGCCGGGCAGCAGCGGGTATGAGAGCGAAAAAAAGAATGTGATACCCGCAGAAGCAAAATGGCGAGGGTATGAGAGTACGAAGAAAACCATGATACCCCAAGAAGTCAGGTAATGGCAATTAAGAAAGTACAAGGAGGCGGCAGCATGGATGCATTATTAGAGATAGAAGATTTGAAAAAATATTATGGAAAGGAACCGAACCAGACAAAGGCATTGAACGGAATCACATTTCAGGTGATGCCGGGCGAGTTTTTAGGAATTATGGGAAGCAGCGGTTCCGGTAAGTCAACGTTATTAAACTGTATCGCAACAGTGATCCAGCCGGACAGCGGCAAGATCCGGATGAAAGGTACAGAGATACAGAGATTGAAGGGCAAGAAGCTGGCAGGATACCGTGGCAAGGAGATCGGATACCTGTTCCAGAATTTTGAACTGCTGGATAATCTGACCGGACGTGAGAACATCATGGTTCCGTTGTCGATTCATAACATATCGGAGGCAGAGGGCGGAAAACGTCTGGAGCAGTTAGCGGAATATCTGGAGATCATCGAGGTGCTGGATAAGTTCCCATCGCAGATGTCAGGCGGACAGAAGCAGAGACTGGCAGCAGCCAGAGCACTGATCCTGAATCCGGGTATCATTCTGGCAGATGAACCTACCGGAGCACTCGATTCCAGGAATGCTAAAGCCTTAATGGAGAAATTAGCCGGCCTGAACCGGGATGAGAAGACAACGGTTTTGATGGTAACGCATGATTCCAATGCTGCAAGCTACTGCAAGCGGATACTTTTTATTCAGGATGGCGTGATCTTCCATGAATTAAGACGGGATCTGCTCGCAGAGACACAGCAGCAGTTCTATGAAAGAATCCTGCAGGTTATGGCACAGTTGGGAGGGGGCAGTGCAAATGTTCTTTAAACTGATTCGAAAAAACAGTAAACGAAGCAGAAAAGAAAACGGTTTATTTTTCTCCTCGTTAGTAATATCTATCGTGGCATTCTATATTATCCTGTCACTTTCTTCACAGGATGTTATGGTATTCCTTAAGAAAATGGAGAGTGATGCGGTAGATCGTCTGTTCCAGATCATACCTGCATTTTTTGTAATGACACTGGTGATCTTATTCTTCCTGATCTACTATGCAAGCAAATTCCAACTGGAACGAAGAAGACACGAATTTGGCGTCTACCTGATGATGGGAATGAGGAGAAGCAAGCTATTCGGGATGCTTCTTGCAGAAGATATAGGAAGCAGTCTGGCAGCACTTGTAACAGGACTTCCGATTTCCATTTTATTATCCGAACTGATCAGTCTGATTACAGCCAAATGTGTAGGACTTGGGATCGTCGGTCATCAGGTAACATTCTCCATTCAGGCAATCATAATAACGGCTGTTGGATTTCTGGTGATCAAGCTGGTTGCATTCCTGATCTTAAGCGGGAAGATCGCAGGACAGGAGATCGGTGCATTATTAGTTGATACACCGGAGGGAACCAAGAAGCAGTTTCCGGCTGGCGTCTATGCGGTAAGCTTCGTTCTCGGTATTATCTGTCTGGCTGTGGCATATAGCATGGCGATCGGAGGAACGTCATGGGCGACACTTCGCAAGATGTCTGAGACAGTATTGATCGGTTTTGTCGGTATGCTGCTCTTATTCTATGGTATGCGTTTTTTTATCGACCGTCTGGCAAGACGCAGCCATGGAGGAACTGCCCTTCAGGTATTTAATTTCCGTCAGGTGCAGGAAAATGTTATAAGAAAATCCAGTACCTTATCGATCAGTTCTATTCTGATCCTTGCAGCCATCTGCTGTTTTGGAGCAGGAATCGTGATCGCATTTTCTTATGGAAATGAAAAGGGAAATACCCATATCATGGACTATACATTTGAGAATTACGAAGAAGATCAGGAACAGGGTGTGGCAAATGTAAAAAAGCTTCTGACAGACAACGGACTGGATCAGGATTTCTCCGATCTGTTTGAGGTGCGGGTCGGTCATCTTATTCCGGGTGTAAATGATGATTACGATGTATTTGATTTGTCATCAGTTATGAGCCGGGTAGAACAACTGCCGGACTCAGAGGATAAAGATATTCTGCTTAACAATCTGGAATATGAGTCATATCCATATCTGATCTCTTTGAGCGGATATAATCATGTACTCGAACTTGCAGGGAAAGAACCTCTTGCATTGTCAGACGATGAGGCGGCAGTATTTAAAAGTCTGGAATTTACATCGGATAGTATGAATCAGAATATAAATGATATTCTGGCAGACCGCCCGGAGGTGGCATATCTGGATCATAAGATGTATCTGACCGGTAAGATACAGAACACACCGCTTATTACCGACCGGGCAATTACATTATCCTTTGCCCTGATCGTGCCGGATGAAGTATTTGACAAATATACATGGGACAGCACGATCTATCTGAATGGTGTGCTGGATCAGTCAAAGGTCAAGGGAGATAACCTGCTTCAGTCGGTCATGCAGATGAATGATAAACTTGCGCAGATCGATTTTGCAGCAAAAAATATTGAATATGAAAGTTATCTGAAAAATATGGGACGCCGGATGTTCTATATCGTAGCAGCAGGTTATATCACGATCTATTTGGCGATCATTTTCCTGATCATTGCAAATACCGTGATCGGGGTACAATTCCTGATGGGACAGCAGAAATCCGGCCGCAGATATAAGACACTGATCCGGCTTGGAGCAACCTATGAACTGCTCTGCCGTTCCGCAAGAAAGCAGATCAACTGGTACTTTGGTATGCCGGTTGTCGTTGCAGGCATCAGCAGTATCTTCGGTGTGCGCGCCGTCCTTACACTGGTTTCCGGTATGATCTCAAATAGTATCCGAGATGCCATGCTGCTTGCTGCAGCTATGATTTTGCTGCTCTGTGTGGTAGAATGCATTTATATGGCATTTGTAAAACGGTCAAGCAACCGGTATCTTCTGACACTGATGGTACCGGAACGTGAGGAGTAGATATGAAGCATATAGCAGTGGTAGAAGATGAAGATATGATGCGGGAAGAACTGGAAGCTATATTGCAGAAGGCGGGCTATCAGACCAGCGGTATCACGGATTTTGAGAATGCGGCAGCAGCTATTCTTGCGGCATCCCCGGATCTGGTGCTGCTCGATCTGAATCTGCCGGGCATGGGTGGATTTCAGATCTGCCGGGAACTGAAGCAGAAAAGCTCCATACCGGTTCTGGTTCTGACATCAAGGGATCAGCTTCAGGATGAACTGCATGCTTTGGATCTGGGCGCAGATGAATTCCTGACGAAGCCGTGCAGAAAAGAACGCCTGCTTGCCAGAGTATTCAATGTGTTGAAACGGTACGAGGGAAGAAATAACCTTTTGGAAGGAAATGGATTTCTCCTTGACCGCCAGACCTATACTTTATATATTCATAACCAGTCTGTTATCCTGCCGCAGAATCAGGGAAAGATTCTTGAGATATTCTTAGAGCACGGATCGGATATTGTGACGAAAGAAGAGCTTTGTATCGCCTTATGGGGAACGGCAGAATTCATCGATGAAAATGCCTTACAGGTGAATCTTACAAGACTGAAAAAGACAATGGCAAATCTTGATATGCCACAGCAGATCCTTCCTGTGCGTGGCGTCGGATATCGTTTTGTCGGACAGACAGCGGAGAGGTAGAGATGGAACATATATCCATAAAGGAGATCGGACAGATCATAAAACAGAATAGATTCTGGCTGGGGATCATCGGACTGCTTGATCTGCTCAGTATCCTGCTGTTATGGCTGATCGATGCACAGGCATTTTATGTGATCGCAATATCGGTAATTCTGTTCAGCCTGCTGGTATTTGTAACGGCTGTTCTTTATCTGGCAAAGAAAGAGAGAAAACGGAAGAAAGCATTTGATGAATTCCTTGCAGTGCCGGATTCCTATCATGAGGAACAACTGTTTCATGATGCGGAGAATCTGCAGGCAGAGATCAGAAGCTTCAGTCAGATATTACATGAACAGATGGATCAATGCGCACAGACGAAGTTACAGCTAAATGATTATGAGGAATATGTGGAAGCATGGGCGCATGAGGTAAAGACGCCGCTTGCCCTGTTGACATTTATGCTGGACAATCACAGAGACGAGCTGTCAGAAGATGTGGTATGCAAGCTTGACCGGATCAACTGTCAGATGCAGAGATATATCGACCAGATGTTATACTATGCCCGTTTAAAGGGGGCGAGAAAAGATTACAGGTTTGAGTCGGTCGATACGGAAACCTGTGTAAAAGAAGTGCTGGAGGATTTCACACCACTGTTAGAAGAACAGAAGATACAGGTTCAGCTTGATATAAAAGAGAACACATTATTTACCGATAAACGTGGCTTCGCATTTATGCTTGGACAGTTTATCAGCAATTCGATCAAATACAGCAAAGGAAAGGATAAACAGCTCTGGATCTCCTGTATCAGAGAGCAGGAGAAGATCATTTTGTCTGTCCGGGATAATGGTGTGGGTATCAAAGCCTGCGATCTTCCGTATGTATTTGAGAAAGGCTTTACCGGAGATTCCGGTGACAGGCGGAAGAAAGCAACCGGGATGGGACTTTATCTTGCAAAAGAAATGGCACATGACCTGAATGTGGAGCTGGATGTGTCCTCTGATGAAGCTGCAGGCGGCTGTGAGATAAAAGTATATTTTCCGGTGGTAGAAGAATAAAATAAAAGCAAAGAAACCAAATGGGAATCCTATAAGTTTGGATTCCCATTTGGTTTCTTTGCTTTTATTTAAGATAATGTTCCGGTTTTGGAACATGACAGAGTTGGATTAATGTTCCTCTTCATTTGCTGTTGTATCATCATATATATCAGATGGTTCTAATGCTTCTTCTGCTGATGAGGTTTCTAGTTCTTCTATTACTGTGGTATCATATGCAATTTGGCTTTCCTGAGCATGTAGGTAGTCCAGATGAGCAAGCAACATCTTAAATCCGGTTACCAGTAAAATCGCAAGAATGCCTGTGATAACAAGTGATTTAATATAATGTGAAATATGTAATTCTTTTCGAATTGTATCAATGTCTTTTTCAGAAATATAATTGTTTACAAGTTCATGTGGGTCACCAAATTCAGTTACTAACGCCTCGTAGGATATAGAAGGTCTGGTCTGAGCTAATTCTTCTATATCCTGGCGTAAATTGGTGATAAATCTCCGCTCCGCTTTGTGCATGGTAGGCAACAGATGGCGCACTTTGCGCATATACCTGTTAATTTCCCCTTTTTTCTTCGTGTTCATCTGTTTGTTCATCTCCATTAAATCTTAAAATGTCCTGAATTGCCTGATTGGTCTGGTAGTAATCATGTAACAAAAGATCTAATCGTGTTTTCCCGCTATCCTCTAAGTGATAGTATATACGAATCATTCTTTTTCCCACTTGTTCTTTATGATCAGAGATATATCCGGCATCAATTAATTTGTATAATGCCGGGTATAATGAACCAATCGGAATATCAATGACGCCATTCGTTTCCTGTCTTATGATCTGTGTCAGCTCATATCCATAGTAATCCCGTAAGCTTAACAGATGTAAGACCATTAGTTCGACGGATCCACGTCGAAAGTTGCTTTTTCGATCCATTACAACACCTCAAATTCAGGGTTTTAATATAACATATATCATTTATTTTGTAAATGTATAGAAAAACTAAAATAATGTTGACATACACATTGCATGTTATTAATATATAGATAAAGCAAAATGGGACAACAAAAGGAAAGAGAGGTTTATATGAAAAAGAAACTTGTAGTTGTGATTCTTGTTATCATCTGTATCGCAGGCATTGTTTTTGCCGGCTTTTACAGAAGAAAGCATAAGGATGTAATGCAGGAGGAAACATCTTCACAGGAAAATTCAGAAAGTGTGGAAGCGGAAGAACAGAAACGTCAGCAGCAGATCCAGAAGGATGTTGCATCAGCAGAACAGAAACATATCTTTACCATGGAAGATGGCAAGCAGTCATTTGGTGGTTTTGGATTTGAAGTGAAGAAGTTGAAGCTGTATGACAGTCCGGCGGATTTTGAGGCCAGTGAAGATTATCGGAAAGATTATAGTGATCCTGATATTAAATTAGAGGACGAAAGTATGATCGTCTATGCAGAGATTGAAGTTACAAATGAAAGTGATTCAAAACAGGCATATTATCCAAATGAACTGATCGCGGCACCGGTTAATGCAGATGGATATTCCTATGATCCGGATCTGGGATTTGAGGATGGCGATCCGGATCCAATCAAAGGCAGTTTTTCGGAAGTATTTTATGCGAACCCGGCGGAACATCCTGTCGATGCGAAGAATCCGACAGCACCTAAACTTCAGCTGGGAGAATCTGCACTGGTGAAGGTAGGGATCCAATGCGTTAGTTATGGAGAAGATGGGTCAGTTAAGCCATCTGAGTTATTTGATCCGTGTACCTGGTATCTGGGAATTCCGGGAGCAGATATAACAATGGGAGCAGCATTTAATGTGAACAAGGATACAAAGCATATTTTTATCAGGATTGATTCATAGCGTTATGAAAGGAAAAAGAACGAAGTGGATAAAAAGAAGAAAATAGCAGGTATAGCATTGGCAATTGCTGTGTTTTTAATAATTGGAGCCCGGATCTGTTATGTAACTGCACATGCCAGACTGCCGGAACAGAATGTGATCGCACAGGGAGATAGTCTGACATACAGAGGATTAACTTATCAGATCAAAGGCGCTGTTCTATGGAATTATGAGGATTATTTCAAAGAACATCCGGAATATCAGAGTTATCAGGAATCGTGGCTTACAGGAGAAAATACGAAGTTATTGATGGTGGCATATACAGTGAAGAAGCTTCAGGATCAGAATGTGTTGGAAACGATGCCTTCAATTCAGTATTTCCATGTATTTAATCAATTTGATCCATTCTTTTTCAGTGATCTGAATCCGGCATTATCGGATGGAACATTTGTATCGGGAGATACCCTTTATATTCCTTATGAAATATATAAGGAAGTCTTAACAAAAGAACAATGGGAGCAGGTGGAGAACAATCAGGTGGTATATGAGATGGTTCTCGGAACATATCCGGTGAAAAACAGATTACAGATCACAGATATAGAAATGGAGGGAGAACAGTGAGACAGGTTGTAAGCTTGGAATTAAAGAAAGCGTTCCGGACAAAAGGATTTTATATTGCGCTGGTGGTTGGATTGTTGATCAGTCTGTACCATACAGTGTGGATTTACAGATATGCTTATGCTCCGAATAATGCTGAATATGAAGAGGTTGCGGAAGCCGGGGAAATGGATAAGGAATATGGATACTGGTATGAGATTGGTGTTCTGGATGGATGGTTAGGAACAGAGCTGCAGTCACCCTGCAATCAGCTATTCTATCTGTTGCTGCCATTTCTGGCAGTGCTTCCATATGGAAGCCAGTTGTTTTCCGAATGGAACAATGGGTATGCCGGTCAGATGATCATACGATGTGGACGACGCAGGTATCTGACAGCCAGAGGGATAGCTGCATTTGTAAGTGGAGGATGTGTGATAGCAATACCATTGCTTGTTAATTTTCTGTCGATTGCTTGTTTTATGCCGATTATTGTAACAGACCCAATGGCATTGCAGTCGGTTGTACCGGGACGGGCACTTCTGGGGGATCTTGTGTATGAAGCACCGGCGTTGTATGCAGCATGGTATATTTTTATAGATTTTATCTATGGCGGTTTATTTGCACTGATGGCGCTGGCGATCACACAGTTTTGCAACAACGGGTTTGTATTGACGATCCTGCCACTGATGTTTAACTGCTGTATGTATTATGGAGTTCATAATCTGATCCCGGATATAAATGCATATAATATCAGTCTGATCCCAAATCCCGCACAACAAGGCATGAAGCTTACCTGGCATTCTCTGTTTTTATCAATGTCAGGAACGTTTCTGATCCTTATAGTGCTGTTTGCTGCAAGTAACTATAAAAAAGATGTATTAAGAACTGGAGCAATGGAATGAAAATAGAAATTACAAATTTAAAAAAGGTGATTAAGGGAGCTACCGTGCTGGATGATATTAATTATACATTCACCGGTGGCAGGATCTACGGTTTATGCGGAAAGAATGGATGTGGCAAGACCATGTTGATGCGTTTAATGGCAGGCCTGATCTATCCAAGTTTCGGAACTATACGGATCAAAGATAAGATACTTGGTAAAGATATTTCATTTCCGGAAAGTGTTGGTATGTTGATTGAGAATCCATCATTTCTAAATGATTATACAGGAAAACAGAATCTGGAGATGCTGGCTGGTCTTCAGAAAAATGTCGATAAGGCAGAAGTACGCCGGGTTCTGGAACAGGTGGGACTGGATCCGGATGATAAGAAAAAATTTTACAAGTATTCACTTGGTATGCGGCAGCGCCTTGGAATCGCGGCAGCGATCATGGGAAGTCCGGAACTGATCCTGTTAGATGAACCGATCAATGCGATCGATGCAGATGGAGTGCAGGAGATCCGTGCAATTATTCGTGGGCTTTCGGCTGAAAACCGTATCATTATCGTTGCCTGTCATGATAAATCTGAAATGGATTATCTGGCGGATGAGAAAATCTATATGTCAGAGGGAAGGATTATAAAGGAGACGGAGAATGATCGTTAAGTTTTTTCAACATGATATCCGGCAGGGGCTGGTAAAATATATTGGACGATATATTCTGGCTGTGCTGATTGGTGCGATTGCCTGTGGTATGGTCGATCAGGCCGGCGAGTACTTCTGGCAGTGGTATGGACAGAACCTGTCAATATGGGAATATGGGTTGAATCTATTTCAGGGACAAAGCCCTTTTTCGTTTACAGGAGATAGTTCATTTGGAGTTCCAATGACGTGGTTTATGCTGTATCTGTGTCTGCTGTTCTGTGTTGGAGATTATATCCGGCAGGATATGCATGGATTTGGTATGTATATGATGGTTAAGAGCAGGAAGCGTTCAATCTGGTGGTGCTCGAAATGTGCTTGGTGTATTTGTGTGAATCTGCTGTATTTTACATGTGCATGGCTTGGAACACTTGCGTATGCGTGGGCACGGTACGGAGAGATATCATTCAGGGATCATATAACATTGGCTAACATGATATATGGAACAGATTTTATAGGAGTTGGGGCATCAGATATGCTTGTGAATCTGCTTGTTTTGCCATTAATGGTTGGCATCATACAGTCTCTTCTTCAGATGATACTTACAGTACAGTACAGCAGTTCGGCAGGTATGGTTGTTGTATTTATGATGTTGGTCGTAAGCAGTTATTATGGTAGTCGTTATCTTCCGCATGGATATGCTATGATCGCCCGTTTTTTCAGTAGTGATGGTGCGGATGCATTGTCTGTCCGGTTTGGATTATTATATCTGACCATTTGGATCATTGCTTTGTGGGTGGTCGGCTATATCATTGTCCGGAAAAAAGATGTATTTGGCAGGGAATAGGGAGCGATTTTGTATAAACGAAGTTGAATTTATCCGTTTTCTGTTATATATTGCCGTTTTCTGCAAAGGAGGGTTGTTGACGGAGTCGGCATACGATATAGTAGTATATTAAAAAAGAGACAAATATGAAGGAGGAAATCAAATGAAAAATGTATTAAAAACTTTAACTGGTATCCTGTTGGTTTTTGCCATGGTGGTAACAACAGGTATCAACAGCAATGCAGCTGGTATCAAAACGATACAGGCTACGGAACAGACAACAGAGGCAGTATTGTGCGGAAATAATGTGTATGGAGGTGTTACAACACATGCATGGAAATTATGGATGGGTACAAACACAAAGGTAAGTTTTGATAACCTGCATGCTGTATATGGTGTATCAAATAAGCTTCGGAAGGCAGACTGGAAAGTATCCGATAAGAAAATTGCCAAGGTTGTAAAAACGAAGAATGGTATGCAGATTAAAACAGGCAAGAGGGCAGGTTCTGTAGTTTTACAGGCAAAGTACAGAACATCATCAGAAACGGTTGTTTATAAGCTGAAGATCAAGGTTGTGAAATCAACCTCTGCATACAAGGGAAAAGCTGTGAAAACAGAACTTGTTGAATTTGATCCGGAGTATATGGTAGTTACTTATGTATTGTACAATGGAACAAATAAAGAACGTACATTCAGCAATATGAGAGAACTCAGAAAATATGAAAATGGCAAATGGAAGAAGGTAGACGAAAAGAATATAACGATATCAGAGGGATATGTTCTTCCGGCACATAGCTGCAAGTATTGGACATTCAATCTGGCAGGCCGGTATGATCTTTCAAAGTTAGAGAAAGGTCAGTACCGTCTGTATGTTGGATATAGCAACAAGTATGTATCATTTAAGATAAAATAAACAATGCAGGGAAACGGTTTACTACCGCTTCCGGTATGCTCCCGGAGTGATGCCATATTTCTTCTTGAAGCTCCGGTTGAAGTAGGACAGGTTAAAGAAACCGCAGCTTTCTGCGATGGACAGGATGCTGTCATCGGTTGTGACAAGAAGTCTGGCTGCGATATTTAACCGGAAGTCACACAGATAGGTGGTAAAGGATACACCCATCGTATTCTTAAAAAAACGCATAAAATGGGATTCAGAGAATCCACAGTAAGAAGCAATGTCCGCAATGGATATTGCTTCTTTGTAGTTTCGGTCGATATAAGACAAGATCGCTTTGGTACGATCCAGATTCTTTGCATGATTCTTTCGGTCTGAGGTTTCTGCCTTTTGCTCTGCATGTGTATACAGGGTATAGAAGAATTTAAAATAGCAGCTTTTCAGAGCAAGCTGATATCCCTTTGGAGTCGATGCACAGAGGGTATCTATCCGGTTCAGGCAGGAGGACAAGGATTCATATAATGGATCGTCACGGTCATAGATACTCTTTATATTTAATTCACCGGAGAGCAGAGGCAGGAAAAACTCACTGTCCAGAGTATCGTGGTTTCTGGATCGGAACAGATCAACAGAGAAAATGATATTTTCATATTCCATCGAATAGGAGGCATACTGAGAGATGCCGTGGATCCTTCCCGGCAGGATCAGAATGATATCTCCTTCTTCTACATAGTGCGTCGTGAAATCCAGCGTTACATTTCCTTTTCCTTTCTTAATATAGATGATCTCCATATATGGATGCCAGTGGAGTGGAACGGCATTGAAGTCGAGCGGGATCGAGCACAGATAGGTGTTGTAAGGGAAAAGCGGATCGGCGTGCGCCTTGGTCTCCATATAATTTTCATATTCTAAACTGTTCATATATATACTCCTTTCCTCGCGTCCACCTGTTTTGGTAAGATAGAATACCTCAAAGTTGTGAATGATAGAATAGTATCATAAAATGCTCTTATTATGCAAGAAATAGCACGAAAAAGATATTAGAATACAAACCAGAACAGACATTCCGAATATACGACCTTTACCTTACCTTTACCTTTATTAAATGCAGGCGAATGGATAGCTGTTCAATAGAAAATTTAATAAAGAGGTATCAGACATGAAGAAAGCGTTAGAGCGTGGCGCAGGAATCCTCCTGCCGATCAGCAGCCTTCCATCCCCTTATGGAATCGGATCTCTGGGGAAAGAGGCATATGAATTTGTTGACAGGTTGAAGGAGACAGGCCAGCGTTACTGGCAGGTGCTTCCGATCGGACCAACCAGCTTTGGTGACAGTCCGTATCAGTCGTTTTCAGCATTTGCAGGCAATCCTTATTTTATCGATTTCGACATTCTGATTCATGAAGGTTTACTGACACAGGAGGAGGTAGATGCATATAGCTGGTACGATCAGCTGGATGACATCGATTACGCCCGCCTGTACAGACAAAGGTTTGAGGTATTGAGAAAAGCATATGGCAGATCGAAGCATGAGACATCAAGGCAGTATGCAGAATTTCTTACGGAAAATGAAAACTGGCTTCCGGATTACGCCCTTTATATGGCGGTCAAGGCAGACCATGAGAACAAAGAATGGTTAAGCTGGGAAGAACCGGTTTTAAAGAGAGAAGAAACAGCACTTCGTAAGTGCAGGGAACAGTTACACGACGAGATCGGATTCTATATGTTCCTTCAGTTCAAATTCGATGAGCAGTGGAAGACACTCAAATCTTACGCCAACCGTCATGGTATCAGTCTGATCGGCGACATTCCAATCTATGTAGCACTGGACAGTGCAGATGTATGGGCAAATACAGAACAATTTCAGTTAGATCATGATCTACAGCCTGTGTGTGTAGCCGGTTGTCCACCGGATGCATTCTCCGATTACGGTCAGAAATGGGGCAATCCTTTATATGACTGGTATCGAATGGAGCAGGATGGGTTCTCCTGGTGGAAGAACCGAATCCGTAAATCAGCTAGTCTCTATGATGTGATCCGTATCGATCATTTCATCGGCGTTGTGCGGTATTACAATATTCCGGCAGACGGAGAGCCAAAGAACGGATTCTATCTGGAAGGTCCGGGAAAGAAGCTTGTAGATGCGATCGACAGTGCCAGAGGAGATGCGAAGGTGATCGCAGAAGATCTGGGAGTCGTTGTGCCAGAGGTACAGAAGCTGGTGAAGGAATCCGGCTATCCGGGAATGAAGATCTTACAGTTTGGATTTGACGGAAATGCGGAGAATGAACATGCACCGCATAATCACGAAAAGAATTACGTTGTCTATATCGGAACACACGATAATGACACATTAAAAGGATATATCGAGAATGCATCAAAGGAAAATCTTACATTTATGATGAAATATCTGGGAGCGGCAAATGAGCAGGAGATCCCGGAGAAGATGATGCAGGTATTATATATGAGCCCTGCCGATACAGTTATCGTTCAGATGCAGGATCTGCTTGGAAAGGATAACGAAGCACGGATGAATCTTCCATCTACGATCGGTACAAACTGGCGCTGGCGGATGAAGAAGGGCGAATTTACAGACGAGATCAGAGACAGATTAAGGGAATTAACAAGAGTATATGGAAGAAATGCTGTGAAACAGTATTTTTGTAAGGAGGATATAATGTTAACAGAGATTTGTAAGAAGAAATATAATAAAACGATCAAGGAATGCAGCAATGAGGAGATCTATTTTGCGCTGCTTGATATGACAAAGGAATTAGCAGAAGACAAGGTTACAGAAGATGGTAAGAAAAAGGTTTACTATATATCAGCAGAGTTCCTGATCGGTAAGCTGTTATCCAATAACCTGATCAATCTTGGAATCTTTGATGAAGTAAAACAGGTGCTGGCAGAAAACGGCAAGAGCATCTATGATATCGAAGAAGTAGAGCCGGAACCATCCCTTGGAAATGGCGGACTTGGACGACTGGCAGCCTGCTTCCTTGATTCGATGGCAACACTCGGACTTCCGGGAGATGGTATCGGGTTAAATTACCATATGGGTCTGTTCAAGCAGGTATTTGAGAATAACTACCAGAAGGAGACTGCAAATCCATGGATCGAGGCAGACAGTTGGCTGACAAAGACCGATGTAAGCAACACGATCCGGTTTGGAAACTGTACCGTACAGTCCAGAATGTATGACATCGATGTGACAGGATATGAGAACCGCACAAATAAGCTGCATTTATTTGATATTGAGAGCGTGGATGAGAGCATCATGGAGCCGGATGGCATTAGCTTTGATAAGACAGATATCAAGAAGAACCTGACACTCTGTCTCTACCCGGATGACAGTGACGAAGCCGGCAACTTACTTCGTATCTATCAGCAGTATTTTATGGTTGCAAATGGTGCAAAGCTGATCCTTGCAGAGGCAAAGGAGAAAGGTTCAAATCTTCATGATCTTGCAGATTATGCAGCCATTCAGATTAATGATACACATCCGTCTATGGTGATCCCTGAGTTGATCCGTCTGTTGATGGAAGAGGGTATCTCCTTTGATGAAGCAACAGAGATCGTAACCGATGTATGTGCTTACACCAATCATACGATCCTTGCAGAAGCATTGGAGAAATGGCCGGTTGCTTATCTGGAGAAGGTCGTTCCACAGCTTATGCCTGTGATCCGTATGCTGGATAAAAAGGTCAGAAACCGTTATAAGGATGAGCGTGTTTATATCATAGATGGTGATTCCCGTGTGCATATGGCACATATCGATATGCATTACAGCCACAGTGTAAATGGTGTTGCTTATCTTCATACCGAGATCCTGAAGAATTCAGAGCTGCATCCATTTTATGAGATCTATCCTGAGAAATTCAACAATAAGACAAATGGTATCACATTCAGAAGATGGTTGTTACACTGCAATGAAAAGCTGGCAGCCTACATCACAGAGCTGATCGGACCGGATTACAAGAAGGATGCCGATAAGTTACAGGAGCTGGCTTCTTACTATAAGGATAAAAACGTATTAGAAGAGATCCTTGCGATCAAGCAGAGCAATAAGGCAGTCTTAAAGGATTATCTGATAGAGACACAGGGAATCGAGATCAACGAGAATTCGATCTTTGATATCCAGGTCAAGAGACTGCATGAATACAAGCGTCAGCAGATGAATGCCCTCTGGGTGATCTACAAATATTTTGAGATTAAGAAAGGACATCTGCCTGAGACTCCGATCACAGTTATATTTGGAGCAAAGGCTGCACCTGCTTATACGATCGCAAAGGACATCATTCATCTGATCCTCTGTCTGCAGGAGCTGATCGACAATGATCCTGAGGTAAGTCCGTACTTGAAAGTTGTCATGATCGAGAATTATAATGTATCAAAAGCAGCAAAGATCATTCCGGCATGCGATATCTCAGAGCAGATCTCACTGGCATCCAAGGAAGCATCCGGAACAGGAAATATGAAGTTCATGTTAAACGGTGCGGTTACTCTTGGAACCCGTGACGGTGCAAATGTAGAGATTGGAGAACTGGTGGGCGAGGATAATATTTATTTCTTTGGTGAATCCAGTGAAGAAGTGATCGAGCACTATGCAAAGGCAGACTATGTGGCAAGAGAGTATTATGAGAAGCCGGAGATTAAGAAGCTGGTAGACTTTATCGTGAGTGATGAGCTGCTTGCGATCGGTCAGAAGGAATCACTTGCCAGACTTCATAACGAGCTGATCGTAAAAGACTGGTTTATGACACTTCTTGATGTCTGTGATTACATTCAGACAAAGGAACAGGTGCTTGCCGATTATGAAGATCGTATGGGCTGGGCTGAGAAGACTCTGGTAAATATCAGCAAGGCAGGCTTCTTCTCCTCCGATCGTACGATCGCAGAATATAATAAAGATATCTGGAAGCTGTAAAATGTGTTAAAATAAGATATATATTTCCACCATAGAAAGGCGTTGATAGATATGTACAAGATATTGATCGTAGATGATGAGAAGATAGAAAGAAACGGTATTCGGTTTCTTTTAAAAAAACTGAATCTGGAATTTGAGATTGCAGAGGCGGTAAATGGTGTGGATGCACTGGAGAAGCTGGAGAAAGAAGATTTTGATATCCTGCTTACAGATGTAAAGATGCCTTTCATGGATGGAATCGAACTGATCGACCATGTTGTGAAGGAAAAGAAAAAGCTGCGCACAGTCATATTCAGCGGATGCAATGAATTCGACTATGCAAAGAAAGCGATCCGGCTGGGGGTTGTTGATTATATTTTAAAACCGGTCGATCCAAATGAATTCAAGAATACCCTGAATAAGGTCGTAAATGAACTGGAAGAGGCAAAGGCTTCGGACGAGCTGAAGAATAAGAGCATGGAATTCTTATATGAGCATGCGCTCTATATGCTGTTGAATGGAACGGATGTTATGAAGCTCAGACAGGAATACAGCGGATTATCGCTTGATCTGGGTAAATTCAAGAATATGCTTTTGATGGAATTCAATCATGATTTCTTCGGCAGACGTGGGGTGGATTTTAAAGAAAATGAGAACTTAAAGTCAATTGGAATCCTGCAATATCTGAACCTGAACCAGCAGCAGGAGATCTTATTCTTAGGGGATGAGATGAATATTCTCCGTAAGGCAAATGAGATCGTAAAGATCATCAAAGCCGATTATGATGCTGACTGTTACATAGCGATATCCTCTGATATCGGGGATCTGTCCGAAGTGGCAGATAAGATGGAAGAGCTCGAAGTGCTGATGGAGAACAAATTCTACCATCCGGAGATCCATGTATTTTATCCGAACATGGAGGGCGAGACTCCGGGTATTATCCAGTTCGATGATGATACCTTTATGAAGCAGATGAAACAGGATATCAAGATGAAGGATGTGGAAGCACTCAGGGAGCATTTTCAGAGATTCTGTGAGAAGTACAGACATAAGACAGAGTACTCCCAGATCTATATCAAGTTCCTGTTCTCGAATCTGATGAAGGATATCTACGGAAGCATCGATGAGACTGACGAAGCAGAGTTAAATAAAGACATTGAGAAATTATATATGGCGACAGATTTTCAGGTGTTGACGGAGCTTGTCGAAGAAGCAATCCGGAGACTGGAAACCTGTTTTGCAGGAAAAACACAGACAGCTCATCGGGAAGTAGAACTGGTGAAGCAGTATATTTACCGGAATTATGGAAGCGAGCTTGGAATCGATATGCTGGCGGATATGGTACATCTCGCACCGAGCTATCTAAGTACGGTATTTAAGAAGGAAACCGGACAGAATCTAAGCAAATTCATCAAGGCATACCGGATGGAACAGGCAAAGGATATGTTAGAGAACAGCATGACGAAGATCGTAGATATCAGTGTGGCGTGCGGATATCCGAATGTGTCTTACTTCTGTTCCAGCTTCCGTGAGTTCTTTGGCGTGAGTCCGCAGAAATTCAGAGAGAGCGGAGGACAGGCGGATGCATAAAGAACGGATAGATAAAAGGATAAAAAGAGGGTTCCAGAATCTGCGATTATCCGGCAAGCTGTTGGTTATTTATATACTTGCCGGGTTTCTTCCGATCATGATCACGCTGACGATCACCTACCATGAGATGAAGAAGATCCTGTGGGATCGTGAAACGATGATTTTGGAATCGTATCTGACACAGACGACGGATGCGCTTGATAATGAGTTAGAGATTTATAACAATCTTTCTAATTATATATCCTATAATCAGTCGATCGCGAAGATCTTAAGCTCGGATCAGAGTACATACCAGAATTATGAGCAGGTGGCAAGTGTCATAGATCCCCTGCTTTCTTCTATTATGTATTTTCATGATGATGTAAAGCAGGTAACGATCTACACGGATGCCTGTCAGGTGAAGCACGGCAGTACGATCGCCCCCATTACCACGCTTGAAAATGAAGAGACGAACTATGGAATAGTTGACGATAACCAGATCCACTGGATCGTGAATGCGAAGGATAAGACTGCGTATTCGTTAAACCGCATGGCCATGCTGGAGCAGAAAAAGGCGAAGGGTCTGCTCTATGTAGGGGTAGATTATGACAGCGTGTTCCAGCCGTTTAATAACGAAACGGTATTTGATAATTATGGCGTTGTGATAGAGGATGCAGAAGGTAACTGCATCTTTAAAAAGAGTGTATTTACAGAAGAAAAACAGCCGTATGAATTATCAGAGGAACAGTTCTTTGCAACAGTAGGGCAGAAGGATTCCGGTTATCAGTTTATTAAGCGGGAGTCGAAGGCATCCGGCTGGAAGATCTGGATCTATAAGCCGGATCGACTGATCATTTCTTCGATTCAGCCAATCTTAATAATTGCTGCAGCAGCAATCCTGGTCAGTCTGATCGCAGCAGTCGCATGTATCCGTATAATTTCCGAGTTCATAACGAAACGTATCAGTAAGCTTCAGAAGAAAATGCGCAATCTGGAAACCGGGAATCTTGGTATGGAGATTGAGAATGACAGCACGGATGAGATCGGTGATCTGATCAATGGTTATAACAGTATGACGAAGCGTCTGGATGCAACGATCAATGAAGTATACCGAAGCAAGATCAAAGAAAAGGAATACGAGATGCGGGCGCTGCAGGCGCAGATCAATCCGCATTTCCTGTATAATTCACTGTCTATCATTAACTGGAAAGCATTAGAGGCAGACCAGGAGGATATCAGTCGTATCACGTTGTCGTTGTCCACCTTTTACCGGACAGCGTTAAATAAGGGAAAGAATATCCTGCTTGTCCGGGATGAGATCGCGAACATCAAAGCATATCTGGATATCCAGCTTACGATGCACGATGACAGCTTCGATGTTATCTATGATATCGATGATTCTATTTTAAAATATGAAACACTGAACCTGATCTTACAGCCGATCCTCGAGAATGCGATCCATCATGGCATAGATCTGAAACAGGATGGCAGAGGAGAGATCCGCATCAGTGGAAAAGAGGACGATAAAGATATCTGGTTTGCGGTATCCGATAATGGTGTCGGTATGACCAAAGAACAGGCGGAGCTGATACTGACTGCCGATTCGAAGGGCTATGGTGTGCGAAATGTCAATGAACGTATCAAACTGTATTATGGCGCGGAATATGCGGTTTGTATCGACAGTGAAGTTGGCAGGGGAACGACTGTCACGATCCATTTTCCAAAAGAACTGCATGCAGAAATCAAACATTCATAAAAAACCAACATGTTTCTGAAATTATTGATATATACGGTGAAACGGTTCCTTTTTATAATAATGTCATAAGGTAAAGGTACTGCAAAAGTATTAAAAAACAAAAAACATGACTTATTTAAAGGAGGAACGGTTATGAAGTTTAGAAAGTATGCAGCAATTGCACTGGCAGGAGCTATGTGCATGTCATTACTCGCAGGATGTGGAGATAAGAAGGATGATACATCTAAGGATTCCACAACAGCATCAAATGCAGAGGCAACATCAGGAGAGAGTACTGATGCATCTGCAGAAGAAGAAAACATTAAAGCAACAATTACAGTATGGGGACCTGCTGAGGATCAGTCACCGGATTATGGTGAATGGCTTCAGGGAAGATGTGAAGCATTTAATAAGGAACATCCAAACTGGGATCTTTCATTTGAATATGGTACATGCAGCGAGGCAGATGCAGGAAAGACCGTAACACAGGATGTATCAGCATCAGCAGATGTATATATGTTCGCAAACGACCAGTTACAGACACTGATCGATGCAAATGCAATCTCGGAGTTAGGCGGAAGCACAGCAGACTATGTAAAGTCAACAAACTCACAGGCAGTTGTGGATTCTATCACAGTAGATGGCGGAATCTATGGTGTTCCGTTTACAACAAATACATGGTTTTTATACTATAACAAGAAAGTATATTCAGACAGCGATGTAAAGAGCCTTGATACAATGCTTGAAAAAGGAAAAGTTGCTTTTCCTCTTACAAACGGCTGGTATAATGCAGCATTCTATCTTGCAAACGGATGTACATTATTCGGTGATGGTACAGATAACGACGCAGGAATCAATTTTGGCGGAGACAATGGAAAGGCTGTTACAGATTACCTTGTAGATCTTGTAGCAAATAAGAATTTTGTAAATGATGAATCCGGTGTTGGTATTTCCGGTATGACAGATGGATCTATCGCAGCTATGTTCTCCGGTTCATGGGATTATAAGGCATTACATGATGCACTTGGTGACGATCTTGGAATCGCAGCTATGCCTACAGCCAAGATCGGCGGATCTGACAAGCAGTTACTTTCATTCGCCGGTTCAAAGGCAATCGGTGTAAATCCAAACTGTGAATATCCACAGGTAGCAGTAGCACTTGCCCTGTACCTTGGTAACGAGGAATCACAGCAGTCACATTATGAAGCAAGAAGTATTGTTCCTTGTAACACAAATCTTTTAGAGAGTGATACGGTAAAGAATGATGCGTTAGTAACAGCTCAGAACGATGCCTTCAACAATACATCTATGATCCAGCCGTTCGTACCTAAGATGGGTAACTTCTGGACACCGGCAGAGAATTTTGGGAAGTCACTTTTGAATGGTGAAGTTACACATGATAATGCTGCTGAGCAGACAGAAGCATTCAATACATCATTGAACACAGATGTAGCAGAGTAAAAATAAACAGAGCATAAGACGAAGTGTTCCATTTCCACAGGGGTGGTGGAACACTTTATCTTATGAAAGAAACGCAAAAACGTAACATTTACTTTGAGACGGAGGTGTCAGGATGGCTGAAGCGACAGTAAGCAAAAAGAAAAAAATAAGACGAAGTGATTATCCATATACTGTTTTCAAGGCCATGAGAAATGGTGACTGGATCACCAGATTATCGTTCCTGATCATGGGATTCGGAAACATTGTCAGAAAACAGTTTGTAAAAGGTGTATCATTTCTGGTACTTGAAAGCATATTTATTTATTTCATGATAAAAAACGGTGCATCTCTTCTGACCGATTTCTTCCATCTGGGAGGGGCAGAACAGGAGAAGGTGTGGAATGATGCAAAAGGCATATTTGAATATACACAGGGTGACAATTCTCTTTTGATGTTATTATATGGAGTAGCCACGGTATTTATCATATTTGCATTTGTATGCCTCTGGGTAGTCAGTGTCGAGAGCGCATATCGTGCACAGTGCCTGCATGATGCAGGGAAGAAAGTTCCGGGATTCACAGATGATATTAAGAGTTTATTTGATAAAAACCTTCATATGTTTCTGCTTCCACTTCCGGTACTCGGGATTGTTGTCTTTACGATCCTGCCGCTCGTATTCATGATCTGTATGGCATTTACAAATTATAGCAAACTGGATTCACATACGGTATTGTTTAACTGGGTAGGACTGAAAAACTTTGCCAAGATTTTGAATTTTAATGACGCAGTCGGAAGTACATTCTGGTCTGTTCTTGGATGGACACTGGTATGGGCGGTTGCGGCGACATTTACCAACTATATCTTCGGTATGATCCTTGCAATGGTCATCAATCGAAAGGGAACAAGATGTAAGGGTGTGTGGAGGTCGATCTTCATGTTATCCGCAGCCGTTCCACAGTTTGTATCCCTGCTTTTGATGCGTACGATCTTCAGTCAGAATGGTATCGTAAATACCTTATTACTGAATCATCATATCATCGACAATGCAATTCCGTTCTGGAGCAACGCAACCATTGCCCGTATCATGGTTATCGTGATCAATATCTGGATCGGTATTCCGTTTACCATTATGCAGGTGACCGGTATCTTACAAAGTATACCGGAAGATATCTATGAGGCCGCAAAAGTAGATGGAGCCGGACCGGTGAAGATCTTCTTTAAGATCACACTTCCATATATGTTATTTGTAACAGCTCCATATCTGATCACGACCTTTGCAGGTAATATTAATAACTTTAATGTAATCTATCTTCTGTCAAACGGAGCACCGATTCCGGTTGGAAAGACAGCAGGAAAGACCGATCTTCTGGTTACCTGGCTCTACAAGCTGACAGTTGATAATCAGTATTATAATCTGGGTGCGGTTATCGGTATCATGACATTTATCGTTCTTGCGATCGTATCTCTGATCACCTATCATAATACAACATCTTATAAAGACGAGGAGGGATTCCAGTAATGACTAAAACAGGTAAGAAAATAAATGGAAAACAGAAGCTTACACCATCGGATATCGTTGTTCATGTTATACTGGTAATTCTTTCCGTGATCTGGGTGATCCCGATTCTGTGGATCGTTCTGATCAGCTTCCGCGGAGAAAAAGGACAGTATGTTTCTACATTGCTGCCAAAGGCGTATACTCTTGGCAATTACACAAAGTTATTTACAGATACCGGTATCCTGAATTTTCCGAAGATGTTCATGAATACTTTGATTATTGCGATCTTCTCCTGTATAATATCTACAGTATTTGTATTGGCGATGTCATACTGTATGTCGAGAATGCGTTTCCGACTGAGACGCCCATTTATGAATGTAGCATTGATCCTTGGTATGTTCCCGGGATTCATGGCTATGATCGCAGTTTATTATATCTTAAAGGCGATCGGACTGTCAGAAGGATCATTGATCCGTGTTGCACTTATCCTGGTTTATTCCGGTGGTGCAGGCTTACAGTTCTACATTGCAAAAGGCTTCTTTGATACGATTCCGAAGTCGATCGAGGAAGCAGCTTATCTGGACGGAGCAACCAGATGGCAGTCGTTTACTAAGATCATTATTCCGTTAAGCCGTCCGATCATTGTATATACGGTTCTGAATTCCTTCCTTGCTCCTTGGATTGATTTCGTATTTGCAAAGGTTATCTGCCGTGCAAATAAGGATTACTATACTGTATCTATCGGACTTTGGAATATGTTAGAGAAAGAATATGTGTATCCGTGGTTCAATTCCTTTGCAGCCGGTGCGGTGCTGATCTCAATTCCGATCATCATTCTGTTCATGTTTATGCAGAAGTGTTATCGTGAGAGCTTCTCCGGTGGTGTAAAAGGTTAAGGGATCATATGATTATTTGCTTATAGTTTGGTTGAAACAGAGGAATGTATATGATAACAGGTTCGTATTTAAAAAAGATTATTTCATGTGTGCTGATTATAAATTTATTGATCTTATGTGGATGCGGTGATTCCGGGGCTACCCCCTCCACCCGGGAGAATGCAGAGACAAAAGAAGAATATGAAGCTGCGTTATATACAGCCCGCACGACACCTTACGGAAAATATCCGGAACAGCTTACCTACACACTGGGTAAGCTGTCCGGAGCAAATAATTCCAATCTCCCGGATGGCGAGACGTATGAAAATAATGCTTATACAAGGCTGTTGAATGAAAGGCTAAATGTTCAAAACCAGGATGTGTTTGAGGCTATGGATGAGCAATATACCGATAGTGTGACCATGGTGATCGCACAGAATGATCTTCCGGATGTGATGATCGTGGAGGATCTGGATGAGCTTCAGTATCTGGTGGATAATGATATGATCGCAGATCTGACAGACAGCTATAATAACTGTATGAGCGATACGATCAAGAATATATATGGAAGCTATGGTCGGGATATCCTTGATGTTGTAACCTTTGACGGGAAGATCATGGCGATACCGGAAACGAATATCTCAGACGGACCGAATCTGATCTGGCTTCGTAAGGATTGGATGGATGCACTTGGGCTGTCTGCACCGAGAACACTCTCGGATGTAGAAGAGATCATAAGACAATTTAAAGAAAAAGATCCCGGACATAATGGGGCAGGAAATACCGTAGGGCTTGTATGTGATACCAGTCTCTGCGGCGGTTGTGGTTATAGCAGTGAATACACATTAGATATTATATTTGCTGCATATGGTGCATTTCCGAAACAGTGGATTTATGATGAGGACGGCAATGTTGTCTATGGTTCGGTTCAGCCGGAGGCGAAAGAGGCACTTGCCCATATCCATGAGTTGTATAAAGAGGGAATTCTGGATCAGGATTTTCTGATGCGGACGAGCAGTAACCTGATCGAGCTGATCGTGGATGGTCAATGCGGTTCTTTCTTTGGTCCCTGGTGGGCACCGAATAACCCGCTGATGCAGGCAGTGGAACAGAATAAAGATGCCGAGTGGCAGCCTTATCTGATCGCAACAGAGGAATCCGGACTTACCAGTTATCATACACAGAATCCTTCCGGTAAGTATATTGTAGTGCGTAAGGGTTATGAATATCCGGAGATTGCATGTAAGATTGTTAGTGTATTATTTGACTATTTGCGGTATAATGACAGAGACAATCAGGAGATTGTCGATTATTATAAAGAAAATGTAGACCCTACCGCCAGACCGTTTGCGATCAATGTAGATTACAACAATGCTTTGCAGATCTGCTATGGAGAACTGAATCATGTATTTGCGGGGGACAAATCCGCAGATGAATTGAACGTACTGGAATATTCCTATTATGAGGCATGCGAATCCTATCTGAAAGATGCGGAGAATGCCAGTGCGGAAGATTGGGCGGCGTATACTTCCCGTATCACAGCCTGTAAGATCTTAAACGATGGAAGGACGAACAAAGTAGAGTCGTTATATTTTGGAGAAACGGAAACGATGGTTACAGACTGGTGGAGCCTTGAGAATCTGGAAAGTGACACCTATCTGAAGATTGTAACCGGTGAGAGTTCACTCGATGAATTTGACCGTTTTGTCGAGAACTGGTATCAGAATGGCGGTGAAACGATCACAAAAGAGGTACGGGCTGAGATAGAATAAGAAGTTTCCAATGTTTTTATACGGAGGCGTATTAAGATGACAGAAAGAGAAAAAATGATAGCAGGATCCGTTTATGATCCATCTGATGATGAATTAATACGATTAAGACAGAATGCGCATCGGTTGAGTAAAGAGTATAATGACTGCTTTGAGACAGATGAGAAACGCGAGAAGATCCTGACAGAGCTGATTCCGAATAAGGGGAAGAATGTATATCTTCAGGGACCGGTTCAGTTCGATTACGGCTGCTTTACCGAGATTGGGGAGAACAGTTATGCGAACTTTAATTTTACCTGTCTGGACTGTGCACCTGTTAAGATCGGCTGCAATGTATTTATGGGACCGAATGTTTCTCTGCTGACACCGATGCATCCGTTTCGTTTTCAGGAGCGTAACATTTATAAGAGGGAAGACGGCGTGTATACAGACCGGGAATATGCGAAGCCGATCACGATCGGAGATAACTGTTGGCTGGCAGGAAATGTAACAGTATGTGGCGGTGTAACGATTGGCAGCGGTTCTGTGATCGGAGCCGGAAGCGTGGTTACGAGAGATATCCCATCGGGAGTATTGGCTGCCGGAAATCCATGCAGAGTCATTCGCGAGATCACGGAGGAAGACCGTTTAAAGTAGAATTATATTGTTGAGAAAATGAAATGGGAGTCTGTCAATGAAAAAGTTGACAGGCTCTTTTTGAATCATTAAACTGAAAGAAAAGTAATTTTGCAAAGGAGTATGAAACATGAAAATAGGTATTTTAGGATATGGAAATCTTGGACGGGGTGTTGAGTGTGCGATCAAGCAGAATCCGGATATGGAGCTAGCAGCGGTATTTACCAGACGTGCACCGGAGACAGTATCGATATTAACAGAGGGAGCAGCCGTTTGTTCTGTAAATGATGTGGAGCAGTGGAAGGATAAGATCGATGTCATGATCCTCTGCGGCGGCAGTGCTACCGATCTGCCGGAGCAGACACCAAAGTATGCAGAGATGTTCAATGTTATAGACAGCTTCGATACACATGCAAGAATTCCGGAGCATTTTGCAAATGTAGATGCTGCCGCAAAGAAGAATGGTCATGTCGGCATCATTTCAGTAGGCTGGGATCCGGGTATGTTCTCTTTAAACCGTATGTATGCAAATGCAATCTTACCGGAAGGCCGTGATTATACATTCTGGGGAAAAGGTGTCAGCCAGGGACATTCCGATGCGATCCGTCGTGTAGAGGGTGTTAAGGATGGCAAGCAGTATACGATCCCTGTAGAAGCAGCACTGGAAGCAGTCAGAAATGGTGAGAATCCGGAACTTACAACCAGACAGAAGCACACAAGAGAGTGCTTTGTTGTATTAGAGGACGGTGCCGATTCTGTAAAGGTTGAAGAAACGATCAAGAACATGCCAAACTATTTTGCCGATTATGATACGACGGTTCACTTTATCAGTGAAGAAGAATTAAAGGCAAACCACAGCGGAATTCCTCATGGTGGATTTGTGATCCGTTCCGGTAAGACCGGCTGGAATCTGGAAAATAATCATGTGATCGAATACAGCCTGAAGCTGGATTCCAACCCGGAATTCACATCCTGTGTCATCGTGGCTTATGCAAGAGCAGCATACCGTCTGTACAAAGAAGGACAGAGCGGATGTAAGACCGTGTTCGATATAGCACCGGCGTACTTGAGCGCAAAAGACGGAGCAGAACTCCGTAAGAGCTTGTTGTAATAAGGAGGATTTTAAGATGAGCGTTGTTTTGGATGAGATGAAGACGAGAAGAAGTATTCGGAAGTTCAAACCGGATATGGTTCCGACGGATGTTCTGGATCAGATCATTGAAGCAGGAACATTTGCTGCAAACGGCAGAGGCTTGCAGTCTCCGATCATTATTGCGGTAACAAATAAAGAGATGCGGGATAAGATCATGGAGATGAACCGTAAGATCGGCGGCTGGGAGGAAGGCTTTGATCCGTTTTACGGAGCACCTGTTATATTGATCGTACTGGCAGATGCATCCTGTCCGACTGCTGTCTATGACGGAAGCCTGACGATGGGAAATCTGATGCTTGCCGCACATGATCTTGGAATCGGAAGCTGCTGGATCCACCGTGCAAAAGAAGAATTCGAAAGTGAAGAAGGGAAGCAGATCCTTGAAGACCTTGGAATCACCGGAGACTATATCGGTGTCGGACATTGTGCACTTGGATTTACGGATGGAGCGTATCCTGATGTTATTCCAAGAAAGGATAACAGAGTATACTATATTCGCTAAGCAGTTATTGACATTCTGAAAAAATATGGTAGAATACCCACGAAAACGAATGAAGTGGATTTTTCCGGATAATAAATAAGTCATCTTTTCGCCACACAGCTATAAGTGAAACCATTTATAACTGTGTGGCGTTTTTATGTAGAGAGGGAGAAATGTATGAACGAAGAATTTATGAAAGAACGACCGGTGCTGCCGCTGCTTTTGTCAATGGCACTTCCGATGATATTATCGATGTTGGTCAATTCTCTGTATAACATTGTGGACAGCTTTTTTGTAGCGAAGATTAGCGAGGATGCAATGACAGCTCTGTCGCTTGTCTTTCCGATCCAGAATTTTGTAAATGCGGTAGCCATCGGTTTTGGAGTGGGAATCAATGCGGTGATCGCGTTCTATCTCGGCGCAAAGGAGCTAGACAAGGCAAATGCAGCAGCGTCAAAGGGTACGCTTCTTTCTGTTGTTCATGGTGTGATCATGATGGTAGTCTGTATTCGGATCATGCCGGGATTTCTGCGGATGTTCACATCGAATGAGACAGTTGTTCAGATGGGCATTCAGTATTCGATGATCGTATTTGCATTTTCTGTTATTATCTCCATTGATCTGTCATTTGAGAAGATCTATCAGGCAGTTGGAAGAATGGTTGTTACGATGGTCGGACTTGGCAGTGGATGCCTGATGAACATTGTATTAGATCCCCTATTGATCTTCGGTATCGGACCATTTCCGAAAATGGGAATCCGGGGCGCGGCACTTGCAACCGGACTTGGACAGATGTTTACCCTGATGATCTATCTGTTTGTCTATGTGTTCCGTCCGATATCCGTTAAGATCGGCAGACGGTATCTGCATACAGAGGATCGTCTGACAGGGAAGCTGTATGCGATCGGTATTCCGGCTATTCTTAATATGGCACTTCCGTCCCTGCTTACAACTGCGCTGAATGCGATATTGAGCACCTATTCACAGATCTATGTCGTGATCCTTGGAATCTATTACAAATTGCAGACATTTTTATATCTTCCTGCAAATGGCATGATCCAAGGTATGCGTCCGGTAATTGGCTATAATTACGGTGCTGGAGAGCACAAACGTGTCCGCAGCATTTATAATATTACACTTACGATCATTGGTATGATCATGGTATTTGGAACAGTGATCTGTCTGATCTTTCCGGATAAATTGATCGGAATGTTCTCGGATAATCAGGCAACGATCACGGAGGGCACGACGGCACTTCGGATCATCTGTGCCGGATTTATTGTTTCTTCGGTATCTGTGACTTCATCCGGTGCATTAGAGGGACTTGGCAAGGGTACGCCATCATTGATGATCTCCCTGCTTCGCTATGTGGTTGTCATCATTCCGGCTGCGTTTGTACTCAGTCGTATCTTTGGTGTTGTCGGTGTCTGGAATGCGTTCTGGGTAGCAGAACTGATAACAGCAGTTGCCGCACTTTTCATTTACCGACAGGCAGTTAAGAGAAAAAGTTAAGATTTCATAGATTGCACAGTTGCATGAAAAAGAAGATAATAAAAGAAGAAAGAAGGATTTATATGTGGTTTGTATTTGCATTGTTGTCGTCTGTATTTGCGGCATTGACATCAATTCTTGCAAAGGTAGGTATTGACGGAGTAAATTCGAATCTTGCAACAGCGATCCGAACAGCAGTTGTGCTTGTGATGTCATGGGGTATGGTGTTTCTGACACATACACAGTCCGGAATCGGCGCGATCGGGAAGAAAAGCTGGCTGTTTCTGATCCTATCAGGACTTGCAACCGGAGCATCGTGGTTGTGTTATTATAAAGCACTTCAGATGGGAAATGCATCCAAGGTAGTGCCAATCGATAAATTGAGTGTAGTTATTACATTGATTCTTGCATTTGTATTCCTGCACGAAGAATTCACGATGAAGTCGATCATTGGCTGTGTGCTGATCGGACTGGGAACTTTGTTGATGGTGTTATAAATAGATTAAGATAAGAGCGCAGGCGGCACAGATAAGGTGTATATTTTAGTAGAAGTCCGGATATGGCAGAGATGCTGTATCCGGATTTTTTATGGTTAAACTTGTTTTCCTTTCTGATATCCGTTACAATCAAACTTGGAGAGACGGAGGCAATATACAAAGCTAAAATA